>Ga0364860_10001_pt1 | contig 354826 bp, 339 predicted proteins | sample ExccelAu500001D4_FD_206916 | JGI IMG/M metagenome (GOLD analysis project Ga0364860, IMG submission 206916) | Enriched cells from Trout Bog Lake Hypolimnion, Wisconsin, USA - BchlTB.Aug20.5000.01 .D4 | ecosystem: Environmental > Aquatic > Freshwater > Lake > Hypolimnion/Profundal zone | place...
GCCGCTGCACCATAACCTATAGTGCTTGATTCAGGATGATTTCCTGTTGCTGGAGTCTCCTTCCATAGCTCTTCAATCGGTTTTCTTTTGAAACCGGTGACAATGACCGTTACCCTTGTTTCTCCCGATATGCTTGCCTTGTCAATGTATCCGTTGATAATGGTGCTCTCATTGCCAACCTGCTCCTCGATATAGGTCATGGCTTCAGACATATCTCTCATGGTGACTTCACCTGTAATGTTGACCAGAACCCCTTTGGCGCCCTTCACTAATATTCCGTCAAGCTGAAGATTGTTGAAAGCATCAGTTGCCGCCCTCAAGGCACGTCGATCGCCTGATGCAGCAGCTGTGCCGATAACAGCGTCGCCCGCTCCCGACAAGAGTCCGCAAAGGTCACCAAAATTGACATTAATATGGCCTCGGCTGTTGAGAATGTCCGCAATCCCTTTTGCGGTCCTGAACATGACATCGTTTGCCAGATTAAAGGCTTCTTTGACGGTTGTGTTCTCCTTTGCCCCACTCATAATCTTCTCGTTTTCGACAAGAATAATCGTGTCTATGTAGTTACGCAGCTCAGCAATGCCAGCCTCGGCTGTTTTTGCCTTCATTTTCCCTTCGCAATGGAACGGCTTCGTTACGAGCCCCAGGGTGAGGATGCCCATATTTCTTGCAATAAGGGCAATCAGAGGGGCTGCCATGGTTCCGGTATCTTTGCCCATACCTGCAGCAATAATGACAATATCTGCACCGTGCAGATGAGCGGCAATATGCTCGCGGTCTTCTTCAGAAAAGAAAGGGTTGTTCAAAGGGCCTTTGGCAAAAAAAGCGCCAGGATCAATTACATTCGACGTGTTTTTACCGATTCTCACCCTGACAGGAGCTTTCGAATTCAGCAGTTCCTGAGGCTCATTATTGAAGGCGATATATTCAACCCCGTTGATTTCATTCTCAATCATAGTGTTCAACGCATTGCACCCACAACCGCCGACTCCGACGATTCTTATGGTTATTCCTTTGCATTCCGCGTTGTCAAACAATCCAGGGTCCAGTTCGAATGCCATTTTTTCAGCCTGATCTTTTAGGTTGGGTTATGATAGGGTTACCACTCTTTTTCAGATGGGGGATCTTACGGTGAAATCTTGAATCAAATGTACTGGGTGTCAAGCAACAATTCAGATCTTTCAGTCTATGAAGAAAAATAGAGGTCTCTATGGAAATTATTAATAAAAATTATTAACGATCATTAGTATATGATAGCGTAGAAGAGGTTTTTTTTGATCTCATTCATAACAAACTGAAAACTTTTCTCGTTGTTCCACCAGAACAGCGGGTTCCACCATATCGGGTTTGTGGGCACAAGGATGAATTTTTGTGATGATCCTTCCAGTGCCTTGCTCCATGTCAGGTAAAGACGGAGCATGTGTGGCGGGTCGCTGACGACCATTGCACGTTTCCATCCTTGTTCTTCCATAGTGTCAGAAGTGTTCTCAGCTTCCTCCCAGGTCGTTGTGGATTTGGCATCGACCTGAATTGCATTTTTCGGGACTCCGAGTGCTATCATGCGGCGTTCCCGCCAGTTTGGATGATCAGGATGGTAGAATCGTTCGTCAATCCCTGTTAAAATAACATGGGAGGCATATCCGGCCTTGTACAATTCGGCTCCTTTGCGTACCCTGAGCCCGTTATCGCCCCCCAGCACAATAATGACATCTGATTTTTCAGGATTTTGAGCGTGTTGTGAAACGATAAAACCAAGGCTTAAACAAAAGAGAATGACTGCGGAACATACCGACAGAAGAAAAATCACCGTCAGTTTTATAAAGACTTTCATAAACAAAAAAAGGGGATGTATAATTTTGCCGGGGAATAATTAAATGTGGTAATATCCGAAATGGTTATGAAAATTGCAGGCTAATCCAAAAAAAACAACGGGTTAATATTTGAAAAAAAGAGGTGCGGTATTCGGAAAGCGGTTATTAGCAGACGGATTATCATGTTGATTTTCCATCTGCTAATAACCTGTAGCGTTCTCAGGAAGGTTCGGTGATCTCAGCGGTTGCCTCTGGCTGGACTGAAGTAGATGGCAATTTATCTGCAGGGATGTTAAGAAGCCTCACTGCCCCGGCAAAACTCTTGTCGAAATAGCTTTGCTTCAGTTTATCTTCAGTAATCCCTTTTGAGAGTGATGAATGAATGAAGGTATCGTTGCCGATAAATATTCCGACATGGTTGATTTGCTGGCCATGTGTCTGAAAAAATACGAGATCTCCCGGTTGAAGTTCATCCTTGGCAACTTTATTGCCGATAGCCGACATTTCTCTTGATGAACGGGGAAGATGTATGTTGAATGCCTTGCTGTACATGAACTGTACAAAACCAGAACAGTCAAATCCGGCAGGGGTTTGGCCGCCGGATCTGTATCGGGTTCCAAAATAATGGATGACATCATTAAAAAACGTTCCCATATGGCCGAAGGTCTGATGGGGCGGTTTTAATGATGTTTCTGCTGGAGTGTCACAAAGAGCGGTTGCCGGTTGAGAAAAATGCAGCGATGATAAGGTAAAGAAGAGAGCAAGAAAACGAAATGGTCTGAGTTTTGTTTTCCGCAAAATATTCACACGAAAGGATGAGGGCAGAAATTGATGAGAAGGCATAGGCTCTGTGTTTTATGATTGTTCAGGGCTTTGTCTTACAATAAAAAATTTATCTTTAAAGTATAAGCAGATATCAGGAAATATCCCAAAGTTTTACGGATAAAAAAGAGTTTTTCCTGCTTAACAGGTGGCAATGCTTTTTATAAGATAAATAGAACCCGACGCATGAAAAAGATGAAGCCTGAACTATCTCTGGGAGTTGTGATCACTGGAGGAAGTGCCGGGCTTGGGTATGCTCTTGCTGCAGCGTTTCTTTCGGCTGGCGATCGTGTTGTTATTTGCGGGCGAAATCAGCAGCGGCTTCAGACGGCATTAGATTCGCTCAGTCAGGCGGTTCCGCTGGGAGAGGTGCATGGAGTAGTGTGTGATGTTGGCGATCCTGATGGAGGAAAAGCACTTGCAGGTTTTGCCGCGCATCGACTCGGAAGAGTTGACAGATGGATTAATAATGCCGGTACCGCGGGGAAGTTGAAACGACCTTTATGGGAGCTTGATTCAGACGATATTCTGGAAACCTGTACGACCAACCTTTCCGGAACCATAGCGATGTGTTCGGAAGCCGTCAAACTCATGATGAGTCAACCACCGTCACCCAAAGCGATCTACCATATTTTCAACATGGGTTTTTCATTCATGGGAGCGGCCTTTTCGCGCTCTGCAGTTCATCATAAGGCATCGAAAAGGGGGGTGGCGGAATTGACGCATTTTCTTTCCGGAGAATTGAAGAGTTCCGGAAAAACAAGCATAGGAGTTCATGAACTCAGTCCGGGTCTTGTGTTGACTGAACTTCTTCTTCAAGATGCTTCGCCAGAAGCGAGGAGGTTTTTCAGCATCGTTGCGGAAAGCCCGGAAAAGGTTGCTGATACTCTTGTGCCGAAAATACGATCGATTACCGGTTGCAATCGCACTCTCAGGTATCAGCCCATGGTGATGACGCTTCTCAGGGCATTAACCGGAATTCCAGGCTGTTATCGGGGGTCAACAGTAGATCTGTGACATTGCAATCAGCGCCATGGAGCAAATTAGCTTTCATTTTCTGCTGGAGTTTTCATAAATTACGAAACTGATAAATATACGGGGAATCTGAAGCTACGCTCAATTTCTTTTTAAACAACTGATGAAGCATCCGAGCTCTATTCTTTTATTATTGTTCTTCCTTTTTGTGGGTTGTTCCGGAAAGAGCGGCGAAAAGACAGGGAAAGAGCACGCTCTGAACCGCCAATTAAAGATTGGTCTGGTTTTTGACGTCGGCGGAAGAGGGGATAAGTCATTTAATGATTCAGCGTTTAACGGCCTGGAACTTGCCAAGAAAAAGCATGGGATAACCTTTCTCTACGTTGAACCGCAGGGAGAGGGAGTAGATCGGGAAGCAGCGTTGCGCCAGATGGCCACAGATCCTGATATTGGCTTGATTATCGGCGTTGGTCTCCTCTTCAGCGATGATATTACTGCAATTGCTGCAGAATTCCCCGATAAAAAGTTTGCATGTATCGACTATATCCGCAAGCCCGGAGTTCCTGTACCAGACAACCTCCAGGGAATTGTTTTTGAAGAGAAAAAAGGTTCTTATCTGGCTGGTGCATTAGCCGGGCTGGTTACTAAAACAAAAACGGTCGGGTTTATAGGGGGTATGGAATCTAACATCATTAAAAAATTTGAAACTGGCTTCATTGAAGGTGTTCACTCTGTCAATCCTTCCGTCAGAGTGATTTCAGGCTATATAGGGATGACTGGTGCTGCGTTTGCCAATCCCGCCAAAGGCAAGGAACTTGCGCTTGGTCAATATGGCAGGGGAGCTGATATAGTCTATCAGGCAGCAGGAGCGAGTGGTCTCGGGGTCATTGAGGCAGCCAGGGAAAGCAGACGGCTGGTGATATGCACTGATCGTGACCAGGAATCAGAAGCGCCGGGATTTGTGTTATCCAGTATGATCAAGGCGGTCGACAGGGCCGTTCTGAAAACTGTGGAAAATGTTCTGGATGGAAGTTTTAAGGGTGGGGGTGTTTCTGTTTTCGGTCTTGCCGACCGCTATACCGATTATGTGTACAACAACAAAAACGCTTCGCTGATCGGTACGCAAAATTATGAGCATGTTGAGGAGATTCGGAACAAAATTATTGAAGGGAACATTGTTGTCGATGAGACCGCCGTTGGACAATAATGGTTGTATTGCCGATCATGAACCACTACGACAGGTTTTGCGGTGAGCGGAAAATTGAAGTGATTTTTAATCGATTGAAGTATATTACTGGTGAATAAAAAAATCCTTGTAACCGGTGCAACCGGTTTTATTGGTTCGGTTCTTGTAAGAAAACTTGCTTTTACTACTGATGAAGTTTATATCCTTGTCCGGAAAACTTCTGATTTAACCTCTCTTTCGGATGTTCTTGACAAGGTCAGGCTTGTGTATGGCGATATTACTGACCGGGCTTCTCTTGATGCTGCACTGCGGGGTATTGATCTTGTCTATCACTCTGCAGGTCTGACTTACATGGGTGACAAAAAAAACGAGCTCCTCTACAAAATAAATGTTGAAGGTGCCCGTAATGTTTTACAAGCCTCTCTTGCCGCAGGTGTTGCAAGGGTTGTACATGTAAGCTCCATCACAGCGGTCGGAATTGCCTTCGATAAAAAACCCCTCACTGAATCCTGCGAGTGGAATTTTCATGCTATAAACCTTGAATATGCCAGAACAAAGCATCTTTCCGAAGTCGAAGTTGCAGCAGCAGTAAAAAAAGGACTGGACTGCGTTATCGTCAATCCGGCATTTGTTTTCGGAGCCGGGGATATCAACTTCAATGCAGGACGGATTATCAAGGATATATACAACAGAAAGTTACCGTTTTATCCACTTGGCGGGGTCTGTGTTGTCGATGTTGAAAATGTTGCCGATGCCGTCATGACCGCGATGGAAAAAGGAAAAACAGGGGAGCGTTACATTATCGGTGGCGAAAATGTATCATACAAGCAGCTTGCCGATACGATTTCACAGATAACCGGGGCACCGAAAGTACGGTTTCCTCTGCCGTTCTGGATGGCAAAGATACTCAGGGCATTATTGGATCGTTATAAGAACAAGAACCGGGTATCTAAACTTTTTAATCTTTCAATGTTCAGAGTTGCGTCCGAGTTTCTCTATTATGATTCATCCAAAGCAATACGTGAATTGAACCTGCGCTCAGAACCCCATGCAAAGAGTATTCGAAATGCTTACGAGTGGTATCGGGATCGTAACATGCTTAGTTGAAAAAATGAGGTTTCCGGCAGAAGATCAACATTCGAGGTGAATCATTATCTGTAAAAGGGTCGCCATGATAGCTGCCCATTATTCCGGTCACAGAAAAGCCCTCATCCTGCAACAGTGCATATATTTCCTCCCTCATGTATAACCTTACTGTCTCACTGAAGGTGAGTTTTTCGCCCACAGGGGGGGTGATGGTAATGGTTTTGGTAATCTTATCCTCGTGAAACGCCCGTTGTTCAAGCAGTTTAAGGTTTCCGACGGTTCGTCGAGTCTCCGGGGCTAGGTTTCCGGCCAGATGAACGGGATTAATGAGATCAAGCACATACCATCCTCCGTTTTTCAGCGCACTGTATACCTTGCTGAGCACCATCCGGTCATCCTCTTTCAAGTCGAAATAGCCGAAGCTTGTAAAAAGCTGCACGACCAGATCAAAAAGTTCATTTCCCTGGATATGCCTCATGTCGCAGCAGGTCAGTTCAAGCTGCAGCCTGCAGTTCACCGCTTCTTTTCTGGCCTCTTCAAGCAGAAAGGGCGAAAGGTCGTTTCCTGTAACACAGTAGCCGAGCCGGGCAAGTTCAAGCGCGTGCCTTCCAGCTCCACAGGCAATATCGAGTACTGATATCGAAGCGGGATCTTTCAGCTCAAGGCCTGATACGGATAGAATAGTACGAATGCAGCGAGCTGCTTCTTCCTGATCCCTGTGACTGTAGACCTCAAGATAAAGCGGGTGATTAAACCACGTTTCATACCAGTGACGCGATTCGTCCGTTCCTGAACTATCGTGACTCTTTACCATGTTTTTATGAGAAAATGAGTTGACAGGAAAAATGCCCAGAGGAGCTATCCGCCAGTAATTATTGGCGTAATCACTATGCTGCCGCAAACACTGGATTTCCGGAGGTTAAGATGCAACTATGGTATAAAAACTTTGCTACGGATTGTTCCTATTATACGGTATTTCATGTTAAGGAAAAAAACATGACGTTTATCGCTAACACATCAGCTCTTAAGGATTTTGATTTTTACCTTTGACTTCGTGCAGGTAGAAATATGGGTAGATACCACTTTACCAAGAGGTGCAAAGGATGATGTTTATATCCATCAAAATACTGATATAAGCTGTGATATAATATCGCCTTATATCAGGCAAAATCGCTTCTACAGGCGCAATAGATTTGTATATTTATACATGTTTTCCTTAGACAGTCAACAAGTTCAGAAAGGATAAGGTTTTCAAATGAGAGAAGAAGCGAAATAGAATACATAAAAAAGAATTCAGATCAGGAATGAACAGCAAAAGATACAGCATGGCTTTTACTACAGGCGGTCTTTTTCACCGGGATTCGGTGAAGCTGGGAGTGTTGTATCTGGATCTCATGGACTGGGAAAGTGTTCGAGATAAGGTTTTTTCGGAAAATCTTTTACAGTCAAGAACTCTCAATTCGTTAACACGTGTATCCCGTGAAATTATCTCAAGATTGAAAACGCTTGAAGCCGATGAGTTGGATTTACTGATTTCAGGTTCTACGCAGGAGCAGAAATATCTGCTCTGGCTCGCTGTTTGCCGTCGTTACCGCTTTATTGCTGATTTTGCGAAAGAGGTTATTCGAGAGCGGTATATCGGCCTGAAGTTCGACCTTCCATACGAAGAGTTTGATTGCTTTTTCAACAAAAAGTCAGAGTGGCATCCTGAGCTTGAAGACATAAAGCCAACAACCAGAAATAAGCTGCGTCAGGTATTGTTCAAAATATTACGGGAAGCAGAGCTTTTGGCAACAGATCGCTCTATCAACGGATCAATGTTGAGTAAGCGGTTTCTTGATGCCATACCTCAGGAACGACGTCAAGATGTCTTTTTTTTTCCTGCTTTTGAATCCTGTAAAACCGGGGTCGCAGAATGAGCGCAGAGATTAAAAAAAGGCCTGAAGAGCGTTTGCAGCATTTATTCTGCGTGATTTCAGGGAGGCGTTTTTTAGAAAAAACAGCATTGAATGGCGAGATCCCATTTTATGTCTGCGCTTACCCTCCCGAGGAGTCAGTTGAAATGGAGCGGGTTCAACGTCAGCTTATCAATCGCCTTGAGCATAGTGGCGTGAGAGTTCTGGACATTAACCTCTACGACCTTTCAATTGAAATCCTCAAAAAGCGTGGTATCTGGGAGCAAATCCTTGAAATGGAAACCTCTGTATCCAAGGAGCAGCTCAAAGAGTTACTTCAAGGAGTCTTGGATCCTGAAGCACATCTTGTCCCAGCCATTGCAAACAAGTTTTCTGACAGCGAGTTTGATGTGCTTTTTCTTTCAGGGGTTGGAGCGGTCTTTCCTTACATCCGTTCCCATAATGTTTTGAACAACCTGCAAAGCACGGCAAAAGAAAAACCAACAGTCATGTTTTTTCCTGGCACATACGAGCATTGCCAGGAATCGGGTGCTTCACTTGATTTATTCGGAAGGTTGCATGACGACAAGTACTACAGGGCATTCGACATTTTTCACTGCGAAGCATAAACGAAAATAACGGCATGATACTCAAGACTATTTTCAAAAAGCCGGTTGACCGCCCTATTGAAGGGGTTATCAAAGCTGATGATGAAGCAAGTCTTCGGCTGGAAGTTGAAGAGTATGTTCTGACAAATGAGGTCGAAAAACGATTGGAAGCATTTCTTGATGCCTATAACAACTATGAAGGAGCTAATGGAGTCTGGATCTCCGGTTTCTTTGGTTCAGGAAAATCACACCTGCTGAAGATACTCGCAATACTTCTTGAAGACCGGGAAATTGATGGTGTTCGTTCACTTGATCTCTTTCTGCCTAAATGTATCGATAACGAGATTCTTCGAGCAGATCTCAAGCGCGCTGTAAGCATACCCTCCAAGAGTATTCTTTTCAATATCGACCAGAAAGCTGACGTTATCAGCAAATCGCAGTTCGATGCTCTTCTCGCGGTATTTGTCAAGGTTTTTGACGAGATGTGCGGTTACTATGGAAAGCAGGGTCACATTGCCCAGTTTGAACGGGATCTTGATAGCCGGGGACTCTACAACAAGTTCACAGCAGCCTACCATTCTCAGGCCGGAAAGGAGTGGCAAAAAGGTCGTGAGCAGGCACTGCTTGAATCGCAGAATATCGCCAAAGCGTATGCCGAGGCTACCGGAGAAAGTGACTCCGCAGCGATCGGGATTCTTGATAAATACAGAAGCCAGTACAGAGTCTCGATAGAGGATTTTGCCGACCAGGTCAATACCTATATCAATAAGCAATCAAAAGAGTTCCGTCTGAACTTTTTTGTTGATGAGGTAGGTCAGTATATCGCCGAAAATGTGAAGCTGATGACCAACCTTCAAACCATTGCAGAGAGTCTCGCCACCAAGAGTCGGGGCCGTGCATGGATTATTGTTACCTCCCAGAACGACATGAGTACAGTTCTCGGCGAAATGAACCGCCAGCAGAGCAATGACTTTTCGAAAATCATGGGCCGCTTTGCCACAAAAATGCCGTTGACCAGCACCAATGTAGCAATTGTCATTCAAAAGAGGCTGTTAGCCAAAACGGAAGATAGTGCGGAACTTGTGTCTGATCTCTATCACAGGGAGTCAAATAACTTCGGAACACTTTTCAGTTTCACCGATGGATCCCGCGATTACAAGAACTTTAAGGACAGAGAGGAGTTCATTCAGAGCTATCCCTTTGTTCCCTATCAATTTGAACTGTTTCAGTCAGCTATAGAGAATCTCTCACGGCACAATGCCTTTGAAGGGAAGCATAGCTCTGTCGGCGAGCGCTCAATGCTCGGCGTGTTCCAACAAGTGGCCATGCAGATCAGTGGTTATGAAATTGGTCAACTGGCATCATTTGACCTGATGTTTGAAGGAATTCAAACGGCATTAAAGGCCCAGACGCAGAAAGCCGTACTTGCAGCCGAGCGGCAATTGGGCAATGACTTCGCAATTAAAGTGTTGAAAGCTCTCTTCCTTGTTAAATACGTCAAAGAGTTCAAGCCCTCTCACAGAAATCTCTGTGTTTTGATGCTTGATGCGTTCAATCAGGATCTGCCTGAGTTGCGTAAGAAGGTTGAAGAGGCTCTGAATTACCTTGAACAGCAGATATACATCAAGCGCAATGGTGAACTGTATGAATACCTCACCGATGAGGAAAAGGATATCGAAAAGGAGATCAAAAACACTGAGGTTGACGCAACCGAAGTCGCGGCTGAGCTGGAGAAAATTGTTTTCGATCTTGTCATCAAAACGAGGAAAATCCGCTTCGACAATAACGGTCAGGATTACCCCTATTCCCGAAAGCTTGATGACCGCCTGCACGGTCGTGAATACGAGCTTGCTATTCACGTCGTAACTCCGTTCCACGAAAATGCTGAAAATGAAACCATACTTCGCATGCAGAGTATGGGACGTGACGAGCTGCTGGTACTCATGCCTCCTGACGCTCGGCTCATGCGCGATATCATTTTATATAAACAGACCGAAAAGTATATTCGCCAGAATAGCACGACAGCCCAGCAAGAGGCCGTTAACCACATCCTGACCAACAAAGGTGATCAGAATCGGGATCGATACCGGGCATTGCAGTTGCGAGTACAAACCCTTCTTGGTCGAGCAAAACTTTTTGTTGGCGGCAGTGAAATTGAGATAGGTGGCGAAGAGGCTCAGAGTAGAATCATTCAGGGTTTTCATCAGCTTGTTATACAGGCTTATCCCAACCTTCGCATGCTTCGCGGAATTGCCTATACCGAAAACGATATTGCGACCTGTCTCAAGCAGACTCAAGAGGGATTGTTCAAAACTGATGTTGCCTCACTGGCGGAATCCGAGCAGGAGGTGCTGGCTTTCATCCAGAGCAATAACCGGAGTGGCGTTCGAACAACGCTGAAGCTGCTGCTGGAAAAATTTGAGCACAAACCCAATGGCTGGTACTATGCCGCTATCCTATGTACCCTTGCCAAATTGTGTGCCCGAGGTAAGGTGGAGGTTCGTTCCGACAGCAATACCCTTGAAGACGATGAACTCGAGCGTGCTTTGCGCAATACCCATGGCCATGGCAATGTGATTCTGGTGCCTCAAGCCGATTTTACCGCATCGCAGGTTCGCAGCCTTAAAGAATTTTATGAAGAGTTTTTCGACTCAACTCCACTCGCCAGTGAAGCAAGGGCTCTTGGAAAGGAAACAGGTGAAGCTTTACAGAAATCAAGAGATGAACTGGCTCCTTTGGCCGCACAGGCATCCCTCTACCCATTTCTTGCTGCGTTGCATCCGGTTCTTGAAAAGCTGAAGGCAGAGAGTGGAAAACCATACACATGGTACCTTACTGACTTTTTGAAAGAGTCGGACGTTCTGCTTGACCTCAAGGAAACGGTTATCGACCCGATACGCAAGTTTATGAGCGGGTCGCAAAAAAGCATTTTCGACAGTGCCAGTAAAATGGTTCAGACTCAGGAGCCCAATTTTTCATACATCTATGGAGATGAATCCGTGAAACTTAAGGATGCGTTGCTTGATTCGGAATGCTACAAGGGTAATCGCATGCAGCAGATTAAAACCCTTGTAGCTACCATAGAGGAAAAAATAAATACGGAAATCGAAAGAGAAATTTCCCATGCCATAGATACATCAATGCAACATCAGGAGCGCCTTTGCAGCATGGCCGAATATTCTGCACTCTCCCCAAAACAGCAGGAAGAGATCATTCAGCCATTCAGTAAATTCGCACAATCCGTGCGAGATCAAAAGCTTATCGCCGTTATTCACGACATGCAGCGGCGATTTGAGGAAACGGAGTACCAGGCGCTGTTATCCCAATTGACTGTCCTGTCGCAGCCAAAACAGCAAGAGGCGACTCCAGCAAAGAGAGATGAGACGTCAAAGCAAGCGCCAACCTCATATCCTGCTGTAGCTGAACCAAAAGTAGAGTACGTTCCAGGTCGTTCAATCAAAATACCTTTCAATAAAGCGTGGCTGGCTGATGAATCGGATGTGGATCGGTATCTGGAATCCATGCGTGAGGCTTTGCTGACAGAGATCAGAAATGGGAAAAGAATCCAAATATAGGTATTGCCAATGAGCGAGACAGATCAAGAACTTAGTAAGCTGATCAGCCAGGGGGAAACTCTGACAGTGGAATTCAAGAGCGATCTGAAAATTCTGCCGGATCGCGATTTGTTGGCTGCAGTGGTTTCACTGGCTAATACCGATGGCGGTTTACTGCTGCTCGGCGTTGAGGACGATGGACAGATCACTGGTTTACATGCAAATCATCTCAATGTTTCTGGGATTCCTTCTCTGGTTGCAAACAAGACAAATCCTGCGATCTCCATAAGAGTGGAGCGTTTTGAGTTGCATGGCAAATCAATAGCTCGGATCAGTGTGCCGAAGTCGAGGCAACTGGTCTCAACCTCTGAGGGTCTTCTGGTCCGTCGTCGTCTCAAGCTCGACGGAACACCGGAGGCTGTTCCTTTCTATCCTCATGAGTTTCTACAACGCCAGTCCTCTCTGGGATTGGTCGATCCCTCTGCCATGTTGATGGAACAGATTTCGGTTGAGCAATTGGACCCACTTCAACGTCTTCGTCTTCGAAATGCCATCAAAAAATACGGGGGCGAACAATCCCTGTTTTCGCTGGCGGACGAAGAGCTGGATGGTGCCCTGGGGTTGGTCATGGACCATCAAGGGAAAAAATGCCCCACGGTTGCAGGCGTGCTTATTTTGGGAAGTGAAACTCTATTGCGCCGATACTTGCCTGCTTATGAAGTTGCATTTCAGGTACTGCGAGGCACCGATGTTCGTGTTAACGAGTTTTACCGAAAGCCCCTGCTGGAGGCTTTTGAGGAGGTTGAATTGCAGTTCAAGCCGTGGATTGTTGAAGAGGAAATTCAAGTAGGATTGTTTCGTGTACCAGTTCCGAACTATGATCGCAGGGCCTTCCGTGAAGCCTTTGTGAATGCGTTGGTTCACCGTGATTTCAGTACACTTGGGGCGGTTCACATCAAACTCGACGATGATGGTTTGAGCATCAGCAGCCCTGGCGGATTTATCGAGGGCGTGAATCTCAATAATCTGCTCGTGGCGCCTCCGCGCTCGCGTAATCCGTTATTGGCCGACATTATCAAGCGGATCGGTCTTGCTGAACGAACCGGTCGAGGCATTGACCGCATTTACGAAGGTATGTTACGCTATGGTCGCCCGGCACCAGATTATTTTCTCTCCAATGCCTACACCGTCAGTCTTTTTCTTTCAAATGCTTCCGCCGATCTCGATTTTCTCAAGATGGTCGTGGAACAGGAGGATAAGCTTGGAACCATGCCGATCGATTCATTGATCATCCTTTCTCGTCTTCGAGAAGAACGTCGTTTGACAACGACTGATCTTGCTCCATCAGTGCAAAAGCCGGAAGCCAATGTGCGGGCTACACTGGAAAAACTGGTCGAAACCGGGTTTCTTGAGCCACACGGAACCGGTCGAGGTAGATCCTACATCCTGAGTGCACGGATGTACCAGAAGGCAGGCCAGCGTGCAGAATATATCCGTCAGGCAGGGTTTGATTCCATCCAGCAGGAGCAGATGGTGCTCAATTATATTGGCAAGCATGGCAGTATAAAAAGGGCCGAAGCAGTCGAACTCTGTCGTCTTAGCCCGGATCAAGCGTATAAGCTGTTGTTAAGACTAAAACAACGTGGTGAAATCGAACAAATAGGGGAAAGAAAGGGGGCTTTCTATGAGCGAAAGCGTTAATTTATGCGTCAGGCGCAAATATATACGCCCGTTTATGCGTCAGGCGCATATAACCAATTGAACCTATAACATAGCAAGGATTTGGAAAGATTTTTATGGAAACCGCAAAACTTAAAAAATTTGCTCAATTTGCCTGTTTAAGTCTGATTGATCAAGTCTCTTCCGAACTAAACCTTGTGCTGGTCGAGAGCAATACTGCCTGGCGTGAAGATGTAAAAGCGATAGCTGAGCTTGAAAAGTAGATGGTCACGGCAGAGAACAGGTAATCGAGTGTATTGCCGATTTTATCGAGTTAAGATGCCTCATTTTTGTTGTTACCACATTACTCGAGGCACAAGTCGAGGCACAAGTCGAGGCACAAGTTGGTGAGCATGTCTGTCTGCGCCGGAGTCGTCGGTAGAAATTGCCGAAGCGTTGGGGTATAAACAATTGAGCATCAAAAGCAAGGATAAGAGGAGCCGGGAATGAACTCAAATGAACATGAATTAAAAGAAGTAAACAGAGTAACGGGTAATACTGGGCGATTTTCCGATGCTACTGTGATGATTCAATTTGGCAACAGGCCGTTGCCAAATTTGTAAGCTGTTCTGCTCAATTGCGCCTAATTGCAATCTTGCGGTAGAGTTGGCAATTAACAGGTAGCGATGCAAGGTGGAACCCCTCGTAAAGTCAAGATATGGGAGGTTATCATTTGACTCAGTTTCCACCGCAGGCCTCGGGTTTGAATTTTTATGAAGAATAAATACGATCATACTATAAAATTGATGGAAACATCTAAACTTAAAAAATTCGCACAGTTTGCCCGTCGTAGTCTGATTGAGCAAGTTTCTTCCAAACTCAACCTGGTGTTGACGGAAGGAAGTGGTGCCCGGCGTGAAGAGGCAAAAGCGATAGCTGAGCTTGAAAAGCAGATTCGTGAGCATGGCAGAGAACAGGTAATCGAGCGGATCGCATATATCTGGTTCAACCGGTTCTGTGCCCTGCGCTTTATGGATGTCAACCGTTACACTCGCATTGGCATCATATCGCCAGCCGAAGGACAGTTCCAGCCTGAAATTCTGGCTGAGGCCAAGATGGGGCATATCGATGAAGAGATGGTGGCGGAGAAAACCCGCGAACAGATATTCGCTTTACTCGGCGGTTTGTCGCCAAGCCGTGATCCACAGTCCGAGTCCTATCGCTTGTTAGTGGTGGCCGCGTGCAACGACTTCAACAAGTCGATGCCATACCTGTTTGAAAAAATTGCTGATTACACAGAGCTGTTGATGCCCGATGACCTTCTTTCGGGCAACTCCATTCTTGCCTATACTCGCGAAGCAATGACACCGGACGTCTGCCAGGATGTTGAGGTTATTGGCTGGCTCTACCAGTTCTATATATCTGAGAAAAAGGACAAGGTATTTGATGATTTAAAGAAGAACAAGAAGATTACTCCTGAGAACATTCCTGCAGCTACTCAGCTTTTTACACCGCACTGGATTGTCCGCTACCTGGTAGAGAACTCACTGGGTCGTCTCTGGATGCTCAACCGCCCGAATTCGAAGCTGGTTGAGCAGATGGAGTACTACATCAAACCCGAGCAGGTAGAGAGTGACTTTTTGCATATCGGCAAGCCGGAGGATATCAAAATGTGTGACCCGGCCTGTGGTTCGGGCCATATTCTCACCTATACCTTTGATCTGCTTTACGCCATCTATGAAGAAGAGGGGTACGACCCGTCTGAAATACCGGAAAAGATACTGACGCACAACCTCTACGGCATCGAAATTGACGAACGGGCAGGGGAGCTTGCTGCATTTGCGTTGACCATGAAGGCCCGTGCCAGGCAGCGTCGGTTTTTCAATAAAGGCGTCAAGCCGAATATCTGCGTGCTCGAGAATGTCCACTTCAATGAGAGCGAGATCAAAGACTATATTGATTTCATCGGGCGAGACCTGTTCACCGCACCACTGCATGTCACTCTTACTCAATTTGAAGAGGCCGACAAGCTTGGTTCTCTGATTCGACCTGCAGTGTCAGATGTTGCGGCTATACTGAAGATACTGGAGGCGAAAAACGTTTCAGGACAAATGTTCTTGAGTACAACCCATCAAAAGGTGTTGCAAGCTCTGCAGCAGGTCGATTACCTCAGTCAGAAATACCATGTAGTTGTTGCCAATCCACCGTATATGGGTGGAAAGGGAATGAATCCAAGCCTTGCCGCATGGGTAAAAGATAACTACCCTGACAGCAAGTCAGACCTCTTCGCTATGTTTATTGAGCGAAATCTTGATTTGGCTCTAAAGCATGGGGCTGTAGCGATGATCACCATGCAGAGCTGGATGTTTCTGTCAAGCTTTGAGAAACTACGGGCGAAACTGCTTGACCATGCGACTATTCTCTCGATGGCTCACTTGGGTGCCCGTGGCTTTGACAGTATTGGAGGTGAAGTGGTTTCGACGACGGCGTTTGTTCTGGACAGCGGCTATATTCCCGACTATAAAGGTGCGTTTGTTCGCCTTGTTGATGGTAAAAGTGAAGCTGAAAAAGATCGTATGTTGAAGGAGGCCATACAATGAGCGATTTCGTGAATAACCTCCTTGCCCAACCAGAAGGGAAAACACTGGAGTTCAAACGGGATAGCTCTTCGACAAAACCGTTCTTGAAAACTCTTGTAGCGTTTGCCAATTCGGCTGGTGGGCGGTTAATCTTTGGAGTAACTGACCAGAGGCAGATTATCGGCGTACAGTCGCCTCTCGACGAGGAGGAACGGCTTTGCAGCTTGATAGCTGATTCCATTGCTCCCCGTCTGGTTCCCAATGTCGAGATGGTTACTGTTGAAGGAAAGACGCTGCTGATGGTTGAGGTTTTTCTTAGCGGCACGCGCCCCCATTATCTCAAAGCTGAAGGTCTGGAGGCCGGTGTCTATGTACGCCTTGGTTCCACCAACCGTCAAGCCGATGCCCAGTTGATTGCTGAATTGCAGCGAGGTGTGGCGGGGATTAGTTTTGATGCCTTACCCATGCCTGACCTGGCTATGGAAGCGCTTGACCTGCCCGCCATTCGGTCTGACTTTGCTGATAGAACCCCGGATGAACGGATGCTGCAAAGCCTCAAGATTTTGGTACGCGATCAGGATCGACTGGTTCCCAGCAAGGGCGGCATACTGCTTTACGGTCATGATCGGCGCTTCTATTTTGATGATGCATGGATTCAATGTGGCCGTTTTATCGGCAACGACAAGAGCGACATCTTCGACCATATTGATATTCACGACCCGCTGCCCAAGGCGGTGGAGAGCATCATGCTGTTTCTCAAGAAACACGCCATGCGGGGTGCCGATTTTTCTGAGATTCGGCGCAAGGATCGCTGGAGTATTCCAATCAACATTCTACGTGAAGTTGTTATTAATGCGCTGGTTCATGCCGATTACTCCCACCGTGGCACCCCAATTCGCATCGCTTTTTACGATAACCGCATTGAGGTTGAGAGCCCCGGGCTTCTTCTACCAGGCCTCACTGTTGAGGAGATGAAAACAGGTATTTCACAAATCCGCAATCCGGTCATCGCCAGGGTGTTCCGTGAGCTGGATCTGATTGAACAGTGGGGGAGCGGCATCCCCGGCATCTTCCGCGAAGCCAGAGCCAGCAATCTGCCTGAGCCGACCATAGAAGAGCTTGCTGGGCGAGTACGTTTCACTGTGCCTCTTTCGGAAATTTTGCCACTCTCCCGCGAACAGTCGCGGAAATCCGAATCGACCCATCTTGGACAGGTTAATGAGCAAGTCGAGGCACAAGTCGAGGCACAAGTCGATATGCTAATTCTTTCAGCATGTCTGGCAGCTCCGCAGTCGTCGGCAGAAATTGCAGCAGCATTGGGGCATAAACAATTGAGTGGCAACCTGCGCAAAGCACTTCCTCGACTAAGGGAATCAGATTTGCTTGAATACACCATTCCGGATAAGCCAAACAGCCGTTTGCAGAAGTACCGGTTGAGCGGAAAAGGCAGGGCTTTGCTAACTTCGGTATGCAAGGGTAAGGGGAACCAAGCATGAAGGTGAGAATGGATGCAAATGTGAAAAATTGCGAATAAGACTTGTTTAAAGCAGAGCCTAAGGAAATAATCATGAGTAACGAAGAGCATATTCTTTCTACTAAAAAGTCCAAACGCTTTTTCTTCAGTGCCTCTGCCGCCGATTTCAAGAAAATTCCGGGTAGTCCTATTGCTTATTGGGTGAGTGATATTTTGAGGAATGCTTTTTTGTCAAGTCGGTTAGGTGATATATCAGTGGCAAAGCAAGGCTTGGCGACGGGAGATAATGAACAGTTTTTGCGTTTCTGGTATGAAGTAGAAGCTTCTAATTTAAATTTTACAAACGAAAATATTCACGTTTCTGAAGTCTCTACTCTTACATGGGTACCTTATAGTAAAGGTGGTGCATATCGAAAATGGTATGGCAATAATGACTACATAGTGGAATGGATAGATGGAGGAAAAAAAATTAGGGCATTTAAGGATGAGAATGGAAATGAACGATCAAGGTTTAGGGCTTCAAGTTACTATTTTAAGCCTGCCATAACTTGGAGTTTGACGTCTTCAGGTTCATTTGGATGTAGGCATAGACCAAAAGGTTTTGTCTTCGATATTAATGGAATGTCCTTGTTTCCATTTAAAGTCAATGATACATCAAAGATACTTTCTTTACTCAATTCAAAAGTTGCCAATGCAATTCTGAAAATACTGAACCCGACAATGGCATTTCAGATAGGAGATATTTCTTCTGTACCCGGCCTATTCCCAGATATCGTTAAATTGTCGGCAGTGGGTACAATTAATCAATTTCCTCAAGTAAAACTTGCTCAAATAGACTGGGACTCCTTCGAAACCTCATGGGACTTCACCAGTCTTCCATTGATGCACCACGGATCCCGCCAACCAACTATTAAGGCTACTTACCAAGAGCTGCGAGCACATTGGTATAAAATGACAACGGAGATGCAGCGTCTTGAAGAGGAGAACAACCGCATTTTTATCGATGCATACGGATTGCAGGATGAACTGACGCCCGAAGTGCCGCTGAATGAAATCACCTTAACCTGCAACCCGCACTATCGTTACAGCAATAGCAAAAACGCGGATGAGCTTGAAGTGCTGCTGTTGGCTGACACTATGAAGGAGTTTGTCTCCTATGCTGTTGGTTGCATGTTTGGTCGTTACTCGCTCGATAAACCTGGATTGATCCTTGCCAATCAAGGCGAAACTATCGAGGACTACTGGAAAAATATCAGGGCCTACCAAAACCTGCCAACTGCCAACTGCCCACTGCCAACTGATTCCATCTTCCCTCCTGATGCTGACAACGTCATCCCCATCCTCGATGGAGACTGGTTCACTGACGATGTCTCCGAGCGGTTCCGCAAGTTCCTGCGCATCACCTTTGGCGAGGAGCATTATGAGGAGAACCTGAAGTTTATTGAGGGTGCGCTTGGTAAGGATATTCGTAAGTATTTCCTGAAAGATTTTTATAACGATCATGTGCGTCGATATAAGAAGCGCCCTATCTACTGGCTTTTCAGCAGTACCAAGGGAAGTTTTAATGCGCTCATCTACATGCACCGTTACCGTTCGGATACGGTGAGCGTTGTACTCAACTACCTGCGCGAGTTTCGCATAAAGCTGACCACCCAGAAGAACCATCTCGAAGCGGTAAGTATCAGCGCCAGCGCTTCACCGGGGGAGAAAACCAAGGCACTGAAAGAGATCGAGAGTCTCAGAAAAATGATCGAAGAGCTCGACAATTATGAACGAGAAATCCTTTACCCGCTTGCCACTGAACAGCTTGAAATAGACCTCGATGACGGCGTAAAAGTGAACTATCAAAAATTCGGCCCGGCTCTCAGGAAGATTCCCGGCCTTGATACAAAAGAGGAGTGAACCATGCATGTTGACAAACTGGTAATGACCTGTTTTCGTGGAGCTAAGTTGCTGCCGCTGGATTTACATAGTCGATTAAATGTATTTTTTGGAGTGAATGGCTCAGGAAAGACGAGCATTTTGGATGCAACAGCTATAATGCTTTCATGGCTTGTTAATCGTATCAAGTATGAAAGTTCTTCAGGTCGCCCTATTCAGGAGCCAGATATTTTTAATGGGGAATCGTCAGCTAACCTTGATATCTCTTTTAATTTCAAAGGCCACCCTTTACGCTGGACTTTGGCAAAAACTCGTAAAGGGTATAGCAAGAGGGATGTTGCTTCGATTCTGATTTCGACAACTTATATAGCAAGACAAATACAGTCAAAGATTTCGGAAAGCAATGGCTTGACAAATCTGCCACTGTTTGCCTATTATCCTGTTAATCGGGCAGTTCTCGATATTCCTCTTCGCATAAAAGAACGGCACAGTTTTGATCTTCTTTCAGCTTATAGTGATTCGTTAACGGGTGGTGCCAATTTTCGGGCTTTTTTTGAGTGGTTCAGGGAGCGCGAAGATCTTGAAAACGAAAACAGAAAATATGCTGAACAACTTATAAAGCCAGAAGGATTCCAGTTTCCTGATTTGCAACTTGAAGCTGTTCGAGCAGCTTTACTGTTCTTCATGCCTGAGTTTACCAACCTCACGGTTCGTCGTAATCCGCTTCGCATGGAGGTCGAGAAAAATGGCAAGACCTTAAAGGTTAACCAGCTTTCAGATGGCGAAAAGTGCCTGATGGCTTTGGTTGGAGATCTTGCACGACGAATGGCAATCGCCAACCCTTTGCGAGCAAATCCTCTGGAAGGAGAAGGAGTTATACTGATTGATGAAATTGACCTGCACCTTCATCCAAAGTGGCAAAGGATGATTATACCAAAGCTTCTTGAGGTGTTTCCGAATGCTCAGTTTATCATCTCTACTCATTCTCCGCATGTTATTACTCAAGTGCAGCCGGAGAGTCTGTTCCTTCTCAAGCAAACCGATTCAGGCATAGTTGCTGAACAACCCATTGAGTCTTATGGAAAGAGTGTAGAGAGGATTCTCGAGGACTTGATGGGACTTGAGACGACCCGACCAGATGAAGTCAGTGTAAAACTTCATGATATTTATTCTTCCATTGATCAAAACCACATAGAAGAAGCTCGTCGGTCAATTGCCGTAATGAAAGAGGAAATTGGCGAAGATCCTGAACTGATGAAAGCTGAAATTCTCATCAGGCGTAAGGAGATTATCGGTAAATGAAGTACATCGTCAAACAGAATGAACCAGAGGATTTTACCAAGTGGAAAGCTCTCAAGAATGAAGAGTGGACGCCCACTTATGACAAGCTGAGTGGAGTTGTTAAAATCGCTGTTAAACAGACACTGATGACTGAACAAGGTTATATTTGTTGTTATTGTGAACGCAGATTAACTGATAACGATTCTCATATCGAGCATTTCAGGCCTCAGGAGAATAAATCAACAGACCCGCTGGATTTTAAGAACATGCTTTGTTCTTGTCAGCAGAGATTGAAAAAAGGAGATCCACGCCATTGTGGCAATCGTAAAGATGACTGGTTTGATGAGCAACTGTTGGTATCTCCATTTGATTCAGGAAGTGAGAAGAGGTTTACTTTTACCGGAGACGGATACATCAGTTCTGCTCAATCGGCTGATAGAGCTGCAACCGAAACAGTATTAAGGCTTGGTCTTGATATTCCAAAACTCAGAAGCTTGAGAAAGAGTGCGATTGAACCCTTTTTGGATGAATCTTTGAGTCAGGATGAAGCGACTCGTTTTGTTTCGGGATATCTTCAACTGGATAGTCGCGGTATGTACGGAGAGTTCTGGACAACTATCCGCTATCTTTTTGGAGACTGACTCGTTGAAAGTGAACTATAAAAAATTCGGCCCGGCTCTCAGGAAGATTCCCGGCCTGGATGCAAAAGAGGAGTGATCAATGGCAATAATGAATTTCAATACGACCAATTCTACTTTCCGCCAGTTGCTCGGTAACGGCTTGAGCTACCATGTTCCTCCTTTTCAACGTGATTATTCTTGGACTGATGACGAGTGGGATGATTTTTGGCAAGACATTCACGGCTTGTTCGAAGAGGACGGTGAATTGGCTCACTACATGGGTTATCTGGTATTGCAGTCATCCGATAACAAGCGGTTTGATATCATTGATGGTCAACAGCGGCTTACGACAATAAGTATTATGATTCTTTCCGGCTTGCAGCATCTCCAGGAGCTGGCTGCTGCCGGATTTGATGCCGACAATAACATCAAGCGTAAAGAACAGCTTCAGAGCGGTTACATCGGCTATCTTGACCCTGTAAGTCTGGTATCGCGCTCAAAATTGGAGTTGAATCGCCATAATAACCGTTTTTATCAGACCTATCTGGTGACGCTTGAAGCACTGCCGCAAAGAGGACTGAACTCATCAGAGCATCAACTTCGAAAATCTTTCAACTGGTTCAAGGAGCACATTAAAACCCGCTTTGGGATGAATGACGCCAGCGGAAAGGAGCTGACCGTTTTTCTTGACGGGTTGGTTGATAAACTGTTTTTCACGGTTATTACGGTGACTGACGAATTGAATGCCTTTAAAGTATTTGAGACTCTTAATGCGAGAGGTGTTCGTCTTTCAGCAACTGACCTGCTGAAAAATTATCTCTTTTCGATTATCAGTACGCATGACACGCATGAGACCGAATTGAAGGCTCTTGAGGATCGCTGGGAGCGGATTACAGGTTTGTTGGGGAGTGAAAGTTTTCCTGAATTTCTCAGGATATTTTGGAACAGCCGTAACAAGCTGGTAAGGAAGTCGGACCTTTTCAAGACCATCCGAAAACGAATCAGTGACCGTGAAGCTGCATTTGATTTGCTTCGAGATCTCGATCAATCAGCAGCCATTTATGCGGCTCTCCGTGATCCTCAGGATGCTGCGTGGAACAGTGAAGAAAAACTTTGCCTTAAACAGTTGCTGATGTTCAATGTCCGGCAGCCACTGGCTATGCTGATGGCCTGCCATGCAAGGTTCTATGAGCATGACAGAGCTGCCTTTACTCGCTTGATGAAAGCAGTGACGGTCGTATCATTTCGCTATAACGTCATTTGTAACTTTCAGGCACATGAGCAGGAGCGATTGTATAATGACATCGCTTTAAAAGTATCAGGAGGCACTTATTCACGTTTTACAGAGATTATCAGTGCATTGCGGGAGGTTTATCCCGACGACGTGCAGTTCAAAGCGGCATTCAGTGAGAAGGAACTCTGTACTACGAATAGTCGGAACAAAAAAGTGGTGCGGTATATCCTTTTTGAAATTGAGCGCCAGCAATCTGGTCAGGATTTCGATTTTGAAAGTGCTACGTACAATATCGAGCACATCCTCCCGGAACATCCATCTGAAATTTGGTCTTACATAGAGGAAGCCAAACAGGATCATCTGATTTATCGTCTTGGCAATATGACACCTCTTGAAACCAATAGAAACCGAGCGTTGGGTAATGGAGATTACGCATCCAAGCGGCCTGTTTATCAAGATAGCGCCTTTCAGATAACCAATGCGGTTGCGGTGCACTATGACAGTTGGGATGAACAGAAAATCGAAGCTCGGCAAAAGCAGTTAGCGACTGTTGCATCGGGTATATGGAAGATTGAGTAGGCTTATTTTCAAGATCACTGACGCTGCAAAGCGTTTTGTGTAGCGTAGATTCAGTTTTACGATACACAAGACATTTTGTGACGTTTCTGTAATACACAAAGGTCTAATTTGCGAGGCAATGGTGCATTTTTACTGATTACTTAAAGAAATTTTGCTGACGATGGAACAAAGAACGAACAACAACGGACCTCGTATGAAGCTGAAGTTAATTGACCTTAAAGGGTTCAAGGCTATTGATGGTCATTCTGGGCAAAAAATTCCGTTGGGTGATGTGACCATACTGCTTGGGGCGAATGGTTCCGGGAAAAGCAATGTCGTATCATTTTTCAAAATGCTGAACTCCCTTACTACCGGTGTACTGCAGAATTATGTGGGGAAGCAAGGTGTGAGTCAGCTTTTGTTCTATGGATCAAAAGTTACCGATTCTATTTTTTTTACACTTCACTTTTCGTCGGATGATATTACCGACACATATGAAGTCAAACTGACGTATGGTTTACCGGATCGTTTGTTTATCAGTGGTGAAAAGGTGACATGCCAGAAAAATGGAAAAGAAAAACCTCAAGAGAACTATCTGGAAAGTGGTGGAGCTGAGTCTGGATTAGGCAAGGATGAAAGCAATACAAGCAAGGTTGTTTACAATCTTCTCTCCGGGATTCGTGCCTTTCATTTCCATGATACATCGGATACGGCACCCATTAAAGATCGTCGTTATGTTGACGATGCGAAATATCTTCGCCATGATGCTGGAAACCTGGCAGCTTTTCTGAAAATGCTCAAGGAGAATAGCGAATACACACGATACTACGATCGGATTGTCCGGCATATTCAGCGTGTCATGCCTCAGTTTGGTGATTTTTCTTTGGATACCTTGCCAGGAAATGACAAGTATGTCCGCCTCAATTGGACGGATATTTATACAAGTGAATACCTTTTTGGGCCGGATCAAATTTCGGATGGGTCACTCCGTTTTATGGCTCTGACAACGTTGTTATTGCAACCTCCAGAGCTGTTGCCGAAGTTCATTGTTCTTGATGAACCGGAGCTTGGTTTACATCCTGCAGCGATAGCTGAGTTGGCAGGGATGATTCATACTGTAGCGCAAAAAACCCAGATTCTTGTGGCTACGCAATCCACCCGTTTTGTGGATGAGTTCAGCCCTGATGATCTGGTTATTGTTGATCGTGACGAAAAGAATCGTTGTTCTGTTTTCAAAAAGTTGGATACCGAGCAACTTCATGAATGGTTGAAAAGCTACAGTCTTTCAGAGTTATGGGAGAAAAATGTGCTTGGAGGTCAGCCATGATTCGCCTGCATGTAACTGCTGAAGGCCAGACTGAGCAGGCTTTTATCAAAAAGGTTTTAGCTCCGTTCTTGGCCAAATCAGGTGTTTTTGCTGATGCTCGCTCTGTATTGACGAGCAAAGATAAACGGGCAGCAAAAGAGTATCGGGGTGGATTGCTGTACTATCAGAAAGCAAAAAACGATATTCTGACATGGCTGAAAGAAGACGGCAATGCTGAATGTCGTTTTACCACCATGTTTGATCTTTATGCTTTACCATCTGACTTTCCTGATTATCAGGATGCTCTAAGGCAGACCGATCCCTACAAGCGATGTAAAATACTGGAGGATGCTTTATACAAGGATATCGGAGACAGCCGATTCATTCCCTACATTCAGCTCCATGAGTTTGAAGCCCTTATACTTGCTGACCCGAAGAAGTTAGACTGGGAATACATGGAGCATGATGATCCTATCAAGAAGTTGCTACAAATGGTTGGCGAGCAGAATCCGGAATTGATCAATGACGGGCGCGATACTGCTCCGTCAAAACGGATTATCAATGAGATCCCGGAATATGATAAAGTCAGTTCAGGTGTGTTGGTGACTGAAAAAATCGGGCTTCCTGTTTTGCGGAGTAAATGCCGGCATTTTCATGAATGGCTGATTCGCCTTGAGAAGCTTGGAGAAATAACGTGAACAGCCGCATTACCCAAGCGCTAAGTCGGCTCTTCGATCGTCATAGAATTGTCTTTTGGAATGACGTCAAGAAGGAGTTGCGCGCAGCATTCGATGCTTTGCAGCTTGATGGTGTTGAAAAGATTGAACTTGCCAACAACGAGTTTGGCGTGAAGTATCGCATTCTGAGGGAGCATCCTGACCGGAAATTCCTGCTCTATCGCGAAGGGGCTCAGCCTGAAAAGCTGGATAACTGGTTGCTGGATGTAGAGCTTGCTTATGGTGATTTCCATGCTGACCAGGTTGGCCTATGGCTCTCCGAACTGGAACTTGGCCATGAGTTTCAGGACGTGGTTAAAGATCATCCAGAATTCTACAGGTCTACCAAGCGGATTGAGAGCCTCCGGCAATTGCTCAAGCAGGACGATACACCCGGTATAATCCGTTTGAAGATGCTTGGAGTTTGTGCCGGATCAGAACCACGGCTCGATATTGTGGTGGAGCACCTGCTGGACGAGGTGGCGGGTAAAGCTTCAAAAGAAAAACAATTGGGCCTTGAATTTCAGGATGGCGACAAGTATCGTCTGATTGAACGCTGTCATCTCGATGGGTATTTCTGGGAGCTTATGAAGCGGAGCTATGGCTACGAATCATCTGACCCTGGTATGAAGGATTTTGTTATTGAACTTTTCAAGTTCGGCTTTGCAGTGGGAATTGGTGGAAAGGGAGTGCTGGCCAGTGATGCGCTGGTATTTCTGAAGCGCTGGAAAGACAGCCGTCAATTTGAAAAATGCTTTGATGCGCTTGCTGAAGAGTGTGGAGAGATTCTTCGTATTGAACAGAAATTGGAAGTTCTGGATTTCCGTCAATTGATTGAACTCGATTATTTTCGGTTGATTGACAAGAAAATTATCAGTGATCTGGTTTGGGCTCTTGTAACTCAGACGGCGTTCAGCCATGAGATAGCACAATGGATACGCCAGCGCCGTCAAAGCCACTGGTACAACGAATTCCAGCACCTTTACGAAGGTGTAGAGTATGCCGCGCATTTTATGCAGGCATTCGAAGAGGCAAAGCTGGAAATGAGCTCTATGGCTGACGGCGTGCAGCTCTACAGCCGCTATTGGTTTCGGCTCGATCAATACTATCGCAAATTCATTTACCATGTCAGCATGTCCGGGCAGGCTTCGTTGATGGCTGAACTGGCTGATAAAATTGAAAATCTCTACTCCAACAACTACCTCCTGAAATTGAATGATCGGTGGCAGGCATTTGTGGACAAAGCCGATACATGGGAGGCTCCGCCTGTGCCTTTACAGAAAAGTGTTTTTGAACGTTTTATAGACCCATTCCTCTTAAAGAATAATAAGGTCTGTGTCATTATTTCCGATGCATTGCGCTACGAAATCGGCGATGAACTGCTCACGCTTATACGGCAGGAAGACCGATTTGATGCTACTATAGAGCCTTGCCTTTCAATGCTGCCCAGCTATACACAGCTTGGTATGGCTGCGCTTCTCCCAAATAGAGCCCTGGCGTTTGCCGACAACGATACAGGAGCGGTGTTAGCGGATAATATTAACTCTCAAGGCACGGCGAATCGCTCCAGGATTCTCAACCGGACTGCTTCATGGAAGGCTGCTGCCGTAAAGGCTGAAGAGGTTATGGCCCTTAAAGCTGATGAATGTCGGACTTTGCTCCGTGAGCACGATGTCATTTATGTTTACCATAATCGCATTGACTTAACCGGTGATAAGCGGGAATCGGAAGAGAGGGTGTTCGAGGCTGTAGAGGATACCTTGCTGGATCTTATAAAGCTTATCAAGAAGCTTGCAGGGGCTAACGCAACTAACTTACTGGTTACGGCTGATCATGGTTTTATCTATCAGAATCGAGCTCTTGACGAAAGCGATTTTGCGGGTACGGAAGCAGACGGAGAGCAGATTCTCTATCGTGACCGGCGATTTGTGCTTGGTAAAGGACTCAACGAGAGTTCAAGCCTGCGGAAGTTCAGTTCCTCTCAGTTGGGACTTTCGGGAGGGATGGAGGTACTGATTCCGAAATCGATCAACCGTCTGCGTCTCAAAGGTTCTGGCAGTCGTTTTGTGCACGGTGGCGCATCATTGCAGGAGGTGGTGATTCCACTTGTCAGGATCAACAAAAAGCGCCAGAGTGACCTCTCTACCGTTGACGTGGATATTATTCGTGGAACAAGTTCAGTTATTACATCAGGCCAGTTGGCTGTTGTGCTTTATCAATCGCAGCCGGTTACCGAAAAAGTTCAGGCAAGGACTCTTGTTGCAGGTATTTATACCCTTACTGGTGATCTTATTTCTGATTCACATACCCTTGTTTTTGATGTCATCTCCGATAACTCGCGGGATCGTGAACGGCAGGTTCGATTCGTTCTTACCAGCAAAGCTGATGAGGTGAATGGTCAGGAGGTTATTTTGAGGCTTGATGAAAAATACCCGGGCACCTCCCACTACAGCGAATACAAGTCAATCCGATATCTGATGAGGCGGTCATTTACAAGCGATTTTGATTTTTAAACAGCCAACTGCGGACTATGAATACCCTTGATCAGAAAATAAACACTCATTTTTCTGGACTTGTTGTCCGAAAGGATCTTGTCAAGACTGTTAAAGGCAATGCTATTGTTCCAACCTATGTGCTTGAATATCTTTTGGGTCAATACTGCGCGACAAGTGACGAGGCTTCGATTCAAACCGGCATTGAGACTGTTAAGGAGATTCTGCGTAAACACTATGTGCACCGCAATGAAGCCGGGCTCGTTCGCTCTAATATCAAGGAGAAAGGCAGGTATAAGGTCATCGATAAGATCAGTGTTGCGCTCAATGACAAAACTGATGCTTATGAGGCTGAGTTTTCAAATCTCGGCATCAAAAAGGTTCTAGTAGATTCCGGTACAATCAAGACCCATCCAAAACTTCTGGTCGGGGGAGTATGGTGCATTGCCGATATCGAGTACGAATTCAAGGAAGACAAGAACGCGATACCGTGGATCATGTCGACACTGAAACCCATCCAGCTCTCTCATTTCGATTTTGAGGAATATGTAGAAGCTCGCAAGCAATTCACTACTGATGAGTGGGTTGATCTGCTTATCCAGAGCATAGGTTTCAATCCTGAGCTGTTTGGCAAGCGCAGCAAGCTGACCCAACTTATCAGGTTGATTCCTTACTGTGAACGCAATTACAACCTTATTGAACTTGGTCCGAAGGGGACAGGGAAGTCTCATATTTATTCAGAGTTTTCCCCGCATGGTATTCTTATTTCCGGTGGAGAGGTGACTGTGCCCAAGCTTTTTGTGAGTAACTCTTCTGGTAAAATCGGACTGGTTGGGTATTGGGATGTCGTTGCTTTTGATGAGTTTGCAGGCAAGCAGAAGCGTGTCGATAAGGCACTTGTGGATATCATGAAAAACTACATGGCCAACAAGTCCTTCTCCCGAGGCGTTGAAACCCTCGGTGCAGAAGCTTCCATGGTTTTTGTTGGGAACACCCAGCATACCGTCCCCTTTATGCTCAAGCATTCAAACCTGTTTGATGAACTGCCCGAAAAGTTTTATGACTCAGCATTTCTTGACCGGATCCATTTCTATGCCCCAGGCTGGGAAATAGATATTATTCGCGGTGAGATGTTCTCCAGTGGGTATGGGTTTGTGGTCGATTATCTCGCAGAAATACTTCGCTCGATGCGCAACCACGACTATTCAGACAGGTATAAGGAACACTTTTCACTTTCATCCGATATATCAACACGTGATCGAGATGGTATTCATAAGACCTTCTCTGGCCTTATGAAAATCCTTTTCCCCCAGGGAGGCGCTTTAAAAGCTGAGATTGAAGAAATGCTCACGTTCGCAATCGAAGGGAGGAAAAGGGTAAAAGATCAGGTCATGCGTATTGATACCACGTACCCGACAGTTCACTTCACCTATACGGATGCCTCAGGTCAATCAAGAACGGTTAAAACGCTCGAAGAAGAGACCTATCCTCATTACTACAATCAAACGGTAGGTGAACCAGAAGGCGAGGTTCCACAAGCGGAAAGCATTGAGCTTGATTTTCCGGAGGTGACAGTAAAGCAAACCTCCTTTGCTGGCCCGACAGTCAAAGAGCAGCATCTGACTTTTCAGGAGAATCAGCGTGGAGTTTCTTATGATACCCTCTTTGGCCACTACCTGAGCGGAGCAAGCAGGATAGTTGTCACCGATCCTTATATCCGACTTTTCTATCAGGTTCGAAATTTCATGGAGTTCCTTGAAACTGTTCTGAAGTATAAACCCATTGAGGATGAAGTTGCCGTTCATTTAATTACAACAGAAGACGATTTCAAGGGTGAACAGCAAAAAGAAAACTTCGAAAAAATCAAGGAGTCCTGCGACACAGCAGGTATTGCTTTTACCTGGGAGTTTGATGGAACCGGCACGATTCAAGCTCGCCATATCGAGACTGACAATGGATGGAAAATCCTGCTTGATCGGGGACTGGATATTTTTCAGCACTATGCAATGAACGATGCGTTCACGTTTAATAATCGCCTCCAGCAGTTCCGCCCATGCAAAGCGTTTGATGTGACTTTTTTAAAAGTACAGGAATCTAAAACAGGAACTGAGAAAGAATAAAAGTATCTGTATCGGCGTGATTTGCAGGAGGCTGATGATTATTGTCTCTGTTTCCTTGTTTCGTCCCGAGGTACAAAACAAGGAACAAAAACTTGTTCCATTGCCTAATCAAGCTTATTCAATGGTGTCTGGCGGCGGGGTGCATTAACAGGTCAACTGATTATTCTGCAATAAGGTAAAGCAAAAAATGTAACACAGTATATTATGTTTGCTCTTATTTTGCGTAATCAGAAATCGCTTTGGAAAGAATCACCTGATCATTTTCTCCGTTGGGAATCCGGACGTTTTTCTCAATGAATCTCCATGCATTGGTTTTCTCTGATTTAACAGAAAAAATCACTTTCGCACACTTGAAATCACTGGTACCGGATTTTTTGCCTTTATCTGCAAACGATTGTTTCTTTGCCATGACTCGTGAAGTAGTTCTTTTGGTTAAGTCGCTGTACTTTTGTGTTTACTGAAATGAACATGAAGGTAATAAAAAAATAATCGATAACCAAGAGCTGTCATGAAGGAATCAGTAGTGCCAAGTCTCCGCTTCATGCAGTTTTCCCTTATGGAAAATTCCTGTTGCCTTTCCTTTCAAAGAGCGGTTAAGAAATGGTGTGTTTGCTGATTTGGATTTGAGTGAATCAGCGGTGACAATCCACCGGGTATCAGGATCAATGATCGTGAAATTCGCCTGTTCTCCAGGTGCGAAAAGAATCGGCTTGAGGTTCAGGATTCTTCTTGGATTGACCGACATCAGTTCAATGGCACGGGAAATGGTAATAACCTTTTTTTCAACCAGCTCGGTTATCGTCAAACCGAGTGAGGTTTCAAGACCGATAATACCAAACGCGGCCTGGTCAGCAGGACACTCTTTTTCATGAGAGGCATGAGGTGCATGGTCGGTAGCTATGGCATCAATGGTGCCGTCAGCAAGAGCTTCAAGCAGAGCTTCCCGATTCTCAACGGAGGAGAGCGGAGGTTTCATAATATAGTTGCCAATCTGGTCGGCCTGAAAAAGATCTTCATCACTGAGGGTGAAATGGTGCGGTGTCACTTCGCAGGTAACCTGAAGGCCGTCCTGTTTAGCTTTTCGGACAAGGTCGAGTGCTGGTTTTGTACTGATATGTGCAACATGGTAGCGCGGCCGTTGAAGAGGAGCATGCAGTTTATGCTGTTCCAGATAGTGCATAAGAAGCAGATCTCTGCTGAGTGTTATGGCTTCGGAGACATCGGGAATTCCTTTCAGCCCGAGTTTGGTTGAAAACAACCCTTCATTCATGACTGCTTTTTCAGTAAGCGATTTATCTTCACAGTGCTGAATGATGAGAAGATCAAAGTTTGAAGCATATTCGAAAGCCAACCGCATGATCTGGCTGTTCTGAATGGCTGAACCGTCATCCGACACGGCGGTGACTCCGTATGAGCGGAACTTTCCAAACGGCGCAAGATGTTCGCCTTTGCTTCCTTCCGTCATAGCCCCGATCACTTCAAGATCTATGGGGAGCATCGTCGAGTGATGGCGGATATAGGCCACGCCAAGAGGGCTGTCAATGACCGGCTTCGTGTTCGGCATAAGGGCAACGCCGGTAAATCCCCCGGCAACGGCTGCATTAGAGCCGCTTTCAAGGGTTTCCTTGTATTCCTGCCCCGGTTCCCTGAAATGGCAGTGCATATCGAACAGTCCGGGAGAAAGTATCCGGCCGCTCAGGTCAATAATTCTGTCATCCGACGAGGCTGCAATACCCTCATTGCCGAAAACGACGGCTTCGATGGTCCCGTCATTGGCCACTTTTATCGACCCTGTGGCATCGAGATGTTCAAGAGGATCAAGGATACGGGCATTCTGAAAAATAAGGCTCATTGCTCTTGAAAAATTAAAGCGTTAGATAACCCGTGCCTGAAGACTGACAAGCTCCCGATGACGCTGAGTGCTGTTTTCCGGCATGGAAAGTACTGCCTTCAATGTGTCACCGGAAGAAACTCTGCCCACACCGGCGGGCGTTCCTGTAAATATAAGGTCACCGCGGCGTAATCCGTAAAGATACGATAAATAATGGATAAGCGCGGCTGGAGTATGGAGCATTTCAGACACATTTCCCAGCTGAACCTGTGAACCATTCAGTTCAAGCGAAATTTCAAGATTTTTCGGAAACACAGCATCATTGAAGGGCACAACATCAGAAATCAGCGCGCTTTTCCTGAAACCCTTGCTTTTCAGCCATGGGTTACCTGCTTTTTTTGCAGCAAGCTGAACATCGCGCAGCGTCATGTCGAGACCTGCACCGAAACCGGCAATGTAGTTCGGGGCCTCCTCAATCGAGCAGCCATCGCACGATTTCCCTATAAGCAGAACTATTTCAGCCTCATAGTGCATGTTTGAGGAGAGAGGGCGACCCTGAAATTCAGGCACAGCAATCACTCCTTCAGTATCAAGAGCAGTGGGGGGTTTCATGAAAATGATCGGTTCACCCTCCTCCTCGATGTGTGCGCCCGCTTTGGCACCTTCAAGCAGCTGCATCTCCCGGGCATGTTCCCTGTAGTTTTTTCCGACACAATAAATGGCACCAGGAACAATAGTTCTGCGATCAAGAAGGGTTTCCATCTTCTATTTTATTATTTTAGTTTCAGGTAATGTATTCTATCAAGCATAATTGTTCGACGGGAAATATCATGCGATGACAGGTATGGCGACAGGGGAAGAAGATACAGAAGTTGTTTTTAAAAAAGCAGCTCTCAGAACAAGGATGCTTGCTTCAAGACGTTTGATTCCGGAACGATCGCGCGCTGAAATGAGTCAATCTATAGCCGGGTATGTCCTTGGATTGCCCGAAATTCTCACTGCCAACTGTATTCATCTCTATCTTGCCATTTCCTCTCATGCCGAAGTGGATACCGCTCCAATTGTTGAGGGGCTTGGTGCAATGGGGAAAGAGATTTCGGTGCCGGTTATCAGGGATGGCAAACTTTTTTCGGCTGCTTTCCGGAAAGGGGATTCACTTCAGCCTGCACAATTCGGACTGCCCGAACCAGCAGTGGTCTTGATGATTGATGAATTGCAGCTGGATGTGGTTCTTATGCCTCTTCTAGCTTATGACAGAAAAGGATATCGTCTCGGATATGGCAAAGGGTTTTATGATTTTTTTCTTCGGCGGCTTTCCATGCAGGGAAGAAAACCTTGCCGTATAGGCCTTTCGTTCAGCCGGCAGATGGTTGATGAGCTTCCTTTAAACCAATGGGATGAAGCTCTTGATGGCGTTGTTCATGAGCATGGAATTATTCGGTTTACTTAATAATTACAGATTTTTTTTTATGACGACAGGGGCTGAAACCAACGTACAGGCGTCTTCGCTCAAGTTTTTCAATACCTCTCTCTATGTCAACAGGGAGTTGAGCTGGATTGATTTCAATCAGAGGGTGCTTGAGGAAGCGCTCAATCCAGAAGCGCATCCGCTTCTGGAGAGAGTGAAATTCATATCGATTTTCAGTTCAAACCTCGATGAATATTTTATGATCAGGGTTGCGGGTATCGAGGATCAGTATGAGGCCGGTATTCAGGATCGGACAATCGATGGGCTTACACCTGCAGAGCAGCTGGAAAAGATCCGTACCATGGTTCTGCAGCAGCTCAGTGAGCGAAACGAATGTTTTTATCACGACCTCCTGCCTGCCTTGCAAAAGGAGGGTATCGAGTTTCTTCGGGTATCAGAACTCTCTGCAACAGAGCAGAGAGCGTTGAGTCATTTTTTCCGCAAGGAAATATATCCCGTATTGACTCCTCTGGCATTCGATACCGGCCATCCATTTCCTTTTATGTCAAACCTCTCGCTGAATCTCGCAATTGAACTTGAGGATGAGGAAAGCGGGTCTCTGAAGTTTGCCCGCGTGAAGGTTCCGAGTATTCTTCCCAGGTTGCTTCGACTCAATGATATCAAAGGGTTTAATGATGAAAGCGGCATCATCCGCTTTATCTGGCTTGAAGACCTTATTGAAAACAATCTGTCACACCTCTTTCCGAAGATGAAGATTACAAAATCGCATCTTTTCAGATTGATTCGCGATGCTGATATTGAGATTGAGGAGGATGAAGCCGGCGATCTGCTTAAGACTATTGAGCAGGGTCTCCGCTCCCGCCGTTACGGCAAGGTAGTGAGACTTGACATTACTCCGGCAATGCCTCAGTCGGTGAGAAAACTCCTTATGAAAAATCTTGATGTTGCAAAAAGAAACGTCTATGAAATAGATGGAGCGCTGGGACTCAGCTGTCTTATTGATCTTTTAAAGATAGATCGTCCTACTCTGAAAGATGAACCTTTTATATCCGGCAACCGGCTTGAAGAGCAGTTCGGTGCTGATATTTTCAGTGCCATAAGGGCTAAAGATCAGCTGCTTTACCATCCATACGACTCGTTTCAGCCGGTCATCGATTTTATCAATCAGGCAGCAGTCGATTCTGACGTACTTTCAATAAAACAGACACTCTACAGGGTTGGAAGCAACTCACCCATCGTCAAGGCATTGATGAAGGCTGCTGAACGGGGTAAACAGGTTGCCGTTCTCGTGGAACTTAAGGCAAGATTTGATGAAGAGAACAATATCGTCTGGGCCCGGGCCCTTGAGGATGTCGGGGTGCATGTCGCCTACGGTTTGCCTGGACTGAAAACCCATGCAAAGCTTACCCTGGTTGTTCGTCGTGAACAAAAAAGGCTGAAGCGCTATCTACATCTTGGTACAGGTAACTACAACCCTGCGACAGGAAAGATCTATACTGATTACAGTCTGTTCACGGTCAACGAACAACTCGCCAATGAGGTGGCTGAACTTTTCAATGCCTTGACCGGATATTCCAAACATACAGCGTATAAAAAGCTTCTTGTTTCGCCGATCAACACCAGAGAGAGGCTTATCGAGATGATCGATCGTGAAATTGAGTGGTGCAGTCAGGAAGGCAAGGGTCGAATAATCATGAAAATGAATGCCCTTGTCGATGCGAAGACCATACGGGCACTTTACAAAGCTTCCTGTGAGGGTGTTACTATTGATCTTATTGTTCGTGGCATCTGCTGTCTGAAGCCCGGAATCTGCGGGATAAGCGACAATATTCGTGTTATCAGCGTTATTGGCCGTTTTCTTGAGCACAGCAGGGCATACTACTTTCATAATGGAGGCAAGGAGGAACTCTATCTCGGCAGTGCCGACATCATGCCAAGAAATCTTGACGACCGGGTTGAAACCCTTTTTCCTGTGTTTGATATATCGCTCATTCAGGTTGTCAAAGCAGATCTTGAACTTATTTTAAGCGACAATGTCAAGGCATGGGAGATGAACCCTGATGGCGTATACTCAAAAATCAACAATGATGCACCGAAAGTAAACAGTCAGGTTCTCTTTTTAACACGGTCAGTCTTTAAAAAAATTACGTAAACTCAAAGTAAACAAATTATGAAAATTGCAGTTGGAAGCGATCATGCAGGAGTTGCATTCAAGAAAACCGTTATTACCTGGCTTGAACAGCATGGTCATGAATATAATGATATGGGAACCTATACTGAAGAATCGGTTGATTACCCAGATTATGCCCGTAAAGTAGCAATTGCTGTTGCTGACGGCAGTTATGATCAAGGGGTGTTGTTGTGCGGCACCGGTATCGGGGTTTCAATTTCAGCAAACAAAATTAAAGGCATTCGTGCGGCGCTTTGCTGCAACCCGGAGTTCGCAACACTTGCCCGGCAGCATAATAATGCCAATATTATCTGTTTATCTGCCCGCTTCAGTGATAAAGAAAAGATTGAAAAAAGCCTTCAAAATTGGTTTGCCGCTGATTATGAAGGAGGAAGACATGAACGAAGGGTGAATAAAATTGAACCATGTTGTTAAATGAATGCTTAGAGAGCTGTCTTGATAGAACATATCCGTTTTTTACGGATGATGCTGATATAGCGGATGTTATCACGGTGATGCAGAAGGGGCATCTTGAATGCGTTCCTGTTCTGCATGATGGAAAAGTTGCGGGAATTTTAACCCTTCCGGACCTTCTGCCCTTTTGGCAGTCAAGGAAAATGAATAAACTCTGCCTGAAGGATCTGAAGCTTCAGCCCGCTGAAAGTATTGGACGCCACGAACATATTTTTGATGTTTTTTCAAGGATACGATCGTTTGCGGGCACTGTGATTCCCGTTTCAGAAGAGGATGGCAGGTATATCGGCATTATTGAAAAAGTGCTTCTTCTTGAAAAAATTGCCACTGTTTTTCACTTGAGAGGAGAGGGTATGACGCTTGAACTGGATGTACCGGCATTTGAACTGAAGCTCTCTGAGGTTATTGCAACACTTGAAAAAAACGATGCAACCGTGTTGAGTTTCGGTATGTTCCGTGCGACTCCGGATCATGACAGCAGGGTTGTCACTTTCAGGGTTGAGACGCATGATCTTTTCCGGCTTGTAAAAAATATGGAAAAATACGGCTATCTGATTCGCTACTCGTCGCCATTCTTCAAAGAGAGAGATGATGAACTCAGAGAGAAGGCTCTTGAGTTTATACACTTTATGGATATGTAGTTACCTTAATACCGGACATCCAATGTCAACAGAACACTTTACCGCGCTCGCCGCACGGATTCGGGAGCGTGCAGCAGCGATATTTCCTGAAGTGCTTGCCCTGCGCAGGGATATGCATCTTCACCCTGAACTCTCTTTTGAAGAGGTCAGGACTACAGCGCTTATAACCGACTATCTTCTTGGTCTCGGCATTACACCTGAGCCGCCTTTGCTGCCAACAGGAGCAGTTGCCCTGATCAAGGGGGGAAAAGCGTCTGGAAAAGCCTCTGTTATTGCGCTACGGGCTGATATTGATGCTCTGCCGCTTCATGAAGAAAACCTGCACGATTTCTGTTCGCTTGAATCAGGAAAAATGCATGCATGCGGTCATGATATGCATTCAGCCATGCTTCTTGGCGCAGCCAACATCCTTGCAGGAATGAAAGATGCGCTGGAAGGTGATGTGCTTCTTATTTTTCAGCCAGCCGAAGAAAAAGCTCCCGGCGGAGCAAAACCATTGCTTGATGCGGGTCTTTTCAATCGGTTTCATCCATCGGTCATTATTGGACAGCACTGTTTTCCAAATGTTGAAACCGGCAAAGTTGCTTTGTGCAAGGGAAGTTTTATGGCGGCGGCTGATGAATTGTACTTTACAGTGACAGGGCAGGGGGGGCATGCGTCGGCTCCGCATAAGGCAGCTGACCCGGTTCTTGCTGCCGCTCATATTATTACCGCGGCTCAGCATCTTGTCAGCAGGGTTGCTCCGCCTCATAAGCCTGCAGTGGTATCAATCGCATCAATTCATGGCGGTAATGCCCCTAATGTCATTCCCCGACAGGTAACTATGTCCGGCACGATGAGAACCATGAACGAGGAGCTGCGATCGCTGGTGCAGGAGAAGCTGCGCCAGACTGTGACGCATGTTGCTGAAGGACTTGGAGTTGAGGGTGAAGTTGAGATCAGGAAAGGATATCCGGTACTCTTTAACGATCCGGCAGTGACTGAAAAGGCTGCAGTTGTCTGCAGCGAGTATCTTGGGAGCGACAATGTACTTGAAAGCGAACCGATCATGACGGCTGAAGATTTTGCCTACTATCTCCAGGAGTGTCCGGGTACCTTCTGGCAGATTGGCACAGGTTCACCGCTATCCGAAAAAGGCAATACACTGCACTCTCCGACCTTCAATCCCGTGGAGCGAGCTCTTGAAACCGGCAGCGGTCTGCTTGCTTACACCGCATTCCGGTTTCTTGATTTTTTGAAGGTCTGAGAATATGTGCTGTTGAAATTATGCTTTTCCGTTAGAACCAAGAACATTGATGATTTTGTGGATGTAAAGTTTCTTGAGAGCTTCACGGGCTGGACCAAGATATTTTCTTGGGTCGAACTCTTCCGGTTTTTCATCAAGCACTTTACGTATAGCAGCAGTCATTGCAAGACGGCCGTCAGAATCAATGTTGATTTTACAGACAGCGGACTTGGCTGCAAGGCGAAGCTGATCTTCGCTGATACCGATTGCATCCTTCAGTTTTCCACCATGTTCATTGATTGTCTTTACCAGATCCTGCGGGACGGAAGATGAGCCATGAAGAACGATAGGGAACCCGGGGATGCGCTCTTCAATTTCAGTAAGGATGTCGAGGCGGATTTTTGGATCCTCGCCCGGCTTGAACTTGAAAGCGCCATGTGAGGTGCCTATGGAAATGGCAAGACTGTCAACACCGGTTTTTGCCACAAAATCTTCAACCTCTTCGGGTTGAGTATAGGTATGGGCTGCAGCAGAAACTTCGTCTTCAATACCTGCAAGCACTCCAAGCTCTCCCTCAACGGTAACATCAAACTGATGGGCATAAGCCACAACTTTTTTGGTCAATTCAATGTTCTCTTCGTAGGAAAGATGTGAACCATCAATCATTACTGAAGAAAATCCGGAGTCGATGCAATCTTTGCAGAGCTCAAAGCTGTCGCCATGATCAAGATGAAGTACAATAGGAATAGGGTTTCCAAGTTCAGCGGCGTAGGCTACAGCTCCCTGGGCAAGATAGCGGAGAAGAGTCTCGTTCGCATAGCTCCTTGCTCCTTTTGACACCTGAATTATAACAGGCGAACTGGTTTCAACACAAGCAAGAATGATAGCCTGCAACTGCTCCAGATTATTGAAATTATAGGCGGGAATGGCATAGCCGCCTGTCACAGCTTTTTTAAAAAGCTCCCTGCTGTTACACAGTCCAAGTTCTTTGTAGCTGATATTTTTCTTTTCCATTGAAAAGCTCTCCTTTTATTATTATTATATGCCGTATTTTCTACAAAGGATACCATCCCGTAACGATATACCTCAAGTCTCTCAATATAAATATAATTATTATCCCATTCAACAATAGCCTGGATGCTGTTGCCGAACCTTTGATCATCATACAACACAATGTTTAGAAAAAGTCTGCTTCTCACCATGGTTCTTCTGGGAAGTACTGAGTCTGCGTTTACTGCTACTGCTCTTCAATCTGCGACAGCAGAATCTGTGATTACGTTCAAACCAACCGAAGCAGAGGAGGAGGCGGGCAAATATATCACTCAAAATCTTTTATTGCATCACTTCAGAAAGGTTTCGGTCAACGACTCTCTTTCTCAGCAGATATTTAACCGTTATCTCGATAATCTTGACGGCACAAAAAGCTACTTCGTGGCAAGCGAGGTTGAAAGTCTCAGAAAGATTTATGGAAGCAGGATCAATAAAGAATTTCTTAATGGTAAAGCAACTTCCGGGTTCGGCATCTATAATTTTTTTCTGAAAAGAGCGAAAGAGAAGATGCGCTTTATGAAGGCAGCCGCCGATACCATACATTTTAATTTTTCAGCGCCGGAAACCCTTGAAGTTGACCGTAAAACTGACCCTTGGCCTGCAGACAGGCGCCAGCTCTACGATCTATGGAAAAAAGAGTTGAAATATCAGTGGCTCAACCTGAAATATTCAGGTGAAAGCAGCAGTGATATTCGGGGAGCACTTGCAAAAAGTTTTACGAACCGACTGAACCTTCTGAATCACCAGAAGCCTGAAGATGCTTTTCAGGCATACATCTCAGCGGTTACAACGTCGTTCGATCCCCATACAAGCTATTTCTCTCCGGACGAATATGAAAACTTTCAGATCGACATGAGCCGTTCTCTTGAAGGAATCGGTGCTAAACTGCAGACTGAAAGCGAGTATACCGTTATCAATGAGGTTATTCCGGGAGGTCCGGTTTATAAAAGTAATCTGTTGAAAAAAGGTGATAAAATTATCGGGGTCGGTCAGGGAGCAAAGGGTGAGATTGTTGATGTTATGGGTTGGAGAATCAATGATGTGGTGAAACTTATCCGTGGCAGGAAAGGTACTCTCGTCCGCCTCAATATTCTTCCTGCAAGCCAGGCAGGCAGGGGGCCGTCAAAAATTGTACAACTTCTCCGAGATAAGGTTGACCTTGAAGAACAAGCTGCAAAAAAAAGAATTATTCAGCTGAATGGGCAGAAAATCGGTGTTATTACGATACCGTCATTTTACCTCGATTTTGAAGGTCAGCAAAAGAATGCGACTAATTATAACAGCACAAGCCGTGATGTGGCCCGTATCCTGAATGAACTGAATGCCGAGCACGTTGAAGGTATTGTCATTGATCTTCGCGACAATGGTGGAGGTTCGCTTGAAGAGGCCGTGAGTGTTACCGGACTCTTTATTGCAACAGGGCCTGTGGTGCAGGTCAGTAATGCCACCGGCGGAAAAATGGTGCTCAGGGATGAAGACCGCCACAAACTGTATAGCGGACCGCTTGCCGTCCTTGTCAATCGGTACAGTGCTTCGGCTTCTGAAATTTTTGCTGCGGCAATTCAGGATTATGGGCGCGGCGTTATCATAGGAGAGAGAACGTTTGGAAAGGGAACTGTTCAAAGCCTTATCAAACTGACAAGGCCGTTTTCTTTTTTTGGAACAAAGCCTGATCTTGGAGAGATCAAGCTTACTGTTGCTAAATTTTACAGGATTTCCGGAGGCAGCACCCAGCATAAAGGGGTAGTTCCTGATATTATCATGCCCTCAATGATTGATACATCCACTATCGGAGAAGATACCTATACCAGCAGTCTGCCCTGGAGTACCATATCAAAGGCATTCTATCGGCCTACCGCAGAGGTCAACCAGGAAGAGATGGGTCTGTTGAAGAAAAAATTTCAGGAACGATCATCAAAGAACCACCTTTACCAGGTCTATTTACATGATGTGAATGTCCTTAACCAGATACGCAAGAAAAAGCTGACATCGCTTCAGGACACTGTGTTCAAATCGGAGATAGAAAATATCAAGCAGATTGAAAAGCTGTGGGTTCAGGCACCGGATTCGGCCAAAAGCATGAACAAAGACATCCTGGTCAATCAGTCGGCAGCCGTTGTTTCAGATATAGCAGAGCTGAAGGCTATTGAACGTCATACTGTTGTTCGAACTTCGCCTGCCGTTTTGAACTGAAGTTGTTTTCTTGCCTCTTCGATCTGGAATGCAACGGAATCAAACGAACAACTGCCGTGTGTTTTTTTTGAATTCACGCTGCTGTCCGCCTTGAGACATTCGTAAATATCCGGGTCGATGGCTTCAGAGAACTCCCTGAACTTTTCTACAGGAATGTTCGGCAGGGTAATATCTGAAGCAATGCTCCAGGTAACAATTTTACCTGTAATGCGGTGTGCATCGCGGAAGGGAATCTGTTTGCCGACAAGATATTCAGCAATCTCCGTAGCAAGGCTGAGATCTTCAGAGGTCAGTTTAGCAAGTTTTTCCTTATTGAGAGTCGTATGCTCCAGCAGCCTGGCAAATATTTGAACACTAGAGATCGTTGTTTCAGCACTGTCGAAAAGCGGCGGTTTATCTTCCTGCATATCCCTGTTGTAGGAAAGCGGCAGCCCTTTCATGATGGTAAGCATAGCTACAAGATTTCCATATACCCTCCCCGTTTTGCCCCTGACCAGCTCGGCAATATCTGCATTTTTTTTCTGCGGCATGATGGATGAGCCCGTTGCGAAGGCATCACTGATGTTCAGATAGCCGAACTCATAGGAACTCCAGAGTATCAGATCCTCAGCAAACCTTGACAGATGCATCATGATTACGGAACAGTCTGATATGAATTCAATCACAATATCCCGATCACTCACAGCATCTATGCTGTTTGAAAAAAGATCGTCAAAACCAAGCAGGACAGCCGTTCTGTGCGGATTAAGAGGAAGAGTGCTGCCGGCAAAGGCTGCAGCACCGAGTGGAGAGATATTAACCCGTTTCATAAGATCGCTGATTCGCTGCCGGTCACGTAAGAACATGTTGAAGTAGGCAAGGTAGTAGTGGCCGGCGGAAACAGGCTGGGCACGCTGCAGGTGGGTATATCCGAATATGATAGTCTCCCGGTAGGTTTCCGCTTTTTCAACAAGGAGCTTTAGAAGAGTTCCAAGCACTTCCTGAAGTTCACTGATCTGGCGGCGCATATAAAGGCGGGTATCGGTTGCAACCTGATCGTTACGGCTCCTGCCGGAATGCAGTTTACCGGCAGCAGCTCCTATTTTTTCTTTAAGCCTGTTTTCAATAACCGTATGGATATCCTCGTCTTCCCATTGTGGAACAAGAGTACCGCTTGCAAGCTCCTCCTCTATTTCCAGAAGTCCATCAATAATTTGGCGAGCCTCATCCGCGCTTACAATGTTCTCTTCTGCAAGCATGGTTACGTGCGCAACTGAGCCTTGTATATCCTCGCGGTAGAGCTTTTTGTCAACATGCACCGAAGAAGAAAAGAAGAGTGCATCCTGATCGAAAGGCTCTGAAAAGCGGCTCTGCCAGAGTAATTCTTTTTTCCTGGTCATAAGAGGGGTTGGTTGTTGTCGGAATGAAACTGCCGGAAAATACTAAAATCGAAGCAAAAAGAGGCCTCTTGATGACAGAGTATCAGACTTTTTTGACGAATTCAGACTTTAATTGCATAGCTCCGAAGCCATCGATTCTGCAGTCGATATCATGGTCGCCGTCGATGAGGCGGATATTCTTCACCTTCGTACCGCCCTTAAGCGCTGAAGATGCTCCTTTGACTTTGAGATCCTTGATTACCGTCACGGTATCACCGTCGTGCAATATGTTTCCATTTGCATCCTTCCAGACGCGGGTTCTTTCTGATGCATGTTCAGCAGAGCTGCTCCATTCGTTGGCGCACTCAGGGCAGATCAAGAGGGTCCCGACTTCGTAAGTGTATTTCGAGTTGCATTTCGGGCAGTTTGGCAAGTCGCTCATGATGTTCAGGTTTCGAGATTTTCCAGTAAAGCTTTTCGCGACAAAATAACGAATTGTTACAGCGCTCCTACATAAAAGATGGTATTTCTGGGATTGTATGCTGATCGGTTACAAAATAAACAAAAGTCTATTTTTCAAACTTTAAAGAGGCAAGTGCTTTTATGGTAATATTGTGTGACTGCATTCAACAATATCTCGGATGCAAAAATTAAATTCAAAGGGCCAAAAATGGCTTAAAAGGTTTCTCCTTCATGCCGTTTTTTGCTCGATCGGAGCTGGGTTACTTCAAGGCATGATCGTATTGATTCTTTTAGTGATTTTTAAGCATACCTTCAGAGTTCTTTAAGGTTGACTGTTATATCTTTCTGGCAGTATATGATATTCAAGATATGACCAAAATGACAACATTAATCACAATATTATTGCCATGAAAAATCAACCAGAAACAAAAAATCAATCTATGCAGCACATTACCCCATACAAAACCAGAAGAAGAGAGCTGTCAGAAGGTTGGTCATTAAAATGCATGCAAAAGGTATCAATTGCGGCATGTTATCTGGATCTCTACATTAGACTCAAGAGAGGAGAACACTCCTGTTGAATCACCAGAACTTAAGCGATGAAAAGTAAGCTAATCGCAGGTGGAATTCCTGATGAGTAAAGTATCTGATTTGGAGCATATATATAATATGTATACTTTAGCAAATCATTGTTGCTTACTCTATCGAGTAATGGCATGGAGATCAACGTCACTCTTGAGGTCGTCCTGTCAGGCAGCACGAGGCAATGATGGGGGATAGGTTCTATGATCCGGGACATAAAAATTCCGCCATGTTAACAAAAGAAGTATCCCTTTCCTGCGAAATGCCTCATCGTAACCTTATCGATTATATGAGTAACGGTTACGCATACTGCCAGATGATTATCGATGAAGGACATCCTGTTGATTTTATGTTTGAGGAGGTCAATGAGGGTTATGAGAAGATCACCGGCTTGAGTAACGTTGCGGGCCGGAGAATAACCGACGTGCTCCCAGGAATTGCCGAGTCAGACCCTGATTTTCTTGAGAAACAGAGAAGGGTGGCCGAAACCGGGATGCCCGATCATTTTGATATCAACCTCAAAGCATTAAACAAATGGTTGAGCTGCTCACTCTACAGCCCTGAAAAGGGGTACACGGTGACAATTATTGAAGATATCACCGATCGCAAGGAAGCTGAACGTCAGCTGCAGCAACGGTGGAGTGATTTGAACACAGAAAAAGTAAGAGTTGAGGAAAACGACCGCGCGAAAACAGAGATGCTGGCCTATATCAGCCATGAAATACGGAGCCCGATGACTGGTATTCTTGGTTTTTCAGAGCTTTTGAAAACGCATCTCCTCTCCACTGAAGAACAGGCTGAGTATATCGACCTCATTTATCAAAGTGGTCAGAGAATGCTTCATCTCATTGATGACCTTAATAATATATCATGTATAGAAGCCGGCAAGAACCTGCTGCACATAACTGAAACCTCTGTCAACAGTGTGCTGCATGGTCTCCATGCATTTTTCAAGCTTCAAGCAGAAAAAAAAGGATTATGGCTGCACTGTACAACAGAACTTTCTGACAGCGAAAGCATGGTTAAAACCGATAGCTTAAAACTGACCCAGATAGTAACGAACCTTATCCAGAATGCCCTGAAATTCACAAATTCGGGAGGCATTGATTTCGGCTATGCTCTCATCAATGGCTTCCTTGAATTTTATGTCATCGATTCAGGCATCGGTATTCCTCTGGACATGCAGCAGGCGATTTTCGATCAGTACCGCCAGGGAGTCAGTTCTTTAACCCGGAAAAATGAGGGATCAGGTCTCGGATTGAGAATTTCCAAGACATTCGTTGAAATGATGGGCGGCACGATACGAGTCAAATCGCTGGAGGACTGGGGAAGCATATTCTTTTTCAACCTGCCGTATAATCCTCCCTGTTCACAGGAAAAGATATGCACTGCACATTAAAAAGTCATATACCGGAAAAAAAAGAGAGTTCAATCGTTGAACCGCTGCTCAACATCCTTGCTCGGCCTGGCAATCCCCCCGCTTTTCGGTGAAGAGCCCTTGAACACTGAAGAGGCAGTACCACCATAAAGAAAAGGATAGGCATTCACGAGCAGGCGCTTGGTACCTTTACCAACATTTTCAAGATAATCACCAACCATCCACCACGTCCCATCAACATATGTTTCGCCTAATCTTCCTGACGCTTCTCCCCAGCTGGTGAAGATTCCCGATATTTTGCTCATGGCCAGTGGTTTTGTAGTTTATTATACTCTTTGTATCAATGTAATAGAAACAATCCGATGTTAAAACAAAAAAATACTGAAAATCCATTTCATTATCAACCTGCCGGAGCTTTTGTGTAGAACCTAAGTTCAATTACCCAAGGTTCTTTTCTTTTCAGGGCGGCGGAGCGGTGGGAGTGTACCAGGCTCTGTTGATTTTTTGAGAACCCGGCAGTGTATTCCATTCTCTTATACGATAATAACGGGCCGGGGTCTTGAGCTTTCCAACACTGGCATTCATTATCCGAGTAATGGTGTCGTCATTGGGGTTATTTTCCTTAAAGGTCTCTATAAATGCTGCCGGACGATGGCCATACTCATTATCAGGAATTGCGACAACAAGCGCTTCGCGGATACCATCAATCATCATCAGCGCTTTTTCTATTTCTTCAGGGTGAATATTTTCTCCTCCTGAGATAAACATATTATCCTTGCGGCCAAGCACCGTAACCGTGGCATCCTTCTCTATACAGCCAATATCAGCAGTATGGAACCACCCGTCATTGTCGGTCTGGGGTTGAATAGCTCCCTCGCGCAGGTAGCCCTTAAAGAGGCATGGCCCTTTAACAAGAAGTTCGCCATCTGCTGCATTTTTGAGTTCCCGGTATGGCAGGAGCTGTCCGCTGTTTTTCGCCACGCTGTTTATCGGTTTCGGAGAGGTAGCAATCTGGGTACTCATTTCTGTTGAGCCATAGCTCAGGTAGAGAGGAATGTTGTGCCGGATGGCATCGTCAATCAGAGATTTCGGAGCCGGACTTCCGCCAAGCAGGACAGCTTTCAGGCGACGCAGATGCTTAGTGCTTTGTGTGTCGGCAAGCAGCCGGTAAAGCTGTGTCGGCACCACGGAGAGGTGAGTGACGGGAAACTTCTGCAAGGAAAGAGAGATAGGGTCATCAAGGCGTCCGACAGCAACCGCCCCCCCTGAGACAAGTGAACGGAAGAGGAGGGCATAGCCTCCAATATGGTAAAGAGGCAGCGAAAGCAGCCAGCAATCTCCGGTACCGAAAGGAATGTTATCATTGGAACCGAGTGCGCTGTACCAGTGATTTGACAAGCTGTGCACAGCAGCTTTTGCCACTCCGGTGCTTGCAGAAGTGTGTATTATGCTTACCGCCCGTTCCATTGTTTCAGGGAACTCAAAATCCTCGCGCACGGGGTTCCCAATGGCATTCTCAATGGCATTCTCAATAATCGAAGCAATCGCTTCCGTTCTGATACAAGAGAAAGAAACTTGCTGAGTCAGCACCAGCTGAGGACGAAGATTGTCAAGAGTACCCTTCAGCAGATGTTCAGGAAAGCGGTAGTTGAGCGGAGCGGCAATCATTCCCGCTTTCAGCACTCCGGCCAGAACAAGCACCATATCTGAAGTATTTGGTGAAACAACAGCAATAATATCGCCGGAACGGAGTCCTTTTTGGCAGAGGTGGTTTGCGATCTGTGCAGACTGATTATTGTACTCTACAAAGGAGAGGGTTTTCTCCGGCATTCTCAGGGCTGGAGAGTTGCCAAAAAGCTCTGCAGCTCGTCCTTGCAAGTCCATAGTGAGGCAGTAAGAGTTGGCAGAATAGAGCAGGTACCCCCAAATGGGAGATAAATATATTTTTCAGGCAGACGCACAGGCCGGGTAAATACACCTGAAACCTGCACGCAGCTCTGAAAGGTGTGATCTTATTTTCCCTGATTGACCTCACTGAATGTTTTCAGACCAAGACCATACAGGTGGATAAAGCCTGCAGCCGCCTTGTGGTTGAACGTGTCAGCTTCAGTATAGGTAGCCAGCTCCTCGTTATAAAGCGAGTATGGTGAATTTCTTCCAAGAAGCGAAACTCCACCTTTATAAAGCTTCAGGCGTACAAGACCGGTCACAGGATGCTGTGTTTCATTCACAAATCCGTCAAGCGCCTTTCTCATCGGCGAAAACCAGGTGCCGTTATAAATAAGGTTGGCATAATCCTGACTGATATTCTTTTTATACTGGAAAACCGATTTTTCGAGGGTAAGGCGTTCAAGTTCACGGTGAGCAAAATGAAGGATTGTCGCTGCCGGAGCTTCATAAATTTCACGCGATTTAATGCCGACAACACGATTTTCGATCATGTCAAGCCGTCCAATGCCATTGGCAGCACCAATTTCATTAAGACGGATTATAAGGTCAAGTCCGCTTAATTTTTTGCCATCGAGAGAAACCGGTACGCCTTTTTCAAACTCGATTTCGACAACAGCCGGTGTATCAGGAGAATTTTCAGGGGATGTGGTTATCTGATAGGCATCTTCAGGAGGGGCAATCATCGGATTTTCAAGCACTCCGCACTCGATACTGATACCCCAGATATTTTCGTCTATAGAGTATGGGCTCTTCTTAGTAGCAGATACCGGAATATTGTGCAGCTGTGCATAGGCAATTTCAGCTTCTCTTGAGGTGAATTCCCATTCACGCAGTGGAGCAAGCACCTTGAGATGCGGTGCAAGTGAGGCGAATGTGACTTCGAAACGTACCTGATCGTTGCCTTTTCCCGTACAACCATGGGCAAGCATGGTGCATCCTTCCTCGAGGGCGGTATCGACAAGGGCTTTGGCAAGCAGAGGGCGACCTAGCGCTGTCGCAAGCGGGTAGACATCCTCATAGAGCGCTCCAGCCTTGAGTGCACGCCAGATATATTCTTCGACAAATTCCTTACGCAGGTCAACAAACTTGAATTTTGCGGCACCGGTAGAGAGTGCTTTCGACTCAAGGTTTTCAATCTCTTTCTGCTGGCCGAGATTACCAGTAACGGCCACAATATCAGCACCATACTTGTCTTTAAGCCATTTGATCATGATGGATGTGTCAAGTCCACCGGAATAGGCTATTGCAATTTTTTCCTTACTCATGCGCGTTCCATTGAATTATCAGTTTTTTGAAAGATTTTTATGAATATATGATATCAAAGCCGAAATATTTGCAACAGATGCTGGAATGAGCAGCACGGTATCATCTCCGGCGATAGTGCCGAGAATGAGCGGGCTTCTCAGCTGATCAAGATAGGAACCAACGCCGTGAGCCCTGCCGGGAAGAGTCTTGATAATTACCGTGGTTTCATTTGCATTTACGGCAAGCACTTCAATTCCAACAAGACTTTTGATAATCCTGCCTGCGTTATCTTCAGGAAACAGGAGGCGGTAATTTCCATCCGTTTTCGAACGGATAATCCCAAGTTCCGCACAGTCGCGCGAAAGAGTTGCCTGAGCAACTGTCATTCCCGAATCACGGAGAAGCTGCAGAAGGTCATGCTGATTTCCTACTCTGTTCTGCTGAAGAATTTCTCTGATTTTTAACTGCCTTGCATGCTTGTTCATTTGTGCTTCTCTGTTCAGGCTTTGATTTTTCTGGAAGCATTCCGCAACCGGTGGGTCAGATGAAATTTTCGGTACTGATCATGATTCAACAGTTTGACAAGCAGTGCTTTCTGTACATGCAGTCTATTTTCGGCCTCATCAAGAATAATGGATTGAGGCCCATCCATGACCTCAGCGCTTATCTCCTGACCGCGATGAGCCGGCATGCAGTGCATGACCACAGCTGCAGGCTTTGCCTTGGCGAGCAAGGTACTGTTGATCTGAAAAGGCGAGAATATTTTGAGTCGTTCCTCTTTCTCTTCCTCCCTGCCCATACTGGTCCAAACATCGGTATAGAGTACATCAGCATCGGTGACGGCTTCCACAGGATCATGCAGAATCTCGATTCGGCTAATTCCTTTCTCTCTTGCGGCATCAAGCACTTTATGATCCGGCGTATATCCTTCAGGACAGGCAAGAACAAAATGAAAGGGGAGCACTCCGGCCAGTTCAATCCATGAATTGGCCACGTTGTTGCCGTCACCAACAAAAACAACCTTGACCGTTTCATGCCATAATGACCGTTCGTAAAGGGTAAAAGCATCAGCAAGCACCTGGCATGGATGCGACAGATCGGTCAGGGCATTGACAACAGGAATCGAGGCATGCTCTGCTATCTCCTCGATTACGGCATGTTCATGCAGCCTGGCAACAATGGCATCGTTATATCGCGATAAAAGCCTGGCGACGTCTTCCACCGATTCACGTGATCCAAGACCGATTGATTGTCCATCAAGGCTTATGGCATACCCTCCCAGCTCATGAATGCCGAGTTCAAAGGAAACCCTTGTTCTCAACGATGGCTTGCTGAAAATCATCGCTACCGTTTTATCGCGCAACGGCAGAAAGCCTGAAACGGATGGGCTTTCCTTTCTCTGTTTTTTGATAAAAAGGGAATAATCGAACAACTCAATAATTTTAGCGGCATCCAGATGAGTAAAGCCGAGAAAATCACGTTTTGCCAACCCCTGCTTTATTTTAGCGGCATCCATTCCATTTTTGTTTAAAGATTTTTTACTTCTTCCTGCTCTGCAATAAACTGTGTGCCAACACCTTCGTGAGTGAATATTTCAAGCAGGAGAGAATGTGTTGATTTTCCGTCTATAAGATGTATTTTTCCAACACCACCGTCCAGCGTATTAAATGCTGACAGCACTTTCGGGATCATTCCGCCGGAAATAATACCCTGTTCGATAAAGTCTGCAGCTTCCTCCTTACAGATGGTTTTCAGAATTCTATCGCCCACATGAATGCCTTCAACATCACTGACATAAATAAGTTTTTCAGCTTTCAAAGCAATAGCAATACTGCTTGCCGCATCATCAGCATTGATGTTATAGATATTTCCCTTTTCGTCAAATCCGATGGGTGCTATAACAGGAATAAGCCCAGCGTGGCAGAGCAGATCAATATATGCAGTATTGATCTGCTCTACCTCTCCAACAAGGCCAAGAGTTTCAGCATTCTGGTGTGCAACAGCCCTGATGGTATCGGCATCAAGACCGGTAACACCCACAGCCTTGCCTCCATGTTCGCTGATCAACTGAACAATATCCTGATTCACCTTTCCCGCAAGTGTCATCTGGATTACGGAAATCATCTCCTTGTCAGTGACGCGCCTGCCTTCAACAAACCGCGACTTCAGTCCAAGTTTTTCAGCGGTTTTTGTTATGGCATCGCCTCCGCCGTGTACCAGAACCACGTTGATGCCGACCTTGCGCAACAGCGTCACATTCTGGGCGAAAATGTTTTTGAGGCAGGCATCCTTCATTGCAGAGCCGCCGTATTTAATAACAAAGGTTTTTCCTTCGAACTGGCGAATATAGGGCAAGGCCTCAATCAGCACCTGTCCGATAGCTGCCTGAGGGGCTTTTCTTACCGATTTAAGTTCACGGCACTCTGAATGTTCCATTCCACGCAATGTTCTCTTGTTCAGGTTTAAGAAAATTTCAACTTCTATAACTTCCGTTTATATCGACATATTCCTTGCTCAAGTCACAAGTCCATATCCTTGCATGTCCAGGTCCGCTGCCAATGCGAAGGGTGATGCTATAGGAATTTGTCGCCATTATTTCAGCTGCACTCTCTTCAGAAAAGTCGGCAATGAAACCCGGTTTAAGCACATTAAGATCATTGAAATAAAGCTCAAGATCATCCTGATTGAAGCGTGCTCCTGAGCGTCCCGCTGCAGCAACAACTCTTCCCCAGTTGGCATCCTCACCGTGAATGGCGGTTTTCACCAGGCTTGACTGGGCTATTGTTCTGGCTGCAAGTTCTGCATCTCTCTGGTCTGATGCTCCGACAACATTGATCTCAACCAGTTTTGCTGCACCTTCTCCGTCAATGACAATCAGTTTCGCAAGAAAAATCATCAAAGCCTCAAGGGCTTCACAAAAAAAAGTATAATCCATGCTTTCACCTGCGATTTCCGGGCCTGTACCGCTGGCAAGTATGGCTACCATATCGTTTGTACTTGTATCGCCATCAACAGTAATGGCGTTAAAACTGCTGCGGTTTGCACTCTGAAGCGCTTTCTGAAGGAGAGAGGGAGCTATATCGGCATCAGTAGCAATAAAAGCAAGCATGGTAGCCATGTTCGGGCAAATCATCCCTGATCCTTTCGCGAGTCCGCTCAGACGGACTTTCCCTCTGGAATGCCTGACTTCAAGAGTGAAAAACTTCGGAAAAGTATCGGTGGTCATAATGGCACGGGCCGTATCAATAACAGAGTCACACTGGAGAGTGGAGGGCAGGGAAGCAATTCCACCCAGAACCTTCTCCATCGGAAGAAGCTGTCCGATGACCCCTGTTGAAGCAACCAGCACCTCTTCAGGTTTTAAGGCAAGTTCACGGGCTGCAGCTTCAGCCATAGCCAGGGCATCATTCATTCCCTGCGCACCGGTGGCTGCATTGGCATTCCCGCTGTTGCAGACAATAGCGCGGATCGATGACGCAGATTGTTCAAGATGTTTACGCGACAGCATAACAGGAGCAGCACAGCACAGGTTCGTTGTAAAGAGTGCGGCAGCGCTGCAGGGGGCATCTGCCGAGAGCAGCATCAGGTCTTTGCGGTTGCTGTATTTAACTTCGGCAGCAACAGCGCCGGAAGAAAAACCTTCCGGCCAGAATCCATGTGTTCCATCTGATTCTGCTTCCATAGGAGTGACCGTCGCCGGCCAGGTGGTTACGGCAGCAAGCTCCTGAATTATTTTAAGCCCTTTGTTGAGTTTCTCCAATGCAGTATGAAGAGTTAAATATTAATGAAATTGATCATGACAGCCCGGTTCTTTCATCAATGCCGAGCATGATATTCATGTTCTGTACCGCCTGTCCAGCAGCACCTTTCAAAAGATTGTCTATTGCTGTTACAATGACGAGGGAACCGCCTGCACCGGTATGAGCAATATGTATATCGCAATTATTTGTACGGTAGACATGCCTGACCTCCGTCATGCTTTCACGCACTCTTACAAATGGTGCTTTTTTGTAGAACTCCCTGTAATGCTGCTTTATATCTTCCATGTCAGAAGGTTTGTCCAGCTGGACATTAAGAATGCTGTAGATCCCCCTCACGAGTGCACCGATCATGGGCGTAAAGGTAAAGTCAAAGGATGGACTGGTGGCAGAAGTGCCAAGAGCCTGCATGATTTCCGGAGTATGCTGATGGATGCCGACTTTGTAGGCTCTGACGTTTTCACTCATTTCTGAGAACGACAACTCTGTTCTGCTGCTTCGCCCGGCTCCGGAAATACCGGAAGTGGAGGTGCAATTAATGGATCGTACTTTTATTGAGCTCTCTCTACTGAAAAATAACGGAGCAACCCCAAGAATAATACTGGTAGCAAAACAGCCAGGGTTACTTACTGCCTTTGAGCTTTTTATCTCTTTCCCAAACAGCTCAGGCATACCGTAGGTCATGACGGCTTCGGGTGATTTAGTCTGGTTATAGAATTGCTTATGTTCAAGGACACTCTTCAACCTGAAATCGCCGGAAAGGTCTATAACTGTTTTACCGGTCCGCAAAAGAGCTGGAACAAGCTGCAATGCCTCCCCATGGGGAAGAGCAAGAAAAAAGATATCACTCTCTGTTTCTCCGTTGTAGGTCTTGTAAACTTTGTCACAGTCGAGAGCGGGGTAGAGTTCTGAAGCGGGTTTTCCTGTCTGTGAAAAAGCATAAAGATTCCGAAGCTCAACCTGCGGATGATGAAGGAGCAGCCTCGTCAGCTCAGCTCCTGAATAGCCCGAAGCACCGATGATCGATACTGAATATTTTTTTGAACCATCTGATACAGGCAGAGTCATCGTAAGGGTGGCTTTATTAATTATCTTAAGTCTTGCAGTTGCGGAATATTTTGTGAATAAATATCCAATAAGGTGGAAATATTAACCTTTTTTATCTGATTTTCAAGGAGTGAATCAATTATTTTCACAATGATAACAATGCAGTTTTTTTTTATGGCAACATCTTTGTTCCCGATATCTTAGCTGGTATGCACCGACAAATTTCATCTATCGAATTTTATGCTCCGAATATCTGACTATGAATTGCTATGAATAACAAGGTCTATCAGAGGATGTCCATCAAGCTCATCAACGTCCTTTTTCTTCTTTCTGCCATGTTTTTATTGATGAACTGTTCGCAGCGGAAGGTCGCTGACAGTGCCCGGAGCGGACAGATGACACTTGCAGTCGACCGCCATCTCAGCGATATTGCCACCAGTCAGATTGAGACCTTTACCCGTTATTATCCGGATGCTGTAATCACACTCATGCCATCCGGTTCCAGCAAGACCATCAAACATCTTCTTGATCACAATGCCCGTGCTGCATTGATCAGCGGTGAGCCTGAGAGTGTTGAGGATTCTTTGTTTACAACCATGCATCATCCTCTTCGCCGCGAACCTGTCGCACGTGATGCTATTATCTGTATTGTCAATCGAATGAATCCGGTGAGCAAGCTTTCAATAGAGGAGCTGAAATCTTTTTTTTCGGGCAAGGAGAACAATGGGGCAATTCCTCTTGTAACGGCTGATGATTACCGCCTTCAGTCAGTTTTTGCTGCAGGTATCGGGATACATAAAAAAGAGCTTAAAGCACGGGGCTGCAGCAACGAAACTGAGCTTATCAAAAGAGTTTCCACCGATAACAAGGCGATTGGAATGCTTTTTCGCTCATCACTTGACGGAGCGCTTAAGGCGGGGAGGATTGAAAAGGATATCAGAATCGTTCCTCTCGCCAGAGAGTCCCACGGATTATCAGCTTACGAGCCTACTCAGCAAAATATCTTTGAAGGAAGCTATCCGCTTGTTACGACCGTTTACTATGTATATTATTCGGGCGATGCACTTGCTGCAGGGTTTGGCTCCTGGCTCAGCAGTTCAGGTCAGAAAGCATTTGAAAGAAGCTCTCTTGCCCCTTACAAGGTGTTCGAACGGACTATTATTTTGAAATAAATTTATGGGTGCTCTGCATTCGATAAAGAAAATATCTCCTTTACAGGCTATCATTTTTACCGGAACGATCAGTATTCTGATTGTGATAGCCGGTACTGCAGGATTTCTGGTCATGCAGCACAATCTGCTTAACAAGGTCGAAAAAAAACAGACATGCTACCTGGAACTTGTGGATTTCAGGAGCAAACTTATTGAATACGATCTTTCCCGAAACCTTGCGCATACGTTAACGGTTGACGGGGAGGAACGGAAAATAAGCATGAAGCAGTATGCAGGAGTGCTGCGACTTATCTACGAAAAACTTCTCGTTCAGATGCAGGATGCCGGATTGCAGCCGGTTGCCCCGATGCATGCCGACAGACAGAATTGGGCTGTGGTCCTTACTGGTGAAAATCTTGAGCTTTTCAGGTTTGGACTGGAAAATACCATAGACAAAGCAAAGATCGAGACCAAGGCAGCAGCTGACGAGCTTGTGGTAATCAATCAGTTTTTTCTTTTTTTTATTCTTGCTGTGCTTCTCACCTTGAGCATTACAGCCGGATGGCTGCTGCACAACAATTACCGGCAGACGCTCCTGCCTCTTGCCCAGCTTTCAGGGCAGCTTAAGCTGCTGAACAGAGAGCTGCCGGAGAGCATCCACGACACAGCTGAGGAAATCAAAAAGGAGTTGACTGAAACAGAATACTCCAGTGATATCACTCAGATTACCGAATCAATCATGAGCTTTTGCGGCGAGATTGAGAAAAAAAATAAATTGCTTGATGAACTTCATATACGGGATGAAAAGACCAATCTCTATAACTACCGCCATTTTAAGGAGCATCTTATTATTGACATCGAACGAGCCAGACGTCACGGTGACAAGGTCTCTCTTGCGATGATTGATATCGATCATTTTAAGCAGTACAATGATGCCAACGGTCATATAGCAGGAGATCATGCTCTGAAAAGTATTGCTGATCTCATTATCAGCCAGTGCCGCATATCTGATGTTCCAGCAAGATTCGGCGGTGACGAATTCGCTGTTTTGCTGCCAGAAACAGATTCTGTTACCGTCAAGGAGGTTGCAGAACGTCTACGCAAAGTTATCGGTGCCGCACAATTTTCGAGTAAACATCAAAAAAAGACAGGGCACCTTACGGTCAGTATAGGGATAGCAACTTTTCCTGGTGATGCTTCCGACAGGGAGACCCTGACCAACAATGCCGACAGAGCCCTGTATATGGCCAAATCCGCAGGAAGAAACACCGTCGTTACTTTTGCCTCCATGAATATTCCGGAAAGCAAAACAGGATGAAACCTGAGTTCTACATTGCAAGACGCTTTGCATTCAAGCAACGTTCAGCATCAAAGCCGACCTTTATCGTCATGGTCGCGGTTATCGGGATAGCCGTCGGAACCGCCGCTCTTATTCTTACACTCTCCATCGTCAAGGGGTTCGCCGGCAGTGTGGAAAACAAGCTGATCAGCTTCAGTTCTCATATACAGATTCGTCATCCTGAAGATCAGCTTTTTCAGGAACGCCGCTCTGATTTTGCTAAGATATCAAATCATGCAAACGTTTCGAGCGCAACACCGTTTCTGGAAAAAAACTTTGTTCTGCGCAGCCGTAATGCCGTTAAAGGCGAGTCCTATCGCAGCAAACCTGTTGTCATCAAGGGAATCAACGAACAGCAGCAACAGGTTTTTCTCAAGAAATTTCTCAAGTCAGGGAGTCTTCTGCCTGTTGGAGAGAAGGTGAAGAACGAAGGAATTGCACTTTATGCAGGGCAAACCCTGGCAGAAAATCTCGGCCTGAGCGTGGGTGGAAAAGTCATGCTTATCGGCCTCGGAAGCAACTCATCAGGTGCAAAACTTATTGCGGGCAATAAAAGCATTGTCGACCTTTTTTCCTCTCTCGATCTTGAAGTCGGAGTCATACGCGGAATTTATGACACGGGGCTTCAGGAAGGATTTGATGACTATGTCGTGATCGCTGATTTGAAACAGCTGCAACAGCGATTCAATCCCCTGATGATCAGCGGCTATGATGCGAACGTCCGCCAACTTGCTCAAGTCAGGAATACCGTGAAAGAGGTGACGGCTTCTCTTGGTTTTCCGTTTTATGGATTTACGGTTTTTGAACGGTATGCAAATCTCTTTGAGTGGCTGAAACTTCAAAAAAACATAACACCACTGCTGATTGTAACCATTACTATCGTAGCTGTTTTCAACATTATCTCCACGCTTCTGGTGTTGATTATCGAAAAAACCCGAGAAATAGGCATGCTCAGTGCCCTAGGCCTTGAACCGGGAAAAATCAGTACGGTTTTTATGGCACAAGCCCTTCTTATCGCACTTGCCGGTATCGCAGCGGGTAATATCCTTGCACTTTCACTCTCTCTTTTCGAGTTGCATTTTCACCTTATCACCCTGCCCGAAAAAAGCTATTTCATAAAATATGTACCACTGCTTATCGATCCACTCGATTATGCCATGGTCTCCATTGCCGTCATAGCCCTGACACTGCTTTTCGCCTTCATCCCCGCCCGTATAGCCGCATCCCTGAAACCCGGAACAGCTCTCGGGAACTGAAGCCCTGCCATCATGCTTATTTTATGGAAGTCGTTTGCCTCGATATTGACAGATGTTTATATTTGCAATAGGAATTATGAGTAACCCATAACCTTAAACAAACTGAACGGGAGTGATATGCTGAAAGAAGCTACAGGTCTGGCAGGTGGGGCTTTGTTGTTTTCACCTCTTGGAATGCCGATTCTGTTTCACGGAATTTCTGGGATAGTAGTGGGAGGTGCAGGACTTTTTGTTGCTAATGCTGTTATGAAGCAGGTGAAAGATCTTTTGCCAACTCAACCTTCATCAATACAGACAGAGGTCAATCAGACAGAAGAATAGAAATTTATCATTAAACGGCCACTTGTTTAACAAGTGACCGTTTAATATGGGGTTAAGCTGCTTTTACAGCTTCACACAACAGGTGGCCGTATTTTCTGACAGTACGGACATCTCCAAAACCGATCGATTCAAGAATACCCTGATATGCACTCTGCTGTTTAAAGCCGAGCACTGAAAAAGGCATGCCTGCACCAAGGATGTAGTGGCTGAGGTAATCGAAATTCGGATCTTCAGGTTCATCAATAATCATATCGAGAATCAGTACCCTTCCACCTGCAGGAAGAGCGTCGTAGGCTTTTTTGAGAAGCAATGCAGTCAGCTGTTCATTTGCCGAATATAAAATTCTGCAGAACATGACTGCATCTGCTGCAGGGTAAGAATCTCTATAGATATCAACAGCTGCACCCCTGAGTCGGTTTGCAACACCTTTTTCTGCAGCGTTTTCATTGACGAGCTCAACAGCACCGGGAAGATTCAGAATGGTGGAATCAAGCTGAGCGAAATTCTTGAGAAGGGCTGCGGAAATATCGCCTATACCGCCTCCAACATCCACAAGGGTTTTCGCGTTTGAAAGGTTGGCTTCTTCAAGCAGAAGCTTGATTGCAAAATGTGCATTGCTGCGGTGAATTTCCTCAAAATACCAGTTATCAGCACGTGTCACCGGAGGGTAGGGTACCTCTCCCTTAAAGTTCAGGTTACCCTTGACAGCTTCAGCAATATTAAGATAAAAATTGTCTGCAAGATTTGCCATGGCTTTTGCCACTGGAATCATATAGAGGTTCGGAAGTTCAGGATTCGGCACAAATAATCTTTTTGCTAACAAAGTGAGGCTCCATTTTCCATTCTCTTTGGCAGTAATTCCAATTTGAGCAAGAGTCTCAAGCAGCATGATGAGTCTTTGTGGAACTGCTCCGACTGCAGCAGCAAGTGCTTCGGTCTCTTTTGCCTCACCGGAAAGATGCGTAAAAAGATCCAGTTCCAGAGCAGCCTTTAAACTGCCGAATTCCACAAGCCCTTTGAAAATAAGTTCATTTGCTTTGTGGCTTTGCTGTAGTAACTCAAGGTCATTCATAATACAGGTGAGGCTAAAAAGTTAAAAAAAATGGCGTTGTAAATAATGACGGACGACCAGATCATTGTTTGATGTTGTTTTCTTTCTCGAATGTATCCAGTTGTTCACGGAGGTTTGTCCGGAAGGCCAGACTTGTGACCAGGTTGAGCAGTTTATAGGGGTTGCGTCTAACCCTGTTGGCAATATTTTTCCATGAGTAAACCTTGTAATAGCTTTTCATGAATTTATGCTGAAACTCAACAGCGTCGTATTTCTCTGAACGTATAACGAGATTCATGGCGTTATACTTTTCCCAGTCCTCATTGGTAATCCATCCGTTATTCTTGTATTCCCAGTACATTGAAGTTCCAGGATACGGGGTAATGATCTGAAAAATCGGCATGAACACACTGTTTTTACCCACAAACTTCACCAGGTTATCCATGTCTTCGAAACTGTCCAGCTCAGGATTGACCAGAAAATTACCCTGAACATTCAACCCTGCCTGACGGCACTCCTCAATAAGCTGTGAAAATTTATCTGCCGAATTGACATGGCCTTTATTGTAGGCTTCAAGGGTGCTTTGATTGATGGACTCAAAACCGACAAGAACCATAATGCACCCTGCATCAACGAGCCTTCTGACCGTCTCCTTGTCTTCCAGGAAATTGATACTGAAAAAGACGCTGAAGTTGATATCGCACTCTTTAATCAGCTCAAGAGCCTCCCATAACTTCTTTTTGCTGACGCCAAGGTTTTCATCAGTCAGCATGAACCAGGGTTTTGATGACTTTCCTTTCGGTTTAAAAAAAACCTTTTTAGCGATTTCAATTTGTTTTTTGAGCTCTTCAGGTTTTTGACTTCTGTAGAGTTTTCCAGTATAATTCGGGGTAACGCAAAATGAACATTCAAAAGGGCAACCGCGAGTTACATAAATAGGGATAGATTTTGTTCCATCAACTTTTTCCCGTTTTGAGAATTTCGCAATACGTTCGTAATCAATCGGAATGATCTCTTTTACCGGCGGAAAATCTTTGGAGTCGTAGAGTGGTTTTAAGCGGTTACAGGCAGCATCTTCAAGAACGGTCAACCAGAGGTTCTCTGCCTCGCCGCAAACGATACAGTCCGCATGGGGTCGGGCTTCTTCAGTATTAAAGGAAACATGCAATCCTCCCAGCATGACTTTCGTTCCTTTTTTCCGAAACCTGTCAGCAATTTCATAACCTCTTGTTGCATCAATGGTTCGCGAAGTTATGCCTACAAAATCATAATCACCGTCATAATTGATGGTGTCGCCAAAATGTTCATCTACAATCTCAATATGATGCTGTTTCGGAGTCAGGCTTACCAGAACACCTATCGCCATATTAAATAATGGCTTCTGGTTGGTTTTCGAATCTTTTTTCCCTTTCGGGGCGATGAGAAGAATTTTGAGGGGTTTAATACGAGGAGGTTCTGGGTAGCTCATGCTTGAGTTCTTTGTTTAGTCAATTGCGATCAATAAATAAAAAATGCAGCGTCACGGTTAACTCATGCGTTTCAAAGTATGTATGAGCTCATAGTATCTAAAAATTGTTTAATGATTTATTGATAATCAACAATAACGGAATACGATGTAAAAACACACTCAGCACCTGTTCACAATTGTTCAGTTCAATACCTTGTCATAATCCTTGCGCTGGTGGTTCTGGTCATGCTGGTTAAGATCAAAGGGAATGTGAAGCCATTTGTTCTTAAAGAATGCTTCCCCCGGCTCAAGACCCGTCAAACTAATCGGAAGCGTAATAATTTTACGCTGATTGGCGATATGAATATAAAGCTCATCACCGGTTACCCAGACGTCGATATCGACAGGATTGGCAAACATCAGCTTCAACTGCACCTCGTAGACATTCCCATTACGGATAAACTTGATCGGCGGTTCGTCATACATCATATCTGATGGATCGGTATCGCCATACATGTCTTTAGCGAACAGCTCAAGCGACTGAAGACCGACAATTTCTTTTTCGTACATCCTGAGTTTTTTAACCGGAAGGGGAGAGAAGCCCTCCTCAATCTCTCCAAGGTATTTCTGCTGAATTGTTTTCCACTTCTCCAGATATCCACTGTTTTCTCTGGTGTCAAGCAGTCTGTTGACCAGCACCATATCAACCTTGAATCCGTAAAGGTTCAAATAAGTCAATGCCCGCATGGTCTCCTTGATCGACATTTTCTCCGCATTCATGACCAGACGCACTGTCGATTTATTATTATCCGTCAGGATTTCGCGGATATCGACAAGCTCATCAAAAACCTGATCAACAGAATCAACGGCATCTGCAGGAGGGATATAAAAAGCTATTTTGTCAGACATCTTTGAAAGAGGTTTACTCAGCGGTTTGATAATATATTTTGTAACATTTTTTACCGCTTTCATACCCCATGCGAGGGTGTCTGGAAGAGAGAGAAGCCTCAATGTTTCACCAGTCGGTGCCGTATCGAGCACAAGAACATCATAAAGGCCTGAAGCTTTGTAGCGCTTTATCCGTAAAAGGGAAAACAGTTCCTCCATTCCTGGCAGGATTGTCATTTCGTCAGCCATAACTCCGGAAACGCCCTGACCCATAAAAATTTTTGTATAGAACTTCTGGACAGACTGCCAGTTCTCCTTAAGATCTACATATGGGTTAACCTCAATTGCATGAAGGTTTTCCTTGATTTTTGTCGGCTGGGAGCCGAGAGGCAGATTGAACGAGTCCGAAAGGCTGTGCGCAGGATCGGTTGAGAGGACAAGGGTACGATAGCCCAACTGCGACAACCGGACAGCTGTAGCTGCCGAAACGCTGGTTTTACCAACCCCGCCTTTACCCGTAAAGGTTAGAATCCTCATGAATACTGATTTGAGAAAATTACATAGAAAAAAATCAGAAAGCCCCTAACAGCTTTCATTAATAATGCAAGAAACTTGTTATTAACGTCAGTAGAAACAAGAGGCGCCAGCAACAAAAAAGCAATCTCTATGAAATTATTCCACGTGTTTATTTAAAAAGTGGAGTTTCGTGTTCAAACGGCTGAAAACTACTCCATATCTCCCTAAAATCCATGCTTAAAGCCCTCCGTTATCCTTAAAGAAATCTACGTAAGATATAACTCGTAGATAATTGATTGATATCGTAGAAGTGATTGTGAGATTGGGATAATTTTATGATGAGTACCTGATTGAGTTAGAGATTTTTTGTCAGTAAAAAAAACCAGGAGAGAGTTTGCTGGTAAAGCGGTTCATGGCGTAGTTGGCAAGCCAGATCCAGTTCAGCGGTTTACCTTTCATACGCTGCATAATCGCACGGCCTTTATAGACTTCTCGTTGAAGCTTGACAAAGTTTTCAAGCATTTTGTCACCGCTCATTTTTTTCGGCTCAAACATATAATGGTAGGTGTCGTACTTGTCCCAGTCAAAGTGGCGTATGCGGGGTTTCATTTCATCGAAATATGGTGTTCCGGGGAATGGCGTCACTAACGAAAAGACCGGAAACTCGATCCTGTTTTTCATGATAAAGTCGTAGGTGAGCTGGAAGCTTTCCTCCGTGTCATTATCAAAACCGAACATGAAGTATCCCTGGATGGCAATACCGTTCTTATGCAGATTGCTTACTACAGTTTCATAGCTGCCAAGCCTGTTTGAGCCCTTTTGAACGCTTTTGATCGTCTCCGGATTGAGAGACTCAAACCCGATGCTGAGCAGGTCGCATCCTGAACGACCGGCCAGTTCGGCAACCTCGGGTTTATCGAGAAAGTTCATCGAAATATTGGCATTCCAGTGTACGCCAAGTTTTGCCATCTCCTCAAGCAGGGTCATGAAATACTTCGGACGAAAACTGATATTGTCGTCCATGAAGGAGAAATTGACCTTCTCCTTGCCGACTCTCTGCTGATGATAACGCATTTCATCAAGGACCAGATCAAGCTCCCGGTAGCGGTAGCTTTTTCCGTAGACCGTCGGCGTCGTACAGAAGTTGCATCCTACAGGGCATCCTTTCGTTGCAAGAAGCGGGATCAGCGAACTGTATTTTCTGGCATTTTTTGATGAAAGGGCATAGCTGAAATCAGGATGGAGCATGGCACTCATCGGCTTAAGCTCTTTTGCCCTGTAAACGCTTCGCATCTTTTCTTTCAAAATATCTGTGGCAAGTTCTGTCCATATCGATTCTATTTCACCGTAAACGACGCTGGTACAGTGCCCTGAGGCCTCTTCATGAAGCATGGTGGGATGAACGCCTCCAAGAATCACTGTTTTTCCCTGAGCGAGAGCGGCATCGCCAATCCGGTATGCCTTGGAGGCATTGAGCGTTCGTGACGTGATGGCAACGACGTCAAATCCGGAAAAATCGTCGGGTATTTTGTCGCCAAGCCGTTCGTCAATAAAGGTGACATCAAAAAGCTTACCGACCAGGGTTGCAACCATGATCAGGTTGAGAGGCATGCTTACCGTTCCGGAATCAACCATCATGCTGGTGTTGCTGACCGGTTGTATCAACAGCCATTTCTTTCGCGATTTCTGCTGAGCGGCAAGCTGAAGAAGAAGTTCCTCTGAAAAATCGGAGACAGGATCAAGCGGTAAAAAGAGTGCGTCTGATGGTAAGGTCTGCATACCCTGAATTCTGCAATAAGTGTAAAAAATTGTTACAACGAAAGAGACAAGGTGGGAAAAATATTTTTTTGGAGCTTGTAAGAATATTTAATACCTATAGTATATATAAGAAAAAAATAAAGATCTGACAAGTATTACGGAGCCTATACCTGAGTCCACTGATTATCATTATAACAGATTTTGCAGAACCTATCAGAACACAGTAATAGCGTGAACTTCACCCTATTCGAGAAGTTGTGCGATCTCACCGGGGGTATTCACGCTGGCAGTTACAGGAAATGCATGAGGGGCAACAGATAGACTCATAAAGGCTTGATATATAGATCAATAAACCAGTATTTACAAAAGGCAGCAGTTGAGGATGCATTACAAAATCAACCAACATCAACTTCAATAAAGGAATCATAATGCAAAAATTTCAACAGCGTAGGGTGCTGGATAAGAAAATAGTTGGTCTTGGCTTTTCACTCTTCTTTGCAGTGTCTTTCGGATGTTTTCTTATCTATTACTGGTCGTTACTTAAAATGCTGTTTCATAACAACATGCATTACCTTATTCCATTTTGATTTTTTTCAAACCAGGCAAATTGTCCCGGTTTCTATAAGCAGGGAAATCTCTTCCCTCATACAGTGACAGGAGATATCTTCGTTTCTTGTATAACATTTGTAATATTTATTAACCAAAACAATAACAGACATGGCAAACGAAACAGCAAACGACATCTCGGCAGCAGTAAACAATCTAGTGGAACTTGTCGGAAAACTGGGTCAGCAACAAGTTGAACTGGTCACTAATGGTATTCAATCAGTCACTGCAGCTGTTGAGCCATTAGGCAAAGCTGCTCAAGAGTTTACAGGCAATGTGTTCAATACTTTAAGCCAAACGGTTCAAAACGTATCAACAGCAATTGCACCGAAAAAGTAAGTGCCTTTTTGTGATTTTTGGCGGGAAGCACTTTACGCCATAGAGTGTAAGGTGCTTTTTGATTTCCTTCAAATGGTATTACAGGATTGGCAATGTCTGCACATGTGGTTGTTTTGCCTTTTTTTCATGCTTTAAGCTGTGTTATTGTCACCGCCCGGGTGCAGCATTGCTCATCCGGCTTGATATTTTTATAATTGAGGATTCTCTATAACTTGTAAGTCATTAGTATGAACGAGGGACGTTAACTGATCTTCCCCAATACCGGTGCTTATGAAAAATATCCATTCAGCAGAAAACCGGGCCGACGATACGGCTTCCGCGATACTTGAATCTCTTCCTGATGCGGTTTATCTCATAGATCCTAAAGGTGTTATACTCAATACCAACACCCTGTTTGCCTCACAATTCGGTTTGCAACCTCAGGAGTGCATCGGTGCCAATGTTTATGATCTGATCAAAAACGTGCTGCAATTGCCGGAACTTGCAGCTTACCACAGCGAGAAGAGTGAAGAAATTCTCCGCACCGGAAAACGCGTCGTTTTTGCAGATGAAAGGGATGTCAGGAAAGTTACCATGAGTCCGGTACTGTCGAAGGGAGGTGAAATTACCAGACTGCTCATTACCATACAGAATATTGCCGAGCAAAAACGTATTCACAAGGAATTGCAAAAAGAGCGTACACTTAAAACAGCTCTTGTCGATTCGATCCCCTGTTCCGCTGTTATACTGGATGCAGATTTGCATATAATTTCCTCGAATCAGTACGCCCGTGATATGCTTTTCGGCAAAAATGAAGATGGGCAGCCACAAGTTGATCCCGCCAAGTTCTTTTGTCCTGAAGACATGGTTCTTCTCAGGGAGAAATTCAATAATACGCTTACTTCCGGTATTGAAGATTGCACTGAAACAAGAGTACAACTTCATGGAAGCCATCAATACTCATGGATGATGACCCAAACGAGGCGGATAGTTATCGAGGGCAAACCCTGCGTCGTATCAATCGGGATTGACATAAGCGAACGCAAACATAAAGAGACAGAGCTTATATACAGCAAGGAAAGGTTAAACTTTGCATTGGAAGCCGCACATGCAGGTGTCTGGGAGTGGAACCTGGAAACCGATATTCTTATCTGGTCAAAAGAGGTATGGTCTCTGCACGGTTTGGAGCTGAGCAATGAAAAACCAACATTCCAGATCTGGGTAAGTACTATCTATCCTGATGACCGTGAGATGACACGCCTAACCCTGTCCGAAGCTATCAGGAACAATAGTGACCTGAATTACGAGTATCGTGTTTGTTACCCCGATGGCTCCGTTCACTGGCTTATGTCCCGTGGAAAACTGTTACATAACGAAGAGGAAACGTCAAAAAACTATATCGGAACCGTTATCGATATCACCGAGCGCAAAAAAATTGAGCTTGAGCTCAGTGAGAGTAAACTGAGATACAATTATGCAATGGAGGCCTCTCATACCGGCATCTGGGAGTGGGATGTTAAAACCGATACACTGAACTGGTCAGAACAGGTATGGGGATTATACGGTTTGCAGGTGAACAGCGTCCCTTTGAACAACCAGCTCTGTGTAGATACCATTCACCCCGATGACCGGGAGATGGCATCCTGGATCATTCGCGATGCTGTCAGCAAAGGAATTGCGGCGTCTCTGGAATATCGCACATGTCATCCTGATGGTTCCGTTCACTGGCTCACATCACGAGGCATGCCATTGCGTGATGCTGAAGGAAAAGTGACGCGTTATATCGGAGCGATCATCGACATTACCAAGCGAAAGCAGATAGAGACGGAGCTTATTGATAACAAAGAGAGGTTGATTTTCGCATTGGAAGCTACCAGCGCTGGCGTCTGGGAGTGGGATGTTACCGAAGACAGGGTTATCTGGACGGATAATATCTGGAAATTATACGATTTGGAAAAAAACAGCCTTCCTCACACGCACCGGCTTTGTGAAAGCAACATACATCCGGAGGACCGGGATTTGATGTTCGAGAAGGTCATGGAGTCAGCAAACAAAGAGGTCGAAATACATATTGAATACCGCGTTTGCCATAAGGATGGCTCCATCCACTGGCTGAGGTGTCAGGGGCAGCCAAAATACGATAGTGACGGGCGATTGAAATGCTACATCGGTACCGTCACTGATATTACAACCCGAAGGGAGTTGCTGAACGATCTGACTGACAGTAAGACAAGACTTGCAATGGCATTGAATGCTGCTCGTGCCGGTGTCTGGGAGTGGCAGCTGAAAACAGGAGAAAATATCTGGTCGGACGAAACATGGCTGTTATACGGGCTGGAAAAGAACGGCAGAAGAGCAACCTTCGATCTCTGGAGAAGTACCATACATCCCGATGACCGGCAGAAGACAGTCGAGGCCATTTCCACAGCAGCCGACAATGAAACCGATCTTAATATCGAATATCGCATCCTGTATGCCGACGGTTCTGTCCACTGGCTGATGTCACGCGGGAAACCCTTCTATGACAAGACGGGAAAAGCTGATCGGTATATCGGGACAAGTATTGATATAACAGAAAGGAAAGAGATAGAAGAAGGGTATAGAATGAGCAGGGAACGGCTGGATTTTGTGCTTGAAAACAGTCATGTCGGTGTATGGGATTTGAATCTTCAGAATGGCTCAACATTGCGAACGCTTGAACATGCCCATATTTTCGGCTACGAGACAATGCCACCTGACTGGACACTTGAGAAGTTTTATGATCACGTCATACCTGAAGATCGCGTCAAAGTAAAGGAACTTCTCAGCAACATAATAGAAAAACAGGAGACGTATTCTTACGAGTTCCGAATTCGCGCTGCAAACGGAGAGTTGCGCTGGATTTGGGCTGCCGGTGCTTTCAAGCGTGGAATGCAGGGTGAATCAAACCATATTGTCGGTGTTGTCCGGGATATAACCTTACATAAAAAGGCAGATCAAGAGGTTATAACAAGCAGAGCGATACTGCATGCAGCATTAGAGAGCATGAACGATTCTGTTTTCATTTCTGATGTTGAGGGAAAGTTCATCGAATTCAACTCTGCTTTTGCAAGGTTTCACAGATTCAAAGACAAGCAGGACTGCTTAAAAAGTCTCAACGTCCACCTATCCATACTTGATGTATTCATGACTAACGGTGAACCCGCTCCGTTTGAACAGTGGCCGGTTCCAAGAGCACTCCGGGGCGATGATATCTCGGGTGTTGAATATACCTTGCATCGAAAAGATTCTGGCGAAACCTGGGTAGGAAGCTACAATTTCTCTCCGATTCGCAATCATGAAGGTAAGATAATCGGAGCAGTTGTGACAGCGCGTGACATCACCGAACAAAAACGGATTCAGACTGCAATCATTGAAAATGAACGCAAATTCAGAACGATCTTTGATTATTCACCTTTTGCTATATCCATAGGGAATTTACTGGACGGTACACTAATAGATGTCAATAAATCGTGGGAGCGCATCTTCGGATATACAAAAGAAGAAGTCGTAGGACGCAGTATAAAAGACCTTGGCCTGTATTTACAAAACGAAGATTATGAAAGTAATTTAGCTGCAATCAATGAACATGGGAAAATTGTAAACAAACCCATGCAGTTCCGGAATAAATCCGGAAAGAAAGTCCAGACAATTATGTCTGGAGAGCAAATAACTGTTGGCGACATAATCTGTATTCTGATGTTGTCAATGGATATCACTGTACAGAAACTTCAACAGGTAAGCATAGAGAGGCTGGAGCAGACTGTAGCTGTTCGCACGAAGCAGCTTAAAGATGAGGTGAAGCGTCTGAACAGTTTTTTACATATGATTTCGCATGAATACCGTACCCCTCTTGCTATTATCCGCGGTAACCTTGACCTCATCGAGCTGAAAAATAAAAATCGCAGTTGTGAGAACCCGGTGGAAATGCAAAAAATACGCCGAGCTATCGACCGCCTTGTTGAAGTTATGGAAGAATCGATGCATGAAAGCCGCTTTTTGGAGTCCAGGACGGTCGTGCCATTGAAGGTTGTTGAGCTTGTTTCTGTCATTGCTTCACAGGTAGAATCTTTCCTTGCCTTGTGGCCTGATCGATTTATTCAGTATTCCTCACACCTTGAAGCGTGTGATATTTTAGGAGATCCCTCACAGCTCAAATTGGCCATATTCAATCTCATTGATAATGCTCGTAAATATTCTCCCCCGGGCTCAACGATCGAACTGGATTGCTGCAAGGAAGGGGATGAAGCGGTCATTCGTATCCGTAACCAGGGCATACCGATTACAAAGGGTGATGCTGAGTCAGTATTTGAAAAGTACCAGCGCGGCCATAACTCTATGAATACCAGTGGTGCAGGTATCGGGTTATGGATGGTTAAGAATATCATTGAACGGCATAATGGGAAGGTCCGCCTTGAAGGCTTCGCATCAGGCGTTGAGGCAACCATTCACCTGCCTCTTGTTCATACGGCAGGCTGACTGTGCTTTTTCAAGTCGAGGGGCGGTTATCTGCCGGGATTCGGATGTAATTCTGGTTATATTACTATAAGGTTTTATAATAAAACAATTCAGCTTTCCTATGTCTGACAGCAGAAAAGTGATCGTTGTTGAGGACGATAAAGATTTTCGTGAAAGCATGGTGGAATACCTTGAGCTGAAGGGTCTTGACGTTACCGGTGTGGAATCAGCACTTGCATTCTATAAGAGCATATCTTTGCACCAATATGATCTCGCAATTCTCGATATCGGACTGCCGGACCAGAACGGACTGGTGCTGGCCGAATATATCCGCAACAATACCGATATGCGCATTATTATGCTCACTGCGCAGTCATCACTGGAAAGCAAAGTACATGCCTATAATGCCGGGGCGGATATCTATCTGGTTAAACCGATAGACTTTTCAGAATTGTCGGCATCAAGTTACAGTATTCTCGGTCGTCTTGATGCGAACCTATCTCTACCGCTCTCGAAGCCGGCAGTTGAACCGGCCATAGAGAAAAAACAGACGCAATGGACGTTGATACGCAATAAGGGGACGTTATGTTCACCAGCAGGAGAAGAGATAAAACTTACCTCGAAGGAATTTGATCTGATTGAACGGCTGGCGATATCGCCCGAGACGATAATCCAACGTCAGGATCTGTTGCATGCCCTTGATTATGAGGATAATGAAAAAGGCAATCGCTCCCTTGATGCGCTGGTTCATCGTCTGCGTCTCAAAAAGGATGGTCTCAAATACAACATTCCTCTTAAAACCTCTCATGGTTCAGGGTACTTTTTTGCTGCTTCAATTAACATCATATAATCTCCAGATTGCTGATGGGTACGTTCCGATTTCATTTTCATAAGGATTCCGTGAAAACTTAAACACCAATCCCAAATTTGCAATCCAGACAGGATTTAAATCATTCAATACAATCTCTTCGACAACTCCCTGCTTTTTTCCTCTGACAAAAGAGCTTATAACCGTTTTTTTCTCTCTATGAGTTCCCTGCAAATCCAGAACTGCTTCGGCCCCTGTTCTCATAATACTGCAATTATATGCTGCAAAATAGTCACTCATTTTTGGAGTGCATCCGCGAAATACATACCCGTCAGGATAGGAACCTCTCAGATCTTCATGCGGAATCTCAAATGAATAATCGCGAGGAATGTCTTATAAGGATTTTATTAAAAAAATAATTTTTGTAATTTTGATAAAATATAAAGGTCGCTGCAGGTCGCTGCCTGTAACCTAAAACAAGGTAATAATACTATGAATCTTCCAGAGAATATGATGATACCCTCCCTCTATACAGGGGAAGAACAGGCTGCCATAGAATGGTGGATAGAGCACTCGCCACTTTATCCTGAAAGGGATGATCTTGTCGATTCAAACAAAGTCGCTGAGATTGCACTCTATTCAATTCAGGAACAGCTTCCTCAATGCATCACAATCAGAGAAGATGGCTCAAAAGATTCTGATCGGAAATACTGGGATTGTTCTCTTCGCAAGCGAAACGTCTTACTCAACCCAATCCATCTTTTTGAAATTAACTGGGCAGACGATTCTTTTCCGGAGTTGTTATGGCCTGAAACCTATTATGCGACGCTTCTTCCCGGTTTTGATGTCTATGCTGTAACTTTCTCGCAGAATTCAAGCGACTCCTATGATTATTTCGATTTAGCTATTGGCTGTTTCAAGGTTGACAAGGCCGAAGAGATCGCTGAAAAAGCTGCCAGATCAATACAGGCATGGTGGAATTTTCAGAACAGGACGTGGAGCCAGTGGGCGTGGTATAACGTATTGAAATCCGGTTTGATTAATGCTGATCTGGCTTTGCGGCTGCGTCGCGAGGTTTGGAAAAAGGTGAAAAAGGTAGAAACCTCTTGCATATGATGCAGCATTCAGGCAGTTGGAGTATGAAGGGCTTTTTCCCGGCTATAATTGTTACATTGCAGCATAGAACTTTCCGTTCAATCCTTGAACCGTCTCTCAATTGCCTTGCCTGGTTTTGCATTCCATTCGGTATTACGCATTTCTTCCACTGCGCAGCATAACACTTCAGAAAAAATAAGCTCCAGGCGTTCCTGCACATTCTCTTTCGCCATCAATTCAGCACGAAACGCAGTATCTCCTTTCATTCTATCAATCAGTGCTTCCAATAGCTCCTGAGACATAACCTACACCTTTTTAATCCTTGAACCGCTCTTCAATTTCTTTGGTCGGCCTGAGATAATCAACCATAGTCCACCATGTTCCGTCAACAAACACTTCAACCAATCTTCCGTATTCTTCTCCCCAATGGGTAAAGACTTCTAATATTTTACGCCATTATTTCTTCTTGAAAAAATAGCATCGTAATAGTCCGACAGGCTGCTATAGGGGTTTTTTCAAACAATTTTGCAGGGAGTAGACATGCTCAGGTCGCCAAGGTGATTTGCCCAGATCAAAACGTTTTTTTTATAAAAATTATCATTACTATCAAAACATAAATCAAATAAATTTAATTGGTTACAGGTACAGGTCATATTGATTGAGTCGAAATGAAACTCCCCACCGCAAGCAGCGGGTTATCTCTTTTTAAGAAATACTAATATACTTTCCACACAAGTGGCGGCTAATTCAGCCTTGAGAAATGAAAAAATATTCAGTTACTTAAAATTTACTGCATCTTAGAATTTTATAGAACTGTGTATATAAATCTAAGATAATCTCATTGATATTTATTTCTAACCTAAAGTTTTAAAGAAAGATACGAAATTCACCTATTAATTCATGCTCATGTCGATGACGTAAAAAATTACCGTATCCTGTCATCAAATAAGAAATTATAAGAAAATATTATTTTAACAATTGAATGCCAGTAAAACATTATAAGAAATAAAATAATTTTTATAATATAGTAACAGGGTGAGTGGGGTTTAAATATGCTCATGAAATCGAGAAATCTTATGCTCTTCAATCTGCTGAACAGAAAAATCGCTTTCAGCGTGTCTGTCGCCTATGACCTTTATGACATATCCAAGAGCTGAAATTGCAAGATTTGCTGCAGACAGTAGTGGTGCTGCTGAATTTCAGCAACAAGAGGAGTTGAACAAGCTGAAACAAAAGGCAATGCCAGACAATGGGTTTTTCATCGGGAGTATAACAGGGAGCTGTTGATTTTCAACCGGAATTAAAGTTGAAACATGAATGAACATCACACGACAAAAACATGTGTATAGCTGAGTCGAAAGAGTTGTTTAAACGGCTTAAGGCAGATAAACCCTTCAGTAATAAGGTTATAACTACCAGGAATATGATGGGGCGCATGGAGATAATTCTTTCAAGCGGTTTCGATTGCACGAAGGATGAGCTTCAAATGGTTGTGGATAAATACACAGAGGGAGTATCCTCAGATATTGGACTGCAATCATAATGGTCGATTCAGAAAGAGTCGTTACAGGCTTATAACGTTTTTTATTCTCGTATTATTATCAACTTCGGCGTATTAATCAGGTTAAAAAAAAGGTTGCAATATGATTTTTCAAGATTCTATGATAATACCCTCCCTCTATACAAGGGATGATCAGGAGGTCATTGAGCGCTGGATAAAGCACTGCCTGACAGTTCCGGCAAAGGAAGGCCTTGCTGATTCAAACAAAGTTGCAGAAATTGTACTTTCTTCGGTTCAGGGCAGGCTTCCTAAGGGTATCTCAATCAGGGAAGACGGATCAACATTTATTGGACGTAAAACCTGGCATTGTCCTGTTGCCATGCGAAACAATCTTATTTTTCCAATTCATCTCCTTGATATTAACTGGGATGATTCTCAGCCTGGATTTTCATGGCCTGAATCTTATTACGCAACATTCCTTCCGGGTTATAATGTCTATGCAGTCACCATCTCTCAGGGTTCAGCCGACACCCTTGGTTATTACGATGCAGCTGTCGGCTGTTTCGATGCTAAAAAGATAGACCAGATCGCTGAAAATGCAGCACGGGTCGTGCAGACATGGTGGCAATTCCAGCACACTGAATTGAAAAAAAACGGGTGGAAAGAATTGCTGAAGCCGGGGTTGATAAATTCCGAGTCAGCGTTTCGCTTACACAAAGAAGTTTGGAGCAATGTTGAAACTCCAGGCTCCGGCTGCATCAGATCTTAACCCTTCGGGATCTCTTGAGATATGAAACTGGAAGTTCAGAGAGTTTCACCTCAGTCAAGCAACTGCTTTTAAGATATTTATTTATTTCCTATACCGGAACAAGTCTTCACGGCAGTTGCAACGACGATCTTACTTCCGAAAAAGTTGCTTAATCCAAGACATTCATAATGTCTGTTTTCGTCTTTGATTACAAGTTAACTCTAAAGGACTTTTTTTAACCATCAAGCATACAAAAACATGTCAAACGAAACAATTGATGATGCCGCCGGTGACATCATCGATTGTTTCGTTTGACACAGCTTTGCATGGTAAGATTGTTGCTGAAAAAACTTCCGATTGCTCCCTTATTCTGGTTTTGTATCAGTTGGCCTGATCCCCTTCCCAATGAATTTATTGATGAAAAGAACCATAATTACTCCACACAAAAAAAAGATAACAGGGGCAAAAAGTGTTGTGTAGCAGGCTATGTCTTGCATTTTTATAGGATAGTGGATTGTGTGTGTGTTTCGAGTGTAACTGCCAAGTATCACTTTGTTGGTGTTTTGCGCTATCAATGCCAATATAAACAATCAGGTCAAGATAATGGAGTTTAAAACAAGCCCCCAGAGGTACTGGCAGAAGCTGCCAAACTAAATAGCCTGGACCTGCCATTACGTTTCAATATGATCGCAAAATGGAATAAGGCAGCAAACCAATTTGCAAATGCTGGCTGCTCCGCCAGACTGAAACCGGTGGAAAATGCAATTCAGGGAACTTATTAGTACATTCATAGAGAAAAAAAAAGAAAGTGCGGATTAGTAGAGTCCTACGTATCCTGTTAGTTTGTATTGTTATTTTTTACATGAACAAGCCAGTATCTCCATGGCAAAAAAGCAGCAAAGCAATAACTCTGCCACTACAGCAAAGTTGAAAACTCTTGCCGAAGAGCACCTGAAGTTCAATCAATCGAGTACCCTTGATTATTCAACTTCATCTGAGGAAATACTCAGGTTAAACAATGAACTCTCCGTTCATCAGATAGATCTTGAAAGACAGCAGGACGAACTGCTTAAGTCAGGGAGTGAGCTGAAAAAAAGTGTTGTCAGGTATGCTGAGTTTTTTGACTTTGCACCGCTTGGCTATCTCTCACTGGATCGTGACAGCAGGATACTTGAGGCTAACCTCACCGCTTCAAGCATGCTTGGAGTTGCGCACTCCCGGTTACAAGGTGTGTACTTCAAAGCTTTTGTTATTCCCGAAGATTATGCAGTAGTTGATGCACTGCTCAAACAAGTGTTCACCGAAAGAGTGCCAGGAAGCATTGAGGTTCGCCCGGTGGCAGGTAAAACAGAAAATTCTCATACTCAATCCGCTCTTTCACTCCGTACTCTCCGGATTGATGCTGCAATGCGCGATACCGATTATGGGTTTCGTATTATTCTCTCCGATATCAGTGAGCAAAAACAAAGGGATAATGAACTCCAACGGATGACTCGTGCACTTCGGGCAATCAACGAGTGCAATCAGGCGCTGATTCATTGCACTGATGAGAGAGAGCTGCTTGATACAATATGCAGCATCATGGTTAAAACCGGAGGCTACCGAATGGCTTGGGTCGGCTATGCAGAACATGATAAAGAAAAAAACGTACGTCCGGTTGCTCAGGCAGGGTTCGAAAATGGTTATCTTCAAACAGCAATAATCTCCTGGGCTGATGTGGAACATGGTCATGGCCCGACCGGTACAGCTATCCGTACCGGCATACCGTCTGCCTCTCGAAATATTTTGACCGACCCTCTTTTCAAACCATGGCATAAAAATGCAATTTTGCGTGGTTACGCATCTGTGCTGAGCGTTCCTCTTAGAGATGGCAATGCGGTTTTTGGCGTAATAACAATGTATTCCGATCACCCCGACGCTTTTGATACAGAAGAATTCAATCTCCTCACGGCACTTGCTCAAAATCTGGCATACGGCATTACGATGCTGCGAACACGTAAGGCACGTGAACTGGCTGAAGAAGAGCGGCGTCAAAGTGAATCTCGTTACCGGAGCCTGTTTCAGAACAGCCATACTGCGATGCTCATTATTGATCAGCAAGATGGCACCATCGTTGATGCCAATCCCGCAGCGGCCAGTTTTTATGGATGGACGCAAGAAGAACTGTGCCGGATGAACATCAAGCAGATCGATCAGTTGACTGATCAAGAAATTCAGGCAGAAATGCAACTGGCAAGCACAGAAAACCGCAATTTCTTCCTTTTTCGCCATCGCCTTGCTGACGGCTCTCTACGTGATGTGGAAGTATACAGTGGTACCATTACCATTGAGCAAACCCCCCTGCTTTACTTGGCTCTTCACGACATCACCGAGCGAAAGCATGCTGAATTTCAGCTGATAGAAAAACATAAACGCTTTACTCAAGCCTTGGAAGCGACTCATGCCTGTGTCTGGGAGGTAGTATTAGAGACAAACGAGAATATATGGTCGGACGAGACGTGGGAATTGTATGGGTTGGAACGAGGTGATAACAAGCCATCCCATGAACTTTGGCAAAGTTCCGTACACCCTCTTGACAGAGAAAGAGTTTTCAAAGACGTTACGGATGCTGTAAACAGAGAGTCAGTAATAGCTGTAGAGTATCGCATCAATCTATCTGACGGAGCTGTTCGCTGGTTGATGGTGCGCGGAAAGCCGTTATTCGACGAAAAAGGCAAGGTTAATCGCTATCTCGGCACAAGTATTGATATTACTGAACGCAAGCAGATAGAGAATATGTTTCTTGAAAAGCAGCAGCGCTTTACCCAGGCCTTGGAAGCGTCACATGCAGGTGTCTGGGAATGGGATATGAAAACCGGGGCAAATATATGGTCAGACGAAATATGGGAGTTATATGGATTAGAACGAGGTACGGAAAAACCATCCCATGAACTCTGGCGACGTTCCATATATCCTGATGACAGGATTGAGGCCGTCCGGAATGTTTTGAATGCGGCAAAAAATGCAAGTCCTATGAACGTTGAGTATCGTGTTATTCACCTTGATGGCACAGTGCACTGGCTGATGGGGCGCGGAATGCCGTTATTTGATGAAAAAGGGAAGGTCGCTCGATATATCGGCACAAATATTGACATTACCGAGCGCAAGGAGATAGAGATTGAGCGTGAAAAACTGATGAAAAGTATCGAGGGATTTCAGGCGGCTCTTGCAATAAGACATATAGGCTGGTGGGAACTTGATTTGAGTGACCACGTTGTGCGTCGTTCGCTTGAGCATGAGCGTATTTTTGGCTACGAGTCGCTTCGTCCCCACTGGACATACGAAATATTTCTGGATCACATTATTCCAGACGATCGTGCCATGGTGGAGAATCAGTTCAAGAACGCAGTTGAGAAACTCGCTGACTGGAATATTGAGTGCAGGATCCGGCATACGGATGGTGAGGTTCGATGGATTTGGGCGGTTGGGGGATATCAGTTTGATACATCAGGCAATGCGATTCGTATGTCCGGCATCATACAGGATATCACGCATCGCAAGCTCTTGGAAGTGGAGAAAGAAGGTCTGCACGAGCGGCTTTTTCAGGCACAGAAAATGCAGGTGGTTGGCCAGCTTGCCGGTGGCATTGCCCATGACTTCAACAATATGCTGCAGGTGATTCTCGGCCATACCGAACTGGCTCTTCAGCATCATGACAGCTCGTATGAGGATCTGAAGGCAATACAGAAAGCTGCAAACCACTCAGCAGAATTGACGGGGCAACTTCTAGGATTTGCCCGGAGGCAGACGGTGTCGGCCCGGATTATTGACCTGAATTCCTCGGTTGAGGAGATGCTCCCCATTCTGAGACGATTGATTGGTGAAAACATCATGCTCATATGGTTACCCAACGTTAAGAAGGCACTTGTCAAGCTCGACCCATCGCAGATCATCCGGATTCTAACCAACGTTTGTGTCAATGCCCGCGATGCTATTTCGGACACCGGTACCATCACTATCGAAACCAATACAATTCATGTTGACAATGCCAAAATCAATGCCGGGAACACCTGTCTAAGACCGGGCGATTATATAACGCTGAGCATCACCGATAACGGACACGGCATCGATGAACAGCTTCTGCCTCATATTCTTGAGCCATTTTTTACGACCAAGGCAGTTGGCAAAGGCTCTGACATGGGTCTTGCAACGGTCTATGGTTCTGTCAAACAAGGCAACGGCTTTATTGGCATAGAGAGTGAAAAGGGCAAAGGTACCAGGATAATTATTTATCTGCCATTACAGCGGAAACAGACGCAACCCATAGAAGGTGTCATTGAGGAGCAGGGATTGCAACATGGTAACGGCACGATCCTGCTGGTTGAAGATCAACCGGATATTCTGCAGCTCTGCAGAAAAATGCTTGAACATCAAGGATTCATTGTACTTGCAGCTTCAAGCCCTCTTAAGGCTATTGAGCGTGCAAAGAAATATAAAGCAAAAATAGACCTGCTTGTGACCGATGTAATTATGCCTGAGATGAACGGCAGAGATCTCTTCAATAAAATTGCAGCGATTTGTCCGAAACTTCATGTACTCTATATGTCGGGCTTCACGGCTGACTATATAGGCAAGCACCTTGCTGGTGATCGGGCGACAAACTTTATCGAAAAGCCTTTTTCAATGACGGCATTGAGTCAAATCATCCAGGATATCCTGAAAAAGAAACCTGAAGAATAACCGTTTCGCTCTCATCTCTTAAGATCAGGTGATACAACAGAGTTAGGGTACGGATACACCAGCCCCTTACTGCCCTTTCATCCATTCCAACATTTGCCCAGCCTTAACCGGCATTAACAGATAAAAGTTGACAGAACCCCTATCTGTTAATGCCGCCTGTGGTTGTCAGTGTTCCCCGGTTCTAATCAGCCGCATATGCAGGAACTGAAAGCATATCTGCAGGTATGACGTCACCTTGAAATACTCTGTCCTTTTGCATAATGAATTCTGATTAAGTTCATAAAACATACACTTGCCAATTATATGTTATGATGAGATCAGACAGCCCTATTGAGCCACAAAGTGATCTCTTCTGTTCTGAGCCCATGCCTCTTCGTTGTGACCTGCAGCAAACGGTTTTTCCTTCCCATAGCTGACGGTATTAAGTCGATCAGAAACAATGCCCATATGCATAAGGAAATCCCTGGCACTATTGGCTCTGCTTTCTCCAAGGGCCATGTTATATTCACTGGTTCCTCTTTCGTCACAATTTCCTTCGATGTTTACTTTTCTCGAAGGATGTTCCTCTAACCAATGGTAATTGGTTTGCAGTTGTTCTCGTGCATCCGTACGGAGGTCTGATCGATCAAAGTCAAAAAATATATCACCGAGCTGAGATGTAACTGGCGGTGGAGGCGGCAAAGGTTTAGGGGCTTCAACGACTGTTTTCCCGCCACAGCATGCACCGATAAAAAGTAAACCCGGAACAAAAAGGCTTCTCAATACAAGTTTATGGTTTTTCATGGTTTCACCTTCCTTCATTAGCTCAGCTTATCTTTGAGAAATTGACTTCAGTCTTTATAATCCTCAACAATGGAATCTTCAGCTTCAAACCAGTCATCCTTATCCGACCAGAGGTTTTTTCCCTTTGCTTCCCATCGGTAATATGCGGCAAGCCTTATTTGCTCTTCACGCTGCTCTTGCGTCTGTTCTGATTCGGCTTCTTTTTTTGCTTTTTTTGATGATTTGTTTGACATGGATCTTTGATGGTTATAAGGTTACGAAATACTTCAGCACAATAGACGTTCACCATAACAACTTGGGACGTCCACTTCTATTTGACTGTAATTTCTTTTCCTGTTTTTGGATGAGGCTCGATTTTCGGCACCTTGATTTTAAGAACGCCGTTGTCGTAGGCTGCTTCGATTTTATCAGCATCAACATTTTCTCCTACAGTAAAGCTCCTGCTAAGACATCCCCATGAACGTTCGACACGGTGGTATCCTTTGTTCTTTTCTTCCTCACTCTGGGTTCTTTCCGCACTGATAGAAAGCACATCATCTTCCATAGAAACCTTGATATCCTCTTTTTTGATACCGGGCATATCCGCCTCAATAAAAATGGCACTATCATCCTCAGCTATATCAACCTTGAAAGATGGAGTTACCAGAGATGAAAAAAACGGTGAAACGTTTTCATTAAAAACGTCTTCAAAGAGCTTCAACGGATCCCTTTTAAAAAGTGTCAGTGACATGATTGCATCTCCTTTTATTTTATAAATAAAGTATATTTTAATTACAAAAAAGACCTATCAACACCTATATAATATATACTTTATAAATAAATTCCCAAAAATTAACTGCCCCGCAGCAAAGCATCGGGGAATTAAAACCTTCAGTCGGTGATGATGACAAGGGGAACATAACAAAGGCCTGTCAAAAGCTTGCGGAAGAAGCACTTGACAGTACCCTTTTTGAACCAGAAACAGCTTTGCGTGAAGTGATCAGTTGGCTATTTTATTGGGGTAAAGGATTTCTTACAGCACCATAGTGTATTTACCTCTAGCGGATTTTAACCATTAATCGCTCTCTCATGAAAAAGGTTTATGGTCTTTTCATTGTTGTCATGTTACTGATACTGAACACATCTGGATGGGCACAAGACTACAAAAATGTTGAGGTGAGCAAGGTTCTTGTTTCATCTGTCACAAGTAACGGCACTCCGCTCAAATATCTTCAAACGGATCACCCGGAAATAACGGTTCTGGTCGTTCGTATTCCTCCGGGTGGTTCAACCGGATGGCACCAGCATCCTGTGCCGGTTTATGCTTACATGCTTGAAGGAACGCTTAACGTCGAAATTAAAGGCGGGCAAACCTATATATTTAAAAAGGGTGATGCGATTGTTGAAGTGATGAATACCCTGCATAACGGATATAATTCCGGGAGTGAAACCGTAAGTCTTGTGGTATTTTACACTGGAGCAGTTGGTGTGCCGAATGTAGTGAAGAGAGAGGTTGAGGCAATTCCCGCCCGGCCTTGACTGGAATATCTTTTTTAAATCTTGCAGGAATTAATACCGAAAAGCAATAGAACTGCTGGTCGTGATATATGAACAAACTGGGTGTGTATTGTGGTTGGTGAAAAAGATGTGCCGACATGTAAAATTTTGAAGGACTTCAAGAGTGCTGTGACTGACAGCCTGAAAGCTGGAAATTAACTTCGATAAAGGAAAGTACTGCTCATCAATTGATAAAATATCAGGAGGTATCCAATGAAAAAGTTAGTATGGCTGGTTCATTGTATGACGTTCTCCATATTTATGGTCTTACCAGTCCATGTCTTCGCAACATCGCCCACAGAGCTAAAATGGTACGGTCAATCTGCATTCAAGATTACGACACCGTCCGGGAAGGTACTGTTAATCGATCCATGGATCACTAACCCGCTCAATAAAAACAGCGCAGTAGATCTCGCAGCGCTAAACAAAGCAGATTTGATTATGATTACCCACGGACATAGTGATCATATTGGTAATGCCTTGGAAATTGCAAAAAAAACAGGGGCTAAGCTGGTTGCTAACTTTGACCTGGGTAGGGCACTTGTGCAATATGGTGGTTTTCCCGAGAAACAAGCCGAGCGTAGCTACATGGCCTTCCCTGGTGGAGAATTAAATCTATTGGATGGAGAGGTGCGGATTCTCTTTGTTCCTGCCGTACATAGTTCAATCGTTGAGGGTGCTGAGGGAAGTCCATTGCCTGGAAAAATAGTTTACGGCGGATCACCCGGTGGTTTTGTTGTCTCCATCAATGGAGGACCAACCATTTACCACACCGGAGATACGGATGTTTTTTCAGATATGGCACTGATCGGTTCACTGAACAAGATTGATATCATGCTGGTCTGTATCGGCGGGCATTTCACCATGGGACCGCAACGGGCAGCTCTGGCCACGAAATTGGTCAATCCCGGTATTGCCGTGCCGATGCATTTTGGCTCAAACCCACTGCTTAAAGGCACACCTGAACAATTTGCAAAGGAATTGGCTGCACTTAAAAAGAATGGACAACAACCAACATTTCGAGAAATGGCTGTGGGGGAAATACTTACCTGGAAAGCAAAGTAATAACTGCACCGAAGAACCGGAGCATGCAAATAGAGGAGGTCTGAAGTGACAGTTAGCAGGGGCAGTTGGCAGAAAAGATGAAGAAATAATTGAGGCAACAAATAAGCCTGCGAGTAGCGGGCTTATTGTGTTTGGGCGGTGATGGTAGCCCTTCGATAACATCTCTGAGGCCCCAAAGTCACTGCTAACAGGGAAATTATCAGGGAAGTGAATTTCACTGAAACACAATGTCCGGAACTTCTATTTTTGATGCCAGAATAAAAATGTATAACATGTTTAACAACTGGTGAGGAACAGATCATAATGAGAGGAAACTATGGAAAACGCAGATCAAATAATAGGTATTCGTATTCCGAAAAGTATCGGGCAGCGGCTTGATTCTCTTGCAAAAAGAACCGGCAGAACCAAAACATTTTACATTCGGGAAGCGATTCTTGAGCACCTTGATGATCTTGAGGATATCTATTCTGCTGAGAAGGTATTAGAAATGGTAAGAAGTGGTGAAGAGCCAATTTCCAGTTTAGACGAAGTGGAGCACCGCCTTGGTTTGGAAGATTGAGGTAACCCGAGAAGCTGAAAAAGAACTGGCCCGTATTGACAGGCAAGAGGCAAAACGGATCATCGCGTATTTACGTAAAAGGGTAGCATTAAGTCCGCGGCAATGTGGGAAGGCTTTACAGGGTGATCTTTCAGGCCTGTGGCGTTACCGTATTGGTGATTATCGTGTCCTGTGTAATATTAAGGATGCCGAAGTTTCTGTCCTGGTTATTCGAGTGGCTCATCGAAAAGAAGTGTATCGTTGACATGACTCTGTGTGTTTTTTCTTAAAAGGTGCTGGAATATTCGGTATGCTCATGCAATCATCATTCTCCTCAAGCTTCCGCTCCGACTGCCCGACTCGTCCGAAGGTTCTTTACGCATGAACGTTGAACAGAACTCAAACAGTGGAAGGAAACAGAAATGACTCGTAAAATAGCCATCATAACCGGCGGCAGCCGTGGCCTTGGAGCCAATGCCGCCCTGAAACTTGCCACCCGCAACACCGATCTGATTATCACCTATAAACAGAATAAGGCTGCTGCCGATGAGGTCGTTTCCAGTATCACCAAACTGGGTGCACAAGCAACCGCCCTGCATCTTGATTCCGGCTCCATTTCAGGAATTCCTGCCTTCATCACCCATGTGCGGGAGACTCTTGTACAATGGGGCTCAGAGCGCTTTGATATCCTTATCAACAATGCAGGAATGGGCATCCATGCGGCTTTCTCTTATGTGACCGAAGCTCAGTTTGATGCTCTTATGAATGTTCACTTGAAAAGCGTTTTCTTCCTGACCCAGGCACTTGTGCCGCTGATGGCCGATGGCGGACGCATACTCAACGTATCTTCAGGTCTTGCCCGATTTACCATGCCGGGATATTCCGTATATGCGTCTATGAAAGGCGCCATTGAAGTGCTGACCAGATACCTTGCCAAAGAGCTCGGTCACCGGGGTATCTCGGTTAATGTTCTGGCACCGGGGGCAATAGAAACCGACTTCGGCGGTGGCGCTGTCCGCGACAACAAACAGGTTAATTCATTGATTGCTTCCGGAACGGCATTGGGGCGTGTCGGCCTTCCGGACGACATTGGTGATCTCATTGCCGCCCTTGTTTCGGACGACTGCCGATGGGTCAATGCCCAGCGTATTGAAGCGTCCGGCGGTGTATTTATCTGATATGACCTTAACCCAAGAATTGTAGCCGCGTCAGGGATTGACGCAACTCCCTGGAAAATTGATTTTAAAACTGTCCAGTTTTCAGGGAAGGGGTAATGGCTTCTTAAGGTGTCCACTTTTTTTTGCAAGTCCACTTATGCTTTTTAGCGGTGGATGAAAAGAGAGATTTCTCACTTTCAGTTCGAAATGACTGAGAGCAGAGTTGGCAGTTTGCAGTCGGCGGTGGGCAGTCGGTGGTGGGCGGTGGGCAGGGAGGCAAGAGACAGTGCTGAGATTGGAGTGCCGGGTGCTGAGGGATATGAGTCAGAGAGTGACAGTCCAAATAGATCCCTCCCGTTGGTCGGGATGACAAGGGAGGGTTGAAATGACACTGTTTTGTTTGGGCGGAGAGGGAGGGATTCGAACCCTCGAGGGCTTTAACACCCTACCCGCTTTCCAGGCGAGCGCACTAGACCAACTATGCGACCTCTCCATATATAAAATGGTCTGCAATTTACACTCTATTTTTGATTTTCAAAAGCATTCTATTCCTGACACTCTCTTTCTAAGCTCCCTTTTTGTAAATTGGCAAAATTAATTCAGCAGCAATCCCATACACCCAGGACTATTATGAAAATTCTCTATGATGCACTGACATTTGATGATGTTCTTCTTATCCCTGCATATTCAAGTGTTCTCCCCAAAGAGACAACGACTGCCAGCCGGCTTACCAAAACCATAACGCTGAAAATACCATTGGTGAGCGCAGCAATGGATACCGTAACAGAATCAGGACTTGCCATAGCATTGGCCCGTGCCGGAGGCATCGGCATCATCCACAAGAACCTTACCATCGAAGTGCAGGCCCGGGAAGTTGCAAGGGTTAAACGTTATGAAAGCGGCATTATCCGCAACCCCTTTACCCTGTATGAAGATGCAACCATGCAGGATGCGCTTGACCTGATGCTTCGTCACTCTATCTCCGGCATACCGGTCATTGCGCGACCGACATCGGAACATGATACCGATATGAAGCTTAAAGGCATTGTAACGAACAGGGACCTCAGGATCAAACCGGAACTTGATGCTAAAATCGCAAACATCATGACCAGCAGGAACCTCATTACTGCGCGGGAGGATGTTGATCTTGAAAAAGCTGAAAAGATTCTGCTTACCCATAAAATCGAGAAACTGCTTATTACCGATAATGACGGAAACCTTAAAGGACTGATTACGTTCAAGGATATTCAGAAACGCAAACAGTTTCCCAACGCCTGCAAGGACAGTCAAGGACACCTCAGAGTCGGCGCTGCAGTCGGCATCCGCGGCAATACACTTGAAAGAGTGAAAGCTCTTTTTCATGCGGGAGTGGATGTTGTAGCCGTCGATACTGCTCACGGGCACAGCAAGGCGGTTATTGAAATGGTTCAGAGTATCAAAAGCCTCTATCCTGAACTTCAGGTGATCGCAGGTAATGTAGCTACACCTGAAGCCGTCAGAGACCTTGTCGCTGCCGGTGCCGACTGTGTAAAAGTGGGCATAGGACCAGGAAGCATCTGTACAACCCGTATTGTTGCCGGTGTCGGCATGCCTCAGCTGACAGCCATCGTGAACTGTGCGGAAGAGGCAATCAAAACCAATACACCGATTATTGCCGACGGCGGCATCAAATACAGTGGCGATATTGCGAAGGCACTCGCCGCTGGAGCAGATTCCGTTATGATCGGAAGCATTTTCGCCGGAACCGATGAAAGTCCCGGCGAAACAATCCTCTATGAAGGAAGAAAATTCAAAGCGTATCGAGGAATGGGATCCCTGGGTGCTATGTCTGAACCTGAGGGAAGCAGTGACCGCTATTTCCAGGATGCGACGAGCGAATCTAAAAAATATGTACCGGAAGGCATCGAGGGCCGAATCCCGGCAAAAGGGAAACTTTATGAAGTGGTCTACCAGCTTATCGGTGGATTGAAATCCGCAATGGGATACTGCGGAGTAACCAATATCGAGGAGCTGAAAGTCAATACCCGGTTTGTCCGCATAACTTCAGCCGGACTGAGAGAGAGCCACCCGCATGATGTGAAGATCACGAAAGAAGCGCCAAATTATTCGACTTCGATGTGAGGAGGGCTTTTATAAGTCCTATAGGTCGTATGAGTCCTATAGGTCGTATGAGACCTATAGGACTTATAACTTCTTATTATTCGTCGACCAGGCCTTCAAGTCGGTCTTCGAGATCGGCGTAGATTTCCTGCAGCTCATCAATCATGTTTTGATCGGCTTTCCACATGCCTCTGCCGTGTGCTTCGAGCATACGGCCTACAATGTTTTTGATTGCCTGCGGGTTCAGTGTTGCAAGACGCTCTCTCATTTGGGGATCAAGCGCGTAGGTCTCGGCCGTTTTTTTATAGACCCAGTCATCCACGCTCTTGGTTACAGCATCCCATCCGAGCATGTAGGTAACCCTGTTGCTGATCTCGCCGGCTCCGCTGTGGCCGTGTTTCAGCATTCCTTCAAACCACTTCGGATTGAGCAGTTTTGAGCGATATTCGATACGCAGTGATTTTTCTGCATCGTCAACCTTGATGTCGGAGGTGAACGACTCGACATAGTTGAGTTTGATATTGTCATTCTTCGTGTTTCGGCGTCGTGCTGCAAGCTGCAGGGAACCGGACGATGAGAAGTAGTGATCAATGTCAGAAATACCGAACTCCGTTGAATCGACCTGGTGCACAACCCGGTCTACTGATCCGAGCAGCTTCTGCAGGATTTCGGTCTCTTTCTCTCCTTTTCGCCCGCCACCGTAAGCGCTGCTGTTGCGGCGGATGAAAAGGTCGTCGAGATCGTTTTCCGTTTCCCATGCAGAGTCTTCGACCATATCATCGACATAGGTACCGTAAGCACCCGGTGCCTGGGTAAACTGACGGGATGTAGCACTATTGAACTCCGCTCCCGATGCAAGAGCTTCGTCAACATGTTTTTTAACATAGTTCATCTCTACCGGCTCATCAGCAGTCGCCGCCGCCTTGATCAGCCGGTCAAGCTGGTCCATGAGCAGCCCGAAGGCATCGCGGAAAATCGGACTGAGCTGCATCAGGACATCAATACGAGGTCGTCCGAGCTTTTCAAGAGGGACAAGACTGTAGTGACTGATTTTACCAAACGCATCATAGGCGGGCTCCCCGCCGAGCAGTCTGATAACGACAGCTACCGCCTCACCTTTGGTTTTAATGGTATCGAGTCCCCAAAGCACCTGGGCAACGGTTTCAGGATAGTGCCCGTCATTTTCTTCAAGATGCCTTTTGACAATGCTGTCGGCAATGAGCGTTCCCCTTTTGAAAGCCATTACAGAAGGTATTCTCCATGGATCGATGGAGTGGATATTTCGACCTGAAGGAAGCACATTGATACCGTCACGAACAAGATCGCCTCCGGGACCGGACGCAATATAGCGCCCCTCAAGAACCCGCATGAGCGATTCCATTTCGCCGGTATTGTCGCGAAGAGCATAGAGAAGCTTTGCTCCATCCTGGGTCAACTGATCAATGAAGGACATATACTGAGCAGGAAGCTTTGTACCTCCCGTTATCGATGAAAAGACCAGCGCTACATTTTTCCGGTCAAAAAACACCTGCTGTACAAAATTACGGCATGCGTTTTCAACCCACTCGCGAAGACGGATAGCCTCTTCATCACCCTTTCTTGACAGGGTGGTCAGATCTTCATAACTGTTATAATGACCGTTTTTCCCCGACGATGTCATCAGTATATAGGGCAGGGTTTTACCGTCTTCTCCACGGTTCTTGAGTGTTTCGGTGATGGTGATGACCTGTGACTCAAGCGGGCTCGCCTCGCCAAAAACATGAAGTGAATTGGAGATCAGACGGTTCTCAAGCTCTGCAATATAAATGTAGAGTCTGCTGACAAAATCCCCGAATCCTTCACTCTCCCTGCGAGGACAATCATCTGTCAGATTGAGGAGTTCGGCTTTCTGCATAATTGCCTCTTCAATACCCGAACCTTCCCCCGAACTTTCAGATGAGACTGTAAGGTATCTTTCACGGAAATCAACGAGCAGATCCTTGAGTGCGGGAAGTTCCTTGTAAAGACCAGCTCGTGAGAGCGGAGGCACAACATGAGATACCATAGTGGCGAGCCCCCGTCGTTTTGCTATAGTCGATTCGCTTGGATTGTTGACCGGATAAATATAGATATGCGGCACCTCTCCAAGGAGGGCATCCGGCCAGCAGTCGCCGGTAAGGCCGGTCTGAAGTCCCGGCATCCACTCGACCGATCCATGCATTCCGACATGCACCATGGCATGTGCCTTGAACTCACGGCTTATCCAGCGGTAGAAAGCGATATACTGGTGATGAGGCGTATTTTCCTTGTCGAACAGAAGTCGCATGGGATCACCCTGCATGCCGATACGGGGCTGAACGCCTATAAAGATATTGCCGAATCGTATGCCGCCGACAAAAACATCCTGATCTCCAATCGGCACAATTTCTCCCGGAAATTTCTGCCAGCGATCTTCGATGCGTTCACGCTCCCTTGAAGAGGTGAGCTGCTTGAAAGTGTCGTAACTGACTTTCAGGGCATCGGGACGATTCTGCTGAATCTGATGATCAGTTGCTTTATCAAGTGCATTAAAAAGAGCATCGGAACTTTCAGGAAGCTGGCCGACATTGTACCCCTCTTTTTTCAGCCTCTGCAAAGCGGCAAAAAGCGTTCTGGGAACATCAAGCAGAGCGGCACTTGCCTTCTTGCCGAGGCCGGGAGGATAGTCGTAAACAATAAAGGCAACCTTTTTGTCACGGTTGGCTGTTGCCCGCAGACGAAGCCACTGTGACACAAGACCGGCAAGCCGGTCAAGGCGCTCCTGAACAGTCTCTATCTTGCCGTCCTGCAGTGCTCCGAGAATAACCGGAGATATTGCTCCGTCCATTTCCGGAATGGCGTAGGTAAAGGTCATCTGCATGGGAGATACTCCGAGCTCATGCCAGGATTCAAACCCCTGAGTGAGCAGAGGCTGGGCGACAATGTAAGGAACATCAAGTTTTGACATGATTTCGTGACGTGCTTCAGCGGCAGTTCCGGGTTTGGTAGAACCCGCCGGACCTCCCACAAGTCCAAAGCCCATCATGTTCACAAGCAGGTCAATCTCTTCCTTGATCAGCCAGTCCCGGACGAGCACATGACCTTCAACACCGGTCACAAAGGCTGGGAAAAGATGGATCCCACGCTTCTCAAGCGTACGGATTGTGTTGTCGATGTAGGTTTTTTCCTGGAGCAGGTGTTTACGGAAAAACAAAAGGGCAATTTTCTGGCCCTTGTCAATATTAATTCCGCGTTTTTTCAGCCAGCTTTTATAACTCTTGACATCCTTGAAGTAAGCAGGAGCATCAGGATGGTAGAGACCCATATTCGGAACATCAACAATTGCCCCTACAGTAACGCGCTCATTGAAATATTCACGCAGAATAAGCCGGAACATGTTGGCAATATTATCCGCAGTCGGCTGCATCCAGTAGGAATAAACCAGCAGCCAGTTCTTGAAATCCTTTGCCTTGTTTGGAACAAGCGGCAAGATGGTACGCATGATTTTCATGAGCTTCATGTAACCATACAGAGCATCTTCATCGCGCCCTTTCACCAGCATATTGGCTATTTTTTTCACCATATCCGGCATCCCCGCCTTTCCATCACCGACTGAATAGCTGCCCACCCTGGTTAATGCCATGGCTTCAGGCATTGACTCAAAGACAAAAAGTGTTTTATCGTTGGTCGATTGTTCGAGCTGCAGTTTGAACCAGTCGATCTGTTCCTTGAAATTGATCATACTCATGAACACACAGTCGGCATCATGAATTGCAGCGGCAGCTTCAGGATTCTGTTTTTCAAGATCAACGTCACTCAACTGTGTCAGGTCAGCTTCGCTCGAAAGAAGGCCTTTTATTTTTTTCCAGAGACCGGCGTTATACTGCTCAAGTCCAACAATAGCAACAATTTTACGGCGATTAGACATGATGGTAACAAGTAGGTAGGAAATAGAGGTTAACTTTTATTAAAAACGTTAATATCCATCTAATGTAAAAAGAAGAGAAATAATTCCGCAATTGACCTTTCCTGCGAAAAGTGCCGGAAAGGTCTTTAACCATTAAAAACTCAATGCTGCTTCCACAATCTGTTCAGCCTTTGCGTTCGGCAGGTAGAAGTACCTCCCGCCAAGTTTCTGGGCAAGTTTTGGTGCTTCACCTCTCGAAAGATAGTTCATCTGGGTATCGATGACGATAGAAGCAACGCCATCGGCCTGAATAGAAAGAGAGAGAGCTTCAATCTCCTTATCGAGATCTTCCTTTGGAATTTTTTCAGCATTCGGATCAAAGGTAGCCTGCAGGCCGATATTGCCTCGACCGTCTGTGATCAGAACAAACATGATCTGGGAAATACCTTTCGTACGCGCCTGCTTGGCGGTCTCCCATCCGAGATAGAGTGCAGATGCGAGAGGGGTTCCCCCTCCGGTCGGCAGGACGTCAAGTTCACGTTTTGCACGGTCAACGCTCTGCGAGGGCGGCAGGAGAACCTGTGCCTGCTTTCCACGGAACGAGATGAGGGCAACCTGGTCGCGATGAACATAAGCGTTCTGCAGAAGGCTTGCTACTGCTCCCTTAGCCTGGCGCATCCGATTCAATGCCATGGAACCTGAAGCATCGACCATGAAAATAAAGAGCGTGCCCGACTTGTCGCGGAAGCGCTTGACCTTTACATCATCTTTCGTGATAAGAAGAGCTGTTTTCGAACGGCCAGCCATCTTTTTATCACGCCTGCGGGATTCCTGCCACGGTGCTGCAGAAATAAGAGTTGGAATAAGCGCAACTTTATTGTTGCGCATTTCACCAGGCTGGGCTCTTACAAAACGCCCACGACAATTGTTAAGTGCTTCACCCCGGCTTCCAGTGGTGGTTTTCTTTTTCGATGCAAGCGAGATGTTGAGAATATTATCGGGAAGCTCCATTTCGATGGCATCCATCATCAGCTCCTCGATCATGTCGGGAGTCTCTTTCTGCTCCTCTTCGGCTTCGGCATCCGGAGTATCGGCCGGCGCCTCTTCATCCTCACCTTCGGGCTCTTCCTCCTGTGGAGGTTCTTCCTGCGGCGGCATATCGTCCGAAGCAGCTTCCCTGTCAGGCATGCGGGTAGCGCGGGGAATAAGCACCAGTTTGATGGCAAGTTTCATATCCTCTTCCTCAACATCGCTGCGTTGAGCAAGTGCAGCACTGGCTAATGCGGCACGGACAGTAAAAATATCGACGCGGTTACCCTCGACGCCAAGACTGATGGCTGTCTGTATAAGCGCCTGCATCTGTTCGTTCGTGATTGATACGTGCGCCAACTGCTCACGGGCGGCCTGGATAAGACCTGAAAGCATGTTCAGCTCGTCACGGGTATCCTCAGCATCCCTTGTGCCGAGTACCATGTTGACAATTTTCTTGCGTGCCCTGTAATCGTTCTGGGCGGTAAAGGGAACAATAATGCCTATCCTGTCGAGCAGTCCCATGCGAACCTCGCCATCGGTTGGATCATAGGTGCCCACCAGCATGAACTTGGCGGGATGCACCTCACTGAGGCCTTCACGCTCGACAAGAACCTCGCCGCGTGAAATGGCATCCATGATATGCGATACCGCTGAGCTGTCGAGCAGACTGATAGAGTCAACGTAGAGAACACCTCCATGCGCCTTAGAGAGCACACCGTGCTGAACAACGCGAACGCCGGTAGCAAGGGTTGCCTCCAGATCAACACCACCGATCAATCGATCTTCGGTAACATTCAGGGGAAGTTCTACAAAAGGGGTGCCTTTGGGAAGAATATCGGCAAAGGCCCTGGCAATCGTCGATTTTCCCGACCCTACGGCCGAAGGAATAACCACTCCGCCAAGTTCAGAATCAACGGCCAGCAGCATGAGTGCCTGCTTGGCCAGATCCATTCCAACAATATCGGTAAAGGCTATCATTATACTGCTTCTGCTTCTCCGAGGACTTTAGCGAGTTCACGATCAATTTTCTCCCCGGCATCGAGTGTTTCAAGGGGATCCTTGCGCAGACGGTGACGCAGGCAGAGACCTGCAATCTCTTTGACATGCTTCATGGTCACAACCTTCTCACCGCGGAAAGCGGCGTGTGCATAAGCGGTTCGGGTTATGGTGAGTTCACCACGATGACCATCAATACCAAGATTCATGCAGAGTTTTGCTATATCGGTAAGGACAGCATCGGTCATGGTAACTTCGGGAAGGAGATCTTTTGCCTGCTGGATCTTTTTCTGAAGCTTAAGCTGTTCGCGGTTATACTTTTTCATAAAGGCATCAGGATCATCATCGAACTCACGGCGGCGCTTGACGATGTCAACTCTTTTTGCGATATCGAGAATAGTGATGATACGCGCATGCAGACCGAAACGGTCGAGAAGCTGAGGACGAAGCTCTCCCTCCTCTGGGTTTCCGGAGCCGACAAGGACGAAACGGGCCGGGTGGCGGATACTGATACCTTCGCGTTCAACAACGTTTTTACCGCTTGCGGCAACGTCGAGAAGAACGTCAACAAGATGGTCGTCAAGCAGGTTAACCTCGTCAATATAGAGGAAACCGCGGTTTGCCTGGGCAAGAAGACCCGGCTCAAATGCTTTTACACCGCTGGTAAGCGCCTGTTCGATATCGATGGTTCCGCAAACACGGTCTTCAGTAGCGCCAAGCGGCAGGTCAACAACCGGAACAGGAATTTTCTCTATCTTTATTGCATTCGGATCGAGCGCCTTGGATCCTTTTTTGCCGTCTTCAGCTTCGAGATACTGTTCAAGAGTACGGTTATAGGTATCGCCTTCCACCCTGTCGATCAAAGGAAGCACTTCGGCAAGTGCTCTGACAGTTGTACTTTTTCCTGTACCCCTGTGACCCATGACCAGCACTCCGCCAATCCTCGGATCAATGATATTGAGGATCAGACTTAGCTTCATTTCCTCCTGACCTACAATTGCTGTAAATGGAAAAGCAAGACCTGACTTCTTTTTAGCAGCAGGCTTTACTGTTTTTATGGGTTCCGGGGGTGTCGTAACCGTTGCATCCGCCTTTGCCTTTACCGCACTGGTTTTCTTTGCAGCAGTTTTTTTTGCAGCTGTTTCAGTCTGAGTCATAATTGATCGTTTGGTTGATACCTTCACCCCGTGAACCTTGAAAATCATTCACCGAAAAAGGCTTACTGTTTTAAAGATTTTCAATAATAGACATTGAATTTATGCTTTTAGAAAGACAATAGAAAATGGTTTTCCAAAACTGACCAAGAAGTTAGAGAGGTTTTTTTGCCAGGTTGGAAGCCTTGTCATGAAGAGCATTTTCGGCAGCCTCTTTTATTGTTTCAGAAAGGGTCGGGTGCGCGTGCATTGTACCGGCAAGCATGTCGGCGGTCACAGCAAGATAGCGTGCAAGCGTCAGCTCCCCGATAAGCTCGACCGCTCCGTGTCCTGCAACATGAGCTCCAAGCAACCGGCCATCTGCAGCACTGAAAACCAGCTTTACCAGACCCTCAAGATGTCCGTAAGCATTTGCCTTGCCTGAAGAGGCAAACATAGCACGGCCAACATGAACCGTATAGCCACCATCTTCTGCCTGCTTTTCGCTCAGCCCGATACTTGCAACAGAAGGTTCGGCATAAACACATCGGGGAATCATGGAATCATCAAGCGGACGGGATGGAGCGCCCGATATGGTCTTGACAGCAATCGCGGCTTCAGCTGAAGCTTTGTGAGCAAGGAGCATACCTCCACGAACATCACCAATGGCAAAAATATGACCGGCTGAGGTTCTGCATAGACTGTCTGTCGCAATAAAACCCCGGGAACTCTCAACACCGGCATGTTCAAGACCAAGTCCACTGCAGTTGCCACTTACTCCGACTGCAACAAGAAGATAGTCGGCAATGAGCAGTCGGGAGTCATTTCCTTCAACGATAAGATGAGCGCTTACCCTATCCCCTTCTACGGTGACGCGCTCCAGTTTCGCTCCAGTTGCAACGGTGATGCCAGCTTTCTGAAGGGAGCGTTTAAGAACTTCAGCTATCTCTTCGTCTTCAAGCGGCAGTAAACGGGGCATCATTTCCACCAAGGTCACCGAAGTTCCTGCCATAGCATAAAACCAGGCCATTTCAACGCCGACAGCACCGCCACCGACAACAATCATCGACGTCGGAACTGACTTCAGGGCAAGCGCTTCCCTGCTCGTTATTATTCGGTTTCCGTCCGGCTCAAGACCCGGCATCGATCTCGGATGGGCTCCAGATGCGATTATAATATGACGGGCACTGACACTATCAACACGAACGCCATCACGAAAAATATCCAGATCGTGCGGCGTGCTGAACACCGCTTCACCCTGCCTGACATCAACGCCTGCCCGGCGAAGCATGAAGGCGACCCCTTTAGACATTTTCAGTGCAACATTGCGACTGCGTTTAACGGCTTCTGCCAGATCGATAGTTCCCGGCTGCACCTTGAGACCGAAAAAGTCCGCTTTCTTAATAAGATCAAACACCTCCGCACTCCGCAACAGTGCCTTTGTTGGAATACATCCCCAATTGATGCACACACCGCCCAATGCCCCTTTTTCGACAAGACAAACCTTCATTCCCGCTTTTGCCGCCCTGACAGCAGCTTCATAACCTCCGGGACCGGAACCGATGACGGCCAGATCGAAGGCAGTACCCGGCTCTTCAGACAACTGTTGCATGGAATGCATAGATATGATATGGTTTTGTTATACTGGCGTATGCCATGCCGTAAATATACTGTTGGCAGTATTCAAGTTTCACAAAATGCAAAATCAGCCGCTAAATAACGAATCGAAGCAACAGGAGGAAGCTGCTCTTGAGCCGAAAAAAATCACCCTGCAGGTAAGCCGGGTGCAGACCTCGATGCGTATCGACCAGTACCTGACACAACAGGTGGAAAATGCAACACGCAACAAGGTACAGACAGCTATAGTGGAGGGTCGTGTGCTGGTGAATGAGAAGACCGTCAAATCCAATTACCGAATCAAATCGTGTGATCTCATACAGATCACCCTTCTTCGCCCGCCAGCACCTGAGCTCGCTCCGGAAGATATCCCGATTGCTGTTATTTATGAGGATGAGGATCTGATGGTTATCAACAAGAAACCGGGTATGGTGGTGCACCCGGCTTTCGGCAACTGGACTGGCACACTTGCAAACGCCATTCTGCACCATATCGGCAAAGAGGCAGAAGAGCTTGACAAATCCGAACTCCGACCGGGAATTGTTCATCGGCTCGACAAGAACACTTCAGGACTGATCATTATTGCAAAAAATCCTGTTGCGCTCCACCGTCTTGCCCGGCAGTTTGCGGAACGCAAGGTTATAAAAATGTACAAAGCGATTGTCTGGGGAGTTCCTGAACCTCTGTCAGGGACCATAACAACCAATATCGGGCGATCAAAAAAAGACCGGAAGGTTATGGCAAACTTCCCTTTTGAAGGTAAAGACGGTAAAACGGCAGTCACAGACTATCTGGTCACCGAAAATCTTCACTGGTTTTCGGTTCTCTCGCTGACACTGCACACAGGCCGGACTCATCAGATCAGGGCACACATGCAGCATCTCGGTCACCAGATCATTGGTGATGAAACCTATGGCGGAGCAGCATTACGCACTCTCCCGATCAGCAGAAGCGAAAGTTTCGTCAAAAACCTTCTCGAACTGATGCCGCGTCAGGCCCTGCACGCAGAAACCCTTTCATTTCATCAGCCAACAAGTCGTGAACCTCTCTCGTTTACAGCGCCATTGCCGGAAGATATGGAGAGTGTACTTCAGAAAATCCGCTCCGCAGTCACGCTTGCCTCTCTCTAAAAAATCCAATCTTTCTGAATCCCTGAGCGTGCTTTTTTTATATCGATGAGAATATTCTTAATATCATGTTCTTTTATTCATTTCGCCTGACCAACATTATGATTCTACGGCACTCACTCTTTGCGCTCTTTGCGTTCACCTCCCTTTTTCTTCTCTCTCCCCTTAAACCAGTCAGTGCGGAACAGAATATTCCGACAAAGCTGCATTCAGCACCGCCTGAGTCATCCGTTGTGGAAGAATATTTCGGAACAAAAGTGACAGACCCGTTCCGTACCCTGGAAAGTCTTGAAAATCCCAAGGTACAGCTGTGGATAAAAGAACAATCAGATGAGGCAAAATCAATCCTGCAGAGAATCCCCGGTCGGAGATCTCTTCTTGAAAAAATGCATGATTTCGACAGTCGTAAATCATCAAAAGTTTATAACCTCTCCATTACTGACAATAACCGCTACTTTTATCTGAAAGAGACCCCGACGGACGAAACAGGCAAACTCTTTTTTCGCGATACCTTCGAGGGAAAAGAGACCCTTCTGTTCGATGCACGCGCTTATTTTGCGAGCAGCGGAAAAGAGTATGTCATCAGCGGCGTTTCAGCCTCTGAGAATGGCGAGAACATTGCTATTTCTGTATCGGCAAACGGCTCTGAAGAGAGCAACATCCTGATAATGGATGTTGCATCAAAAAAACTGTATCCTGAAAGAATCGACCGCTGCAGGTTTGCTGCGCCATCCTGGGTCAAAGGCGGGCATTCATTTCTTTACAACCGCACGCAGCCAATTATGCACGCCGGACAGAATCCCCAGTACGACAGCAAGACTTTTCTGCACAGGACAGGCAGTGATCCCTCAACAGACCGCGAAATTTTTTCAAATGCAGTAAATCCGGAACTGCATATACAAAGTGCAGATATCCCTTCCGTTGACTACGACAGGCATAGCGGATATCTCTTCGCAACAGTCTCAAACGTTGACCCTCGGCTGACTGTCTATTATGCCCCGGCCTCAGCGCTGTCAAAACAAAAAATAACCTGGAAAAAACTCTTTTCTCCTGAAGACGAGATTCACGATTTTGCCGTGACTAAAAATGAGCTCTATCTTTATACCCCTAAAAATGCACCCCGGTTCAAGGTTGTAAAAACTTCGATCAGCAACCCGGACATTCTCCATGCCGAAACTGTTGTCGCTGAAGATCCAAAAGCAAAGCTGACTTCATTCACGCTCACCAACAACGCTCTCTATTATACCCAATCACTGAACGGCGTTGAAGCCAGGCTGTTCCGGAACGGGTATGGCAATGTGAAGGCAAAAGAACTGGAACTGCCATTCAAGGCAGGAACTATCGGCCTCTCTTCAAAGGGATTCCGCTTTCCTGACATCTGGATTGTTATTGCCGGTTGGAGCAACGACTTTCGGCGATATCGCTTCGACGCAGCGAAAAACACCTTCAGTTTGGAAACACTCTCCTCACCTGCTGAATATCCGGAGTACCGCGACCTTGCAGTTGAAGAGCTGATGATACCCTCACATGACGGTGTTATGGTGCCACTTTCAATCGTCTATAATAAAGGCATCAAAAAAAACGGTCTGAACCCGGCATTCATTTATGGATACGGAGCATACGGGAAATCGATCACCCCGTTTTTCAGCCCGGACATGCTGCTCTGGACTGACAAGGGCGGGGTTCTGGCTTTTGCCCATGTTCGTGGAGGTGGAGAGTGCGGAGATTCCTGGCACACCCAGGGAATGAAAACAACAAAGCCCAACACATGGAAAGACCTTATCAGCTGTGCTGAGTATCTTGAGAAACAGGGGTATACCGGACCAGGTAAAATTGCCATCAACGGAGCAAGTGCGGGGGGAATTCTGGTCGGCATGGCCCTGACGGAACGGCCGGACCTCTTTTCAGCCGTCATTGCACAGGTCGGCGCGTTAAACCCGTTACGGGGTGAAGAGAGTCCCAACGGACCGGTGAACGTCCCTGAGTTCGGAACAGTCAAAAACAAGGAAGAGTGCAAAGCGCTTATCGCCATGGATCCCTACCTCAACATCAGGGATCATGTGAACTATCCTGCAACGCTTGTAACGACCGGGTTGAATGACCCGAGAGTGATTGCCTGGCAACCGGCAAAGTTTGCCGCCAGACTTCAGCAGGCGAACACGTCAAAAAAACCAATACTTTTTTTTGCTGACGATAAAGCCGGACATGGCATGGGAAACAGCAAAACTAAAGAGTTCGAAACACTTGCAGATGTGCTGAGTTTCGGACTGTGGCAGACCGGTCACCCGGAGTTTCAGGTACACTGACCTTTAAGGTATTGCTGACGTCTCTCTTGAGGAAACCGTTCAATGGCATATCGCAGCATGACTCTCGGCATACGAAGGCAATGCTTTAATAAAAAGCTTTCCAGCATCGCCATATCACGCTTGCCGACTTCCCTGAGCATCCAGCCTGCTGCTTTATGGAGAAGTTCCTCCTTATCCTGAAGCAGAATCTCAGATAAAGCGATGGTATCATTGAACTCACCCTGCCGGATAAAATGAAAGGTTGCTGTTATGGCAATCCGGCGTTCCCAGAGACTCTCTGAATTGACAAGCCTGTAGAGTGGCGCCCTGTCACGGGATTGGAGAAAGCGACCGACGATATGTGCTGCAGAAATATCAACCAGATCCCAGTTATTGATACGGTGCGTATGTGCAAGGTAGAGATTGTATATCCGCTCCTGATCGGCTTCACTGCTGCTGTTAAAGCGACGCATCAGCAACAGAACAGCAAGCAGCCGGTCTTCATGATATGCCGACGAGAGGAGCACCATAACCTCCGGTAATGGTGTATTATCGAGCGTCACGGCAAGCTTTCGCAGAACAGGTACCCTTATTCCACGAAAAAGGTCCCCTTCGCCGTACTGACCTGCTCCTGTCTTGAAAAATCTTTGAGCAAAAATTGCAGCCTCAGGGTCTGAGAACTCTTCAAGACTTTTAAGGATACCTTCTGCTGTTTGCTCCATGGCAAAAATATATTATTACTGTCGGCCTTACGCCTGCTCAGCAAGTTTTGTCCATCGGGCCATCTGTTTATCGAGCTGCTGCTGGAGGCCCTGAAGCTCAGCACCAAGCTTCTGCTGCAACTCAAAATCGCTCCCGGCTGATGCGAGTCGTCCGGCGATTTCCGACTGCCGGTTTTCAGCTTCCTGAATGGTGCGTTCAAGCTGTTCGAGTTCACGTTTTTCTTTACTGGTAAGATTACCGGACTTTGCTGAAGGAGCCACCGCCGGTTTTGGTGCCTCCGAAGCTTTTTTTACCGGTTTCTTTTCATTCTCCCCTTTTTCAGACGCTTTCAGCTCAAGATAAAGGGTGTAGTTTCCGGGATAACGGCGGATAGTGCCATTCTCCTCAAATGCAAAAATATACTCAACAGTGCGGTCAAGAAAATACCGGTCGTGACTGACTACCATCAGGCACCCTGTATAGGTATCGAGGTAGTCTTCGAGCACCCTGAGCGTGGGAATATCAAGATCATTTGTCGGCTCATCAAGAAGAAGCACATTTGGCGAATCAATAAGCTGCTTTAAAAGATAGAGCCTCCGACGCTCCCCTCCCGAAAGGGTACGTATATAGCTGTACTGGGTCGATGGGGCAAAAAGAAAGCGTTCAAGCATTTTCGAGGCTGAAAAGACCATGCCATCCTTTGTCTTGATCTGCTCGGCATGCTCCTGAATATACTCGATAACCCGCTTGGAATCGTCAAGCCCCCGACTCTGCTGATCGTAGTAACCGATGTTGACCGTTTTGCCAAGTTCGATATGGCCGCTGTCGGGCTGAACGCGCCCGGTAATCATATCAAAAAGAGTGGTTTTGCCCGAACCGTTCGGCCCGATAATACCAATACGATCACCCTTCTGCAGATGATATTCAAAGGAGTTGAGGAGCACCTTATCGCCGTAGGATTTCGACACCTGGTGGAATTCCATGATTTTATCGCCCAGACGGCCTGCTCCGAAGCCGATTTCAAGCTCTTTCTGCTTCTCTTTTTTTGGTGCGTACACAAGCGTTTCGGCCCGCATCATACGTGCTTTCTGTTTGGTGGTCCGTGCCTTGCACCCTCCCCTCATCCAGTCAAGCTCCTGCCGGACAAGAGCAGAGCGCTTGCGGTCATCTCTTATAGCCTGCTCTTCCTGTTCAGCTTTCTGCACAAGATAGCTCGAATATCCCCCGGTATAGGTGACGGCTGTACGGCCATCCATCTCTATCATCCTTGTAGCAACACGGTCAAGAAAATAACGGTCGTGAGTGATCAGAATCACGGCACCCTGATAGCGTCTGATATAATTCTCAAGCCACTCAACGCTGTCGGCATCAAGATGGTTGGTCGGTTCATCGAGTATAAGCCCGTCACTCGGCACAACAAGCGCATGAGCCAGGGCAACCCGCTTGCGCTGCCCGCCGGAAAGCGTACCCATGACAGCCGTAAGATCGTAAAGCCCAAGCTTGCCGAGCACCGTCCTGGCGTTTGACTCAAGCTCCCAGGCTCCGCAGACATCAAGTTCATGTGCAAGATGGCTCATCCGGTCAATCAGTGAAGGATCCTCGGTATGCCTGGTTTCAAGCTCCTTGCAGACCACCTCATATTCATAGATCAGATCCATGACCTTACCGCTCGACTTCAGAATAGCCTGAAGCACTGTGTCCTCAGGATTGAACGGTGAATCCTGGGGCAGATAGGCAATTGTTCTCTGGTTTGCCACCATAACCTTTCCTTTATCAGGAGTCTCAACCCCTGCAAGGATTTTCAAAAGCGTGCTCTTTCCACTGCCGTTCGCACCGATAATACCAATTTTATCGCGGTCATCTATGCCGAACGAGACTCCCTCGAACAAGTGTTTCAGACCATATTTTTTTTCTAATCCTTCAACCGTCAACAGTACCATACTTTTTCTTTTCCTTATCCTATCTGATTTTATATAAAAGCGTTATAATAATCGGCAGCCAGATTTCACATCATAAAAACTCAATAAAAAACCCGGCAAAAATCCGGGCGATTTCTTTCTGACTATACATACGCCCCCTCTCTTCAATGCATCTCAGTATGCGGGGTGGATTCCATTCACTCTGTTTCAGCCTTTTAATATACTACTCCTCAGGGTAACAGTGAAACTTTATCCAATCCAATACTTTTCGATAACATAGGACTTATAGGAGTGTTACAGGAATTATTCAAGTTGCTTTGCCCACTTTACCAGTGTGGCCTCATCCATAGCTTCCCAGGATTTGATGTCGCTGTTGATATATTCGTCAAGGAACTTCTGCTCGATTAAAGCCTTATCTGAGGATAAGGCGTAAGCTTCGAGGGGTGCTTTGTCATAGGGCTGGAAGGCCCAGTATATCAGACCGGGTTGACAATTGTTAAAGAGAAACAGCTGTTCATCGGGGGCAAGGTCTGTGTTTTCTGCTATGGTACCACCCGCTTCGGCTATTTCTGTGATTTCAATGTACTCGGCCTCCGAGTACTCTATTGGACCGAGGATCGGGTCATACACTCGGAAATCAATGGTGGCGAGGCCAGTTTGTGAGGCTATAAAAAACTTATGCCCGAAATTCGAGTAACCTCCGTCAATAAGAAAGGGTTCCGGAATAGCTTTAAGAAGAGCAAGTGCTGCAGCTTTGTTCATCTGTTAAGATAAATCTACGATTAATGATGTAACAGTATTGCCCGCCGGGAAAAATACGGATTTTATAGTCATGGTGGTTTTATGTTCTCTAATTTTTTTGATAAACTGCAGGTCGATCAACATGAACCTTGGATGTCCTTCAAACCCGGAAGAAATAGTTCCCATGAGTGAAACACAAATACATGACCTGGAACAGCTGCTTGCTTGGACCAATCTTCCCGTGCCGGAGGTACTGCACCAACTTCCGTCCCACCAGCAGATGCAGGTTGCCTCATGGGCCAGTACTCTGGTAAGCCATAAGACTGAAGGATTTGAAGATCTCTACAGTGCTATCAGCATGATTGTCAAGTATATCCCCCATTTCATGGTGATTCCTCTGATGGTTGAGTATATCCGTCCGCAGATTGCCGCAGGTGTTTGTCGTAAAATGGGTGTTGATCAGGCAACCGGATACGCCAACGACCTCCCGCTTCTTTACTTCAGCGAGGTTTCAAAGCATCTTGATGCCGTGATGATGGCTCTGATTCTTGAGAAAATGAAAAAACATCATGTCGAAAAGTTCATCCATTATGAACTTCAGCACCATCAATCACGTATGCTTGAAATCGCACAGCATCTTAATCGTCACCTCCTTGAAATTGTAGCCAGACATGTGACGCTTCCGGATTATGAAACCGATCTTGCAGAAAATCCCTATAAAGAGGTTATTGACAAAATTCGTGCACTGCAAAAGTAGCACGCACTCGTTACCGCTTTAAATACATGGTTATGCGAACAGAGATCATGCACTATCTTCAGCATCTCTCTTATTTCGGCATTTTTCTTCTGCTGGCACTTCTGGATGTCTTGATTCCTCTACCGGAAGAGATCATTCTTATCCTGGTCGGCTATACGGTCTACTTCAGTACTCTTGATCCTTCTTTGACCATTATTGTCGCCATTGCGGCTTTTCTGGTTGGCGACAATACCACCTTCTGGCTCAGCAGGGGCGGAAATCGTTTAATTGCAAGATTTACAACAAAAAGTGCAACCCCTTTGATTGAGCGGTACTCTCAAAAAATGCGTTCAAAAGCGGGCATTACCCTGCTTATCATGACCTTTGTGCCAAGCATCCGTTTTTTTGCTCCGATTGTTGCCGGATCAGTCCGAACGCCATGGAGAGTATTCATTCTTTATGACCTCATGGTTGTCGGGCTCTACGTGTCAGCCTATCTGCTTGCCGGATATTTTTTTCACAGTCAGATTAACGGAATCATCAAGGAATTTGAAATGCTCGGCCACCTGATGATTTATGTGCTCCTGCTCGGTATAGGCCTGTTGCTGGGATTATTCATGAGAAAGCAGGAGCAAAAAAACTAACACAAGGGCAAACATCTTCTCATGACGTCTGCACAAGTTCAGTTGACCAGGTTATGACACATCCCGATGCTCTGATCATGGCCGCAACGCTGCAGTAAGTCTCCATTGAAAGACGGACGGCTTTTTCAAAATCGGCAGGCGTGCAGTCAGGACTGGTAAGACTGTACCTGATCTGTATGGCGGTAAAGACTTTCGGGTGTTCTTCAGCCCTCTTGGCTTCAAGGTCAGCCTCGAGGGTAATCAGCACTTTTCTCATTTTTTTAAGGATGCTGATGATATCCATCATTGAGCATGCGCCAACGGATTCAAGTACAGTATCCATAGGCGAGGCAGCCGAACCGCCCGGACCTAAAAGATCCGAAGATGCATCAAAAAGGGTTTTCAGACCTTCGGCGTTAGTGCCGTAAAGCGGCAATTTTTTGTGAAAGGTTACAGTTGAATGCATGATAAACGGAATAGGGATTTGAAAAAGTCCTGTTATGGAATCAGCATCTGTAATTATGCCTGATCATGCAACTTATAAACTAAGGCACCGGTTACTTGAACGACATGAAGAATGAAACGTAAAGAGTGCAATTTTGAACCTGTAACAATTAAGCGATCAGCGAAAAAACATTCAATGCAGCGTTATGAATGACCTTTTGCATAAACCACGAAAAGTCTATGTTTCAAGAAAAATAGAGTTCAATGCCGCTCATCGTCTGTTCAATCCACACTGGTCAGACCATGAAAATGTTGGAATTTACGGAAAGTGCAGCAATAAATATGGACATGGGCACAATTATCTGGTAGATATTACCATCTCCGGCATTGTTGATCGCGATACTGGTTTTCTGTTTGACCTTAAGGAGCTTAAAGCTATTCTTGAAGAGGAGATCATGAACAGATTCGACCACAGGCATTTGAACCATGACGTAACTGAACTGCAGGATTGCGTACCCACCACAGAAGTGCTTGCAGTGCTGATATGGGATATACTTGAACAACGACTGCTTAACATCAATAAACGGGAGCTTGCTCTCCATGAAGTCAAAATATATGAAACAGGAAAAAATGCCGTCCGTTATCTCGGCGAGTAATGCTTTGCTTTCAGGCCGTGGAAGCTGCTGCGATGATGACGATTGCCTGATAGAGCCATCAGAAAATAACCCCCTGATTATCAGCGGCCTCTCGGATGCGGTTTCGGCCATGCTTGAAGGAATCGGTGAAGACACCGGGCGTGAAGGACTGCTGAAAACACCGGACCGTGTTGCCAAATCGCTCCGTTTTCTTACAAAAGGCTACCGGCAGGACCCTGAAGAACTCCTTAAGAATGCTCTCTTTACCGAAAGTTATGACGAGATGGTCCTGGTAAAGAATATTGATATTTTTTCCATGTGCGAACATCACATGCTTCCCTTTTTCGGCAAGGCACACGTTGCCTATATTCCTGATGGAAAAATTGTCGGACTTTCAAAACTTGCAAGGGTCGTAGAGGTTTTTGCCCGCCGACTTCAGGTTCAGGAACGGCTTACGCAGCAGATCAGGGATGCCATTCAGAATGTGCTGAATCCCAAAGGCGTCGGGGTGGTTATTGAGGCCAGACATATGTGCATGGTGATGCGTGGCGTTGAAAAGCTTAATTCCATAACCACAACTTCAGCGATGGCGGGACAATTCATCAGCTCTCAATCGACAAGGAATGAATTTCTGCGGCTGATTAAGACGTAAAAACAGTGCTGAGAACCAGGGGGGAGTATGAGATCCCTCCCTTTGGTCGGGATGACACATGGGAAGATTGATGGGATGACACATGGGAAGATTATCGGGATGACACTTGGTGAGATTATAGGTTTGACATGGGGAAAGTGCTATACTTCTGCCAGCCAGGTGTTGATAATTTCTTTTGCACGCTCTACTGCTTCGGGGAGGAGAAGGGCTAGTTCGTGGCTTAGTCCGACATTGAGTTCGAGATCTTTTGGAGGCGCTCCTATCATGACAATTTCCTCAGGCATTTTACCATGCAGCTTGGCTATGCCAAGCATTTCGCTGAATCCCATCTGGTGTGAGGACATTTTGCGATGGATAAAGTCGGGAAGTTCATCGTTGCGATAGACATAGACCTGACGATCATAGTCGAGGGGTATCAGTGCGTCAAAAACAATGACGGCATCTGCCGACTCGATGAAGTCGAGCAGGTAGACTCCCTGAGTTCCGCCATCTATACAGTGGACGGATTCTGGAAAAGCTGACGATTCCTTCAGACTGTTGAGTGCTGCCACACCGAATCCCTCGTCGCCGTACAGAATGTTGCCCAGGCCTATAATATTGATTCGATTATACTTCACAATACAAGTTGTTTGATTGAAACGAAAGGAAAAAGCCCATTGCAGGAGCGCTTCACCCCAGCAACAGGCCTTGTTTTCCATGAATGAAAAAGAAGAGCACACCACTGATCAGACTGGCTCTTCCTCGACCTTGTGTTTGTAACCGGTCACTATCGAAGAGGTAACACTGCTGCGATCGACGACATCGTGACGGAAAACTGCGTAAAGATGCATGATTAAGTAAATCGGGAAAATCCATGCCATAAGATGATGCGCCCAATGCAGAGTGTAACTCCCGCCCATGAGCGGTATCATCCACCCGAACCAGACTGAGTTGAACCCGCCCGGATTGTTTTCGCCGTACATGGCAAGCCCGGAAAAGATCATGAAGCTCGACCCGCAAAAAATGAACAGAAAGTGAGCCAGAGCAGCTACGGGGTTATGCCCCACATAGTTAGGTTCATCGGAACGCAAGAAAAGATAGGATTTAACCTGTTCGAGGAAGGGCTTGCCCCACCATGCTGGCGACCATGGCCTGAAACCGCCGAATCTTCCGTATTTATCTCTGCCGAACAACGCCCAGTACAAACGGAAAAGGAAGTTGGCGATAAAAATAAACGCGGCGGCAAAATGCAGATACCTCCACCAGGACATACCCTTGTAAAAGACCGCCTCTCCAAGCGGCGGGTTGAACAAGGGAGCGGCTATATACAGACCGGTTACAAGGAGAGCTACCGTACACAAGGCGTTAATCCAGTGGTAAAGCCTTACAGGTAGCCTCCAAACGTAGATTTCTTCAATTAGTCTCCCCATATCTGACTCCTTTTAAACGATTTTAACCGATGTGATCTCGTTACCGTTCATGTCGAACAGATGAGAAGCACAGGCAAGGCACGGATCGAAAGAATGCACCGTTCTGAGAATCTCAAGCGGCTGTTCGGGATTGATCATGGGCGTACCCTTCAGTGCTGACTCGTAAGCTCCTGAATTGCCATTAGCGTCCCGTGGTGAGGCGTTCCAGGTGGAAGGCACAACAATCTGGTACTCCTTGATCTTTCTGTCGCTGATGTGAATCCAGTGACCGAGAGAACCGCGCGGGGCTTCAGTATAGCCGAATCCCTTGCACTCTGCAGGCCAAGTTGACGGATCCCAGCGATCGCTGTTGAAGGTACGGTAATCACCCGTTTTGATATTGGCGACAAGCTGGTCATAGTAATGGCGCATGAACCCTGCTGTCTGCTTGCACTCAATGCCTCTGGCAGCAGTACGGCCAAGCGTAGAAAAGAGAGCTTCCGGACCAACCTGAAGCGTGGAGAGCACAAGACCGACGGTATCCTTGATCATAGGATCGCCCTTGGCATAAGCAACCAGAACGCGGGCAAGCGGGCCAACCTCCATGGGGTGGTTTTTCCAGCGGGGGGTCTTGAGCCAGCTGTACTTTTTATCCGTATCAAGATGTTCAAACGGTGGCTTTGGACCTGTATATTTCGGAGTGGTCTCTCCCTGCCATGGGTGCAGGCCCTTTCCGTCACCTTTTGAGTAGGTGTACCAGCTGTGACTGACCTCTTCAGTAACCTGAGCGGCATCCCTCGGATCGACATCGATAACGGTCTTGAGATCCTTGTTGAGAATAGCGCCTCTCGGCCAGAGCAGTGTTTTGAAATCGGCAAGAGACGTTTCCGGAAAATCTCCGTAGCTGAGGTAGTTACCAAGTCCGCCACCATGCAGCCACCCCTTGTAGTATCCTGCAATGGCAAGCAGATCAGGAATGTAGACCTGATCGATAAAGGTTGCAGTGTCGTCGATAATTTTTTTAATCATCGACAGGCGCTCAATATTGATAGCTGTATCTTTATTGGGATCGATAGCGCAGGCCATACCTCCAACCAGGTAGTTTGGGTGAGGGTTCTTGCCTCCAAAAATAGTCTGGATCTTCACGATCTCTTTCTGAAAATCGAGCGCTTCAAGATAGTGCGCAACAGCAATAAGATTAACTTCCGGCGGAAGCTTGTAGGCTGCATGGCCCCAGTAACCGTTGGAGAAAATGCCAAGCTGACCGCTTTCGACAAAGCCAACAAGACGCTGCTGAAGATCCTTGAAATACCCAACGGACGATTTCGGCCATGGGGAGATGCTCTGTGCTATAACGGAAGTCTGTTTCGGGTCGGCTTTAAGGGCGCTGACAACATCAACCCAGTCAAGTGCATGAAGATGGTAAAAGTGCACAAGGTGATCCTGTGTCACCTGGGTAGCGTTCATCAGGTTCCGGATGATCCGGGCATTAAGAGGAATGTCAATTCCAAGAGCATCCTCAACACAGCGGACTGAAGCAAGAGCATGCACCGTGGTACAGACACCGCAGATACGTTCGGTAAATGCCCATGCATCACGCGGATCGCGCCCTTTGAGAATCACCTCAATACCACGCCACATTGTACCGCTGCTGTAGGCATCTTCAATGACATTACTGTCATTCAGCTTTGCTTCTATTCTTAGATGCCCCTCAATACGGGGTATCGGATCAACAACTATTTTTTTAGCCATGTGCTACTCCTGGATTAAGCTTTGTCGTTATCTTCACTGCCTGCTTTTGCCTTTTTGACTGCGGTAACTGCTGCATGAGCGGCTGCACCAGCTGCTGCTGCGCCAACGGCAATCACACCGATCTTGTCGGCATTACTGTCACTGCCGAGGAATGGCACTTCGGCAAGCCTGGTGTAGAAGGGACCCTTATCCCAGAAATTCGGCTCAGAACAACCGATACAGGGATGACCGGAACCGATCGGGAAGCTTGTTCCCGCGTTCCACTGTATCTTTGAACACGAATTATATGTGGTCGGGCCTTTGCATCCCATCTTGTAGAGACACCACCCTTTTCTTGTGGCTTCATCATCAAAGCTTCTGACAAACATCCCTGCTTCAAAGAATGCACGGCGATAGCATTTATCATGAATCCTTGTGTTGTAGAATGCTTTGGGACGACCAAAACGGTCAAGTTCAGGAAGGGTACCGAAGGTATGGAAGTGTGTAACAACTCCGGTCATGACCTCGGAAATAGGTGGACAACCTGGAACTTTGACAATGGGCTTGTCTTTGATAATATCGGATATGGGAACGGCACCGGATGGATTGGGATCGGCATTCTGTACGCAGCCGAATGAAGCGCAGGCACCCCAGGCAATAACTGCCGCAGCATCAGCCGCTGTCTCTTTCAAGGTGTTGAGGAATGAATCGCCGCCTACCATGCAATAGACGCCATCGTCTTTTGTGGACGCGTTGCCTTCAACAGCAAGAATGTATTTACCCTTATAATCCTTCATGGTCTTGCGACGAACATCCTCAAGCTGATGGCCAGCAGTTGCACTGAGAACGTCATCGTAATCAAGCGAGATAAGATTGAAGATAATATCTTCAATGGTGGGGTGTGAAGAGCGGATAAACGATTCTGAACAACAGGTACACTCCTGACCATGGAGCCATATTACAGGCGTTCTCGATTTTTTTTCCATAGCCTCAACAATGCTTGGCACCATTGAGGGAGAGAGACCGAGATAGACAGAGGTAAGAGAGCAGAACTTCAGAAAATCCCTGCGGCTTACTCCCCCGGCCCTGAATACATCGGCAAAGGACTGATTGCTTTGCATTTTACCTCCGTTTTATAAATATCAGATTATCAGAACACAAATTATGCTAAATAATTTAGGATAAAAACGGGATATACCGAAATAAAACAATTAGTGTCTTCCTGTGAAGTAATTAATTATAAACATAATAATTGTTAATTAAAAATACCATAAAAAAACCGTTTCCGATGCCGGATAATCCGGGGTATCATTTTTACTCTTCTATGGTTGCGGGTAGAGATCCCTCCCTTTGGCCGGGATGACACATGCGGGAGGAATACAGGGTAGAGTGCCTGATACTGTGAGTCAGTTGAGTTTCAGGCCGAACATTGGTGATGAATATTTGGCGAAGTCTGAAAGGGGCTGGAAAAAGAGTCCGAAGTATATGGTCAGGAACATCATGACTGCCATAATAATATTTGCTATCAAGCCTGGATTCATGCTCTTTTCTTCGGAGCCCGGAGATTCGCGAAGATACATGTTGAGAGGAATCAGCATGTAATAATAGAGCGATATCACACTGGTCATGATACCGATAAGTGCCAGCCAGAGATAAATTGAGCCTTTGGCAAGCAATGCTGAAAAAATCATGAGCTTGCCGATAAAACCGATGGTTGGAGGAAGACCTACAAGCGAGATCAAAAAGACTGTCAATGCTGCCCCTGCAAGAGGCATTTGTTTGCCAAGTCCTCGGTAGTCTTCGAGATTTTCACTGCCGGTTTTGTTGGCAATGAGAATAACAACATAGAAAGCTCCGAAATTCATGAGGAAATATGAGAGCAGGTAGAAGAGGGTTGCCTGCGTGCCGAATGCATCCATCACGATGATGCCGAGCAGTATGTAGCCTGCATGAGCTATGGAGGAGTAGGCAAGGAGACGTTTGACGTTTTTCTGCCAGAGCGCGACGACGTTGCCGTAGATCATGGATGCAACGGAGAGAAGGATGAGGAGAGACACCCAGTTGATGCCGAGGATATCCTCATAAACCGGTCCGCCATGCGGCACTGCTATGTAGAAAAAGCGCATGAGAAGCGCAAAGCCCGCAGCTTTTGATGCAACGGAGAGATAGGCTGTGATCGGGGTTGGTGCACCTTCGTAGACATCGGGCGCCCAGAAATGAAAGGGTACGGCCCCTATTTTGTACCCGAAACCGGCAAGAATAAGAAGTGTTGCAAGAATCATCAACAAAGGATCGTAGCCGTGTATTGAAAACTCAGAAGATATGCTGATAAGATTGGTCTGGGCGGTAAGGCCGTAGATGAGCGAAAAACCGTACACCATGAGGCCTGATGATACAGCGCCATAGACAAGATATTTCAATGCGGCTTCGGACGAACGGGGGTTGCGTTTGAAATAGCCGGTAAGAATAAAGGCCGAAAAGCTGACAAGCTCCATCGAAAGGAAAATCATCATCAGATCGGCTGACGATGCCATCATGATCATACCGATCACCATCGCGATGATGAGGGCATAATATTCCCCCATACTTTTCACTTCACTCTCAAACTGCTCATCAGCCATGGTAATGACAACGGCAAGCATGCCTGCAAGTACAAAAAAGTATTTAAAAAAGAGTGCAAATTCGTCGAGCACATACATCCCGAAGAAGATTTCTCCTGCAGGCAGATGGTGCTGCTGGTAAATAAAGAAGATGCTGCCCGCAAGCCCTATAAGGGTTGATATGGAGAGCAGATTGTTTTTCCTGCCTTTTGCAACAAGATCAATAACGATCAGAAGCATAAAAAGCAGAGACAGATAAATTTCAGGTATAAAAAATCCAATGTTTGCGTTTAAAGTCGCAATGATACTTTGAATTTCAGCACCTGATGGCAGCTCAAACATAATTCTCTTCGTTTATTCTTTTACCTCATTCAAACCTAATAATTTACCTCTACCTGATCGCCAGGGGTGTGAGTACTTCTACAAGTCGGTTAACGCTTGTTGTTATCATGCCAAGAATCGGCATCGGATAGATACCGAGGAAAATGGTAATCACAACAAGTGGTACAAGCATGGTGAGTTCGCGTGCATCAAGATCAATTTTACCTTTCCAGTCGTGGAAATGAATGTGTTCGTGACCGTCAGCACCGACCTCAAGATCGTAAGCCGCATCGGGTTTACGTTTTCCAAGGAACATCCGCTGCAGCGACCAAAGCAGGTAGGCTGCACCGAACACAATGCCGAGCACTGAAACCATGGCGATGTAACGAGTCGTTACTGAACTGAAAGCCCCGACAAAGACAAAGGCCTCGGAGATAAAGCCGCTCAAACCAGGAAGACCAAGTGAAGCAAACCATGCAACGGTGACAATGGCCGCATAGACAGGCATATAAGATGAGAGTCCACCGAACTTGTCGATCTGTCTGGTATGAGCACGGTCGTAGATGACGCCGACAAGAAGGAAGAGCATCGCTGTGATGGTTCCATGGTTGAACATCTGGTAGAGTGCTCCGACCATACCCTCGCTGTTGCCGGCGGCAAGACCGAGGAGAACATAACCCATGTGACTGATGGAGGAGTATGCAACCATCTTTTTAAGATCCTGCTGTGCAAGAGCACAGAATGCTCCATAGATAATGTTGATGGCACCGAAAATGCCAATAACGTACATTGAGGCATGGAAAACTTCAGGGAAAAGCGGGAAGTTGATACGCATCATACCATAGGTACCAAGCTTCAACAGCACACCTGCAAGAATAACCGAGATCGGCGTCGGGGCTTCAACGTGAGCATCGGGCAACCAGGTATGGAAAGGGAACATAGGAACCTTTATGGCAAAACCGACAAAGAGAACAGCAAATGCTATGAACCGCCACATGACGTTATCAGGCCCAAGAATGGCACTTTTGATATAGTTTGCCTGATTTGCCATTGCCACAAGACTGAAGGTGTGGTTTCCGGTAACGGGGTCAATAACACTGAAGTAAAGTCCGATCATGACCAGCAGCATGAAAACTGAGCCGAACAGAGTGTAGAGGAAGAACTTGATGGCGGCATATTCGCGGTTCGGACCTCCCCAGATACCGATAAGGAAATACATCGGAAGGAGCATAAGCTCCCAGAAAACATAGAAAAGGAAGAAATCGAGCGCTACAAAACAGCCCATCATGGCCGAAGCAAGCAGGTTGTAGAGAATAAAATATCCTTTCACCTGTTTCTGGATGGTCCAGCTGGAAAGAACGCCTATTGCTGAAATAAGGGCGGTCAGAATGACCATGGTCACAGAGATTCCGTCAACACCGAGGAAGTACTCGATGTTCAGCGAACCGAAGCCGCCAAGTTTAAGACTGATCCACGGCAGCTTTTCAACAAACTGGAACGAACCGAGGGGACTCCCTCCCGGCGATGCAGTTATTCCAGGCAGTGAGGGATCGTAAGCTCTCCAGATCAGAACTGCCAGCACTCCCTGGGCAAGAGCCGCAAGCAATGAAACAATTCTGATTATCTGCTTTTGCGATGAAGGCACGGCAAGAATAACCAGACCGGCAAGAATAGGCAGAAAAACAATTAAACTCAGCATGTTCCGTATCTGTAAGTTTTCAGATTAAAAGTAAATCCTTCTTAATAGATCAGTCGTGTAAAATAAAAGACAAAATAACCGAAAAGAACAACAAGCAGCAAGGCAACATAGGTTTGAACCTTACCAGTCTGCAGTTTACGTAAAACAGCACCCGTAGTGTTTACAGAGAATGCAGTAAAGTTCACCAGCCCATCAACGACATATTTATCAAAGCTGTTGTTGGCGAATGCCAGATTCCTGACAAGAACTGCTACGCCGTTAACGATGCCGTCAATAACATTGGTGTCGAACCATGAGAGTATTTTTGAAAGGAGCACAGATCCCTTTATGAATGTTGACTGGTAGATTTCGTCCCAGTACCACTTATTCAGTGAAAAGAGGTAGAGTGGTCTGATGGCCTCGGCTGTTTTATCCGGGTCGATTATTCTAAAGACAAACACTATGCCTGCCAGGCTGATTCCAAACACCACCATGATGCTTGAAATATAGATTGCCGGAAAATGGGCCGCGTGAGCTGCATGGGCAATTTCGGCCTGACGCGGGTCGGCAAAGGCATGTTCACCTGTTGCTGCGGCATGTTCACCTCCGGTTACGGCATGAGCATCAGTTGCACCATGTGTTTCGACTGCAGGAAACGCTTCTGCCATCAGCGGTGAAGGGGTTTCAGCATGAAGCGCAGTACAGTTGTGGTTTGCTGGACCGACTACCGTAGCCGGTGTCTTGATCATCTTCATAAACCACCCCTCGGCTCCATCGAGTGGGTTAGGAGAGTAGACAATAAAGACGGAGAGTACTGCCAGAATTACAAGAGGGGCTCTCATGTTCCACGAAACTTCATGAACTTCATGGTCATCATGATGATCGTCGTGAGCTGAGTGAGCATCGAGGCCATGATGATGGTTGTCTGCCGGCTTGAGATGGGTACGGCTTTCGCCAAAAAAGACAAGCCAGATCTGACGACCCATATAGAATGCGGTAAGCATTGCGGAAAAGAATCCAAGAACCGGAATAAGATAATAGATGCCGCCTCCTTCAACATTGGCAAAGCCGATCGCGCCGGCAAGAATGGCATCTTTACTCATAAATCCGCTGGTAAGCGGCAAACCGGCCAGTGCAAGGGTGGCGAGGGTAAACGTTGCAAAAGTCCAGGGCATGTGCCTGCGAAGTCCACCCATCCAGCGCATGTCCTGTTCATGGTGCATGGCATGAATAATAGCACCTGAACCAAGGAAAAGACATGCTTTAAAAAATGCGTGCGTAACAAGATGGAAAAGTGCAGCTGAGTAAGCTCCTACACCGAGGCCAAGCACCATGTATCCGAGCTGGGAAACGGTAGAGTATGCCAGAACTCTTTTTATGTCGTTTTGAGTAATGGCTATCGTTGCAGCCATGAAAGCGGTGAATGCGCCGATAAAAGCTATTACGTGGAGCGCATCAGGTGTCAGGAGGACAAAAATACGGGCGACGAAGTACACACCTGCTGCAACCATAGTGGCTGCATGGATAAGGGCTGAAACCGGAGTCGGACCTTCCATGGCATCCGGAAGCCAGATATGCAGAGGGAACTGAGCTGATTTACCGACGCAGCCCATAAAGAGAAGGAGGCCTGCGGCTGTGAGCCATGCATTGGACATAGCGAACTTTCCGGCTGCCAGGTTGGCATAGATCTGCTCGAAGCTGAAGGTGTGGAACTGGGAGTAGAGTATCAGAATACCGAGCCACATGCCGATGTCGCCGACTCGATTGGCAAGAAATGCCTTTTTCTGTGCATCGGCTGCACTGTCTTTTTCAAAAAAGAAACCGATAAGCAGGTATGATGATAGTCCGACCAGTTCCCAGAAAATATAGATAGAGAAAAGGTTGTCGGAAAGCACAATGCCGAGCATGGAGAAGGTGAAAATTCCAAGAAAGGCAAAATAGCGTCCGTAATTTTTGTCACCGGCCATATATCCGGTTGAATAGAGATGAACAAGAAGGCTTATCAGGGTAACCATTGCCAGCATGATGGCTGTGAGGTTGTCGATGACGATGCCCATCTTTATCTGCAAATGCCCAATTCCGGGTACTTTGCCAAGATCAATCCAGGTAAAATCCCATGCAACCCTGAATGCCGGATCATAAGTCTGTACAATAACCGTCCAGAAGATATAGGCCGATATGGCAAATGCTGTTCCAAGTATTCCCACCCCGACAAAATCGCCTCTTCGCGGAAGCCTGCGATTAAAAAAGATAAGAATGACAAACGAGAGCAGCGGCAGCAGCAGTACGACTATTGATAACTGAATTAAACTGTGCATGTTCCTGGTGATGTTTACACGAAATAAATTTAAAAACTATAATGCTTTATACGCCCGCTACTCTTTCATGGTATCCACACTGGAGATATCGACGCTTTTGAATATTTTGAAAATATTGATCACGATAGCGAGGGCAATAGCTGCTTCTGCTGCTGCAATGACAATAACAAAAAGTGAGAACATCACTCCTCCAATTCCTCCGTTATACTTTGAAAAAGCCAGGAAATTGATGTTTGCAGCATTAAGGATAAGTTCTACACCCATAAGCACAACAATAGCGTTCTTGCGGGTCATGACTGCAAAAAGTCCGAACGCGAGAAGAAAAGCCGATATGGTGAGATAGTGATTAAGACCTATGGGAATCAAATGTTGCATATTATTTAATACTTATAAGTTTTTATTGTCGGACTTATCGAAGCGTGCAAGAAATGCGGCTCCTATAAGTGCTGCAAGCAGCAGTATGGAGACCATCTCAAAAGGAAGCACATAATGCGACATGGTTTCATAGCCAATCCGCTCGACAATACTGCCGTGCAATTCAATTTCGGAAGGCTTCCAGGTATGTGTGGTATAAAAGGTATAGAGTAAAGCAGAGAGTATACCGGCGAGAATAAGAGTGCCGGGAATGATATGCAGAACATCGCTTTTCAACTCGGTGTTCATGATGCTTTTGGTAAACATGACACCGAAAAGGAGCAGAACAAGGATACCGCCGACATAAACCACAACCTGTGTAACTGCAATGAAATCAGCACTCAGAAATACATAAAGAGCTGCTACGCCGAAAAAAGTAAAGAGCAGCGCAAAGGCGGAATAGATGACATTGCGCGAAAACACAACAAATGCGGCAGAAAAAACCGTAATGGCTGCAAAGATATAAAAAATGAGAGTATATGTCAGGTTACTCATAATAATTATAGCGTATTAAGTTGTTCGCTTATTCTCCGTCCTTTTTAACTGCCTGCACAGCTTCTGCAGCCTTTCTTTCCTTTTCAGCCTGTGCCTTTGCCTGAATTTCGGCCAGCTTGCTGCGCTTGGCCTGGGCTTCAAGACGGGTGAGGTTTCCGAAATGATAGAGCATGTTACTGCGATCAAATTCCGAAAAATCGCTGACGGGGGTATGCACAAGACACTCTGTCGGGCAGACAGTTGTGCACATGCCGCAGGTCATGCATTTTGCCACATCGATATCAAAAACCGGAACCCAGAATTTTTTCTGCTGGCCGTCGGAGGTTTTTCCGCAGAGTGCCAGATCATCCGGTGCAACTTTGATAGTCTCAATGGCTATGCAGGAGATGGGGCATGCCCTTTCACACTGGCCACATCCGATGCAATCCTCGATATTGTTGTAAAGGCGATAGCGGCCGTTTTGAGGTGTAGGAATAACCTCCCGCGGATACTGCAGGGTAACAAGACCATCAACCTGACGGAAATAGTCGACATCATCAACTCCGGCATCGCCTTTGCGATGAACAGCATTGAAAAAATGCTTCAGGGTGATTCCCATGCCGGTCGCAATGGTGACTGCTCCGGTTTTTATATTCCTGAAATACTCACTCATAATCTATAGGTCATGACTTTCCTCTAATTGACTGTTGAACTCTCTCAAGGGACATATATCACCCAGATGGCCGTAAGCACAAAGCTGACAAAGGCAAAAGGGGTTAACACTTTCCAGCAGAGGTACATCAGCTGGTCGACCCTTAAACGAGGAAGCGTCCAGCGCAGCCACATCTGCACAAAAATAAAGAAGAACCCTTTCATGATGATCCAGAATACACCCCATAAAGGCCCGTTTGTCCATGCATTGAGGGCAAACGATCCAATATCGGGAAGCGGCGAATTCCAGCCTCCAAGGAAAACTATCGAAATAATAGCGGAAACCATGAACATGCTGCCGTATTCAGCAAGGAAAATAACGGCGAACTTCATACCTGTGTATTCGGTGAAATAACCTGCTACCAGCTCGGATTCAGCCTCGGGAATATCGAATGGGGCTCGGTTCACTTCTGCAAGAGAGGCAATAAAATAGATAAGAAAAGGAAGCCAGGCTATCGGTGACTGAAAAAGAAAGAAGTGTGCAAATCCATAGGAGCCGGACTGAAGCATGGTGATCTTCTGCATATCAAGCGTTCCGGCCATCATTGCGCCGCAAAGAAGTGCTATGGCTGCCGGTATTTCATAACTGACTATTTGAGCAACGCTGCGGACAGCACCGTAGAGCGACCACTTGTTGTTTGAACCCCAACCGGCGGCGAGAATACCAACAACTTCAATAGCAACAATGCCGATGGCAAAAAACAGACCGACATTGAGACTTGCTCCGATAAAGGCTGAACTGAAAGGCAACACTGCATAAGCGAGAAAGGAACCGACAAAGAGAACGCCGGGACCAATAACAAAGAGAAACTTATCGGCTGACGTTGGAACAATGTCCTCTTTTTGCAAAAGCTTCAGAATATCGGCAATTGTCTGTAGAATACCCCATTTTCCAACTTCCATAGGGCCAAGACGATCCTGCATGAAGGCCGAAATTTTGCGTTCACCGTAGACGCCGTAGGTCAGCGAATAGAGTGCAATGAAAACAAGGGGAATAGCGGCCAGGATAACCAGACCGAGCGGCAAACCCATTGGATTGAATCCGACAAGGGCTTCGGACCATGCATTGAGGCTGTTACCCATAAGTAAAGGCATGCTGATGTGCGGCAAAGGTGTTAAAATCATCTGTCAACCTCCCCAAGAACGATATCGATGCTGCCGATAATGGCGACAAGATCGGGGATCAACTGACCTTTTGAAAGGTCTTTCATTGCTGAAAGATTAACAAAACAGGAGGAACGTGCTTTGCAGCGAAGGGGTTTGGTGGATTTTCCATCACTCTGGATATAAAAACCAAGTTCACCACGCGGATTTTCTGCACGACCATAGACTTCACCGGCTTTTGGACGAACACGCTTTGGAACAGCAGATCTCGGATTGAAGCCTTCAGCCGAAGGCATTTTGTCGATACACTGCTCGATAATCTTCAGGCTTTCCTCCATTTCAAGGGCACGGACAAGATGGCGTGACAAACAGTCGCCGACATCGGATACTTTGCCGTCAGGCACCGGCACTGCAAAGTCCAGCTCTGGATAGATCGAATATGGATCGTTGCGTCTTAAATCCCATTTGACCCCGGAACCGCGAAGCATTGGACCGGACCAGCCGTAGTTAATGGCAACATCGGCCGGCATGATGCCTATCCCGCGGGTACGTTTGACAAAAATCTCGTTTTCGGTGAGCAGCTTGTAGAGTTCAACGGTTTTCGGCCTGAAATAATTAACGAACTCTTTGACTCTCCTGTTGAAATCAGAAGGGATATCATAAGCAAGTCCGCCAACCCATATATAGTTATAGAGCATTCGAGCGCCGGAGGCCCATTCAAGGAGGCTGAGAATAATTTCACGGTCACGGAAGCAGAAAAGAAACGGGGTAAAAGCGCCAAGGTCAATTCCATAGGTGCCGATAGCAACAAGATGAGAGGCTATCCTGTTCATCTCAGCAACAATAACCCTGATGAATTCTACACGGCGCGGAATTTCGACATCAAGAAGTTTTTCAACTGCTATGGCGTATGCAAATTCGCTGTTCATACCTGCCAGATAGTCGAGACGGTCGGTATAAGGCACAATGGCCGGGTAATCAACATTTTCACAACACTTCTCAAAACACCGATGCAAGTAACCGAGATAAGGTACAGCTTCGGTAATAACCTCACCATCGGTAAGACACTCAAGTTTGAGAACGCCATGGGTCGAGGGGTGCTGAGGGCCCATGGCGAGTATCATCTGCTCGGTAGCAAGGTCCTTTTCAAGCACAACGACGTTGTTGCCTTTTCGAGTAACCCTTACTGAACCCATTCCAGCTCTATCTAATTCCTGCATACGTGTGCTGCTTTGACTATTGAAAACACTGTTAGTAGGGCACCTTGATTCCATGATAGCTCTCCTGAACCTTATAGTCCTTAAGGAGAGGATAGCCCTCCCAGTCATCAGGGCAGAGAATTCTTCTCATATCCGGGTGTCCGGTAAAGAGCATGCCGAACATATCGTAGGCTTCCCTTTCATGCCAATTTGCGGTATGCCATACACAGGCAACACTTGGAATAGATCCGCCGTGTCGGGAACACTTGACCTTGACCGAGAGCTTATGATGGCATTGACCGAGGGATTCGATATTACAGACGATACCTACCTTCTCTTCTGCCTGATAATCAACACCAGAAAGGCATGCCATATAATTGAACTGGAGCTTTGGATGATCGCGCATGAAAAGTGCGATCTCAGGCCATAACGATGTGTCGATAACCTCGAAAAACGGCATGGTTTCGTTAGCATCAAAAGGAGAGACGGCTTCACCAAATTTATCGTGTATAATCACATAAGCTGCAGCGCTCTGCTGTATTGACTGCGATAAAACCTTTCCTTCTTCCATCTCTAAGTATCTCTTTTTATATAATTATGCAGTGGCAGCTTTACGCTCCTGCTCTATAACAACCTGAGGATCGACACTTTTTTCAGCTAGTTTCTTCAGTGCATCCGCTCTGGAAATACCGATCTGCTCCATACGGATCAGCTCCTGAACCTTCATGAGACCACCGATCAGAGATTCGGGTCTTGGCGGACAGCCGGGAACGTAGACATCTACAGGAATAACTCGATCAACTCCCTTGAGTACATGGTATCCATGCTCCCAGTAGGGGCCGCCACAGTTGGAACAGCTGCCCATTGAGAGAACATAACGGGGTTCAGGCATCTGCTCATAGAGACGGATAACCCGTTCGGCCATTTTCATAGTAACAGTACCGGCGACAATCATAAGATCGGACTGACGGGGAGAGGAGCGGGGAAAAATACCGAAGCGTTCGAGATCGTAGTTAGAAGCATTGGTGGCCATCATTTCGATAGCACAGCAGGCAAGACCGAAGCCCATTGGCCAGAGTGATGATAAACGGGCCCAGTTCAGAACATTGTCAACCGATGTTACCAGTACATTATGCTTTGTTATCCCGGCATCAAGTAAACCCATAATGAAAATAAATATGGTGAATAGTATTCAACCCCTCTGGGAGGCTGATTTTCCTGAAGGCATTTCAGGCATCGTTGGAATATTGGGAGTTGGCCTAACCCAATCCAAATCACCTTTAACCCATGCATAAGCAAGACCGAGCACGAGAATACCAGCAAAAATAAGAGCCTCTACAAGAGCAAACACTCCAAGATGCTTGAACACTGTTGCCCATGGGTAGAGAAAAACAACTTCAACGTCAAAAATAATAAAGATAAGAGCGACGACATAAAACCTGATATTGAACTTTACCCAGGCACTGCCTACAGCTTCCTCGCCGCATTCGTAGGTTGAGTTTTTGGCCGGGTTAGGTCTTTGCGGACGTAAAAGACGAGCGGTGAGGTAACCTCCGGCAACGAAAACGATACCGAGGGCAAGGAAAGCAAAAACATTGCCAAAGTTACTCAGCGTCTGATCCATGTAGTGCCAATTTGAGTTAATCCCTTTCCTGACAACAAGAGAAAAATTTTCAATTCTGTACTGATCTTCAAAGCAGGTGCGCAAATATAAAAAAAAATTCCGTTGGGCCCAGAAAAAAACCAGCTTTTTTTATCAACCATAGCACCATTTTTTCAGCTGGTTGCAATGTATCCCAAAATGGAGGCTATTTCCAGAACAACGTAATTTTATCAGGCTCTTACTGATTGTTATTATAAAATTTTGTGCTGATGTGCATAAAACCCTTTAATAATAAATAAGCCGCAAGCAGCACCATAAGCAGAATGACCCCTTGCACAAGCGGCCATGAGCCTGTCAGAGTAAATAATACCTGACCGAGAATGGCTATAAAAATCATCCATAGGATCGGAGCCCATGCAATACCGAGCATAATGGGCAGACCGGTTTTCATAAACTGTTTTTTGGCGTCTGAATCTTTGAATAGCTTCATGGCAGTCTAAAAAAAGAGGCTTCTGATTTGCTCAGCCAAAGCGGCATCGAGGTTTATTAAGATTTCATACTCCCTTTTCAATCCTTTCATATCTCCTCGCGAAAGATAGTACATGGCCATCTTGCAATGAGGTTCAGGGTTGTCTGGTTCAAGATCGAGTGCTTTTTCAAATGCTTCCTTTGCTTTGTCTGCTTCTCCAAGATCAAGATAGGCATCACCCAGAACGCAGTATATACCGGTATGTGCCGGGTCAATTTCAAGACCCTTTTTCAGGGTTTTCAGAGCCATTTCCTCTTTACCGAGCGTAAACTGTACAAAACCAAGGTGTTTGTAAGCCTGCATGCAACCGGGGTCGAGTATGATGGTTTTCAAAAGGTCGCAACCGGCTTTGCGGTAGTTGCCCGTCGCCAGATTCGTAACCCCCCGCGCATAGAGGGCTGCTGAGTCGCGACGCCTCAGATGAATACACCGATCGAGCAGTTCAAGTGCCTCTTCGTTCTTCTGCTGGTCAATAGAGATCAAAGCCAGTTCATAGAGTTTGACGAAATTGTCGGGCTCATGATGAAGTGCAGCCTCCAGTTGTTCTCTCTGTTTGTGATCTACAGCATGCAATGGTGACAAGGGTGACATGTGTTACGGTTTATGATCAAGAGTTTCGAAGGCATTCTGGAGATCACTAAGTGCCTGAAGCTCTTCAAGCACCTTGTCAGCAAGCCATTGACCGAATGCCGGAGAGTCGTTGATACATCGGACATACTGGGAATGTGGAAATCCGGCAGCCTCAAGCTTTTTGCAGGCATCATATTCAGTTTCGCTGTTATCGGCAAAAAAACCGTAGGGGAACATGACAACACCTTCATACCCCTCATGCTTAAACTCCAGAAGTGCTTTTTCAATAGTGTCCGTCATCCACTCCCCTCCTGTGGAATGATTCATGCAGCCCTGGCGCACATCACTGAATATATTCCGTGGGTCATCCATGATTTTGCGCTTCAAACAATCGAAAAATGCAATGGTCTCTTCAAGTCCGGTAAATACTTTCGGAGGATTTCCTTTACGATCTTTGACCAGTGTACCATGAATAACAAGCACAAGGCCTATTTTGCCTTTTTTTAGACTGAGCATGACCGGCGATACCTGCCCGAAAAGATAGTCAATATAGATGCGGTGAAGACGATGATCCTTCCAGAGTTTGCTTAACACCTTAACCTTTGCAAAGACCGCGTCGCCATAGACATCGATAACCATCTGGCATGCCACACCGCAGGAAAATGAGGATTCAACAGGAATCATTGGGACCACAACAATCCCGTCATAGTCATGCTGCAACTGTTGAAGCATATCGTCCAGATAAGGCGGCACGAAATAATAGGCATCGATAACCTTGACGTCGGCTTGAGAAAGAAACGGACTCCCGCTTTCAGCAATACAATCTGACAGCCTCTTTGTCTGAGAGCGATTGATTGCAAGGAGTGATGAAGAGTATCGATTGAGCTTCCAATTGATATAGTGCTTTGTCGAGCGATAATCAGCAATAAAATAGATCATTGCTGTAGGGATTTTTACAATCTGACGGGTGACGACCTTGAGAATTCTTCGAGAACTCGGCCAAAGATTTCTCACTGTAAGCTTTTCAACTTCTCCATAGGTTGTGACAATTACAGCATATTTTTTCCTGATCACAATCCTGTCCACCATTTTAACTCGGAATACATCACGCAAAAACCAATAATTCCGCCTATAAGAGTTTGCATGAAGTTATGTGCTTTCAGAAAAATTCGTGACCACATGAGCAACGGTACAAACAGCAGCAGGCATAAGGCAACTGAACCAAACTGGATACAAAGCAATGCAACAGATGAAGCAAAGGTGAAGAGATGGATGCTGATCTTCCACTGAAGGGTAATCAGAAGAATAAAAATCATATTAACGGAATTGAAAAACAGAATGCCGGTTAACAGTTTCGGCGGATGAAGATGCTTCATAAACTCGTAACCAAGTGCATTGACAGCAACCAGTACCAGCAAAGGAAGAAATCGCTGTTCGCGGGAAGAAATATTGAAATCAGTAATTCTCCCTATTTTTTTCAGGCCGGAAATCAGAAAAATGGGGGCAAGAGTGCTTGAAAAAAAAAGAACCATCAGGTAAGACATACTGTTCACATCACTGCCGTAACCCTGCATCACGATTGCATAATAAGCTGCCGGTGCTACCACAACCGGACTGATTACCCATGAAATAAAGTCTGCAAAACGGTGTAGGTCAAACTGCATGGGCTTAAAACGATAAACAAAAATGAAGATTTTAGCGTAATACACCGAAAAAGTATCTCGAAATATAGTTTTTATTAAAATTAAAACCACGTATATTCTTGTTCCGTAATGCGAGAGTGGTGAAATTGGTATACACGCTAGTCTTAGGAACTAGTGCCGTGAGGCGTGAGGGTTCGAGTCCCTTCTCTCGCACGCCTCTTACTGAATGCCAAAGTGGCGGAACTGGTAGACGCGCTGGACTCAAAATCCAGTGAGTGAATAACTCGTGTGGGTTCGATTCCCATCTTTGGTACCAACATAAATGCAATCAGGACACCATCTCCATGCATAGAATGTACTCACCGTGGCGTGAAGTGTACATGCAGTCTTTTAAGGACGAAAAGCCTGCCGGTGAGGCCGGGAAATCAGTTTTTGCCGATCTTCCTCCTGAAGAGGATGAGAAGCGGTTTGTCCTCTACAGGGGGAAAACATGCTTTGTCATTATGAACCTCTACCCCTATAACTGCGGACACCTTATGGTGATCCCCTATCTGCAGACTCCTGACTTTTCCGATCTCGACCAGCAGACGAAACTTGAGGTCATGGAGCTGACAGACCTCTCTATCAAGGCACTGAAACTTACCCTGAGACCGCAGGGATTCAATGTCGGGGCAAATCTCGGCAGGGTTGCCGGTGGAAGCGTTGATACCCATATTCATTTCCATATCGTTCCCCGCTGGGAAGGGGATACGAATTTTATGCCGGTCCTTGCAGATGCCAAAGTTCTCAGCAATGATATGAACTCCACCTATCAAAACCTGAAAAAGGCGTTCGCTGACCTTACGCAGTGACAAGAGCAACATTCTCTAAGGCGGAATGGAAACAGTTCCCTGCCCTATAAGCAACTCCAGGGAATTTACCCCTTATCTCCAGGTTCCCGACCGGTTTGACAGTTCCGTAAGAGTACAATGGAATCTGGTTCGCTCCTGCGCGTCAGGACTTATTATGCTCAATCCGCGTCCCGACAGTGCTGAAATAGCCCGGCATTACCGCAACGGTGAGTATGATCCGTATTGGCAAAGACAAAACAGCACTACATTGCGTGCCAGAACCTACCTTGCTGCACGCTCTCTGCTTCTGCGTTATCGGGCGGAAATCATCCTGCAAGGGCTTTCAAAGCCAAGAGAACATTGTACTGTCCTTGAAATCGGGTGTTCAACAGGAGATCTCCTGAACTATTTTCACTGCAGATCGGGAGTACCGGTCAATAACCTGGCCGGGGTTGAACCTGATGCCGAAGCTGCAGATTTTGCACGGAACTCTTCGGGGCTGAATATCTTTTCTTCACTGGCTGACGAAACCCTTGGAAGAAAAACATTTGACCGTATTGTCCTGTGGCATTCCCTTGAACATATTCACACCATCCAGGCGACTCTCAACCATGTGGCAAATCGGCTGAAGCCGGACGGAGTGCTTGTTATTGCTTTGCCAAATCCGGCAAGTTTTGATGCAGAACTCTATGGGGAGAACTGGGTAGCCTATGATGCGCCGCGACATCTCTACCATTTTTGGCCGGGAACGCTTGAAAATCTGCTTGCATCCCATAACCTGACGGTTTTCAAGCGACAGTCCTACTTCCCTGATCTGCTTTATAATATTGTGCATAGCGAAGCACTTCTCCACAAAAGACAAAACCAACGGTTTAATGTGATGCGGATTTTACATATCCTGGTTAGAGGTTCGGTTGAAGCTGTCAAAGGGGGAATGGGGCAAACAAGGGTTTCGAGTCTGATATATTTTGCCCGTCGAGCTTCCTGACAGAGATTCATTGCTGAAAAAGATCAGTCGGATTGTTTGTGTAACCATTACCGCGTTATCATTTTGCGGATACAGATGTTTCAGATCGACCGAGGGCCTTGTCAAGCTGGACAGATGCTACGAGATAGTCGTAAACTGCCTGGAGGTAGTTGGTTTTGGCTTTGTTGAGCTGAAGTTCGGCATCGGTCAGTTCAAGGCGTGTGCCAATGCCTTCCTTGAAACGAAGCAGCGATATTTTGTAGCTGCGTTCTGCAACACTGATGGTTTTGGACTGAACATCAATTCTTTTCTGTGATTCCCTGAAGTTTAACAGTCGGACTTCGACTTCTGCCCTTATAGCATCCTTCAGATCTTCAACCCTTGTCCTTGTCTGCATCTGTGTTATCCTGGCCTGCGCAACCTGCGCACTGGTGCGGTATCCTGTAAATATCGGCAGCGAAACCTCCAGGCCGACGGCCGTTGAAACCGGCCAGCGGGACTCGGATGTTTTTACATTATCGTTAAATGCAGTTTGCGATTCAAACTGGCCGAAAGCACTGATTACAGGATAACGCTCTGCCCGGGCAGCACTGACTTTTTCGCCCTCTGCCTTTACCTGAAGGTCTAACTGACGAAGATCGGGCCTTGAATCCAATGCTTCACGGTAAGCTGCAGCAATATCCTGGGGATAGGTGGCAGAAGAGAGTTCCAGTTTTCCGGAAAGAATAACAGTGCTGTCGAGAGGTATGCCAATGACATTTTTCAGCTTTGTCATGGTTGTTGCCACACGGTTTTCGGCCTGAATGAGATCGGGTCGGAGATTTTCAACGGAAAGGTAGGCTTTAAGGGTGTCGATATCAGCGGCTACACCCTGGCGGAACATTGCCCTGGTATCTTTTCTTGATTGCTGCCAGCGCTCAATACTCTGCTCAATAAGCTTTAACTGATCTCTTGAGATCAGTGCGTCGAAATAGGACATTTTGATGTCGGCAATAACGGCTGCTTCAGCGTTGCGATAGGCCTCATTACTCATTTTGCGGAGAATGCCGGCAGCCTTGATTCCGGCAAATGCTGAACCGTTAAAGAGTGCCTGACGAACATTAATGGTGGCGGTTGCTGCATTGTCGGCACTGATGACAAGCGGAATAAATGAGTTTGAGGTACCTCCGTTAAAAATATCGGGAAAAAAAAGGACTGAGGGCTTCAACGAGCGGGTGTAGGTAAAATCAGATGAGATCTGTGGAAGCACCTGGGCCCATGTTTCACGGATTTTCTGTGAGGTCATATCACGATCAAGCCTTGCGATTTCAAGCATCCTGCTTCTTTCGAGCCCGATATGGACGGCATCGTCAAGCGTCATCGAGGCGTTTGCTGGCAGTGTGGCAGCCTGGATGTGCGAAAATGCAGTCAGTAAAAGAAACGGCACTATACATAACTTTATCTGCCTGAACCTGTTCATACAATAGTCTGTCTTGATGAAAAAAAACCTGACTGTGCCATACTGCAAAAGAAATAGTCGGAATATAAAAAAGTGATCGGTTCCGTAACAATTATGAGTGGTAACGTTCATTCCATAAGAGTGCGAGACGTTCTCTGATATATTTTTCGCGGCCTTCATCTCCGGGTCGGTAATATGCCTTCGGGGCCAGGCCATCAGGGAAATATTGCTGCTGGACAAAATGCCCCGGATAACTATGGGGGTATCGATATCCTTCACCGTATTTTTCAGCTTTCATAAGTTTTGTCGGTGCATTGCGCAGGTGAAGCGGAACCCTTAGCTGCTGCATGGCTTTTGCTTCATTCATTGCGTCACTGATGCCCTGATAGCTTGCATTTGATTTCGGGGCAGATGCAAGATAGGTGACGCCATGAGCCAGATTGATTCTTGCCTCCGGAAGACCGATCATTTCGACAGCTTGGAACACGGATATGGCAAGAGTTATGGCATAAGGATCGGCATTGCCGATATCTTCGCTTGCAAAAATAACCATGCGTCGCGCTATAAATTTAGGGTCTTCACCTCCCTGAAGCATCCGGGCAAGCCAGAAAAGTGCTGCATCGGGATCTGAGCCTCGCATGGATTTTATAAAGGCGGAAATGATATCGTAGTGGTTTTCTCCTCCCTTATCGTAGATGGGAGCGCTATGCTGCAGTGCACGAGAGAGCACTTCCCTGTTCAACACCATATCAGCACCTTCGGGCATGAGAGAGACAGCTGCTTCAACAGCATTCAGCGCCTTTCGGGCATCACCTCCGGAAAACCGGAGAAGAAAATCAAGGTCGGCTATCTCGATTGAAAGTGGCCGGAAAAGAGTGTCTTCTTTCAGAGCACGGCGAATCACCGCTTCGATTTCCTTTGGCTCAAGAGGATTGAGAATATAGACCTGCATCCTGCTCAAGAGTGCTGCGTTCACCTCAAAAGAGGGATTTTCAGTGGTTGCTCCAATAAGTACAATAAGTCCTTGTTCGATAGCGTGCAGCAGCGTGTCCTGCTGGGTCTTGTTAAAACGGTGAATTTCATCGATAAAGAGCAGGGTTCTGTGCCCTGATCGCCTTGATTTCTCTGCATTTTCAAGCGCCTTGCGGACATCTTTGACCCCGGAATCTATCGCTGAAAGCTGTTCGAATCGATAGCTTAGTGAGGATGCACAAATTTCAGCAAGAGTTGTTTTGCCCGATCCGGGAGGGCCCCAGAATATCATCGAGGGCATTTGATCGCCTGCCAGAAACTTTCGAAGCGGCCCATCTGGACCGACAAGATGATCCTGCCCTGACATATCGTCAAGAGATCGGGGACGAACCCGTTCGGCAAGAGGCTGAAAGAAATTGGCTGCATCCGGAGAGGAATAACAACCGAACAGATCAGACTGCATGTCAGGGATATCAACCATTTAAAATCCTTTTTCCTGAAGCCATACCTCATCTATACGTGAAACAGCTGCTGCTGGTGAAGAGGAATGCGCTCCCAGCTGGCGGGCAACATATTTACCAAGAATGTCAAATTCGAGATTTACCCGGCTTCCCGAGTGCAATGAGTGAAGAGTAGTGTGAGCAAAGGTATAGGGAATAATTGCTACGGCAAAGAGCAATGCATCAAGTTTTGCAACGGTGAGGCTTATACCGTCAATAGTTATCGAACCAGCAGAGACTATGAATGGAGTGAAAGCCTGAGGAAAAGCTATCCATAGTTCCCTGCTTGAGTCCAATTCACGGATTTCCTGCACAACGGCAGCACAATCAACATGACCAAGTACAAAATGCCCGCCGAGACGGTCGACAGGACGAACAGCCCGTTCGAGATTAACCCGGGAACCGTTATGAATGGAGCCAAGCGTTGTTTTGGAGAGCGTCTCTTCAACACTCTCCACTTCAAACCATCCATCACCAACGGCAACAACGGTCTGGCATACCCCGTTGAGGCTCACACTTTCATCTATCGTTAAACCGCTGAACACTTCCGAATTGCCGTACTGTACCCTTAACCGTAAACCGCTATTTCTCTTTGTAACTCCCGTGACCTTGCCTACATCCTTGATAATTCCGGTAAACATCGCACAGCTTTTCTCTTAATAAAAAAGTGGCTTCATGTGAAGCATTAAAATCCTTATTCTCCTGTAATATATCACCCTTACCGTCAGCGAGCAAAACTGCCGGCCTTACAGCAGCCTGTAAGGCCATGGAGTGTTTTATCCAAGAACCTTGAGAGCTGCACTGTAGTCCGGTTCCTGAACAATTTCGGCAACCTGCTCAGTGTAGCGGACTATCCCGTCAGCATCAATAATAACCACAGCACGTGAAAGAAGTCCCTTGAGAGGGCCGGTAGCAAGAGTGACACCAAAGTCCCTCCCGAATTCCGGAGAGCGGAAAACTGAAAGCGATACAACATTTTTCAATCCTTCAGTTTCACAGAAACGGCGATGGGCAAAGGGCAGATCAGCAGAAATACAGAGCACAACAGTATTGTCGAGCGATGCTGCCGCCTGGTTAAAGTGCCTTACGGATGCAGCGCAAACCGATGTATCGAGGCTCGGAAAAATATTTAGAACCAGCTTTTTCCCTGCAAAGTCGGCAGGGCCAGCCTCGGAAAGATCAGTTTTCACAAGGCAGAAAAAAGGAGCTTCAGAGCCTTTTACAGGAAGAGTCCCAACGCTTTCAACAGGAGTGCCTTTGAACGTTAGATGTGCCATAACTAATTACCGGTTAAACGTTAATAAAAATTCATGTAATGAAAATGCCTGATTCATCAAGAGCAAAACAAGACCAAACGGATTTCAGGAGTTTCTCTCTTATGCTATAATTCAAGATTATGGAACAAGGGTCACAGGATCGCGAAGACGCGACCAGAAAAAAAGTTTTTTTGCATCATCCGGCAACAGCCTTACACAACCATGTGAAGCTGGATATCCAGGGAGCGACTGCTGGTGCATAAAGAAGCCATCATGATAATTTATAGAATACGGCATGGGCGCATTATCATACTTGAGTGAATGCTTGGTGCGCTCTTTGTAGTTGACAAAAAACTTGCCGGGTGGAGTGCGCTTTGCTTTTTTACCTGAAGAGACCGGACCCCAGAAAAGTAGTTCACCGTTCTCATAAGCACCAAAATACTGCAGGTTCAGAAAAATCCTGACTTCACGTTCACCACGACTGTCGGCAAGGGTTTTCGGAACTGGAACATAGTTCTTTGCCTTGGGAATATCGACTGGAACAAGAACTTTTTTGCCTACAGGGAAGTGCCGATTATCAAAGCGATTAACCTTAATGACAATAGCCCGGCAGCTTGAATCGGCATTGCAGATTTTAGAGAGAGTCTCACCTTTTTGAATTTTCCTCAAAATGAAACCATCAGGAACCATTGAAATACCTGAACTGTCAGAGGCGTGTACGGGTGATTTTTCGTCCTTTTCCAAGGCCAATACGGGACCGGAATACATAATTACAAACAGAACCATAAAACAGTACAAAGACTTATTCACTGATTCAGAAGTGCTCACCGTTTTTAGAGTATATGTTGTTTTTCCAGTTTCATGCCTCTGCAGCTCAGAGAGATATTATTTTGAATGTAACTATCAAACATTACAACAGTGCTCAACGTTTCAAGCTCCTCCAGGAAGCCCTGGCACTCGCTGGATTCGGTTTTCAAAAGAGAAAAAGTCATTCAGCCGGCAAAACCTGATAATAACCTTTTACTGTAACCACCTGTAGAGGATAATCAAATAAAGAGGAGAGAGAGTCGGAAGTCAGAACATCGGCTTTGTTTCCATCGCCGACAATCCGACCCTCTTTTAAAAGTATAACTCTTTGAATTTCCGGGGAAATCTCATGAAGATGATGGGTAACCAGCATGACTGTTTTCCCCAATCGCATCAATGAGCGAAGCGTTTCAAGGTAATGAAATGTCGCGCTGAGATCAAGCCCTGTTGTTGGTTCGTCGAGTAAAAGTGCATCTGGATTGTTAATCAGGGCCCTGCCGAGCAGAAAACGTCGTTGCTGTCCCGTTGACATGGCACCGAAAGAACGATGTTGAAGCTCGCCAATGCCAAGTTTTTCCATGACTGCCTCAGCATTCTGCTTGTCTTCACTACTGAAGTGCTGATTCTGCCAGATATCAATACTGGCATAAATGCCGGATAAAATCACATTGATTCCGCGCGCCCCTCGAAGATAATCATGCTGAAGATCATGGGAGACAATGCCAAGCCTGGTGCGAAGCTCCCAGACATTCCAGCTCTCCCTGCCAAAAATCAGTATATGACTGTCCGGTTCGGCAACAGGATAAATGTCGCGGGAGAGAAGCTTCATCAGCGTAGTTTTGCCGGAGCCGTTTGGTCCGAGAATAGCTGTACTGCACCCCTCCTGCACCGTAAGTGAGAGATCCCTGAAAACACAGGTAGTTCCGCAATAAGCCGTTACATGTTGAAGAGCAATGACCTCTTTTTTTTTATGATAAGCCGTCATAGGCAAAAGTTATGTCGTCTTGTTCCTGAAATTCCATGCTGCGTTGACTCCTGATCAAGCCTCGACATAGGCCTCCAGCAGCACATCATGACCGAAAAACCGGGATTGCTCAAATCGCAGATTCACAGAGTGATCCGGCATAGTGATGCCAAGAGGTGCAAAAGCGCTCAGAGCGTCACCGCCGAAAAGCTTGGGAGCAATAAATATATAGAGTTTGTCAACAAGCTTTCGCCGAATAAATGAAGCCGACAACCGACTTCCCCCTTCAACCATCACTGAAAGAATCTGCCTGTCATGCAGTTCGAGAAGCACCTGTTTGAGGTCGAGCTCTCCTGCATGCTCATCGACAAACAAAACCGTCACCCCTCTTTCTTTTAACATCGCCACTTTCGGCAATCCTGAACTTGAGGATGATGCAAAGAGCATTGTTGATGCCTCAGCACCAAAAATCTTTGCATCCAAAGGAAGGTGCAACTGACGATCAAGAACAACCCTGAGGGGATTTCGACCAGCACAATGCCTTACTGTAAGAAGAGCATCATCGACACGAACAGTTGCTTCTCCAACAATGACTGCGTCATAGAGACTCCTGAGACGATGAACCTCTCCTCTTGCCTGTTTGCCTGTAATCCAGCGGGATGCACCGATCGATGTTGCAATTTTTCCATCAAGGGTTTGAGCGAGTTTAAGAGCAACCAGAGGGAGCCCTGCGGTATGATATTTAATAAATGCCTCATTGATTCTCATGCATTCTGCTTCAAGTACTCCTTGAGTAACCTCGATACCTGCAGCAACAAGCCTTGCTGTTCCTTGTCCCGCAACAGCAGGATGTGGATCGCGGCAACCGATGACAACACGGACAATTCCCTTTTCAATAACAAGATCACAGCATGGAGGAGTTTTTCCGAAATGGGAACAGGGCTCAAGATTAACATAGAGGGTAGCATGACGAAGCAAAGATTTATCCGCCACTGAAGCAAGAGCGTGCACTTCAGCATGAGGGCCGCCAAACCTCTCATGATAGCCTTCGCCGATAATTTCTCCATTATAGACAATAACCGAACCTACCATGGGATTAGGGCTCACACTGCCGCCACCCTTCAAGGCAAGTTCCAGACAACGCCGCATAAAGAGGATATCATCACTCCTGTGCATCGTCACGCTTTCTCTATGTTGAGCATGTTGACCTGAACCAGCCTGATGCCGGAAAGTCGCAGCAGTTCATTAATATTCTCTATTTTATAAGGTTTATCGTAATAGATTGTTTTTATCCCCACATTGATCAGCACTTTAAGGCAGTGAATACAGGGGCTGGCCGTGATATAGATATCAGAATCCCTGATGGCCACACCATGCTTTGCCGCCTGGGCAATGGCGTTGATTTCCGCATGAATAGTGTTCACACAGTTCTCTTCGACTGTCCCATCCGGGTGGGTACTGCAGTATATACGGCAGTTGCTGTCGTTACAGTGAGGCAGACCGGCAGGTGCACCGTTGTATCCCGTTGAAAGAATGCTGTGATCCTTGACAATAACCGCGCCAATATGACCACGGGTACAGGTCGCCCTTCGGGAGATAAGATGGGCAACACTCATGAAGTATTCATGCCAGCCTAACCGCTTTGCCGGCTCTGAACCACCACTTTTTTCAGCACCAGGCAAGCTGCTTCCCGTTGTCGCTGCATCCGGCATAGCCTCATTTTTTAATACATTATGAAAAAGAGAACCAAGGTATGCTTAAAATAGAGAAAAAGATCGGGCTCATGCAACTCATTCCTCAATCATGATACGCAATTATTTCACACTCTACCATGCAGCAATGGAGCTGCATGAACGGCTTGCGGGGGGACATGTGAATGAGATCTTTTCACAGCGTAAAAATGAGCTGACAATAAGTTTTATTGATATTGATGGCCGACATCTGCAGATTGTGGTTGTCACCCATACTCCCCTGCTCTCGTTCTTTCTGCGAGAAGGGGTACACAAAAAAGCTCGCAATGCAGCAAACCTGATGAGCGTGATCAAGAAGCAGCAGGTTTCAAGCATTGACATCTCTCCTTATGACAGGGAAATACGTCTTCATCTCGGCGATGCCTCTACCATTGTCCTGCAGTTATTCACCTCGAAGACAAATGTCTTTCTCGTCAGGGAGAACCGGATTATTGATGCGTTCAAGCTGAAAAACTCCCTTGCCGGTCAATCCTATGCTTCCGGTAATAATGCACCAGGAGTTCTAAGAGAGCTTGAAGTTCTTGCTATGAATACAACCCTTTTTCTTGAGCAATTCAGCTCACGAAATGAAGAGAGCGTGCCCGATAAACTGTCTGCCATTCTTCCCGGTTTTGATCGCACCCTTGTTCGGGAAATGATACAACGGACGACGGGTGAGACTAACCCTGAAAAACTTTTCACCGCTTTTCAGTCACTTTTTTATGAACTGCTCGACCCCAGAGGAGCGGTCTCGGAAAATGAGCATGGCGAACCGGAATTTTCGCTGTTGCCCACGTCCCTCCCGCAGACACGCTTGTTTGATGCCGTTCTTGAAGGAGTGACCGATTACAGCATTTCAATGCAGCAGTTTCTTGATACAAAAGAGAAGATGAAAGAGGTTCGTTCCAAACTGCTGCGGGAAGTCGGGAAAAAACAAAAAGCAATTGACAGCTTCAACCCGGAAATGCTCGAGGAGTTTGCCCGAAACTATGAAAGGTCCGGTCATCTGCTCATGGCATCTCTCTACCTGCCAAGAACGGATCGAAAATACATCACGGTACCGGACATTTTCGAGCCTGGCACACCGGACAAAACCATCCCTCTGAAAGAAGCGTTAACACTGCATAAAAAAAATGCCGAAGAGTATTTTTTAAAAGCTTCAAAAACCAGAGGAAAACTTACAATAATGCTGGAAAGACATGCCAGACTTGAGCAAGAAAAAACAGCAATTGAAGCGCGTCTTGCAGCCACCGATACAATAAGAACGTCCAAAGAAGCACTTCGGTTTGTTGCAAGCCTTACCGACCTGCCGAGCAAATCCGGCGTTCTGCAATCGAAAAATCACCGCTCCGCATTACCATTCAGAATTGTACAACTCTCTCCATCAGTCACTCTGCTCATAGGCAAAAACGCAGCAAACAATGACCTGCTCACCTTTACGTATGCCCGCCCCAATGACATCTGGCTCCATGCCCGCGGTGCATCAGGCTCTCACTGCGTCCTGAAAGGGGCAACACAGAATCATCGGGATGAGATCAACAAAGCCGCAGAAATTGCCGCCTGGTATTCTGCCGCAAAACATTCAGAACTTGTGCCTGTGATATACACTCTTAAAAAATATGTCCGGCACAGCAGACAACATTCTGCGGGTCAGGTTCTCGTCGAACGGGAAAAGGTAGTTCTTGTGAGGCCTTCAAAGGAGATGAAATAAAACGCAATGCAGCTAACCATCAATTATATTAATTTTACAATCTTTTATAAAGACCAGGAAGTGCAGATCAAAAACGGAATAATCACAACCTTCATCATTTCAAAAAACTTTCAACTCTCCCTATGGAAACCTATAAACTTGTTTTACCTGAACACCTTAACCACTATGGCTTTCTCTTCGGCGGCAACCTTTTGAAATGGATCGACGAGGTCAGCTACATAACGGTATCGCTGGATTATCCAGGCTGCAACTTTGTCACAGTGGGAATGGACAAGGTTGAGTTTAAAAAAAGCATCAGGGGCGGATCGATTCTTTGTTTTGTGACTGAAAAAACCAGAATTGGTCATACTTCAATCGAATATACCGTTCATGTCTATAAAAAAAGCATTGAAACCGGCGAACGGATTCTTGCTTTCAGCACGCATATCACCTTTGTCTGTCTTGATGAGCATGGTGTAAAAAAAGAGCTCTGCTGCGGGTATAAAACATCAGTTTCAGAGAAAAATTGCCTCTGATACTTTTTTTTGTGATTTCGACTACCGTGAAGTATTAAATACCGAACCGTTCAGACTGAACACAAGACCAATGCCGATACAGGCCATCACGGCATTGGCCAGCCACATGGAGATTATGGGATCAAGAATACCCCGTTCGGCAATTTTTTCTCCGGAAATCATAAGCATCCAATAGAGCACAAAAAAAAGCAACGACATGGACGCTCCGACTCCGAAACCACCTCGCCTCGCCAAGACGCCAAGGGGTGCGCCTACAAGGACAAAAATAAAACATGCAAGAGAGAGAGAGTATTTTTTATGATATGCCGCCATATATTTATTGTACATCTCTCTGTTGGATTCCATGTTTTTAAGTTCACCGTTCAGCTGATCAATCTGGCGATCAAGATACACTGCAGCATCAGCAACCCCAATTGGTCTCTTTGGAACATCGGAGTGTGTGAGACGGTTTGGAGAACCATCAGTCCGGCTTTCCGCAATATGATGTTCCATGTTTTCAATCGGGATGCAAATTTTTTTTGCAGAACCTGATATCCTTCTCCTGAATTCATCAACGATAACAAGAAGTTCTTTCGCAGAAAGATCGCCATCTCCGGAACGCACCCGATCCCCGGTGGTGCGTGAGAAACCAAAACCAGTTGACTCAAAAATAAAACGATGCTTCTTGAAGCTTATATTACGATAGGACTTGTGATCGGGCTGACTGATTTCATGAATCTCGCCGTTAAAAAGCGTCATGACCAAATACTGATAATCTGCGGTAAAATCAATACTCCCCTTTTCGGCAGTGACCATAGTGCTGTAGTCTTTCTTTGAGGTATCATAAATGACAATACCTCTTATTTCTTTTGAGCGGTCATCTGACTTACGAACATAGATGGAATAGCCATCAACAAGCGTTGAAAAAGCATTTTCAGTTAATCCAAACGCCGGTTTCGCTTTTGCAATATCAACCATCAGCGATTTTGCATAAAAATTTGCTTCAGGCAACACGATATTATTGAACCGCTCAACAAGCACTGAAAGAAAAAGACCTGCACAGAGAACTGGAATCATGACCCGAAAGAGAGAGATCCCTGATGCTCTTAAAACAGTCATTTCAGAAGTAGTGGTCAGAGATCCGAATACCATGACAACCGCAATGAGAACTGCCATGGGTGCAGCAAGTCCAACCATCCATGCTGACTGCAGAACAATAAGTTCAACAATGGCTGAAAATTCAATACCCTTACCTATAAAACGATCGGCGAAAGTGGCAAAAAACTGCAGAATAAGAACAAAAACTATAGTGATAAAAGCAAACAAGAAGGGACCGAAATGCGATTTAAGGATATAGCGGTCGATAATTCTCATCAAGACAATAACTACCTTTTTTTAAAAATTACGGAAATACAACAATGAAGAGAGTTGTTTCTGGATCAAATTGATGATATGCCTTAGCATCAGTCGACATTAACCAGTCATAATCCCGGTTCGGCAATTTCTAAAAACATCAAATAGACCTGATATGGTTGTTTCTCCCCTTCCCGTAATAGTGGAACAGCGCTCGCCTTAATCCAAAAACGCTTCTTCTCTGAAGAATGGACCATGCCCATGACAATGCCGCTGACAGATTTCCCTGTGCGCAACGCAACCAAATCCGGATATTCTTCCACAGGAGAATCTGACCCATCTTTCCTTACAAGTTTCCATTGAAGTTCAGAGAGAGTTTGGCCCTGCATTCCTTTCAATGGAATCCCTATCATCCGCACTGCTTCCGGATTTGCCATCACTATTTTTCCATCCGGATTCTGAAGAATAGTTCCTACAGGCATGACTTCAAACAAAAGCCGGAAACTCTCTTCCTTTTCACGAAGACTCTGTTCCAATTTTTTCGCAATAGTAATATCATGAAAAGTGATCACCAGACCAACAATGCGATTTTCCTGTGTACGGTATGGCATGATCTTCACCATAAACCAGCGACCATCAGTTGCAGAAACCTCCTTTTCAGTAAAAATAAGAGTATGCAGCACTTGACGCGCATTGTCTGCAAGATCAGGATAGTGCAGATCGGTAACTATATCGGTGATCGGACGACCAATATCACTGGGGATAAGTTTGATTATAGCAGCAGTTCTGTTAGTAAACCTGCGTATGTTAAGCTCATCATCAAGAAAAAGTGTTGCAATATCAGTGCTGTTCAACAGGTTTTTCATGTCATTGTTTACCTGCGACAGGTCGGTCACTTTGGACTGCAGCTCCTGATTCACTGTCTGCAACTCCTCGTTCAGCGATTGCATCTCCTCTTTTGAGGTGGTAAGCTCCTCGTTAGTACTCTGCATCTCCTCATTAGCCGACTGCATTTCTTCATTCGTAGACTTAAGTTCCTCCTGAGAGGTCTGCATCTCTTCCCGAATGGTGACTATTTCATCCTTGGCCTGATTGAGCTCATCGATCAGCGATGCAACCCTGCTGTTACTGACATCATGTGAAGCAGTACCATGTGTGTCTGAAGCTGTCACCCCTTTTACAACGTCAGAAAAAACAATCATGACCAAACCTTTCAGAGCTTCGGGCTTGTCAAGAAGTTTAACCGTTACATCAACAATCTGTGTTCCTCCGTTTGTTCCAACAACCAGACCTTTTTTGGTTAACGTCCCTTGCTGTCGGATGACATTGCCAAGAAGGACATTGAGATCGTAACGCAACCCTTCACGAGCCATGGCAATGACATTCATGTTTGCTTTTCCTGCCGAGGGTTCCAGGTATTTGCCGGTTCTACCGCTGATGTAGATGATATCCCCTTTATCGTTCGTCAACACCGCAGCCGGCGAAAAATGCTGCAGCAAATACTGATCAGTTATCGACTTCATGTTCAGATCGGAAATTGTTGATGCCTTCAGAATTTCCGAAGTATCCTTCACCTTCAGCATGGTATGGGTAAATGATGATGGGAAATCAATGGGCTCTGCCCGAACACCTTGATGAAGCTGCCTGAAAAGACGTGTCTTGCTGTCAAGTGGTTCAAAGAGATGGGTATTAGATCCGATCGTTTCGGCACTTCCAAGAAAAAGAATACCGCCGGGATTAAGTGCGTAATGAAACAATGGCAGAAGTTTTTTCTGGAGTTCCTGCTCCATATAAATCAACAGGTTGCGACAAACAAGAATATCAAGCTTGGTAAAAGGAGGATCCATAATCACATTCTGCGGCGCAAAGACTATTGACTCGCGGATCTCTCTTGTTATTCTGTAGCCTCGGTCATCTTTTTCAAAGTAGCTTTTAAGGCGTTCAGCCGAAACATCCGCGGTGATATTTGGCGGATATATTCCTGATCGAGCCTTTTCAATCGCATCTTTATCAAGGTCGGTTGCAAATATCTGGAGTTTGAATTTACCTGCAGGGTTCATGGAAGCAAGGACTTCTCTGAAAACAATAGCAAGTGAATAGGCCTCCTCGCCGGTTGAACATCCGGCCACCCATGCCCGCAGCACACCGCCGGAAGAGCGCGAAGCAATAATGGAAGAAATTGCAAGTGTTTTCAAGGCTTCCCAGGCAAGTGGATCACGAAAAAAACTGGTCACACCGATCAGCAACTCCTTGAAAAGCAGTTCCGTCTCGTGTGGATTCTCCTGAAGAAAGCGAACATAGTCTGTAATCTTTTCAATCTTGTGAATGCCCATACGCCGTTCGATACGCCTGTAAATTGTATTTTTTTTATAGAAAGAAAAATCGTGGCCGGTATGAGTACGCAAAAGAATAACAACTTTCTCCAGGGCACTCAGCGACCTGTCCTCAAGCGTCATGGGTGATTTGGCTGTAATGGGAATATGACGAAGATAAGAGATAATCTTTGCAGGAAGCTCCTCAACTGGCGCTACAACATCAGCCAATCCTTCATCAATGGCACTTCTGGGCATACCGTCAAACTTGGCTGATGCCGGATCCTGTACAAAAACTCCGCCGCCTTTTTCCTTTATGGAACGCAAACCAAGTGTTCCGTCAAAGCCCATACCCGAGAGAATTACACCGATGGAGTGTTCCTGAAAATCATCTGCCAAAGAACGGAAAAAGAAATCAATGGGTAACCGCAATCCTCGAGGCTTCACCATGTCAAGTAAATGCAATACACCATGCAGAATCGTCATATCCTGATTCGGAGGTATTATATAAACGTGATCAGGTTCGATTTTGAGTCGGTCAGTTACCTGCATGACAGGCATCGAAGTAACCCGCTGAAGCAGTTCAACCATTATCCCCTTGTGTGTCGGATCCAGATGCTGAACAATAACAAAAGCCATACCGGACAGGGAGGGGACATTTTGCAAAAAAAGATCAATTGCTTCAAGCCCTCCAGCTGAAGCACCAATTCCAATCACAGGAAAAGAGATGACCGGCTTTTGCTTGACAACATCAGCTTCCGGCAATTTTTTCGGTCGCCTTACGACTGGCTCTTTTCTCATGATGCTCCTCCGTTTTGAACAATAGTATCACTCACCAATCCCTGAATACACATCAGAACTCTCTCTCTTCAACACACAGCACCCGCAAATCCTGATATTCCGAACATATATCAAGAATTTTCTTTCCCCATTAGTCAAGCTCATGTAATATACTGTTAACACATCGAAAAACTGACCGTTACCATCACCATTATTGAACAGAATCCCTGGTAATTGGAAAGTGATACGCTTAATGCGAGATGATTGTTGAAGAGGGTCGAAGGATGGTTTAAATAATAAAGACCTACAGACGTAAACCTGTAAGTCCTTATGTTATATGGTGCGCCCGGGAGGACTCGAACCTCCAACCCATTGATTAAGAGTCAATTGCTCTACCATTGAGCCACGGGCGCATATAATTCTATTTTGCCGGCAGTGCAGGAAGAGAGGGTGCTGCAGGCAATGTTTTTACCGGAGCTGCAGGCGCTGCAGGGACATTTTTCTGAAGAACGCTTTCAGGCGAAGTTGCTGCTGTCTTTTTGCCTGGCAGAGTAAACTGTGCGATAAAACAAAGCAACATGACAATTGCAGCAAGAACGCCTGTTGTCCTGCTTAAAAAATCGCCAGTCCTTCTTACGCCAAGTGTCTGTACAGTACCAAGGCCAGCCATTCCACCGGTTAGCCCGCTGCCGCTTTTAGGGCTCTGAAGCAAAATAGAACCTATAAGCAGCATCGATGCAAGTAAACCAACAATGACAATAAAAACATGCATTTCCAGCCGCTTTAATAAATTTGCAAATATCGTATCTTCATATGATAATGGCCATAAGTTAGCAACTTTTAAAAAATATCCAAATCGTGTTTTCAGATGCAGGTAAAATAATTGTTGTCGGAGGTCTGATAATCGTTGGATTCGGCCTGCTTCTTATGATTTTTGAAAGTGAAGCATCATCACGCTGGTTCAACTGGTTCGGAAATCTTCCTCTTGATATCAAGATAGAGAAAAGTAACTTCCGGTTTTATTTTCCAATAGGCTCATCAATACTGCTCTCTCTTCTGCTCAGCCTTTTGCTGTTTTTTATTAATAAATTCATACGATGATCACTTCATGAAAGAAACAATAAACACCGCTAACCGTACCGTGACGGTAACGAGAACCACTAAAGAGACAGAAATCAGTGCAACACTCTCTCTTGACGGCACTGGGATAAGCTCAATCAAGTCCGGAGTGGTGTTTTTTGATCACATGCTGACCAATTTCACCAAACATTCAGGATTTGATCTGACACTCGAATGCAGAGGCGATCTTGATGTGGATGATCATCATACCATTGAAGACATTGCCATTGTTCTTGGGAAAGCTGTTACTGATGCACTAGGCAATAAAAGGGGAATCCAGCGCTATGGATGGTCTCTAATCCCGATGGATGAAGCGCTGGCTCGTTGCGCAGTTGATCTTGGCGGAAGAAGTTATTGTGTTTTCAATGCGAAGTTCAAACGAGCGGTCATACAAGGGTTTTCAACAGAGATGGTGAAGCATTTTTTTGTTTCACTTTCAGAAAGCATGAAAGCAAATATCCACCTGTCGATCCTTGAGGGAGAGAATACGCATCACAAAATAGAAGCTCTGTTCAAGTCTTTTGCCTATGCAATGAAGGCTGCTGTTTCGATAACCGGCTCGGGGATTCCATCAACGAAGGGAAAGCTTTGAGCTTTCCCTTCCAGTATTGACCAATCTTATTTTGCGTAGGCTATAGAGCGTTTTTCGCGAACTATAGACACTTTGATCTGGCCGGGATATTGCGCTTCCGATTCGATTTTACGGGCGATATCATGGGCGAGAACATCTGCCTGTGAATCGCTGACGTTATCGCCTTCAACAATCACCCTGATCTCTCTTCCTGCCTGCAAAGCATAGGTTTTCAGAACACCGGGAAATCCCTTGGCAATCTCTTCGAGACTTTCAAGACGTTTTACATTGCCATCAGAGGTTACCGCGCCACGGGCACCAGGACGTGAGAGCGAAATAACATTGGCCGCATCAATGAGATCCGCTATTGGAGACTCTTTACCAACATCACCATGGTGGGCAGCAATGGAATTGAGCACCAAGGGAGATTCGTTGAATTTTTTCATAAACGTCATTCCAGTTATTGCATGAGGTTGATCACTTTCCGGCAGGACAAGTCCTATGTCATGCAAAAGACCGGCACGCTTGGCAAGACGGGCATCAAGCTTGAGTTCGGCAGCCATAAGACCTGAAAGCATGGCAACCTCTCGACTGTGCTGCAGCAGATTCTGGCCATAGACCGTGTAAAATTTCATCTTACCGATAAGTGCGACAACCTCGGAAGGCATGTCAGGAATCTGGAGTGCGGACAGTGCTTCTTCTCCAGCACTGATAATGACATCATCAATCTCCTTTCTGGCATCTTCATAGGCTTTCTCAATAGCCACAGGATGAATGATTCCGTCAACAAGAAGTTTCTGGAGGGTGAGCTTGGCAAGCTCACGACGCAGAGGATCAAAACATGAAAGAATAACAACCTCAGGGGTGTCATCTACAATAATGTCAACCCCAGTCGCGTTTTCAAAGGCTTTAATATTGCGTCCCTCACGTCCGATAATACGACCTTTGAGTTCATCGCTCTGGATATGAACTACAGAGAGTGCGTTTTCAGTAGCCTGCTCAAAAGAGATCCGCTGAATTGCAGTCAAGAGCGTTTTTTCGGCAAGACGGCTCGCCTTCTGCTCAGCTTCTTCATGAATCTGATGAATGGTTTCAGTCGCTTCTTCACGGGCTTTGGCAACCATATTGTTAATCAGCATCTCCCTGGCCTCTTCGGCCTGAAGGTTACTGATGCTTTCAAGACGCTGATTCTGCTCTAAAATAATGCGTTCAAGCTCTGCTGAACGAAGCTTGACCTGCTCAGTAGTCTGGTCAATCTCCTTCCGCTGATCCTGAAGTTTCCGTTCGACATCCCTGATATCCTGACTCTGTTTTTTCAGCTGAGCTTCCTTCTGCTGAGTCTGCTTCTGGAGTTGGTTGTATTTGTTGTTTTTTATAACAACTTCCTGATCAAACTCCCTGCGCTTCTTTTTCCACTCCTGGTTAACTTCGCTGACTTTAAGTTCCTTGTACTCGTTAGCCTCTTTTTGAGCTTCCTGAACTATCTGCACCGCCCGTTCTTCAGCTTCAAGCACTTTGGTCGTTCCGATCCGTTCAAGAAAAAAACGTCCGACAAAAAAACCCACCCCAAAAAAAACTATCGAAGCAAAAACAATTAAAAACAGGTTTATTACTATACCCATTAAACTACCTCCATTTTCATGCTTTTATCCTAAATAAGAAGCACCGTTTAAAACAAAAAAAAACCGCACCATACTTTGTGATGAGTGTAAGATTCAAGAACCCGTTATACACGGTGGGTGCCTCCTTCAGATTTTTTGCTTCCAAGGGAACAATGTTTCCAATGTTCTTGAATACTGAGCGGACAGCGTCAGAAATTCAACAAGGCCTGCAATCAAAAAGAAGAGTTCGGTTCCCTATTCTTTATTGTTAGTTCTTTTACTTACAAGTCACATCAATCGGCTGGTGCGGATATTTCTTCTCTTTTAATGTAAAGGTTTATGACAGATTTTGCCTTAAAAAAACATTGAGTCTGGCAATGTTCTGCTTCAGTGAAGCCATTTCCTCTTCAAGTTCGATCTTTTTTTCTGCAAACGAAATTGCTGTAAGAACTGCCAGCTTCGAAGACTCAAACGTTGGAGCTTTTTCAGCAAAAAGCCGCATCACTTTATCAACATCCCGAGCTGCCTTTTCAGTCAATTCGCGTCTTTCTACCCTTAAAGGATAACTGTCGCCATAAACATTTACATCAATTTTTTCCATCTCATTACTTACAAGATCTGATTGTTTCTGAGCTCCATTTCTATTTTCTGCAAAATCATGACCAACTTATGCTTCACCTGCATTTGCTCTGCATAGGTAAACACTCCTCCAGAATTGCCATCAGCATCCATAACAGTGGAACCGACACTTCCCGGCAGTTTACATGACCTTAAGATATTCTGCAGACTTGACAGTTCAGATCGCAATAAATCATTCTCTTTCCGGCACTCGATCCACCGATCCATGAGAATCTCAATATTTTCCTCAAGAAGGTTGACATCAACCTTGATGTTCTGTCCATCAAAATCCTGCATAGAACAAAGAGTATCAGACCTGTCGAATTACCGCACCAAGCTTACTCTCGGCATTACTGCCGACTTTCGAAAGAATATCACTGATTCTTTCATCCTGCAATGTTCCCGTATGATCAGCAATTTCAAGTGAGAGTGCCACCCTGCGCTCTCCACCGTCTTTTCCGGTGTGGTCGAAAAGATCAAACACACTCACATCCCTGATCAAAGAGTCACTTGAACGCACAAGCTCCACAAGTGACTGAACGGTGACAGATGGGGAAAGAATAAGCGATAAATCCCTCTGAACAACTGGAAATCTGGACGGGGGCACATAGGTAACATCCGGATTGAAACAGCATTCCAGGACTGCCGCATCTATTTCAGCGATATAGACGTCCTGCCGAATATCAAAAATATCCAAAAGACCGGTATCAACCTGTTTAACCTCCCCCACCCTGAATGAGCGGTTCTTTCCCTTTTCTGTCAGTCGCACATCAACAGTGACAGTTTTTTCATTATAAATATTCACCACTGATTTATCAAGCAAATTCAGCTTCTCCAAAAGCATCTCAACAGCACCCATAACATCATAAAAATCAGCCTTTTCCGGCGGCAGGTTCCATATTCTGGGGAAACGGCTGCCCGTCATGGCTATCACCAGATACTCCTGCTCCTTGTAGCCATCAAGCAGCGACTCACTAACTCGCTCATCTTCCGGCACTATTCGGAATCCCCTTGCCACCTCAAAAAACTTTAAATCCCTGTTACCGTGCCTGATATTATGACTGATAACCTTGAGAAATCCAGGGATCAGCCCGGGACGAAGAACCTCAAGCCCTTCACTGATCGGGTTAAGAACACCAACAAGCCTGTCACTGAACAAGGCAGCCTCGTCTCTTTTCATCAAAGGGTTGGTGAGAATTTCCCTGAAATTCAAACCGACCATAATGGAACGGAGAAAGTCGTGAAAAAACTCCGGAAACTTGCGGGACTCAGGATAGGTTGTCGTCAATTGACGGGATGGCTGAATATTGTCGTATCCATAAAGACGGGCAATCTCTTCGACCAGATCTATTTCTCCGGAAACATCAACCCTGTATGAAGGAACCTTAAAAGTTATCGACTCTTCGCTGGCTGCGTGGACAATAAAACCGATGCGCTGGAGCATCTCTGCCATATCATCGGCTCGTATGGAACTGCCGAGAAGAACATTCACCCTTTCAGGTCTCAGGACTACCTGATGCACATCAGAAGGTGCACCACCACACTCGCCGGCATCATCAATAGATCCGCCGGCAAGCTCAAGAATAAGAGCTACAGCGCATTCGGCGGCCCTTCTGACGTTTCCCGGATCAACTCCCCTTTCAAATCGATAAGAGGCATCAGAAGCAATACCAGCTTTTTTGGCTGATTTCCTGATCATGGATGGATCGAAATATGCCGCCTCAAGTAAAATATCGGTAGTGGTGTCACTGACTGCTGAATCAAGACCGCCCATGACCCCGGCAAGGGCTGCGGGTTTTTCGCTGTCACAGATAACCGGCATTCCAGGTTCAACATGGCAAATCTGCTGATTGATTGCCGTAAACTCTGCCTGAATATCGCTTCGGACAACCACACTCTCTCCTGCAAGCTTGCTCAGATCGAATGCATGAAGCGGCTGTCCAAGGGCATGAAGAATATAATTTGTAACATCAACGATGTTATTCTTCGGCCTTACATCGATACTTTCAAGCTTCCGGCGAAGCCATTCGGGTGATTCAGCAACTTTTATGCCGCGGATAACCACACCGGTATAATAAGGGCAAGCCACGGCATCTTTAACCTCAACAAGTGTACCGGTTGTAGAGAATGCAACTGCCGTCTGCTTCGGATAGTGTATTTTTTCGTCTCCTGCCAGCTCCCTTGCCACGCCGAGATGAGAGAGAACATCAGGGCGGTTGGGTGTAACGGCGACGTCAAGTATTACATCACCATCAAGATAGCGGGCAAATGATTCTCCGATTGTGCATGTCGGGTCGAGCTCCATCACGCCTGAATGATCTCCGGATAAGCCAAGTTCATCAGCCGCACAAATCATTCCGAAAGAGCGTTCACCGCGTATTTTTGAAGCCTTGATAGTAATGATCTGGCCATCAGACAGAGAAAGCTTTGCTTTCTCTGTCGCAACAGGAACAATCATCCCTTTTTTAACATTCGGTGCACCGCACACAATCTGAAGAAGTTCTTCGCGTCCGACGTTAACCCGGCAGATGGTCAATCGTTCAGCATTGGGATGAGGCTGAACCTCTTCAATTCTGCCGACAACAACAAGATCATCAGGAAGAGAGGTCTCATGGACCTCTTCAACTTCAAACCCGAGAAAGGTCAGTTTTTCAACAAGTGAATGAGTATCGGAACAGAAGGAAGGAAGAAAATCTTTGAGCCAGTTGACAGATATTTTCATAAGAGACGGAAAATCTGCATTCATGAATTAAAAAAAGCCCTGAACCGGCAACGAACAGAGCTTTAAACCTACAAGTAACAGAGTGACCCCAACGGGATTCGAACCCGTCCCGCCACCTTGAAAGGGTGGTGACCTAACCGCTAGTCGATGGGGCCAAAAAACATGGGTGAATGAGGGGACTCGAACCCCCGGCCTCCAGGGCCACAACCTGGCGCTCTAACCAACTGAGCTACAATCACCATAGAAAAACTACGGACTTATCTTTGTGCGCCCGACTGGACTCGAACCAGTAACCCTCAGCTTAGAAGGCTGATGCTCTATCCATTGAGCTACGGGCACAGCATCAATCGTCAGAACTTCTCCTCTCTCTGTCGGGGTGCCGAGACTCGAACTCGGGGCCTCCTGCTCCCAAAGCAGGCACGCTACCAACTGCGCCACACCCCGTCTTCTAATACCATTAGAAGGCTCCCAATATACCACAAGAACAATAACTACCAAAAAAAAATTTGATATAACGACACATCGGCAAAGCAGGCTCAACCGCCTTCAGAAAAACGGGATAGAGAATGATACATTAACGATGGCTGAGAAAAAAATCCTTAATGATATGCCTGAGATCATCATGGCATACCATTTCAATAGCCTCCGCTGGTGTAACGAGCTTTCTGCGACGATCATGCATTTCATCCCACTCATCAAGCATGGTTTCGATAAAAAGCGGATAAACCTGAACTAAAAACGATTTACCGAACTTGCGGTACCGGTACTGACCAGCTTCTTTATGATGGACTACTCCTATCAAGCCGGCTTCTTCATAAGCCTCTTTTGCGGCTGATTCTGAAGGTGACAACCCTTTTTCGACATATCCCTTGGGAATGATCCATCGTTCAGATTTTCTGGAGGTAATAAGCACCAGCCTGTTGTCAAGAACAGGAATAACACCCGACTGCTTAAAAACTCCTTTGAACCGTCCTGCCATAACTCATGTTTTTATCTCATTTCCCTTGGCTAACGCCTTGTGCTGCAAATATTTCGCCCCTGCAGGGCTTGCGTCATAACGGTCACTGGCAACTTTTTCACAATTGGCAGGGTATGCAGGCCCGGATTATAAAATACAACTGAATCCGGTATTTAATTACTCTATTCCCGCTATTGGTCTCTTTAGTTTTATAACTCTTTTTAGTAACATAAAAAGAAGAGATACAAAAGTTACTTTCAAAACCAAAACCACGGGTAAACATGAAAGCCATCATTCCTGTTGCGGGGGTAGGCAGTCGTTTACGTCCCCACACCCTTTCAAATCCAAAGGTATTGCTTAACGTGGCCGGAAAACCCATTATCGGTCATATTATGGACAAACTGATCGCCTCAGGCATCGATGAGGCCATTGTCATCGTAGGCTATATGGGCGACATGATTGAAAAGTGGCTTCTGAAACACTATACCATAAAATTCACCTTTGTCATTCAAAAGGAGCAGCTCGGACTTGCTCATGCTATCCGGATGTGCAAACCCTACGTCACGGAGAAAGAACCACTGTTTATTATTCTCGGCGATACTATTTTTGATGTCGATCTTGAAGCTGTACTGAAAAGCCCGTTTTCCACTCTTGGAGTAAAAGAGGTTGAGGATCCCAGAAGATTCGGAGTCGCAGTAACCCGTGATGAAAAAATTCTGAAGTTAGTCGAAAAACCTGACACCCATGTCAGCAACCTGGCCATTGTCGGACTCTACTTTCTTAAACAGGCCGAATCGCTCTTTGCCAGTATTGACAACCTGATTGATAATGAGATAAAAACAAAAGGGGAATACCAGCTTACCGATGCCCTGCAGCTCATGATAGATGCTGGAGAAACATTCACTACGTTTCCTGTTCAAGGCTGGTATGACTGCGGTAAGTCGGAAACCCTGCTCTCCACCAATGAAATTCTTCTTAAAGTAAACATTTTGAAAAATAACATATATAAAGGATGCATTATCAATAACCCGGTCTTTATTGCCGACAGCGCCATTCTTGAGGATGCCATTATCGGCCCCAATACAACTATAGGCGAACAGGCCATTATAATAAATGCCATTATCAAGGATTCCATCATCGGAAGCGATGCGCGTGTCGAGCATATCTCACTCGAACACTCCATCGTAGGGAACAATGCCTCTGTTACAGGCTCACCTCATAAAATAAATATTGGTGATTACTCTGAAATACGGTTAGGATAAGAGATTTATTTGCATAGGAGAGGACTATTCCTTACATTTTATCTGTATTTTTTTGGCATCCCCATTACCTATGGACACGGTGCCGCAAGCTGTCAGAAGGGTTGTGCCCTGAGCTTGTCGGAAGTTTTTCCGTGTCCAGTCGTTTCTTCATGAAATCTCCTCACCGAAAAACACTCCGTTAATACAGTTTTTTCTTGATGTCACTGTATTTGTATAATTAAAAACTTATTGAAATATGTCACAGAAAAGGTATTTTTTTACCTCAGAATCCGTATCAGAAGGACACCCTGACAAAGTTGCAGATCAGATTTCCGATGCAGTTCTTGATGATTTTCTTCGTCAGGACTCCAGTTCACGCGTTGCCTGCGAAACCTTTGTCACAACAGGCCAGGTTATTGTCGGCGGTGAAGTTACCACAAAAGGCACTGTTGATATCCAGACAATAGCCCGTAAGGTTGTCAGTGAAATCGGCTACACCAAAGGCGAATACATGTTTGAAGCCAACTCATGCGGCGTTCTTTCAGCATTGCACAGTCAGTCGCCTGATATCAACCGCGGTGTTGACCGCAAGGAAGAAATTGCTGACGAGTTTGACCGTGTCGGCGCTGGAGACCAGGGTATGATGTTCGGCTATGCATGCACAGAAACTCCTGAGTTGATGCCTGCAGCAATCCAGTTTGCTCAGCAGCTTGTCAAGGTACTTGCCGAAATCCGCAAGAAAGGCAACATCATGACCTACCTTCGCCCTGATGCAAAAAGCCAGGTAACCCTTGAATATGAAAACGAAAAAGTAATCCGCGTTGATGCTGTTGTAGTGTCAACCCAGCACGATCCGGAACCGGAAGGCGTCAGCGAAGCTGCATGGCAGGAGGTCATTAAACATGACATCATTGAACATGTCATCAAGGTTGTCATCCCTGCTTCCCTGATAGATGCAAACACAAAGTTTCATATCAACCCGACCGGACGCTTTGTCATCGGCGGACCACATGGCGATACCGGCCTGACCGGACGCAAAATCATTGTCGATACCTATGGCGGAGCAGCTCCTCATGGCGGCGGCGCATTCAGCGGCAAAGATCCTTCGAAGGTTGACCGCAGTGCAGCTTATGCATCACGTCACGTTGCAAAGAACATCGTAGCAGCCGGACTTGCAGAGAAATGCACGGTTCAGGTCTCATATGCCATTGGTGTCGCACGTCCGGTGTCGATCTACATCAATACCCACGACACGGCAAAACACGGCCTCAACGATGCCCAGATTCAGGAAAAAGCAGAAGTGATCTTCGATCTCCGCCCTGCAGCTATCATTCAACGGTTCAGCCTCGACAAACCCCAGGGCTGGAAGTATCAGGATACTGCTGCCTATGGTCATTTCGGTCGTGATATCTTCCCTTGGGAAAAAACTGAAAAGGTTGAAGAGCTGAAAAAAGCCCTCAATCTGGCCTGAACTATCTCAACCTATTAAATACAAAAAACGTTATGACTGTTGCCGAGGTGCTTGATTATAAAGTAGCGGATATCTCTCTTGCTGAATGGGGACGCAAGGAAATTGAGATCGCTGAGAAAGAGATGCCTGGCCTTATGGCTACGAGAAAAAAATATGCAGGCAAGAGCCCTTTGAAGGGTGCCCGTATTGCCGGCTCTCTCCATATGACCATCCAGACAGCCGTGCTTATTGAAACCCTCGTGGACCTTGGAGCAGAGGTACGCTGGGCAAGCTGCAACATTTTTTCCACTCAGGACCATGCTGCTGCGGCCATCGCAAAAACCGGTGTTCCGGTTTTTGCATGGAAAGGCGAAACCCTTGAAGAATACTGGTGGTGTACACGCCAGATTCTTGAGTTTGAAGGAGGAAAAGGACCGAACCTCATCGTCGATGACGGCGGTGACGCAACCCTTCTGATCATCCTTGGTTACAAAATTGAAAACAACCCGGAACTGCTCGAAAAAGCTCCCGGCAATGCTGAAGAAAAAGCACTTTACCAGCAGCTCAGGGAGGTCTTTGAAGAGGACAACCAGCGCTGGCATAAGGTGGCTGCAGAAATGAAGGGTGTTTCGGAAGAGACAACTACCGGTGTTCACCGTCTCTATCAGATGCTGGAAAAAGGTGAACTGCTTTTCCCAGCCATCAACGTCAACGACTCAGTAACCAAATCAAAGTTTGATAACCTCTACGGATGCCGTGAGTCACTTGCTGACGGCATCAAGCGGGCAACCGATGTGATGGTTGCCGGCAAAGTTGTTGTCGTACTTGGTTATGGCGATGTCGGTAAAGGCTCTGCCAGGTCTATGCGCGCATATGGCGCTCGTGTGATCGTCACAGAAATCGATCCTATCTGCGCACTGCAGGCAGCGATGGAGGGATACGAAGTATCCACCATGGATGAAGCTGTCAAGGAAGGAAATATCTTTGTTACCACAACCGGCAACAAAGATGTCATCACCCTTGAGCATATGAAGCAGATGAAAGACGAAGCTATTGTCTGCAACATCGGTCACTTCGACAACGAGATTCAGGTTGAACAGCTCAATAACTTTGCTGGAGCAAAAAAACTGAATATCAAGCCACAGGTCGATAAATACACCTTTGAAAACGGCAACTCCATCTATCTTCTGGCTGAAGGACGCCTTGTCAACCTGGGATGCGCAACCGGCCACCCTTCATTTGTCATGAGCAACTCGTTTACCAACCAGACGCTTGCACAAATCGAACTCTGGACCAAACAGTATGAGATCGGTGTCTACCGGCTGCCGAAAGAACTCGATGAAGAGGTCGCAAGACTGCACCTTGAACAGCTCGGAGTGAAGCTCACAAGGCTTACGGAAGAGCAGTCTGAATACCTGGGTATTCCTCTCGATGGACCCTACAAACCCGAACATTACCGCTATTGATTGCGGATGTTTACTGCAAACAAAAAAGGCAACCTGTCCGGGTTGCCTTTTTTGTTTGCTGGGGCGGCAGGATTCGAACCTGCGGATGTCGGCTCCAAAGGCCGATGCCTTACCACTTGGCGACGCCCCATTACACGTTCTATCACGGCTGATCTGAATCATAACCGGTGCCGAATATACGCACAATAAGAGAAAATCACAACCACTTACCGACATACCTTACCTACGGGAGTTCAATATTTTCATCATCCCCCCGCGTGCCTCGCATACTCTCTTTATAAGCTTGCCGTTACACCACGCAACCCGTATCTTCCACTCAATTAACTGAATGTTCTGTGTGTCCTGCAGAAATGCATTCAAAAGGAATTTGTTAAACTGAAACCGCCAGGCAATGACAAAAATTAAAATCTGCGGAATAACCCGGCTTCAGGATGCTCTCGAGGCAAGCCATGCAGGAGCCGATGCACTGGGTTTTAATTTCAGCAGCATAAGCCCTCGCATGATCGATCCCGAACTGGCGAAGGCAATCATAAAAATGTTGCCGCCGTTTATCCAGACTGCAGGCATTTTCGTCGATCAATCGCCGACAGAAATCAATGCCATCTGCCGCTTCTGCAATCTGCACATTGCACAACTCCACAACGATCACTACACCCCTGAAAAGGCTCGATCCATTAAAAATGCAAAAGTAATCAAAGTCTTTCGTCCTGCAGAAAATTTTGCAGCAGAAGAGGTCATGGAATTCGCAAAAGAGAGCGGCATCAATACCTTCCTCTTTGATGCCTACCGGCCCGGTATGCCTGGCGGAACGGGAAAAATTATCAAAGCATCTCTTGCCTCGCGGATCTTCAATGAACTTGGCAGTTCATACTACGCCATTCTGGCTGGCGGACTGAACGAAACAAACGTTGGCGAGGCAATTCGCAGCATCCATCCGTACGGCGTTGATACCGCATCAGGTGTTGAAAGCACTCCTGGTATAAAAGATCCCGTAAAAATGAAAGCTTTTATCCGGGCAGTACGCGAAAGCGCTGATTAAACTTCTCCACAATCAGTTACCTGATCCAGGATCAACTCCGAAGTGGTTTCGGGCAATTCAACCGTAATCAGGTGTCCGCAGTCAGGTATACTGACAAAGCGACCGTTCCTGGCAAACTCATTCAGTTTTTTTGTATTCTCACTGGTCATGATAGCATCCCCCTCCCCAGCCACAAAAAGAATCGGTATATCCACAGCCCTGACCATATCCGGCACTGACTCAGTAATCTCAAAAGAGGTTATCTGCCGGGTTGTCTGATCGATAGCTTCCGGTGCACAGAGTCCGAGACTTTTAAATCCTATAAGAATATCATGAAGCATAACCGTATTCTTCGCGAGAACGAGCCGGGCAAATATATAGGCAGGAAGCCACCACGTCAGTTTGCGTAAAAGATTGTTAAAAACAAAAGTAATGGTGCCTGTTGCAACTGCCTGGGTAAAATGACTGTTCGGCAGATATCCGAAATTAAAAAAAGTCATTGATCGGATCAGTTCAGAATGAGCGCGCGCATAATCAAGTGCAACAAAAGGACCGAAAGAGAATGCCGCTATATGAAATTGTCCGAGCCCGAGTTTCATGACAAGCTCATTCAGGTCATGTGCAAAAAAATCAATATGATAGTGGTTTTTCGGATCATTGTCAGACCATCCATGCCCGCGCATGTCGTAAGCGATCGTCCGAATCCCCTTGTCATTGAGGTACCGTATCACATGGTGCCACCACATCCACCAGCAATCCCAGCCATGAATCAGTAACACGGTCTGGGCAGCATCTTTCGGGCCGGAATCATGATAATGATGAACAATACCATTCAATTCAATAAAGCAGCTCTTCTCCATTAAAGAGAGTTCGTAGGCTGCACGTTTTACAGCTGCATTGTCCTGTGATGTCTGAAGCTCAAGAAGTTCCTGACGATAATGGGTAAATTTCTGTGTGGGAAGTGATGCAAGGTGAGCCATAACGCATACCGGATGTGGGTGAATAGAGATATGGTCTTATATTTTATAAATATATACAAAAAATATTGACCATGATCAGAAAATGCGGCCGGGAAGCTTTTCGAGCAGTAAGCAAACAGCTTTACCGTGGTTATTTTCGGGATGCAGGAGCGTTCGTAAATATTTGTTCACATTCTCGCCTGATAATTTCCTGCTGTTCAAGAATAAGTTCAGGTTCAACCGTAAAGTGGTTAAGCAGAAGCGAGAAAATCTGGATAGAGGTTTCAAATTTTTCTGTAACAACAACATCCGCTCCAACCTTGTAAAGGTCGGCCACATCATCAAGAGTTCTTGCCCTGACAATTATGAACGCCTTATTATTGATCTCCCGAATCATCCTGATACTTTTCCCGATTGCAGTAGCATCCGAAATACCCAGCACAACTGCACGAGCATGATCTATTCCTGCCCTTATCAGAGCTTTTTTATCAGTACAGTCGCCGTAATAAATCGGTTCCCCCTTTTTTTTCATGGTTTTAACCATATCCCTGTCAATTTCGAGCACCGCATAAGAGATATTGGTTGCATGAAGCACTGCAGCCACATTCTGACCATTGAGACCGAACCCGATAATAGCGGCGTGAATCTCTCCCGCGCAAATAATTGTACTGTCGGGAGGCCGAACAGGAGGAGCAGAAGAATCCCTCGATACAAGCGGAATAAACCCTAGCGCCGGCACAACCTGATCGGCAAACCTGGGAGCAGCAGCAATCATAGCCGGAGTGACGATCATGGTTACCACACTGACAGCAAGCATTGCCTGAAAGACCTCTTGATTGATAAGATTATTCTTTAATCCAGTCTCTGCCAGCACAAAGGAGAACTCTCCGATCTGGGCAAGCGCCATACCAGCCATCATGCTGACCCTCAGTGAGTTGCCAAGAAAAAGAGAAACAGCTGCAACAATCAACCCCTTGACCAGCAACACCAATAAAGCTATTGAGACAAAAAACGGCAGATTAATCATCTTAACATCGAGCAGAAGCCCTACGGATATAAAAAAGATACTGCTGAATGCCTCACGAAATGGATCGATGGTCACACTTATCTGATGACTTTCATCGGTACTTGCGATAATCATACCGGCAACAAATGAACCGAGAGCAAGCGAAAGACCGGCCAGAGAGGTCAGGTAGGCAGCGCCGAAACAAATGACAAGAGCCCCGATAACAAGAACCTCTCTTGCATGAAGTGATGCTATCAGACGAACCATTCGCGGCATGAGAAGCCTGAAACCTATAAAAATACCTGCAGCAAACAACACGATGATGCCGACTTTGTCAGCCAGAATAACGAAAGAGCGGGTAGCTTCGGGATTCAATAGATCAATGCCGATCATCAAGGGGACAATTGCTATGTCCTGAAAAATAAGAATCCCCAAAGCAATTCGTCCGTGCGGTAAAGCGAGCTCATCACGGTCTGTTAAAATTTTCAGACAGATCGCCGTGCTGCTGACTGAAAAGGTAAATCCAAGAAACGCTGCGGCTGTAAAAGAAATGCCACGATCTATGACGAGCATGAACCAGTAGGAAAAAAAGCTGATTGCCAGACCAGTCAAAAGAATCTGGACAATCCCGCCCACCAGAACAATTTTTTTAAGTTTTTTAAGGTCATCAAGTGAAAATTCCAGCCCTATGGTAAACAAAAGCAGAATCACACCAAGCTCGGCAAGCGTTGAAATCAGCTTCTGGTCATAGACCGCAGCAATACCTGACGGACCAAGAAGAATGCCTGTAAAAATCAAACCGATGACCGGCGGAATTTTCAGACGCTGAAAAACCAGAATGATAGCAACTGCCAGTGCCCCGATAAGCACCAGTTCGCCAAGAAAATCAAATTCATGCATAGAGAGAGCACCTGGTCACTGGAAGAAAAAGAATCCTTTCCTTAAAAAATAACAGTTTATTGCATTTGACAAGGGGAGATCGTTACTGCTATCTTCAGCTTTTCAGCATATTTTTTCTTACTGTTCTTTTCTGAATTCCTTACAATAATTTATCTATCGAGCTGTTATGCCTGTTCAAGTCATCTATATTACGGCACTGCTTCTCTTCCTCGCCATATTCCCGCTCCCTTCTGAATTTTTTAGCCTGCTGCGAATCGTCGCTGCCGGAACATTTGCCTGGGGAGCGTACAGGAATTTCAGCAAGAAAATGCTTTTGCTGCCCCTTGTCTATACGCTGTTTGCGATACTGTTTAATCCGATTATGGAAATAAATCTTGCGAAGGAGATGTGGATACCGATTGACCTTGTTGCAGCAGTAATCCTGCTCGCGACAAAAAATCATATCGCGGAATAGAAGAACAAACAAGAAAAATAGCTGTAAAAAAGGCGGCTCAATGAACCGCCTCCCTCAAACAATTGCGAAACTATCAAACCTGAACGAACTGCGAAGCTGTTGCGCAGCAAATCGGACAAATTGCCGGTGGCGTACCAAGCTCAATATGACCGCAGAAAGGACAAAGCCAGACTTCGGAAGCCGTAATGTCCTTGCCGGTGCGAACAGCTTCCAATGCCTGTTTATAGAGTTCCGCATGCTGCCGCTCAGCCTTGAGCGCAAAAGAAAACATCTTTTTTGCAGGATGATTATCCGTTTCAGCCTGTTCAAGCATCGGTGGATACATTTCTGTATGCTCAAAGGTTTCACCGCCAATGGCAGCCTGCAAATTATCTGCAGTTGAACCTATTCCCCCAAGCGCCGCAAAATGCCCTTCAGCATGAATTGATTCCGCCTGGGCTGTTGTGCGGAATAGCTTCGCTATATTACTGAACCCGGCTTTTTCGGCTTCTTTTGCAAAAGCAAGGTACTTCTGGTTTGCCTGACTCTCACCGGCAAAAGCATCTTTCAGATTCTCATTCGTTGTGGACATAAACGTTGTTTCTCCTTTTATTTTCTTCAAAATGGCCGAGTTATGGTTCCAAAAAAATAGTAATCATGGTTATGCAATAATCCAACACCATAACAGATTTAATCGTTTTTTTTATAAAACCCCTTTGCCCTGATGAGATCAACCCACTCTCTGGCTTTTTTTTCTGCCGATACTGACGGCATCGAGTGAATAACATTGGCTATGTCCCTTAAGGCTATCCTGCCTGTTCCGGGAAAATCAACCTCTCTTGGATCGCCCAGAATCCATGTCTGCGGCTGTGTCGTCTTTCCTTTTTCAGGGTGACTATACTCGATCGGCTGAAACACATCATCAAATGAGCGTTCTCTCCACTCACCGGCAGGAAATGTAATCATTGAAGCGACATCACCCCGAGGATTGAGCCTCGCACATCCTGCGGAAAGAATCAAAGGAGGACCAAAAACAGAGGTGGAATACTCCTTTGGTGTCCCCGTATAACCAACCATAACGGTACCGCTTGCGATACCAATATCAGGGCAGAATTTCATTGCATCATGATCCCCCATCCATCGGGCTACATGCAGGGCATCGACAAAAGGGTCCTCAGATCCAAATCGTTTCGAAAAAAGCAACACAAGCGCATTATCAAGAAATCTCTCGATAACACAAAAATGCTCAATCAGAGATGATTCCCGCATCCAGACAAGAAACATGTTCAGATAGATAAGCATTCCGGCGGGAGAAAGTTCAACGGAGAGTCGTGCAAAATCTGAGATACCGGCATAAAGTACTGTAGCCTCAAGTTCAATTCCCTTTACCGAAAAACAACCGGAATAGTGATCATCAATTTCAACATCAATGGTCAAGGGCTGGGAAATGAGAAAATCCGTTATGGTGTTAAAGCTGAATGGCGTTTTCACCACACTGTCATGTTATTTGGTCTGTAATGCAATATTTTATATGCATTTAAGGAATTACAACCCGACTTTTGCCCTATCCAGTCCACCGACGTTAAAATCAAAAATTTTTTCACCGTTTTGTGACAATTGAGCTGCGATTTTCAGTTCTTTTGCGTTTGTGATTTGTCTGATAAAATTCTGGGGTTCATGAATGAATAACAAGTCAGTCCTGCGGTCACCCGGCCTGTCCACCGAAATCCAGAGTGCATCTCCACCATCAATCTTTACCCGTATTTTATCTCCCGTGTAAAACTGACCTTTATCAACAGCAAACAGAACTTCCGGATCTCCGCCTTTAAGCTTTCTTATCATTATCAATCCATGATTTACACCGGCATAGGGTGATAATAAATTTATCGAGTTTCTGCTCCGTACTGTTGCGGCAGAGAGTTCTGTCTGATCTTTATCCACAGTTATCTTTTCGTAAATCCAGTTACCGGGAGCTTCCGCTGCAACAACCCGCGATGCCAGCACCATAAAGAGCAATAACATGAACACCTTTTGAGGTCTCACCTGTTTATATGAATACGATATTATCCGCATTGTCGTTGAATATGCTGTTATGTTCCGGCCCTTCATAAAATACACAACGGCCAGGTCGTTTTATATGAGTAATTGAAGAAATCATCGGAGAGCACTGACAAAAAAATACTTTTACATGAAGTTTATACCATTGATATATAGTGAGAAAATCTATATATAGAAATCCATGCCCGCCAAGGGCTGCCCTGTTCATTTTTTTTCCGATTCTCATCATGTTCAGACCAAAGTTATTTTCAATTTTACCGGAGCTCACCCCTGACCGGATAATGAAGGATGTCGTTGCGGGTGTCATGGTTGGCATTGTTGCTTTACCATTGGCGATAGCTTTTGCAATAGCATCTGGCGTATCCCCTGAAAAAGGCCTTATCAGCGCCGTTGTCGGAGGATTTCTTGTCTCTTTTCTTGGAGGAAGCAGGGTTCAGATAGGGGGACCTACCGGTGCCTTTATTGTGATTCTTTATGGAATTGTCCAGCAATACGGTATTAACGGCTTGATGCTGGCAACCATCATGTCAGGCATTATCCTCATGATCATGGGATTCGCCCAGTTCGGTTCACTGATCAAGTTTATTCCCTATCCGGTTATTGTGGGGTTCACAAGCGGTATTGCCGTCATTATTTTTTCAAGCCAGATTAAAGATTTTCTCGGTCTTAACATTGCACATGTCCCCGCTGATTTTATCAGTAAGTGGACTGCTTATGGCCGCAACCTTCCAACGCTTGACCTTTTGAGTTTGATGATCGGTATGCTTGCCCTTCTGATTATACTCTTCTGGCCGAAAATTTCCCGAAAAATCCCCGGTTCACTTGTTGCCATCATTGCTACAACGCTGACCGTACAATACTTTCACCTGCATGTTGCAACTATTGAATCCCGTTTTGGAGAAATTCCATCCATGATTCCTGTACCATCGCTTCCTTTTTTTGATTTTGCTACCATCAGGCAACTCATCATGCCGGCAACCACCATTGCCTTGCTTGGTGCAATAGAAGCACTGCTGTCGGCAGTTGTGGCTGATGGCATGATAGGAAGCAGGCACAAATCGAATATGGAACTGATAGCCCAGGGAGCTGCCAATATCATTACCCCTCTTTTCGGTGGTTTACCCGTCACAGGCGCTATCGCAAGAACGGCGACCAATGTCAAAAACGGCGGGAGAACACCTGTAGCCGGAATGATTCACGCCGTAACGCTTCTTTTGATCATGCTGCTGTTCGGCAAGTGGGCAAAGCTCATTCCGATGCCGGCTCTGGCGGCCATCCTTATTATTGTTGCCTGGAACATGAGCGAAATCAAGGTGTTCCGAGAACTCCTGAAAAGCCCTAGAAGCGATGTTGTTGTGCTTCTGACGACATTCAGCCTCACCGTTGTCTTTGATTTGACACTTGCCATAGAGATCGGCATGCTGCTTTCCGTCGTTCTTTTCATGCAGCGGATGGCCCAACTCTCCAATGTCGGCGTCATTACAAAGGATCTGAAAGACAGTGATGAAGAAGAGGATCCCAACACTATTGTGACAAGGAAAGTACCTGATGGTGTAGAGGTCTTTGAATTTAACGGTCCATTTTTCTTTGGCGCAGCAAGCAAGTTCAGAGAAGCCATGCACATTGTTGAAAAGGCACCTAAAATACGCATCATCAGAATGCGCAACGTGCTCTCGATTGATGCCACCGGCCTGAATCTGATGAAAGAACTTCTCAAGGACTGTATAAAAGCAGAAACAAGGCTGATCTTGTCGGGCGTGCATGCCCAGCCGCTCTTCGCTCTTCAGCAGTACGGGTTATACGATGAGATCGGTGAAGAAAACATTTTCGGTAATATTGATGACGCACTCGACCATGCAAGGGAGATTCTCGGACAACCAAAACTGGGCCGGCAACCCAACTTTGTACCTACGGTTGAACGGGAAAAAAACATGACTTCCTGATAGATGGAGTTCGAACAGAAATGAGCAAGAGAGGGCAGAATAACGATCTCTGCCTCTCTCTCAGCCGAAAACGTACACCGGTTACTGCTCTTTACTGCTGTAGGTGCGGATACATGAAACAGCTTTCATGTCATAATAGGTGTTGATACTGGCACCATCCTTTGACTCCTCAGTCACCCTCAAAAAAAGATCACTGATAAAGAGAACTGCATCTTCATAGATCTTCCCCTCATTGATCTGTAACTTAACACCCTTTCGGATTTTTCTTGACATTGTTCCATGGAGCGGAACTGAGGAATATTCAAGAACTTTTTCCCAGGCCTGCAGGTTATTTTCTGCCATAGTTTTAATTAATTATTGTTGAGAATATGTTAATTCGCCTTAATTTATATCATAGAAGTAAAAATATAACTTAATAATTTAGATTAATAAAAATTTTTCCTTAATATAAGGATGAATGATGGAATATGAACCTGAGGTCTGACAATCATGGAAACGATACTCTTTTACGAAAAACCGGGATGCCAGAACAATATCCGGCAAAAAAAGATTCTTGAGCTTGCAGGGCATGCGGTTGAATCAGTCAGCCTTCTCGAACACCCGTGGACAAAAGAGGAGCTTGATCACTATCTCGGAGAAAAAAAAATTGCTGACTGTTTTAATCCAGCTGCACCGGCAATAAAATCGGGGCTTGTAAACCCTCTTGAATTCACAAAAGATGAGGCTCTGGAGGCAATGATCAAGGAGCCTTTACTGATAAAGAGACCCCTTATGAAAATCGGCAACCGTTGCATTCAGGGATTTGATGCAGAGGTACTGAAGAATCTTATCAATCTGAAGCCGGTTCAGGGTGCTGAAAATATCGTAGAAGGGTTCGGAATAGAAGATCTGAATTCATGTCCCCATATCGACAACTCATCATGTATAAAACAGGAGCAATGAAACTATGGAAACAACAATACGACCACTTGGAACAGTCATGCAGCTTCTCGAAGAGCTTGGTCATGAAGTAACTTATGCCTATGACGATCTGGTTTTTGTCAATCATAATGGCTTTCTTCTTCAGTTTGAGAATACGGGCTCAGTCCTGAACCTTTTCTTCAACCAGAACTGCCCGAAAAAAGATGCCGATGACGTTGAGCAGAGCATCATACCCGCCGGTGATAAAAAGGGCCTTTCGATTATCAAAAAAGGCCGGTTCAATGTCACCGAGCAACCTGATGAAAACCTGCAGATCGAATTTTTTGATAACTGAAAAACATAATCATGCTGCGGTTCCCGGTCAGGTTCAAAAATCAATAGGCCGGGAATCTTCTTCCTGTCTCATATCTCATACTCGATGATGATTTCCTTTGTTTTCAGCATATCGGCCACCTCCTTTACTGCGGCGGCAATGCTTCCTCCGGCAGGGAGCTGAAGATCGGAATGGTATCGGGAGAAGCCGTTTTCACCCATGTTGACGACAAGAATGTCGCTGGGCGCGTTCAACTGCTTCAAGATTTCGATATCATAATCATCAGCATCATCAATAGTAGTGATGAAAATAAGCCCGGCATCAGTGAGAATACGGGCCAGCTCTCCGATTCTTCTCAGTCTCTCTCCTGCGTTATCGACATGGTATCCCAAGTCAGCATCCAGGCCACGGTCAATATTGGCAACGCCAAGATAATAAGCGTTCAGGCGGTTGTTAAACAAGCCTTGTTCAAGAGCTTTGGCCACTGATCGTTTGCCTGTGCCGGGAACTCCGGTAAAGACAATGAATTTAGCCCGATGCCGGTTTGCAAGTTCCCTTTCTTCCGATTTGATCAACCCTTTTTCCCAGTTGTTCTCCCGCTCGCGGATATGACGCTGCAGCAGGGTTTCGTCAGTTGAAAGGTTCTCAATGACAATACCCCCACCGGCAATTTCATAATTGTCAACGATAACAAAACGCCCGGTTGTCTCACTTGCGGCTGCTGTATCAAATGCAATGGGACGGGATGTTTCGAGAATGCACTCCCCTACATCGCGGCAATCGAGCTGATGTTTATGTTTACTGTAACTCAGATCGGATGCATCAAGCGTATTGCAGATTTCTGCAAGCTTCACCGAGGCGCGTGCAGAACCAATCTTAAGCTTATACTCCTTCTCCATGATCATCGGCGCTCTGCCAACCCAGAAAATATTCACCCTGAAACGAGTGCCCACTTCAGGTAACGGTTCACAGGGTTTCACCATGAGTTCACCGGGACGTATATAGATCTGGGTGGTAAGGGTAAACCCAAGAGCCTCGCCTGTTAAGGCGACTTGTTTAGGAGCAGTGTTGAACGACTCTACGGATTGTATGGCCGACTGCTTCCCTGAAGGGAGAAACAGCACCTCATCACCAACACTCACCGAACCGGCAGCAACCGTACCTGCTGCAATTCTCCGGTCATCGTTCTGACGGGTAAACTTGTAGATATCCTGTACAGGAAAACGAAACGGCTTGTCCTGGAGCTGCTTGTCGCTGGTGAATCCGTCGAGTTGTTCAAGCACAGTAGCTCCCTTGTACCAGGGCATACGTTCTGAAAGCGTAGCGATGTTGTCGCCTTCGCGGGCACTGACAGGAATAAAGCTTACGGGCTTCACCTTGATCTGGGCAAGAAACTCCGAATAGTCGGCTTTCAGCCTTTCAAAAACCTCTTCGCTGAAATCGACAAGATCCATTTTGTTGACCAGCACTGTGACCTGTTTCACACCAAGCATTGAAACCATCTGGCCATGCCGCTTTGAGTTTTCCCTGATGCCTTCATCTACGTCAATAACAAGCAGTGCTGATTCAGCTCTTGATGCGCCGGTTATCATGTTTTTTAAAAACTCAATATGACCGGGAGCATCGATAATGATATAGTCGCGCGCGGCTGTCTTAAAAAAACAGCGAGCCATGTCAATGGTGATCCCCTGTGACTGCTCATCTTTTAGCGCATCAAGAAGAAAGGCATACTCGAAAGGCTTTGAGTTCCTCCGGCAGTTCTCTCTTACTGATTCAAGCCTGCCCTTTGGAAGTGTACCCGTATCTGCAAGCAGTCGGCCAATCACCGTGCTTTTGCCGTGATCAACATGACCGACAATAACTATATTCATTTGTGCTCGTCCATTCATCATACCAATGCGAAAATAATATTTACTGATCCTTCATTATCACCTGCCCACGCTACATATATCCGTCGCGGCGCAGGGTTTCAAGCCCGCCATCCTCACTATCCTGAGCACGTCCTGACCTCTCTGCAATATTGGAGAGCCTGCCGCTTTTAAGCTCGTCGATGATTTCAGATACCGTTCGTGAACCTGAATCGACTGGATTGGTGCATGGATAACAACCGAGTGAGCGGTACCTTGTGCCGCTGCCCTGATTAAAATAGAGCGCCACTACAGGGATTTTTTCTCTTTCGATATATTCCCAGATGTTCAGCTCGGTCCAGTCGAGCAGAGGGTGAATGCGAACATGGGTTCCGGGGGAAAAATCAGTCTTGAACTGGTTCCAGAACTCGGGTGGCTGGTCGCCTACATCCCAGACGTTATCCTTGTCGCGGGGCGAGAAATAGCGCTCTTTCGACCGGCTCCCCTCTTCATCAGCCCTGACGCCAACGATTACGCCGGTATAGGGTTCACTGCCCTCATCGGGCACATAGTGCTTCAGGTCGTGATCCATGCGGTAACGAGGCCACTCACCGGAAAGAGTGTGTTTCAGCGCTTCGCTTTTCAGGTATTTGCAGCAGGTGATGCGATCGGTATTTCCGTCAGGAAAGGTGAGCTTGCTCTCAAGCGCCTCGCGGTTTTCGCCGTACATCATGTTAAGATTCCATTCCAGAGCTATACGGTCGCGATACGAAATCATTTCAGGAATTTTGTAATGCGTATCGATATGTACAAGCGGGATAGGGACATGGCCGAAAAAAGCTTTACGGGCAAGCCACAGCATGACAGTGCTGTCCTTGCCGATTGACCAGAGCATGCAGAGGCTTTTAAATTCACGGTAGGCTTCCCTGAGGATATAGACACTTTGAGCTTCGAGCTTATCGAGATGATCCATTCTTTCTTGATATAGTTACTTATGTTCACGGTGGAGGCCGCACTCGCGATGTTCGGCAATTTCCCACCACCAGCGTCCCGCTCTGATATCCTCTCCGGGTTTGACTGCTCTGGTGCAAGGTGCACAGCCTATGCTCGGATAGCCACGGTCATGAAGAGCATTATACGGAACTGAGTTGGTTTTGACATAGTCCCATACCCAGGCTTCCGATACTTCGGCAAGGGGATTTATTTTGTAGAGTCCGAATGCCGCATCCCACTCAACAGGGGCAACGGCAGTTCTGGTGACCGACTGCTCCCGGCGGAGGCCGCATATCCATGCTTTCAGTGTCGAAAGTTTGCTGGTAAGCGGCAGTACCTTTCGAATGCGGCAGCACTCCCGACGAAGTTCAACACTTTCATAAAAAAGGTTTGCCCCATAACTGGTCACCAGTGCCTGAACAGCAGATGTCTCAGGAAAAAGCACCTCTATCTGCATACCGTAGTGCTTCCTCGTTGCATCAAGAACATCGTACGTTTCCTGCGGCAATCGACCTGTATCCAGAGTAAAAACAGGAACCTGGAGCTTTTCATGCTGAAGAATATCGGTAATGACCTGATCTTCGGCACCAAAACTGGATGCAAGTGCCGTTGATGCTTCACCAAAAAGCTCAACAGCACGGCAGATGATCTCTGCAGGTGTTTTGCCGGATAGTTCCAAACTCAGTTTTTCAACCTTTTCCCTGCTCATATACCAAGAATTTCATCCTTTATCTTTTCCAGCCCAATCCGGTCGATCATATGCCCGAAACGCTCCTTTTTATGTGCATGATCTCTATACACTGATACGGATTTTTCTATTAAAAGAAACAATTCTTCTTCACTTTCCACCAATCTTTTCAAAATAGAGGCAAAACGGGGAATTCTCCCCATGGTTCCGCCGATAAAAAGAGTATATCCTTTCCTGCCCACAACCCATGCCTTGTCGGTACAGAATGAGGTACAGGCACTGCAGTTGATGCATTTCTCCTGATCGGAGGTATAACTATATTCATCTTGATTTGTATTACGTTCAATTGCATTGACCGGACAGATCGGTATGCATAAACCGCAATCTCTGCAAGCCGACGGAACCCATTTCGGTTCTATGGCTCCCCTGACACCGATATCGTTTTCATTCGCCTTTGTGCAGTTGTTTGCACAACCCGTTACCGACATCTTGAATTTCGAATGTGTTTCCTTTTTGAAATATTCTGCATCAAGCTCCCTTGCAATCTTCTTGGTGTCAAACACTCCCCAACGGCATGTCTCACCTCCCGGACACGCAACAATGACTCGAACCCGAGGGCCACAGGAGCCTAACTCAACCCCTGCCTGCCGGAGTTCAAGTTCCGCATTTTCCAGATTGTCGCGATGTACGTAATGGATTTCAACTCCCTGACGTGTTGAAAGATGAACAAACCCTCGTCCGTATTGTTCAGCAACCCTTGCTATACATGAGAGTTGCAATGCTGTAAGATCGCCAGCAACCGCTTTCAGACGCAACACATAATAATTCGGCTGCTTCTGGCCCATCATCCCAACTTTGCTCACAGGCGCTGTATAAGGCTCTTGTACCTGCATACTTTTTAACGTTCTAAGTTTCTAAAACAACACTCACCCCTCAACCAGATCACCATTCTCTCGCAACAACTCCATGTCTGATTAACAATTGTCAATAAACCCTTATCTCTTAATCATATCCAAGCGCATACCCTATAAATACCATAAATATGGTATGCGGAAGTGAAAATTCCAGGAGAGCAATATCAGATAAAAATGCAGTTATATATAAATAATAAAATAAGTTAAATCAACGAATATGCTATTCTGAGGAGTGACGGTCGATAATAAGAATTGCTTGTATTTCAAGATGATGTTATGTATAATTAACAATTGTAGAGACATATAGCCATATAGGGATCTAAAGAAGAGTGAAATATATGTGCGCTGATGCCGGAATAAGACCCGTCTCTTGATACCCGAAGGAGTTAGCTTGTACCATCGATGACACGATGGTTATTGTTACGTTCGACAAGATTGTTTCCCAAGAGAGATTTAACACCTTGCTGAAACCCAGCATCTTTACTCGATGACGTTTGTAACAGCGATAGCCGTTGCGTTGTTATCAGGTTTCTTTTTTCCCTGAGTGTATTTCATCTTAATAATTCGTAACAACGGAGGCAAGATAATGGCAAAAAAAATAGTCGTGTTAGGTGGTGGTACTGGCGGAACAATCATCTCGAATAACCTCAGGAGACACTTACCTAAAGATTGGGAAATCACAGTGATCGATCGTGATGACCGGCATATCTATCAACCAGGAATGCTTTTTGTTCCTTTCGGGATCCAAAAGTCAAATACACTTGTCCGATCAAGGAAAAAATATATCCTTCCTGATGTTAATTTTGTGATTGATGAAATCACTCATATTGACCCGGACAAGAAGGAAGTAAAAACCAAGAACCATAAATTTTCGTACGATTTTCTCGTTATCAGCACCGGATGCAAGATAGTGCCTGAAGAGAATGACGGCCTCATGGATGCATGGGGCAAGAATGCCTTCTCTTTTTATACTATCGAAGCAGCTGAAATGCTTCAGAAGAAACTGAAAGAGTTTGTTGGAGGTAAACTGGTCATGAATATTGCCGAACTTCCCTTCAAGTGCCCGGTAGCACCTATCGAGTTTGTCTTTCTGGCTGACTGGTACTTCAAGAATAGAGGCATCAGAAACAAAACCGAGATCGAATTAGTTACTCCTCTGCCTGGTGCTTTTACGAAACCTAAAGCTTCTGCGGTTTTCATTGAGTCTGCCAAAAGCAAGAACATTAAAATAACGACCGGTTTCGAGCTCAATGCCGTCAATGGAAAAGAGAAATATATAGAATCGGTAAAGGGGGATAAGGTGTCATTTGATACGTTGGTCATCGTACCATCAACCATCGGTGACAAGGTGATCAGTGATTCAGGTATGGACGACGGGATAGGCTATGTACCAACTCACCATAACACCCTTAAGGCTCTAAAGTACGACAGTATCTACGTGATTGGCGATGCTACAAACGTTCCCACATCCAAGGCAGGCTCGGTTGCCCATTATGAAGCAGATGTAGTGGTTTTCAACATCATGTCTGAAATACATGGAGTCAAACCTGAGGAGATATACGATGGCCATTCAACCTGTTTCATCGTTTATTCAAAGGGAACATCCTCACTCATCGACTTCAACTATAAAATAGAACCATTGCATGGCATGTTTCCTGCGCCTAAATTCGGGCCATTCAGTCTTCTTAAGGAAACCAAGATGAACTGGTATGGTAAACTTGGTTTTGAATGGCTCTACTGGAATGTTCTTCTTGCAGGCCGTCATCTTGGTGCACCTCCAACCCTTGTCATGGCTGGAAAGGAAGTCGGGTAAGAATAGAAACCATGGATTCGGTACAATTGCCCCGGTTGATGATATCGTCGCCACAGAAAAGCTCCGGTAAAACGATGGTCAGCGTTGGCATTTTGTCTCATTTTGTCAGAAAAGGTTTATCTGTCCAGAGTTTCAAGAAAGGACCCGACTTCATTGATCCGATGTGGCTCAGCCTTGCAAGCGGCAAAGAGTGCTTTAATCTTGATCCTTACCTTATGGGCATTGAGGCTTGCTGTGACTCTTTTTTGAGAAACAGCTGCCGCGATAACAGCAGACTCTCTCTTATTGAAGGGAACCATGGTCTGCATGACGGCATTGATCTTGATGGTTCCGACAGCAGTGCAGGAGTTGCCGGGATTTTGGAGACGCCAGTATTGCTTGTCGTTGACAGCAGGCAAACAAACAGGGGAATTGCCGCGCTTGTAATGGGAATGCAGGCGATGCCGCCGAAGGTCAACATAGCCGGGGTTATTTTAAATCAGGTAAGAAGCCCACGTCAAGAGGAAAAGCAGAAAAGGGCGATTGAAAAATTTTGCAATGTACCTGTAGTGGGCTCCATTCCTATGGACAAAGAGCTTGTTATTCCGGAAAGGCACCTTGGATTAACAACGGTAGGCGAAACAGCTGATGCTGAAAAATTTGTTCGAAATGCCGGAGAAAGGATTGCTCATTATTGTGATATGAATACAATCAGATCGCTTTTTAATGAGGCGCCATCACTGCAGAGAATTAAAATTGATACTTGTGAAACCACAACTTACGCGAAAGTAAGAATCGGAGTGTTCAGAGATGCGGCATTCTGTTTTTACTATCCCGAAAACCTGTGCGCACTGAGAAACAACGGTGCTGATCTCGTTTTTATTGATTCGCTTCATGCATCGTCTTTGCCTGACATCGATGGGCTATATCTTGGCGGTGGATTTCCTGAATTTTTTCTGGAACTCTTGAGCACCAACAAGGGACTACTCACTGATGTTCATGAAAAAGTGGAGTCAGGGATGCCTGCTTATGCTGAATGTGGTGGTCTAATCTACCTTTGCAGAAGGGTTGCATATGGAGGTAAAACATATTCGCTAGCCGGACTCCTGCCCTTTGATATAGCGTTTCAGAGTAATCCGGCAGGACATGGATATCTTGATCTGAAAAGTCGTACTGACTCTCCCTGGTTCAGAAAAGGTGTGCCGGTTAAGGCTCACGAGTTTCATTATTCGAAGCCTGTCATGCAGGGAGCAGAGTGTACATACCAGTTTGATGTGATCAGGGGAACGGGAATAACCGGAAAACATGATGGACTGCTATACCGAAACCTGTTTGCATCCTATGGACACATACATGCAATCGGAAATCCAGAGTGGGCAGAGACGTTTGTTTCACTGGCATCCGATATAAAAACCAAAGGACGTGTTGCTGCAGTATGATTTTATCTCTTGTGAACCGGGAAAAAACAAAAAAATGTTCATGGAGAATTTGAATATTTCCAAACAAACCATTAACTATATAGTTATGTCGTTTAACCGTTGTTTAGTTAACGCTCCCCTCTTTATAGGTTATCATTATTGAATCAGTATAGTATACCGTGTCTGACTTAACATCTCATTTCTTGCTGATAGATTTCAGAGGTTTTTTTATTTGCAATTTCGTCATTGATTGCCGGTTTTTCCATTTATACAAAAATCATTAAAGGAGCGAAGTATGTCTATTGAAGTTAATGGTACCAGTTATGCTACCGATGAAAACGGTTATCTCCTTAATCTTGGGGAGTGGACTGAGGATGTCGCAAAGAAGTTGGCCGAAGTTGAAGAGATTGATATGACTGAAGAGCATTGGAATCTTGTGAATTTCCTAAGGGGTTATTATGAAGAATACCAGATAGCTCCAGCAGTCAAAATACTGACTAAAGCTATCGCCAATGAAAAAGGGATGGATAAAAAAGATGCTTCTGAGTTCCTCTACAAGCTTTTCCCGAAGGGTCCGGCTTTGCAGGCCTGTAAAGTTGCAGGACTGCCGAAACCTACAGGTTGCGTTTAAGGACAAAAAAGCTGTTTCCTAAAAAACAAGTTACTGTGAATCAAAGGAGGCATAATGGAAGGCGCTAAAGATGCTGCTTCAGAGGGAGTAGATCATAACAAGGATGGCGGGGCAAACGGTAATGACAAATTTCTGAATCCGACTCCAATGCTTGATGAGTTGGAAAAAGGCCCCTGGCCAAGCTTTATTTCGGGGTTCAAGGAGCTTGCGGAAAGAACGGAAAAGCCCATGCTGCGTGGCGTAATGGATCAGCTCGAATACTCCTATAATACAAAAATGGGGTACTGGAAAGGTGGTCTTGTCACGGTCGATGGTTATGGCGCAGGGGTCATAACCCGCTATTCGATGATAAAAGACAAGATTCCTGAAGCGGCTGAATTTCATACCATGCGAATTCAACCAGCTCCCGGGCTCCACTATAACACCGCAATGATGCGGGAGCTTTGCGATATCTGGGAAAAGTACGGCAGCGGAATTATTGCCCTTCATGGTCAGACCGGTGACATCATGCTTCAGGGGATCGAAGAAAAAAATGTTCAGCAGTGTTTTGATGAGCTCAACAAGGCAGGATGGGATCTTGGAGGCGCAGGTGCGGGAATGAGAACTGCAGTCTCCTGTATAGGACCGGGGCGTTGTGAAAATGCCTGTTACGACAATCTGAAGGTTCATATGAAGGTGTTGAAAAACTTTATCGGCGCTCTTCACCGTCCTGAATGGAACTATAAAATCAAGCTGAAGTTTTCGGGATGCCCCAATGACTGCACGAACGCTATCATGCGTTCGGATCTGGCGGTTGTCGGCACATGGAAGGATTCCATTCAGATTGAGGAGCATGAGGTCAAGGCATGGGTAGAGGAGAGAGGTATGGATGCGCTGGTTAATCAGGTGATCAATCTTTGTCCGACCAGAGCGATATCGCTCATTAACGGCGAGATGGTTATTGAGAGCAGGGATTGCGTTCGCTGCATGCATTGCCTGAATGCCATGCCGAAAGCGCTGTCGCCCGGTAAAGAGAGAGGAATTTCCCTGTTGATGGGCGGCAAAAACACCCTTAAGGTCGGTGTCAATATGGGATCGCTGATTGTGCCTTACATGAAGATGGAAAGTGATGAGGATATTGATGCGTTCATTGAACTGGTTGAGGAAATTATTGACTGGTGGGACGATAATGGTCTGGATCACGAAAGAATTGGTGAAACCATTGAGCGTGTCGGCCTGAAGCTGTTTCTTGAGGGTATCGGCCATAAAGCAGACATCAATATGGTGACGAGACCGCGCGACAATCCTTACTTCAAGGCTAAATACTGAGGGTTTTGTCTGGTCGTATCCTGCGATCAGCCGCTGAGATTTAACTACTTGCAAACAGGCAGAACACTGCCTCCATAATGAAGGAACTATTTTATGAGCAGTCCTGAAATTAAGTGGAAAACCGTCGAGTCGGGGCCTCACACCTATGAGGATGCACTTCATCCTGTCGTACTGAAAAACTACGGAAAGTGGAAATATCATGAGATCCCCAAACCCGGCGTACTGAAGCATGTTGCCGAAAGCGGTGATGTCATTTATACGGTACGTGCAGGAACACCCCGTCAGGATACGGTGGATATGGTCAGAAGACTTTGCGATGTAGCCGATAAGTACAGTGACGGATTTTTCCGTTTCACCGTTCGCAATAACGTTGAGTTCCTGACTCCACATGAGGAAAATATCGAGATGATGATCACGGATCTGGAAGCAATGGGGTTTCCTGTAGGAGGAACAGGGATGTGCATCTCTTCTGTGTCTCACACTCAGGGGTGGCTTCATTGTGATATACCTGCTACTGACGCATCCGGTGTTGTCAAGTCAATCATGGACAGTGTCTACAATGAGTTCAAGGAGATGCAGATGCCGAACAAGGTAAGGCTGTCGACTTCGTGCTGTTCTATCAACTGTGGAGGCCAGGCCGATATTGCCATTGTTGTCAAACACACCCGTCCTCCGCGAATTAATCATGACCACCTTTCGCTTGTGTGCGAATTGCCGAAAGCCGTTTCCCGTTGCCCTGTTGCAGCCATCAGGCCGACTGTTGTTAACGGTAAACGATCACTTATGGTGGACGAGGCGAAATGCATCTGCTGCGGTGCATGTTTCGGAGCCTGCCCGGCAATGGAAATCAATCATCCTGAACATTCAAAGTTTGCAATCTGGGTCGGGGGTAAAAACAGCAATGCCCGTTCGAAACCTTCAACCATGAGCATTGTTGCGCATAATCTACCGAACAACCCGCCACGATGGCCTGAAGTCACTGAGGTCATCGGCCAGATTCTTTGTGCCTATAAAGCAGGTGGACGCCCCTGGGAACGTATCGGTGAGTGGATTAACCGGATTGGCTGGAAGCGCTTTTTTGAAGAGACAAACCTTACTTTTGATGAAGACATGATTGACAGTTATCGTCATGCAAGAACCACGTTCAATCAGTCCGCTCATGTCCGCTTTTAGTTAAAGGAGATATTCATGATAGTAGAATCCAATCCAATCCTTGATTTTGCGACTCATTACCAATTTCCTGAATTCAGTGAACAGACGGGAGTTGATAAAATTGTCGCATTCGGAGATCAGAGTCACAAATGCCCTGTTTATATCAGACAGGTACCGCCATGTACGGCAGAATGTCCGGCAGGTGAGGATATCAGAGGATATCACCGTTTGCTGTCCGGCATTGACAAGTCCCCTGACGCATGGAAAGCAGCCTGGGAGACTCTTGTTGATGCCAACCCTTTTCCTGCGGTTATGGGGAGAATTTGCCCCCATCCTTGCCAAAGTGCATGCAATCGGCAGTACCATGATGAAAGTGTCGCGATCAATGCGGTGGAACAGGCAATCGGCAATTACGGAATTGAAGCCAATCTGCAACTTCCCGGGCCGGGCAGTAATACAGGTAAGAGAGTGGCCGTTATTGGAGGTGGTCCGGCAGGATTGTCTGCAGCGTATCAGTTGCGTCGGAAAGGTCATGCCGTAACCATCTTCGATGCCAATGAAAAATTAGGCGGCATGGTTCTTTACGGCATCATGGGCTACCGAGTGGATCGCTCCATCCTCGAAGCTGAGATTCAGCGTATCATTGATCTTGGAGTTGAGACAAAGATGGGGGTACGTGTCGGGACCGACGTTACTCTTGAAGAGCTTGAAAAAGAGTATGATGCTGTTTTTGTAGGGATGGGGGCTCAGGTTGGCAGAGGACTGCCGATTCCCGGTTTTGCTGATACGCCTGGAGCAACAAACGCCATTGATTTTTTAAAAAAGTATGAAATCAAAGGTGATTCGGTTTCTGTCGGCAAAAAGGTTGTTGTTATCGGCGATGGGAACGTTGCCATGGATGTGGCGAGGCTGGCACTGCGTCTCGGGTCTGAGGCTATCCTGATTTCAGGTGTTCCGAGAGAAGAGATGGCCTGTTTTCCTGAAGAGTTTGACGATGCTTTCAGGGAAGGAACAAGTATGCATTACATGACAGGAACGCTTGAGGTTTTGAAAGGTGATAATGGCGTCAGCGGTCTGGTTTGCACAAAAATGATGAAGAAAGAAAAAGGCGAGGGTGGATGGAACTCCCCTATTCCTTTTCTACGCTACAAGAACACTGATGTAACCTTTGAAATTGCGTGTGATATGGTTGTTGCCGCCATCGGACAGACAACTGACATGCAGGGGTTTGAAAGCATTACAAATGCCAGTCAATGGCTAAAGGTCGATCGCTATTTCCGACTGCCGGGCAGGGAAAAGGTTTTCGGAGGGGGGGATGCAATAAAAGTTGACCTTATCACTACAGCTGTTGGTCATGGGCGCAAGGCAGCACACTCGATTGATGCTTTTTTGAAGGGTGAGGCACTTCCTGAACAGGGTTATCGTGAAGTGACAAAAGTTAAAAAACAGGATGTTTTATACTTTTTTCATTCAGAGCAGGCAAAAAGAGAGACCAAAAAGCCGCTTAATGTAGTCGGGAACCACGATGAACTTCTTGTCCCGTTGACCGAAGAACAGATCCGGGCAGAATCAGAGCGATGCATGAGCTGCGGGCTTTGTTTTGACTGTAAACAGTGTGTTTCGTTCTGTCCTCAGGAAGCCGTCACACGGTTCAAGGAGAACCCGCCCGGTGAAGTGGTCTATACCAATTATTCCAAATGCGTCGGATGTCACATCTGTTCACTGGTGTGCCCTTCCGGTTACATTCAGATGGGAATTGGAGATGGTCTGTAACGGGCAGAAATTACAACTTCGAAAATGATGGAGGCAAGAGCTCTATGATAGATGATTTGATTATCACTCTTCAGCAAGCGATTGAAATTTCAAGGAACTGGGCTAAAACCGGTTGGTCTGTAACGTTCGGGCCACGCAACACCGAAGTATTGTCTCTCGAAAAGGCAAAGGCACTACCGAAAAATTTCGTTTTTCGCGAGGAAGCGGTTAACTACTGGCGGCAGGCACAGCTTACCGGAAATGATGCCGCAGATTCGGGTGAAAAAGCGTTGAAGGCCCTGAAAAGCGGCAATCTCGGAGTTGCTGCTGATGCTCTTTATTTGTCACAATATATAGAACAGCCTTTCGCTGGTTACTCCAGACTATGGTATGATTTGTATGAAACCATGAAGGCGTTGGTTATGAAGGCCTGAAAAGTTCATGATCATCTTTTTTTTCAAAACTGGATAATCATTTAGACTGACAGTGAACATTGGAATTCTGCTCAAAGAGGGACCGTACAATCATCAGGCATCTGATACGGCCTATAATTTTGCTGAAGCAGCAATCAAAAGGGGACATAGGATAGATGCGGTCTTTCTCTACAATGACGGCGTCCTGAATGTTTCAAAACTCATGGATCCCCCACAGGATGACAGAAACATTTCGAGCCGCTGGACGGTTTTCAGTCAAAAGTACGGCGTCAAGATTTTTGCCTGTATTGTAGCTTCAAAACGACGCAGCATCAACGAAGACGTTTTGATTGAGGGCGGGGTTATAACCGGACTCGGAACTTTCACTGACATTGCCACCCGAAACGACAGACTTGTAACCTTTGGAGACTAAGAGGTGACTTATGGATTTTGTGCAGGATATGAACATTAAAAAAATCATGCATGTGCTGCGTCATGCGCCACATGGCACAATTTATACTTATGAGGGGTTGGAAATGATTTTGATCATGGCGACCTACGATCAGGACATTTCGGTTGTATTTATCGGGGATGGAGTCTACGCTCTCAAAAAGGGTCAGGAAACCTCGGGAATTGGTATCAAGGGTTTTGCAAGAACATTTTCGGCTCTGGATGGATACGATGTTGAAAAGCTGTATGTCGATCAGCTTTCGCTTGAAGAAAGAGGGTTGAGGGAAGATGATCTTGTTGTCGATGTTGAGGTATTGAGTTCTGAGAAAATCGGCGCTCTGATGAAAGAACAGGATGTTATTATTCAGCATTGATCAGAGCTTGTTTATGCCCGTTGATTACGTGACGTTGCCGGACCTGTTAACAACATTGAAACATTACGTGTTATCATGCTTCATACTGTCAATAAATCTCCATTTGGAAACGATACATTAGAGACATGCATAAGGTTTGCTTTGCCTGGCGATCCAATTCTTCTGATCGAAGACGGTGTTTATGCTGTTCAGGGCGGGAACCGGTTTGCCTCAATGATTGAAACCATACTGAAAAAAAACCCTGTTTTCGCCCTTCAGCCCGATCTCAGTGCCCGTGGGATAAGCGTGATTACCAACGGAGTAACAACTGTCGATTACGAAGGTTTTGTGGAACTGGTCGAGCAACATCATGTGAACAGCTGGTTATAATAGTGCCATATGAGAACTGCGTGGGGAGAACTGATAGAGAAAAACAGGGAGAAGATTCTTGATCAGTGGATCGAGAAGGGACTTTCAATTTTTCCTGAAAAAATCGGCAGGGGTACTCCGATCGGTGAATCACTTTCGGAGGGGTTGTCAATAATACTGGACGGGATTGAAGAGAACACTAAAAGCTTCGTGGCTGCTGTAAACCAGATTGCCCGAATTCTGGCTGTTCAACCGCTTCCTCCTTCGAAAGCGCTGCTGCTCTTTTCGGAACTGAAAGCAATCTTTCATGAAACAGCATCGAAAGCCAGTAACAGACATGCTTTGACGCAAGCGGATCGGGATGCATTTCAAGCCCGTATTGAACAGATTCTGTTAACTGCCTTTGATTTTTATATGGCGAATCGTGAAAAAATTTATCAGCTGAAAGTTGAAGAGAGCAAACGGCAGGCATTCATGCTTATGAGGAGGGCTCAAGGATGAAAAAAGCGCTTATACCTTTGTTGATGGTAGCAGTTCTTGCGTTGATTCCTTATATCGGGGTTCGCTATGCCGGACTAGGTTACCTGTTCGGGATTGTTATACCCTATTCGGCAATGGCTGTACTGATCTGTGGCTTTATGTCCAGAATGGCTGACTGGCTGAGAAGGCCTGTACCTTTCTGTATTCCTACGACATGCGGCCAGGAAAAATCTCTGGACTGGATAAGGCAGGATAAGCTGGAAAGCCCTTCGAGCTTCTTTTATGCTGCAGCGAGGGTATTGTCTGAAGTGTTTTTTTTCCGTTCGCTGTTTCGAAATACCAGATCCGAGCTGCATAAAGGGTCAAATCTGACCTATGGTTCAAACAAGTGGTTATGGCTTGGCGGTTTGGCTTTTCACTGGTCTCTCCTGGTGATTGTGCTCAGACATGCCCGTTTTTTTTTCATTATGGTTCCGGATTCACTCCAATATCTTGATGATGCAGACCGCTTTCTTGATGTGACTCTTCCGGCATTCTACATGACTGATGCTCTTGTGCTTGCCGCAGTAACCTTTCTTCTGCTCCGCCGAATTCGGGATGCCAGAATGAGGGTGATATCGCTGCCGACCGATTTTTTCCCTCTCTTTTTAATTATGGCCATAGTCGTGCTGGGAATCAGCATGCGCTATGTAACCAAGGTGGATGTCATGCCGGTGAAGGCACTGATGATGAATCTGGTTAATTTCACTTTTGAACCTCCCGGAGAGATCGGCACGCTGTTTTACGTCCATTTATTTCTGATCTGCGTGCTGGCAATTTATTTCCCTTTCAGCAAACTCATGCATATGGGCGGAATCTTTTTAAGCCCCACACGCAACCAGGCTAATAACAGTCGTGCAAAACGTCATAGGAATCCATGGAATTCAGCCATAAAGTTCCGGAGCTATGCTGAGTATGAGGATGATTATCGCGAGAAGATGAAAAAGGCGAAATTGCCGGTTGAAAAGCAATAACTATGTCGAAATACGCTCCGAAAGTATCCGAACTCAAAAAAGAGTTTGACGAAAAGCCAACTATCCTCAAAGGAAATTATCTCGACAAAGAGTGGTGGGATATACCTGTCGAGTTCCGTGAGGGCAACTGGTGCTTTCCTGCCAAGCCTGAAGTATTGGAAAGTCTCGGATTTGCAAATCCACGCAAATGGGCTGCAACTGATCAGGACTGGAAACTGCCGAGCGGCTGGAAAAAAACTATCAGCGAAGGACTGAAGAGCCGTCTGAAAAAATACCGTTCTTTAAAGCTTTTTCTGGACACCTGCGTCCGTTGCGGAGCATGTGCTGATAAATGCCATTTTTTTCTTGGTACCGGCGATCCGAAAAATATGCCTGTAGTGAGGGCGGAACTGATCCGTTCTGTCTATCGTAATGATTTCCCTCTTGCCGAAAAAATCCTGAAGGGTTTTTCGGGATCGAGAAAGCTGACTACGGAGGTGATCAAGGAGTGGCACATGTATTTCAACCAGTGTACTGAGTGCCGCCGATGCTCGGTTTTCTGCCCTTTCGGTATTGATACTGCCGAAATTACAATGCTTGCACGTGAGCTGCTGAACCTGATCGGCGTCAACAATAACTGGATACTGGAGCCAGTTTCAAATTGCAACCGTACCGGAAACCATCTTGGCATTGAGCCGCACACTTTCGTGCAGAATATTGAGTCGCTGGTTGAGGATATTGAGGATATTACCGGTGTAACGGTGAAACCGACATTCAACCGCAAGGGCGCTGAGGTGCTTTTTATAACGCCTTCCGGTGATGTGTTCGGCGACCCCGGAGTTTATACGATGATGGGCTACCTGCTTCTTTTTCATCATATCGGGCTGGATTATACTATAAGTACGTATGCATCTGAAGGGGGGAATTTCGGCATGTTCACCTCAAATGACATGATGAAAAAGCTGAATGCCAAAATGTATCATGAAGCAAAGCGACTTGGGGTAAAATGGATCCTTGGCGGAGAGTGCGGGCATATGTGGCGTGTAGTGCATCAGTATATGGATACGATGAATGGTCCGGCGGATTTTCTTGAGCAACCGGTTTCTCCGATTACAGGCACGAAGTTCACTAATGCCGCGTCAACGAAGATGGTGCATATTGCCGAGTTCACTGCGGATTTGATTCATCATAAAAAGCTGAAGCTCGATCCGACCCGGAATGATCACCTGCGGACAACGTTTCATGATTCCTGCAATATCGCCCGTGGAATGGGAATGTTTGACGAACCCCGGTATGTGCTGCAAAATGTGTGCAAAAGATTTCATGAAATGCCTGAGAATACCATCAGGGAGCAGACTTTCTGCTGCGGTTCAGGCAGCGGTCTGAATACCGAGGAGTATATGGACATCAGGATGCGGGGCGGATTGCCGAGAGCGAACGCGGTCAAGCATGTCAAGGATAAACATCAGGTAAATTCACTTGTTACCATTTGCGCTATTGACCGTGCCAGTCTGCCAACCCTGATGAACTACTGGGTGCCGGGGGTTTCGGTATACGGTCTCCATGAACTTGTAGGAAATGCTCTGGTTATGCAGGGTGAGAAAAAGAGAACGGAAGACCTGAGGGAAAATCCAATGGCAGGTTTTGAGGATGGGGAGGAAGATGATGAGTAGAAAAAAGCCGATGATATTTCTCGGGCTGACTCTTGTGCTGTTTGCATCTCTTTATGCTTTCCTGCAGGACAGTATGGCGGAAAAACCGTCACAACAGCCTGCTAAAAATCTGCACCAGCCGGTATTGGTTGACAGCACGAAATGCATCGCTACGAAAGAGTTCATGCGCGCCAATCACATGCGGGTATTGAATGAATGGCGGAATTCATCGGTGCGTGAGGGAGATCGCATTTTTGTTGCTCCCAATGGCAGCAAGCTGGAAAAGAGTCTTAATACCTGTCTGGGATGCCACAAGAACAACAAGCTTTTTTGCTTTAACTGCCACATGTATGCCAATGTCAAGCCAAAGTGCTGGAATTGCCATATATCAGCCATGGAATCACCATGATGAACGAAGAGAGAAGAGCATTTATCAGGAAATCCGGATTAGGGATTCTTGCTTGCCTGGGAGCTGCATCCGGATTGATTCCGAAATTTTCCCTGGAAAAAACAATCCTTCCCGCTTGGGATGAAAAGCCTGTTCCCGGAAAAATCCGCTGGGGAATGCTGATTGATACACGCAAATGCACAGAGGGATGCAAAGAGTGCATTGCACAGTGTCATCACGTGCATAACGTACCTGATTTCAATAACCGCAAGGAGGAAGTCAAGTGGATCTGGAAAAGTTCCTACAATAAGGTCTTTCCAACGGCGAGCCAGCAGTTTCAGAGCGAAAAAATTGCCGGGCGATCCTATCTTGCACTCTGCAACCATTGCGCTGAATCACCCTGTACTCGCGTATGCCCCACTGAAGCTACCTTTAGGCGGTGGGATGGGATTGTAGCAATGGATTATCACCGTTGCATAGGGTGCCGGTTCTGCATGGCGGCATGCCCCTATGGATCAAGGAGCTTCAACTGGCAGGATCCCCGTACGGCGATCAAGGATCCGAGCATCGCCTACCCGACACGGGAGCAGGGCGTTGTGGAAAAGTGCAATTTCTGTTCTGACAGACTTGTGAAAGGTTTGCTTCCTGCATGCGTCGAAGCCTGCCCGCAACAGGTGATGACCTTCGGTGATCTGAATGATCCGAAGTCAGACATCCGGCGACTGATTGAAAATAACGAGACTATGCAGCGAAAGCCCGAACTGGGTACAAAGCCGTCTGTTTTTTACATTATCTAACGATTTTCCATGATTGAGAACGCTCTGAAAGGAAACCGAAACTACTGGATCTGGATATCGTTCCTGGTTCTGGTTATTGCCTCCGGTCTATCAGCTTATAGTCAGCAGAGGTGGTTCGGGCTCACTGTTACCGGGATGGGCCGGGATGTGAGCTGGGGACTCTATATTGCACAATTCACCTTTCTGGTAGGGGTTGCCGCATCGGCGGTAATGGTGGTGCTCCCCTACTATCTCCATAACTACAAGGCTTTTGGAAAAATTGTCATTATCGGGGAGTTCCTGGCGGTTTCGGCTACCCTGATGTGTCTTCTTTTTATCCTGGCGGATATGGGAAGACCGGATCGAGTGCTCAATGTTATGCTGTATCCAAGTCCTCATTCAATGGTATTCTGGGATGTCATGGTTCTGAACGGCTATTTCATTATAAATCTGGTCAGCGGGTGGACAGTATTGGGTGCCGAACGGAAAGGAATTCCCCCCCCTGCCTGGGTCAAGCCGGTCATTTATCTTTCAATTCCCTGGGCTGTCAGCATCCATACTGTTACAGCATTTCTTTATGCAGGTCTGCCGGGCCGCCATCTCTGGCTGACTGCTGTGCTTGCTCCACGTTTTCTTGCATCCGCTTTTGCTGCAGGAACATCTCTGTTGATTCTACTGACACTCATCCTGAAAAAAACAACAGGTTTCGATGCAGGCAACGAAGCGAGGGAAAAGCTTGCGATACTGATAACCTACGCAGGGATAACGAATATTTTCTTTATCGGCACTGAGTTTTTTACAGCATTCTACAGCAATATACCGATTCACATGCATAGTCTGCAGTACCTATTTTTCGGTCTTGAAGGACACAGCAATCTTGTGCCGTGGATGTGGTTTTCACTGATAACCGGTCTCGGTTCCGTGGTGGTGCTATTGATACCAGGATTGAGAGCATCATCAACATGGTTACCCGCAGCGTGCGTCGGCCTGGTGATTTCCATCTGGATCGACAAGGGGGTTGGCCTGATTCTTGGAGGCTTTGTTCCTTCACCTCTTGAAGAGATCGTTGAATACTCGCCCACCCTGATAGAAATAACCATTACACTGGGCATCTGGGCAATCGGTGCTCTCCTGCTCACGATGCTGCTCAAGGTTGCTGTAGCGGTTAAAACTCAAGAATAAGAAGCTGAGAGATGAAAGGAAAGATTTCTCACTGCGTTTCGAAATGACAGTGGGAGGGGTGAAGTTTGGGTTTGAGAGAGGGAGGGGTGAAGTGTGGGTTCGAGGATGTCAGTGTCAGAGTCTGATTCTGATGTCAGGTATAACATTCACCAAGATAGCAGTCCGCAGAATGAGGCGGACTTTTTTATATGCAAGTGTCTTGAGCTGAATAAACTGGGAGTTGCATCAGGGTTATGAGACCGTTTTGGCTCTGGTTATCTTTAGACTATAGCTCCCTTCTTCAATCATCACGATAACTGACCTATTATGAAGGTGTTTCTACCTATCAATATCAGGATAGATGATAAAAAGATTCTGTTCATCGGAGGCGGCAACATTGCCATGCACAAAATACTGACCGTTGAAAAGTATACCTCCAGTATTACCATCCTCTCTCCTGTTATCCATGATGAGCTGAAAGGAAAAGGATTCACTGAGATATACAAGGAGTATGAAAAAAGCGACTTGAACGGGTTCTTTCTTGTCTATGCATGCACGAACAATATTGAGGTTAACCGCAGGATAAAAAATGATGCTGAAACATTCGGGATTCTGGTGAATGTGGTGGATAACAGAGAGCTTTCGGATTTCATTTCACCTGCTGTTTTTAAACAGGATGAGATGACAGTCGCCATATCGTCCAATGGAGAAAACGTTAAAAAATCCGTTGAGTGGCGAGATAAAATAAAAGCTATTCTTCAGAACAATTGACCTTCATACGGGTTTCAATAAAAGGAAGTAATAATGACAACTGCAGTACCATCCCATGAAAAAGCTCCCGCAGCTCACAGAAAAGGATATGTTTATATCATCGGCGCCGGTCCTGGCGATCCTGAATTGCTCACTCTCAAGGGCGAAAGGGTTTTGCGGGAGGCTGATGTTATTCTCTATGATGATCTCGTAAGCAGCGAAATGATCGAACGGTTTAATGGGCTGAAAATATATACAGGCAAGAGAAAAGACAGCCATCATTTTGAGCAGGATGAGATTAATGAAGAGATAGTCCGTCATGCCCTGCAGGGTAAGAAAGTCGCACGGTTAAAGGGGGGAGATCCTTTTGTTTTCGGTCGTGGCGGTGAAGAAATTGAGGTATTAAGGAAAAACAGTATTGGATATGAAATCATCCCGGGGATTACTGCCGCCCATGGAGCAAGTGCCTATAGTGAAATTCCTTTAACCATGAGAAAAATATCCTCTTCTGTTGCCTTTTGTACAGGACATCCTATAAACAAAATCCAGGTTCCGGATGCTGATACTCTTGTCTATTACATGGTAGCCTCTTCGGTTCACGATGTTCTTGATGCCGTCGTCAACAAGGGATGGAAAGACAATACCAGAGTTGCCATTGTTCAGAATGCGACCAGATACAATCAGAAAATTTTTACCGGTACGCTTGGTGAGTTAAGAAAACGGGAAAAAGCGGTCTATTCTCCCGCACTGCTTATTCTGGGAGCTAATATCAACCAGTTCATCAATGATAACTGGTACGCAAAGAAGAAGAAGGTGCTTGTTACCGGGGATAATGAGATGATATACAATAGTGAAGAATATATCGTGGTGCCATTCCCATGTCATCGGGTTGAGGGTGCTGACATGGAAAAAGTAAACCAATGTTTGAAGATTATCGGCGACTATCCCGTCATTTTATTCACGAACAGGTTTACCGTGACCTCTTTTTTCAGGTACCTGCATGAGTACGGCAAAGATGTTCGTTATCTCGCAAAGAATAAAATATATACATCAAGTCATGCTGCTCATGCTGAGTTGCTGAAATATGGGGTTATTGAGGATATGCATGTTGAAGCTGAACGCTCTGAGGATATTTTAAGCATGCTTCGGGAAAAAGGTGTTGAACATGAAAGCATTCTGCTTCCCTGTTCAAACAGCAACGATGACTATCTGGCGAATGGATTGATTTCATTAAACAACAGGGTGACGCCGTTGAGTGTTTATTATCAAGGAGCTAAGGAACAAGGGGAAACGATCGACCTTGATTTTATTGACGAGATCTATTTTTCATCGCCAGCATGTGTCAGAAATTTCAAGAGCTGTTATCCGACCATTCCTGAAACAATTGAGGTAACAACTCCCGATCAAAAAACTGAAGCAGAGTACAGGACGCTTTTCATCGGCAATGCTTCCCCTCAATTATAAAGAAATCGCCCTTATGAAAGAGAGATCCTTCGGAAATATCTCAGTATGACACGGCCAGAGGCATTGAGATGGTTCCGAAGATCAGATGGTTACTTGATCCAGCCTTGAAGAATGGCCGTACAGCTTACTACGGAAACTATCACCCAGAGGCTTACTCCCTGAGCGAGTGGTCTTATCCCTGTTTTGGCCAGTACGTGTCTGGTCATGCCGCTGCCGATAAGAAAGAGAGTTACGACAAGACTCTGTTTTGCAATGCCGTTAAGTCCCTGCCAGACAGTACCGAACTGCGGAACAAGAGTGCTGATGACGGCTGCTGCGACAAAGCCGATGATGAAAAGCGGAACCTTGACCTTGCCTTCCGATTTTGTAAACCATGCAGCTATGAGGGCCGACGGCATTATCCAGAGTGCTCTTGTTAACTTGACTGTAGTGCCGATTGCCAGTGCAGTTGCACCAAATGCTGCGGCTGCTCCTACGACGCTGCTGGTGTCGTGGATAGCCAGTGCCGCCCAAAGACCAAACTGTCGCTGACCCATATTCAATAGATGTCCGAGAGGTGGAAAGAGAAGCAGTGCTGCGGAATTGAGGGTAAATATGGTGGCAAGTGATACTCCGGTCTCTTCGGCTTCTGCTTTGATGACTGGAGCCATAGCGGCAATGGCGCTTCCTCCGCAGATAGCTGTTCCAAAAGAGATCAGCAGTGATGTTGTTTTATCGGTTTTAAATAATTTTCCAAGGAGAAGACCAACGACCATGGTAATGGTTATGCTGATAGCTGTATAAAGGAAGGCATCCTTGCCTGTCGTGATGAGTTCAGGAAGATTCATGCCAAACCCTAACCCGACTACTGATATCTGCAACAGCCGTTTTGTCCATACCGAGACACTTTTACCCCAGGGATTTCCAGCGGTAATACCAAAGGCAATTCCTGCAACCAAAGCCATTGGTGCACTGACGAAGGGGAAACAACTCGCCAACATCAAAATCAGGAAAATTACTTTCAGTTTAATGTCTCCCTGCATTGACATCTCTTTATTTTTAACCTTTACAGCCATTAAGTGCTCCTTTTATTGATCAATGATCTGAACCACTTGTAACTTGTTAAAAATAAGCCTGCCATGCCAATGGTAAAGAGTTATAATAAATAACTAAAAGTTATAATGAATAACTCTAAAGCCGTCTTGATACATGAGCGGGAGTGATCTCCTTTTGTTTGCCAGATAAGGAAACCTTAACTTTGCGGGAGTTTTTTGACAATATTCCGGTTCGGAAACAAAGTAAATAGCATTCTATACTATAAGTTATAATTAAGGAGCGTAAATTTCATAAATAAACCCGACAGGCCGCCCTCGGGACCTGGAGGTGTAATGAAGAAAAATTGTCGTGGTATAGAGAAGCGTTTAATCGTGAGAATCTTGAGGCAACCCGATTCCACTTCTTTTAAAACGGCATGCCTTGAAATGAAAGCCATGCAGGTCGAATGCAGCAGATAAGATTTTATTGCTTCAGAACTGCCGAGATACATTTCCACGTTTAAGCCTGACACCTTGATATCTGCTTTTTGTAACGCATTGATGACCACCTCCAGCGTACCAGACCCGGGCTCGCGAAGCAGCAGAGGCATTGCTTTGAGTTCATCTATTCTGATTTCATCTTTTTTTGCCAGTGGATTTTTGGCAGAGCTGACCAGAACAATTTCATCCCTTGCAAAGGGTGTGTATTGAATGTCACGACGTCTGGAATCACCTTCAATGACCCCCAGCTCTATCTCTTTTCTAAGAAGCGCCTGTTCAATGTGCTCTGTATTTGCATGAAGCATCTGTAACTGGACATCTTTGTAACTGCTGTTAAACCTGGCAAGAAGAGGGGGAAGCACATACTGGAAAACAGTGGTGCTGGCTCCAAGCTTCAGGGTTCCTTTATGGGATTCATGGAGCAGATTGATCTCATACTCCAATCGCCGGGAGATCTCCTGCAACGATTCTGTATGCTTCAAGAGCAATTCGCCGGCAGTAGTAAGCGATACTGTGTTTCCCTTCCGTTCAAAAAGCGGCAGTTTAAAATGGTTTTCAAGCTGTTTAATATGCTTGGTAACAGCAGGCTGTGTAATACAAAGTTCATCGGCAGCTTTGGTAAAGCTCAGGCGGCGTGCGACGGTATCAAATACTTTCAGACGATAATCAAACATGCTATGCTTGGGTTTATGTAAGGCAACTAAGCCGTTTGGGTTCTCACAACCTGCCCCTATTCAACATCAAGAATATCAATCACCTTCATAATCCGGTCAGTCTCACATAAAGCCACAATGATTCTCTGGTAGTGCCGCACATCTTCAAAGCTGAGCGCCTTGCCGTTTCGGTCTTTCAGCCATTTTTGTGCAGGCTGGTATCCTCCAATGTAGAACTCCCATGCAACCAAGGGAACTCCATCAAAATACTGTGATTCGTTGATGCAGACCTTGCCATCCTGATATTTCAGTTTCTTGACAATGTTATCTCCACTGACAGGATAACTGGTCAAACGCTGGTCTACTGCAGGGCTTTCCAGAAGATGAAGCTGCCGCAGTTCACAGCCAAGAGCTGCGAGTTGCCAGAATGTTTCGCTGGTTTTTGGATATGGTACTCTTGGGAAATCGATCTTCAGGAACTCTTTGTATTTTTCGCGATAGTTTGGACTGTGCAGCACAGCGTAGATGTAGTCGAGCAGGTCTATAGGAGCGAAAGTAGCTGGCGTATCTTCTTTTTCAGGAGTGAAGGTTAAGCCTATTAATACAGCTATCTCATCGACAATTGCTCTATTCAGGTTAGGGGTTCTTTCTTGTTTTCCATCTAAAATTATCTGTCTTTCTGATTCAGGATAAAGATATAACGGAAAAATATTAGCATTGTCGAGAGAAGATGAAATGCTCTTGTCTACAATATGATCAATGATAAACGGTGTAATAAAAAAGTTGGCTCTTGATCTTCTAATCAAAGATATCGCGACATTATGATTTAATAAATTTCTCATTATCTCATGTCTCGGCATACAAAGAAATCCTTTTGATCTACCGGTATAAAAGGTATAACGGTTATCAAAAGGGCGATAGCAGATTGGTACTATATTCGAGAAATCAGGGCCGGATTTCAGTAGATCGGTTTTTGCAAATTCAACTTTCCAGTCCCTTGCATCTTTCCCAAGTTTAAACCTTGTTCTTGCACTTTCAAAGTCGATTGAAAGAAATTCCACAATAGTTCGCTGAACTTCATCGGGCTTGTGTTTAATGGTAAATTCGTCTCTTGCTGTTGCAATTCCCATTGAATTGATCGTATAGAGTTCATTCACAGCAAATCCTTCGCTATACTTTTGCTGCCCGTTTAAATCTTTCTGTATAAACAGGTATTGCGGTGAAGAAAGGCCAAGAGCCGTAAATCCAATCGTTGCAAGAGTATTCTTCCAGAGAAAATCGTATTTAAAAACTCTTTCCCCGTAAAGGTCATAATGCATCAATTCCGCCAGCTCACCTTTCCTCTTTTTACCGGTTTTCACGAACAGGTTGATACTTACCCCTTGCTGAATATCAAACACATTCTTGTCAGCCGATCCATCAGGGCAAGCCTCTTTCTTTTTGGAGTTACCGTGGAGGTCAATAATGTAAATCTTGTCAAAGGTGGATAGAAGATTCCACCTCATCCCTCGGAAGGTGGGATTATCCAGAAAGCTGTGGTTGTTGATAAAGGCTAAAACTCCTTCTCCATTTTTCTCGACAAAGTGTTGTCCATAACGTATGAACTTCACATAGTCGTCATTCAGCCATTTCGGATTTTTCTCCTGAAGTTTGCCTCCGCCAGGTTCCTGCTTATAATCTTCCAGAAGCTTTTCAATCCACTCTCCTTTATTTGACGAGTGACCGCTATAGGGCGGATTTCCCATAACCACCATGACCGGCGTATCCCGTTTGATATAATTGGCTTCATTCGCCTCCTGTGAAAGCCAACTGGCAAAAAGTGTCCCGGTTTCGCGATGATGTTCTTCGAGTGAATTGGTCAGGAATACCCGGAACCGTTGTTCAACTGTCGGTTTGTAACCGGTTTCTGCAAGAAGCAAATCGAGCTTCAGGTGTGCCATGGCGTAGGACGCCATCAGGATTTCAAAGCCGTTCAACCTTGGAATAAGATGCGCTTCCACATAGTTGCTCCAGATTCCTTGCTGCCCTTCAAACTGATTGTGGATATGCTTGATAATCTCCGCCAGAAAGGTGCCTGTACCGGTTGCCGGATCGAGCATCTGCACTTTATGTACCTCTATTTGCTGGGTGGTATAGCCATCTTTTGAGCGCTTGTCCGTTGTTGCTCTCTTGATGTCAACCGTCGTTTTACTGGTATCAGCCAAGCCGTCCTTCAGGCCAAACTCCGTTTTCAGCATATCATCAACGGCACGGACAATAAAATTAACCACCGGTTCCGGAGTATACCATACGCCACGGCTTTTGCGCAATGCCGGATCGTATTCTGCAAGGAACGTCTCATAAAAATGGATGATGGGGTCGTGCTGCTGTGTGGCTTTTCCGAAATCCTTGAGCAGTGCTGCAACATCCGTAGCCTTGAACAGGTCTGCCAAAGCATCAACAATCCAGACAATACGGCTGTCAAGATCGTAGCCGGCAATGTACTGAAACAGTTTTCTGAGAAACGGGTTTGTCCTGGGAATCAACTCGGCAGCCTCTTTTCTGTTAAAATCTTCAATCGTCGGGTCATGCAGACGGGCTGCAAACATACCGTAAGCAATAGTTTGCGAATAGATATCAGCAAACTGTTTCGGGGTAATGTCGTGAATGAGCACTTCCCTGAATCCCTCCAGCTGCTCTTTCAAGCTGTTGTTAGCCTCGCGCAGCACACTGTTCGTCTCGCCGATTGTGCTGGACAGCGCTTTTTCAATCACGTCAGCCAGCAATCGGGCTTTTCCCGCCATCATCTTCGACAGCTTCGATGCCGATGTAATGGTCTGCCCTGCATACCGGCTGAATTCCTGAATCAGGTCGATGAATGCCGCAAAGTTTTCAGGTCGTGCAACAATTTTTCCCTTCTCTATCTCCGCCAGAACGATGGCTGTGGTAAAAACACCGTCCAGATAGAGACGGAAATCGAGATAATCGGTAATGATCAGGTTTGACAGAGAGCTCCGGTAACGCTCAAACTGTTCATTATAATGTTTGCTGTCAAGAGACTTGCCAATGTCCTTGGCCTCGATGTAGCCGACCGGAATGCCTTTTCTGGTCAGGATATAGTCTGGAGCCCCGCAATCAATTCTCTGTGGCTCATTGGTCACATCAACATTGGGTACCAACGCCTTCAGCAGGCTTTGCAGATCACCCCGGTAACTGTGCTCCGTTGATATTCCGGCCTTGAACCGCTTGTTGACAGCCTCGACATACTCCTGAATGGTCATAAGGAGAAGATTATTGATGGGACGAAAATGCTATAAGAACCTGTCGACATCAAAGATAACGACTGCAGCAGATATTTTGATATACAGAGCACCTGGTATTGTTCGCAATCATCAGATGTTCTGCCATGCTGCACCTCATCAGACGTGAACTTGCCATATTTTCGCGGACAGAATGAAAAGTCATATCTTCAAGTCCATGAAGGGAGAAGTCATATTAAACAACGTCGGGTATTGCATTGTATGTCCGTAAGAGTGAAAGGATGAAGAGCTTTTTTCTGAAAATTTACTATATTCTGTCTATAATAGCCAGAATATAAAACTGCTACATCCGGGAGAGTGGGAAATGAGAACATGGCAACTTCAAGAAGCAAAAAATCATTTGAGCGAAGTCGTCAGGAACGCTATCAGTGATGGCCCCCAAAACATTACTCTGCATGGTAAGCCTGCTGCAGTGGTAGTTTCCTATGCTGCTTTTTTAAAGGCAACGGCCAGAACAAGTCCAAAAGAATCACTTTCAAAATTTTTTGAAAGTTCGCCTCTGAGGGATATTGAAATCGACCTTGTTCGAGTGAAAGGAGAGGGAAGAGAAGAGGTGAAACTGTGACGCTTAAGCTCGGGTTTCTTCTGGATACCTGTGTTATTTCAGAACTGATTAAGCCTTCACCATCATCGAATGTAGTACGTTGGGTCGACGATCATGAGGAAGAGGCTTTTTATATAAGTGTTATCACTTTTGGAGAGATAGAAAAAGGTATTTCGAAGCTGCCGGAAGGGAAGAAAAAAGAACGGTTGCAAGCGTGGCTATACAGAGAGTTGACCGATCGATTCAATGATCGTGTTCTGGATGTTTCTGCTGATGTTGCACATACCTGGGGTAGAATTCTTGGTGAAGCTGAAAAAAATGGGCATTCACTGCCGGTTATTGATGCTCTTATTGCTGCAACAGCAATAACCAAAGGATTAACCGTGGTCACTCGTAATACAGATGATATGAAAGAGAGCGGCGTAGCACTCCTTGATCCATGGACCTCACTTTATGAGTGATTTCTATCGGTTTGTTTCCTCCTCTTTTTTGCTGTTATCTTGACGGATAATAGAGGAGATACCCTGAACTGTCTCGATCATGGAGCCAAAGGTACCATCGGGAGAACAAGGTTGCCTTAACTTGCGATTTTTTTTAACACCCGCATCAACCATGATCCGGTTGTTTGTTTCACTTCACTTTTGACTGGAAACCCTTCCTTTTCCCATCGGACAATCCCCTGCTGCATATTGACAGCTTTGCTGTAGCCCTGGTTTATAAGAAAACGGGTGGCCATTAAGCCACGACTGCCAACGTGACAGGCAATAACTACCCTGCGGTCTACAGGTATTTCCTGGTAACGTTTGTTTAACTCGCCTGCAGGAATGAACATGATACTGGGTACATCAAATGATTTCTTTGCTACTTCTTTCGGTTGACGGACATCAACAAGCAATGCCCCTTTCTTAATCATGGCGAGAGCTTTCGTTGGGGTAACTTCCTGGGGATGGTTCATAGTATCTTGTGATGGGTGAAGAGGATTACAACTTTTGTTAAATAACGCTGGAGATGGATTTATCTCTTGCATTATTATATATTTTTTTGTTTAATATACCAATAGGGGGTATAGGTATTTTTTTACGCTTATAAATATCTGCAATTATGGTTACAACCGGGGATGCAATGAACGACGTTATTCTGAGACTGAAAAGGGTGAGTGGTCAGGTAGAGGGGTTGATCAGGATGATTGAAAAGGAAAAGGAGTGTGCAGAGATTATTACCCAGTTTCAGGCGGCAAAAGCAGCGCTTGACAACACCTTTTCGCTTGTGCTTCAGCGTAATCTGAAGCATTGTTTGAGTCAGGACGACTCGAAAAGTGTCGAAAGGATTTTACAACTCATTTCAAAACAGTAACACGCTATGAAGGTCTATAAAGCATTGATCGGTTTTTGTGTGGCGGGTACGCTGACGTCGCCGCTTCCGGCTCAAGCCGGTGATACCACCATGAAGCTCTCTCTTGCCGATGCCATTTCGATGGCCCGTCAGAATAATTCCAGCATCAAGGCTTCCCGCAGCAGGATTGATCAAGCTGAGGCGAGGGTGGTTCAGACCCGTCAGTCATCGCTGCCGAAAGTAACCCTGTCGGAGACGCTTATGGTGACGAATGATCCGGGAGCCGCACTTGTCTTCAAACTGCAGCAGAGCAGTATCCAGGCTATCGATTTTATGCCTGACAAGCTCAATAATCCCAATGTCATCAATGACTTCAATACCTCTCTGCAGGTCATGCAGCCTGTGTACAATGCCGATGCCGCAATAGGCCGAACCATTGCGCACACGGCAAAAAAAGCCGAGGAGCATATGGCCGTCCGGACTGAGGAGACCATTGGTTTTCAGGTCAGCAAGGTTTACTACGGGCTTATCCTTGCACGAAAAAATATTGAGGCTGTCGAACAGTCCATAAAAACCATGCAGGGGCACAGCAATGAGGCGGCTAAAGCTTTCAGCGTGGGGTTGATGACGAAGTCCGACAAGCTTTCGACTGAGGTGAGGCTTGCAGAGCTTCAGGAACAGAAGCTTATGCTGTACGATGCGATTAAGGATGCGACCGATGCATTGAGGGTGTTGCTGCATCTTGGTTCGGGTGTCACCATTGTTCCGACCGGCGATCTTGTCGTTGATGGTGTGGTGCCAGGTACCGACAACAACACGGTGCCTGAAAACCGGGCTGATCTCAAAGCACTGGAAACCGGCAGGCAGATTGCAGGTTATCAGGCGGATATGGCCCGTGCATCAAGACTTCCCCGTGTGAACGCATTCCTGCAGACCAACCTGCACAGTGACAATATTTTCAGCGGCGGTTCAAGCTGGGCGCTCGGCATGAATGTGCAATGGAATATTTTTGATGGCTTGGCTTCAGCCGGGCGTATGCAGGAGGCGAAGGCCCAGGAGCACGAGGCTATGTACAATTATGAAGCGGCCAGGAGCAACAGCATTGCTGAAGTGGACAAATCGATCAGGTCGATGCGGACTGCCAAAGCCAGAATTGCTGTTGCCCAGAAATCAATTGAAGAGAGTAAGGTCAGCCTTGATTATATCGGTGCACAGTATAAAACAGGCATGGCAATGACCTTTGAGCTTTTGATGAGGGAGCAGGCCCATACTTATGCGAAAATGCGGCTGAACCAGGCGAAGTATGATTACTGCGTGGCAAAAAGTGAGCTGGCATACTACAGGGGTAACGAAATGGATTTAAAAAACTGACGTGAAACAAGACCATGAAAACTGGTATCAGAAAGAGTGTGTGGCTTCTTACGATTGCACTTACCCTGTTGTTCGGGGGCTGTGGGCATAATGAGTTGAAGCCGGTGACGAGCGGAAAGCCGGAACTTCCTGCAGCAGTTGAACATATTGTGCCGGTTCGCTCTGGCGGCGGTGCAGCTGGTGAAGCAGAGTTTTTGCTGGTGCCGAAGTCTGCCATAGTCCGCAGAGGAGAACTTACAGGGATTCTTGTTGTCGGAGCTGATGACCGCCTGTCGTTGCGATGGATAAGGACAGGCCGATTGATGCAGAGTGATGTTGTTGTTCTCGGGGGGTTGGATAAAGGGGAGTTTATTGTGGGAACTTATGATCCTGCATTGCATGAAGGAGTAACCGTTAAAAAAAGTCCGCGTGTGACTGAGGAGGATCATAGCAAATGAATGAAGGCATTGCCGGTAAACTTGCAAAACAGTTTATCAATTCAAAGATTACGCCGCTGTTGATGGTGGCGGCTCTGCTTGTGGGGATTATGGCGACGTTTATGACGCCGAGGGAGGAGGAGCCGCAGATTGTCGTTCCCATGGTTGATCTGTTTATTCCGTTCCCCGGTGCACCACCGGCCGAGATTGAAGCACGGGTTGCCAAGCCGATTGAGCGGACGCTGACTGAAATTCCGGGTGTGGATTATGTCTATTCGACCTCCATGCCGGATGTCGCCCTGGTGACGGTGCGTTATAAAGTCGGCGAGGATGCGGAGAAAAGCATGGTGAAGCTCTGGTCGACCCTGATGAAAAACATGGACAAGATGCCCCAGGGTGTCCAGTTTCCGTTGATGAAAAAGGTCTCGATTGATGATGTTCCGGTGCTTAACCTCACGTTCTGGAGCAAGAGCAGGGATCCTTACGAGATCAGGAAAGCAGCGGTAGCGGTTGCCGATGAGCTGAAAAAGATCAAAAATATCGGTGACGTCGAGATTAAGGGTGGGTTGAAACGTCAGATCAAGATTGTGCTTGACAAGCAAAAGCTCCTGAAGTACAACGTCAGTCCGCTGCAGATTACCCGTCAGGTGCAGATGGCCAACAGCCAGATGACATCGGGTGATTTCAAGCAGATGAACCAGGAGATTGTTGTCCGCACAGGAAAGTTTCTGGAGAGTGCGGCTGATGTGGGTAATATCGTTGTCGGTATCTCTGGCGCCTCGCCGGTTTATCTGCGCGATGTCGCCAGTGTGGTTGACGGGCCTGAAGAGGTCAATAACTACAACTTTTTCGGATGGGCGGCTGCTGCTCCCAAGGGTTCAGTGTCGGGTGAGTACCCGGCAGTGACCTTGACGGTTGCCAAGCGTAAAGGGGGCGATGCCTCTCTGCTTGCCGAGAAGGTTATCGCAAGGGTTGCAGGGCTCCGCCAGACGGTTGTTCCATCTGACATCACGGTTACTGAGACCAGGAATTATGGAGCGACAGCTTCCGAGAAGGTCATGACCCTTCTGGAACATCTGCTGATGGCTGTTGTTGCCGTCACGATTGTCGTCGGGTTTTTCCTCGGCTGGAGAGGATCGCTTGTGGTTCTGGCTTCGGTGCCGATAACCTTTGCCCTGACGCTGCTGATCTATTACCTGCTGGATTATTCGCTCAACAGGGTGACGCTGTTTGCGTTGATCTTTGTGACCGGTATTGTTGTTGATGATTCCATTATCATTGCCGAGAACATCCATCGTCACTTCGCCATGAAGCGTCAGCCGAAACTGCAGGCGGCCATTACGGCGATCAATGAGGTGGGTAATCCGACCATTCTTGCAACGTTTACCGTTATTGCGGCCGTGCTGCCGATGGTGTTTGTGTCGGGTCTGATGGGGCCGTATATGAGTCCGATGCCGATTGGTGCTTCGCTTGCCATGATTTTTTCGCTGCTGGTTGCCCTGATTGCTACGCCCTGGCTCTCGTTCCGCCTTTTGAAAACTGAGAGTGGTCACACGGAGGAGTATGATGTTACCAAAACAGGGTATTACAAGGTTTTCAATACGTTACTCTCTCCGTTTATTGAAAGTCCGTTTAAACGGTGGCTTGCGTTTGGTGTTGTGGGGTTGATGCTGGCTGGTGCGATTGCGCTGGTGCCGCTGAAGGCTGTGCAGATGAAGATGCTGCCGTTTGACAACAAGAATGAGTTTCAGGTTATTCTGGATATGCCGGAAGGCACTTCGCTTGAGCAGACGGCCAGAGTCGCCAAGGAGGTTGCCGCCTATCTGAAAACCATACCTGAGGTCAGCAGCTACCAGTACTATGTCGGGACCAATGCGCCTATCAATTTCAATGGTCTTGTGCGTCACTACTATCTCCGTCAGAAGGCGAATATGGCTGATATCCAGGTGAATCTTGTGCATAAAGGCGACCGTCAGGCGCAGAGCCACGACATTGCCAAACGGGTGCGACCTGGTGTTCAGCAGATTGCGCTGCGTTATCATGGGAATGCCAAGATCGTCGAGATTCCGCCGGGGCCCCCTGTTATGTCGACGCTGGTTGCTGAAATTTACGGGCCGTCGCAGAGTGAGCAGATTGCTCTTGCCAGTCAGGTGAAACAGGTGTTTAAGGAGACTCCCGGTGTTGTCGATGTTGACTGGGTGGTTGAAGCTGACCAGAAGGTGTACAATCTGGTGGTCAATAAAGAGCAGGCTGCTTTCCGGGGAGTGAGCGCGGAACAGATAGCCCAGACGCTGCGTCTGTCGCTTGCGGGCATGGATGTGGGGCTGATTCATACGGGAAATGATCTTGATCCGGTAACGATTCAGGTACGGCTGCCACAGTCTGACAGAACATCCCTGCATGACCTTACCGGTATTTTTGTGCAGTCTCAGGGTATGGGAAGTCTGACAACCCGCTTGCGTGCCGGTGAAATGATTCCACTGTCGGAACTGGTGAAGGTTGAGGAGAAAATCCAGGAGAAGAGCATTTTTCACAAGGATCTCCGCCGGGTGGTGTATGTGACTGCGGATGTTGCCGGTGCGACGGAAAGTCCGGTCTATGCCATGCTCGATATGGATAAAAAAATCCAGAAGATCAAGCTGCCTGCGGGGTATTCGATTAATCCGCTTTATACGGCGGCTCCAACTTCGGAGGATAAGATGGCGATGAAGTGGGACGGTGAGTGGCAGATTACGTTTGAGGTGTTCAGGGATCTGGGGACGGCGTTTGCGGTGGTGCTGGTTATTATTTATCTGTTGATTATCGGGTGGTTCCAGTCTTTCAAGACGCCGCTGATTATGATGATTGCTATTCCGTTGAGTCTTGTGGGGATTATTCCGGGGCATTGGCTGCATGGGGCGTTTTTTACGGCGACGAGTATGATCGGGATGATTGCTCTTGCGGGCATTATGGTTCGCAATTCGGTGCTGCTGATTGATTTCATACAGATTCGCAGGGCGGAAGGGGTTGCGTTGAAGCAGGCGGTTATTGAGTCTGCTGCAGTAAGGACTCGGCCGATCATTCTGACGTCGGGGGCGGTGGTTATCGGGTCGATTGTGATGCTTTTTGATCCTATTTTTCAGGGGCTTGCTATTTCGCTGATTTGGGGCGGCATTCTTTCCACTATTTTGACGCTGGTGGTGGTGCCGATTGTGTATTACATGGCTGAAAAAAAATCTGACAAACCTTCTATGACAAACGTATCATGAAATTACTGGCAATAATGGGTTATGAGGAGACTCGCCCGATGGTGCGGCGTCTGTTTCAGGAGCATCAGGTGTCGATGATGAGCAGTATGGATATCAAGGGGTGCAATTGTGAAAAAAAAGGATTACAGGCAGAGGCGTGGTGGCATGCTGATGCGATAGTGGGCACCTATTCTACGCTTTGTTTTGCCATCCTTGATGATGACAAGGCTGCTGCGATTATGCTGGAACTTGAGAAGAACCCGATAGCCGTGGAGAAGGATTTTCCGGCCCGTGCGTTTCTTATGCATGTGGAGAAAACGGCCTGATGTCGCTCGTAAGGGGGAGTGGCAGTGAAACAGGGATACTGAAGTCGGTGACAATTGTTGTTGTGGCTGCTTTTTCTGGCTTCTGCGGATTATTCTCGCGTGCTGAAGGCGAAGAAGAAGGGCAAGATTAAAAGTATTAGTAACTGAGAGATTTGCAGTACGTTGAAGATTTCGCGGGCGAGGTATTACAATGTATGTTGGTTTATAGCTATTTAGTTATGATAAAATACATTATCATGTTTTCGTTTAAAAACGAGGAGCATACTATGAGCTCCTCCTGCAGGCGTTCTGGACGACTTAAGCTTTCAGCAGCTTTACGCCACACGGGATATCGCACTCTTGAAGATCGGTATAGAAAACAATCAATAATGATCTCTTCTCAGCTTTCTGTTGCCAAGAGGCATGATGTAATTGGGGAGTCGACAATTGCTGATGGAATCATGCATCGGCTGCTCAGATATGCTCATCGGATTGAGCTGAAAAGCGAATCATTGAGACGGAAAAACTGGATAAAATTGTGTAAGTTTTAACAGCAAATCTGGCCTAAAAAAGGTGGCACACTTTCGCCCGGTAAGGGTGGTACAGTTTGGTGTGGAACGTGCCGCGGCCATACTCGTTACAACTGACGAAGCCTTCATTGAAAAAGACTGGCATGTAGTTCGTGCGCTTAACTTGCTTAACAGCCTTCATATCCAAGGATTACAACTGGCTTTTGGAGGCGGAACATCGTTAGCCAAAGCAGGACTTATCAAACGCTTTTCTGAAGATATGGATTTTAAAGCCACCATACATTTCTGAGCACTCAGACCGTTACCCCTCTTTCTTTACAAACTTTAAAATCCGTTTCCTGAAGTGACACCTGAAGAGTTATTGGCGTATAATGCTCAGGCAAAGGTACCTTTGCATCGTGATCCGTTACTTAACGGCACTAACCATGTAAGTAACTGCGTGTGTTATATCGGTATTGCTTAAACTCTCGTTTCCTCCCTTGGGTGGCATGGCGCCGGTTTTGCCTTCGAACCCTTCAATCGATTTTTTGACGATCATATCCATTCCACCATGAGCAATTCTTTCGCTCCAGGCAGTTTTATCGCCAGGTTTGGGAGCGCCCGCTACACCGGAATCATGGCAGCCAGCACAGTTGGCTTCATAGACTGTTTTGCCATCGGCAAGTTTCAGCTGGCCTGAAGTGACCTCCTTTGATGGTGCTGTCTGTTTGCTGGCCGATACCTTCTCAGGGTTGCATGCTCCGAGAAACGTAAGTCCAGCAATCAAAAAAAATAGAAACGGTTTCATAATAAGTGTTCTATGGCTTGCAGATTAGGGAAACGATGCATATAATAGATTTATACCAATACAGGGTATGGGTATAAAATGATAAATTAACGGAATAAAAACAACCGATTTTTTGCACAGGTTCCGGTCAGGAAAATATTTCCGGCCCCCTGTGTGAATGTGAACATACATCAGGCTTTGCGGTTAACTTGATTTTAAGCTTATGCTTATAAATATGTTATGACGTTTTACCATCAACCATTGTCACTCTTGTCTTATCTATGAAAAGCGAAATGATCGTAACGTTCGGGGGCGGAAAAAAGGTTAATGCCGAATTTAATGGCTTTACCATTCATACCGACCAGGCGAAATATGCGGGTGGCGAGGGTTCTGCGCCTGAACCTTTTGCTCTTTTTCTTGCTTCCATCGGCACCTGTGCCGGTATTTTTGTCTTGTCTTTCTGCCAGAGCAGGGGTATACCGACAGATGCTATCCGTATCGTTCAGTCTCACACGGTTCATGAGTCAGGGCGTGGGATAGGAAAAATCGAGATCGCCATTGAGCTGCCACCGGATTTTCCTGAAAAGTACAAGGATGCTGTTATCAGTGCGGCTAATCTCTGTGCGGTAAAGAAGCATATACAGACACCTCCTGAGTTTGTAGTCACAACGATCGCACGCTGACCAATGCATAAGGTGCTGATTCTAGGTGGAGGCATAGGCGGTGTGGCATCAGCCATTGCTTTTCGGAAACAAGGGTTTGAGGTAGAGCTGGTTTCGGAACGGGACTATCTTTTTATCTATCCGCTGGCGATCTGGATCCCGGTCGGGAGTATGCAGTTCAAGGATGTTTCGATGCCATTGTCAAAACTGGCCCGCAAACACGGTTTTTCACTGACGATCGACAGGGTTGCTGCGCTTGATGGTGATGCTAAAACCGTCACCCTTGAAAAAACTGGTGTTCTTGACTCCCCTGCTCTTGTTGTTATCGCTCTCGGTGCTTCAAAACTGAAGCATGAGGGTATTGAGCATACCTGTTCCATTTGCGGCAAGCCTGAAGAATCGCTGCGCCTGAAGGAAAAGATTGAGGCGCTGGTTGCTCGCGGAGGCGGCAGGATTGCTCTCGGATTTGGCGGTAATCCCAAAGATGCAAGTGCGGTACGTGGCGGTCCTGGATTTGAACTCCTTTTCAACCTTGATTATCACCTTAAAACACTGGGTATTCGAGACGAATTCGAGATAACCTTTTTTGCGCCTATGGCCGAGCCCGGTGCACGAATGGGGAAAAAAGCACTTTCGGCCATGGCTGCCATGCTTAAAGCTAAAAACATTGCAACCCGTTACGGCAAAAAAATCAGTCGCTTTGAACCGGATGGTATTGTTTTTGAAGACCAGAGAAAGCTTGAAAGTGACCTCACCATGTTTATTCCAGCCGGTGAGGGAGATGCGGTAATCAGGAGATCAAACCTGCCTCAAAACAGTGCCGGGTTTATCTGTATTGATGATTACTGCCGGATTGAGGGAATCAAAGGATGGTATGCCGTTGGCGATGCTGCTGCTCTGGAGGGCCCGGAATGGAAAGCAAAGCAAGGGCATATTGCTGAATTAATGGCCGGGAATGCTGCCTGTAATGCAGCGATAGAGCATTCGGGCCGGCAGGGTGCCATGAAGGGTTATCAGGCCCATTTGAATGTTCTCTGTATGATGGATATGGGCGATGGCGCCGGTGTTGTCTATAAAAACAGCCTCAGAGAGGTGTTTATCCCCATGCCGATTGTCGGTCACTGGCTGAAACAAAGCTGGGGGCACTACTATAAACTTTCCAAACTCTGGATATGAAAAACAATCGGGTCAAAAGACCGACACACTGCCGCATCGAACAGGGGGAGGTTGGCCACTCTGATAAATTTGATCGGGAAGCACGGCAGTGGGATGACAATCCTCAACGGAAAGTGCTGGCACAGTGTGTTGCAAAAGCAATCATTGCAGCAGCAAAACCAGCAAAGAGCATGCTTGCCCTGGAATTCGGATGCGGCACTGGGTTGGTCACGCTTGAAATTGCTCCGCTGGTGAAAAGGCTTTATGCCGTTGATACCTCCAGGGAAATGGTGGCGATATTGCGGGATAAAATAGATACGTGCCGGATAACAAACATTGAAGCGAGCTGCCTTGATATTTTATCACCTTCGGCAAACGATTTCGATGAAAAACGTTTTGATCTGATGTACTGCAGCATGACCCTGCACCATATCGATGATACCGAAGGGTTTTTAAGCCGGATATCACATCTTCTTTCTCCAGGCGGCATGATCTGTATTGCTGATCTCGTAGAGGAGGACGGCCTGTTTCATGATGACCCTCTTGAAAAGGTTCATCGTGGGTTTGACCGTGACGGACTTGCTGCAATGCTGAAAGCTGCGGGCCTGGAGCCAACATCGTTTGAGATTATTCACACCTTTAACAAAATAAACAGATCAGGCGCAACTGCTGCATATCCGGTATTTCTGGTTACCGCGACTAATACAATATCATCCTAACCTTTTAATACTTTTCACTATGAATATCGATCGTCTGGTGTTTGCAATTGCGGGTATTTTTATTCTTTCCAGCGTTTTACTCTCCGTCTATCATAACCAGAACTGGCTCTGGTTCACTGGTTTTGTGGGAGCAAACCTTTTTCAGGCAGCATTTACGGGCTTCTGTCCGCTTGCCAAAATTCTTCAGTCTGTCGGTGTTGTGCCCGGTAACGCGTTCAAGTAGATGAGCATATCTTTCAGAACCATTAAAAACATTGAGTGTCTATGGCAAAGGTTGTTGTTTTAGGAGCCGGTGTGGCAGGTCACACCGCAGCCTCATTTCTGAAAAAGAAACTTGGCAAACATCACGAGGTCATTGTTGTTACCCCGAACAGTTACTACCAATGGATTCCGTCAAACATCTGGGTTGGTGTCGGCCAGATGACTATTGATGATGTCCGCTTTGAGCTGAAAAAAGTCTATAACCGCTGGGGCATTGTGCTTAAACAAGCCAAAGCGCTGGAAATCCATCCGGAAGGCGATGTGGAAATCCGGAAAGGCTATGTGACGATAGAGTATACCGACAGTGTACGGAACGGTCAGACCGAAAAAGTGGACTATGATTATCTGGTCAATGCAACCGGTCCGAAGCTTAATTTCGAGGCGACAGAGGGACTTGGTCCAGATAAAAACAGCTTCTCGGTCTGCACCTATAACCATGCCGCCCATGCCTGGGAACACCTTCAGGATAATATCAAAAAGATGCAGGCTGGACACAAACAGCGTATCCTGATCGGTACCGGCCATGCGATGTCCACCTGCCAGGGTGCGGCCTTTGAATATATTCTGAATGTGGCTTATGAAATCTCAAAACGCGGCCTCAGCGATAAAGCGCAGATTACCTGGTTGTCCAATGAGTATGAGCTGGGTGATTTTGGTATGGCAGGCGCCTTTATCAACAGGGGCGGTTATTACACCCCGACGAAGGTCTTTACTGAATCCATTATGGCTGAGTACGGCATCAACTGGATCCGACGGGCCGGAGTTCATAAGGTTGAGCCGGGTAAAGCGCACTACGAAACGCTTGCAGGTGAAGAACTGACCCAGGAGTTTGATTTTGCCATGCTTATTCCCTCATTCTCAGGAGTAGGGCTGACCGCTTTCGATAAGAGTGGAGTGGAGATTACCGACAAGATGTTTGCACCGAACAAGTTTATGAAGGTTGATGCAAATTACACGGCGAAGGCCTTTGAGGATTGGGAGGCGGAAGACTGGCCCTCAATTTATCAGAACCCTCTTTTCAAAAACATCTACGCTCCGGGTATTGCCTTTGCCCCTCCACACCCGATTTCGAAACCTATGACAAGCCCGAGCGGTCGACAGATATTTCCAACGCCACCACGTACAGGCATGCCGTCCGGTGTTATGGGAAAAATTGTAGCGCTTAATATTTCGGAAAAGATTCAGGGAGCGACAGAGCATCGCCATAAAGCATCAATGAGCAAGATGGGCGCAGCCTGTATTGTATCGGCAGGGTTTGGTTCGTTTGATGGCCTTGGTGCTTCAATGACCCTGTTTCCTGTGGTGCCGGACTGGCAAAAGTATCCTGAATGGGGGCGTGACATGAACTACTCGGTTGGAGAGGCCGGTCTTGCCGGACATTGGCTGAAAGTAATACTGCACTACCTCTTTTTCCATAAAGCAAAGGGCTACCCGTTCTGGTGGTTAATTCCGGAATAACCTGTATTTTGAAAATAACCTCAAATTTGAAAAACTTATGGGCACGAATAAAGTCAAGGCGTATTACGACGAAGCTTATCCGCCGGTACCGTCAAAAGGCACTCTCTACTGGCGGAAAAACCTGCTGTGGCAGCTTGTTCGCTTTGTGGTGTTGAATGTTAAGATGATAAGAATTGTTGTTGGCGGTCACTCCTGACAGCCGGTAAGACTTGATCTTCAAAGCAAAGTATGTACAAAGCAACCTGAAGCACTGACAAATGTTGCTTTGTACGTCTCTGTTATCATAATTTGCAGGAGCTGTTTTTGCCCGGTTTTTCATTACAACAGCAACTTCCACCTGTCGAAATATTCAGCACGGTGTAGAGTGGACAAAACCCTATCAACGAGGTCAGAAGCGGTACAAGTCCAACAGCTCCCCACCACGATTGATTGATGACTCCTGCGACAATAACGGCAACTCCGACAACAATCCGGATTATTTTAGTTGTTATTCAATTCTGCAGCACAAGCAGCAACAGGCAGTGAAGATGGTAAAGCTATCTTTGACAAGAACTGCAGCGTTTGCCATTCCATTATGCCACCGCCAAAAACAGCTCCGCCTATTACCCCACTCGCTTCCCGATACCACCAGAGATTCACAACAAAAAAAGACGGGGTTAATCACCTTGCTGCCTACCTGAAAGCACCGGAAAAGAACAAAGCAATTGAACCTCAAGCAATTACGAGATTCGGTATGATGCCAGCTCTCAATCTACCAGATTCAGAACTGAGAGCCGTAGCTGAATGGGTATGGGATCAGTACAACCCGAATATGGGGATGGGACGAGGGATGGGGATGGGACGGGGAATGAACCAGCAGTAAAGGTTTAAGAGCCCTCGCTGCCATGAAACGATTATTGCTTATCACTTTAGCCTTGCTGTTCAGTCCTGCGTCAATTACAGCGAAAACCACTGAACAGCACGCAAGTTTTGACCATAGCAGGCTGAGCACTTCAGCGCAGTGCATACGATGCCATGAACGTGACCAGCCGGATGATAAGCTGCACAGCCAGTCGAAGGGAAACTGCTCTATATGCCACACGACCAAAGAATGGAAACCAACGATCACTGAACCATGAAAAAATCATTCAGTTGGAGGGTTTTTATAAGCTTCGGGCTTTTCATTGCGGTGCTCATGATGCTGGTGTCGGGGGTAATCCTTTATATCTCTCCTCCGGGAAGGGTTGCCAACTGGAGTGACTGGAGAATGTTAGGCCTCACAAAAAGGGGATGGCAACACCAGCACATTATTTTTGGATTTGCCTTTTTAATTCTCTCTCTGTTTCACCTGTTTGTTATTAACTGGAAAGCATTTTTCTCTTACCTGAAATCAAAGACAACGGAAGGCCTTAAAAGCCCTGTGGAACTGCTTACCATAATAATTCTCTCCGCCTTGTTCGGGATAGGAACTTACTATGGTATCCAACCCTTCTCGGCAGTCATCAAGATTGGCGATACAATTTCCGACTCCTGGGAACGTCGGGAAAAGCAAGCCCCGATTCCACATGCAGAACTCATGACACTTAGACAACTTGCAGAGCAGCCAGGGCTTGGCGGTGATCCCGCCGCTTTAAAAACCAAACTGGAAAAGGCAAAATTAAAAGTTGCTTCCGAGGAACAAACCCTTGCTGAAATAGCAAGCTTGAATGGCAAGACAGCTGAAGAAGTCTATGAATTTATTGCTCCAGAGAAAACCGGAAGGCATAAAATTCAGGGGCAGGGTTTCGGGAAGAAAACCTTGCAGGAAATAGCCGACGAGGGCGGGGTTTCATCGACGTCACTGCAGCTTGCACTTCGGCAGAAAGGGATTGAAGCAAAAACCGATCCCCCGTTGAAATCAATTGCTGCAAATAACAAGATTGAAATGAACGAGCTACGCAAAATACTGGAAACAATGATCAGCCGGTAGAGAGTAAAAACATCCGGACAGCACTGATAAAAAATGCACCCGACTACATTTTTCATCGGCAGCCCGGATGCACGGAGGAACATCACTGGACAAATATGTACAGAGGCGATGACAAGATTCGAACTTGTGATAAAGAGTTTTGCAGACCCTTGGCTTAGACCACTCACCCACACCGCCTAAAAAAAACATCCGGGCATACTTGAAGATAAGATGCACACACACACCCAAGTCCCCACAAGACTTCACAACAGATGCCCGGATGCCGGAGAAATACTTCGGCATATTCAAAAACTGAGGCGATGACAAGATTCGAACTTGTGATAAAGAGTTTTGCAGACCCTTGGCTTAGACCACTCACCCACATCGCCTAAAAAAACATCCGGGCAGCACTGAAGAAAAGATGCACACACACCTGTAAAGCCCCCATATGACTTTACAACTGCTGCCCGGATGAGGGGGAAACGTCAGAATGTCACCGTTGCCCAGAGTTCAGAACGAAGACGAGTCGTGTCGTTTGCAGGAGTCACGTCATCCTTTGCTGTCAAGTAGCGCAGCGTAGGCTGAATGGTAAAGCTGCCTTTTGCTGCCTGATAAACCTTGAACTGGTACTGAGCCCATACAAAGTTGTTGGTATACTTCTGGGTAATGCTTGTTGATTTGTCGGTTGTTTCGCTATGGTCATACCAGGCAAGGAATGGGCCGTACTCGGCTTTAATCCTCAAGAGATAACCTGTGTAATCGACATTTTTATTAGCATTTGCACCGTATATGGCACTTGAAGGAGTGGTGCCTTGACCGATATTATATAATCCGGTGAAACCAAGTTTCAGATCGCCTGCAGGAACCCCAACGTTCGCTCCAAAAGTTACAGGCCTGATGCCCTGATGCCAAGGTTTTCCAAAGTCAGAGCTTGTTGTTGAGAACGTTTGCTGAGTAATAGAATCGAACTTGGTTATTGCGGTAAGAACCTCCGGCTCGAAAGTAATGTCTCCGATAGTGGTTTTGTAGCTCACGAGTGCTGCATAGCCATCGTTCAGAAGGCCATCGCCAGTACCTGCGGTGTCACTTGCTGAGATATTATCAAATACACCAACTACCACATTCAAGTCACCAGGGCCGATTTTTGTTCCGTAGTTCGCACCAAAAAGCCTGTCGTTGTCGAACGTCGTCGTTGGAATGTCGAGCGGATTTTTTGGATACAGGGTCAGATCTAAAATAGGGTTGTTTGTCGAATTGAGCGGAAGACGGCCAAAAAGGTAGTGACTGTCTCCATAAAAACGGCCAAAATAGAGCTGGGAAGCACCAAGAGTGTATACTTCAGTATTACCATATCCGACAGTCTGCCAACCTCCGGCACCACCAAATGATCCTGGCTGTTCGTTTGTAAGCTGCGCCTTAAAAACGTAACCATCACCGAGATCGGCTGAAGCGTTCAGACGAACCCGATACTGGTAATACAAATTGTCTGGTTTTGTGCTCTGATGGGCAGCATCGAAAGATTCGTCTCTGGCACGGACAGAGGAATCCCCGCTGAATGTCAACTCTGCAGAAGCTGGTGAAGCATAAGAGAGGACTGCGAACATCGCGGCAAGTGAAAACATTTTTTTCATTGAAACGTTACTCCTTTTTTTTTGTTATGTCGAGTTGTGTGTTATGCGTTCAGGTAAAAAAAATTAATAAAAAAAGCCGGCTCTGATACTGAAAACCGGCTTTGTGATATTTCAGACCCAGTGAACCGGGCAACTAAGTCACTCCTACGGTATTCAGTATATCAGCATCCATCACAAGACAACAACAGCATGATGAAGTACTGATAAAGCCTTTAATGAATAAACCCTGAGAAATCATAAAAGTATTATTTGATTCACAATTGTTAACAATGAGCATTTTATCTCGTTTATTTGCAAGCATATACCATAAAAATACCTTAAATATGGTAGAGACAAGGGCATCGTCCCGCTCTATGTTCATCCATGATCTTATAAGCTCCATTCGCTGAGGATTCGTGACCATCTTGAATCTCTCTCTGCAAGAATGTCTTTTACGTCTTCTTCACCCAAATGCCGAAAACGGCTTTGCCCAAGCAGATAGTTTTCTGCTGATGTGAACTTTCCCGGTTTATGGTTAAGAGTAAACTTACCATCTGAGAATTCTGCCAAAAACCAGAGGCCGCAGTCGACAGCATTTTTTGCAACTGAAATTGTATCTGACGTATCGTGCCCCCAACCAACCGGGCATGGAGCAAAGACATGAATGTACGATGTACCGTCGACCCTGCTGGCATATTCAAGCTTTCTAAGATAATCCAATGGATAGCCGACACTTGCCGTAGCTGCATAGTCTATTCCATGAGCAGCAACGATTTCGAACATGGGTTTTTTATGAGTAACAGCTCCTTTCAAACGCTTGCCTGCAGGTGATGTGGTTGTCCGCGCCCCGATTGGAGTAAGGCTGCTCTTTTGAACGCCGGTGTTCATATATGCCTCATTATCGTAACAGATATACATAATCTTGTCGTGCCGATCTATTGCGCCTGAGAGGGCCTGCAGGCCAATGTCGGCCGTGCCGCCATCGCCGGCAAAACCAACTGCATGAAAATCTTTTATGCCCAGAGCGCGAGCACCGGCAGCGACGCCTGAAAGCATCGATGCCGTACCAGGAAAGGTTGAAATTATTGCATTACAGCTAAAAGCCATCTGAGGGAAAATAAAACCGACTGCAGACATGCAGCCTGCCGGAACAACTGCATAGGATCGTTCCCCAAGGACTTTCAAGGCAAGTCGAAGAGCAAGGCTTCCCCCACATCCAGGACAAGCCTTGTGACCATAAAAATATTCACGGTCTCCTAAATCGCGAATGGATATTTTCTTATCAGATAAATGCAACTGTTTCTCCATCATCGGGACTCTTAAGTCTTAAAAAAAGACGTTCAATATCTGTAGCCGATATATCTTTGCCACCCAACCCTCCAACAAAGTTCAGAAGTCGGGGCGGCAGGACTTTCGCTCGCATTAATGCTGAATTCACATTGGTAAAAACAGTTCCTTCGTAGCCGAATGAGATATCTTTTTCCAACACACCGACCGATTTCGCACCTGCGAGGGCGGTACTGATTTCAGTATCGGGAAATGGCCGCATGTAGCGAATTCGAACAAGCCCTACCCGTTCTCCAAGAGAGCGCAGCTTTTCAACAACCGGCCTTACCGTTCCGGCAACACTGCCAAGGGTGACAAGAATGAATTCGGCATCATCACAGTGGATGGTTTCAATCAGCCCCGGATAATGTCGTCCAAAAAGTTGTCCGAATCGCTCTTCAGTTTCAAAAATCACTTTTGAAGCGGACATCATGGCCTGATGCTGTAACTGCTTGAATGACTGATTATAAGCCGGGCCGGCGGTAAAAGCAAGGCTCATCGGATGATCAAGATCCATCTTGTTTACTGTTCGGAAGGGTGGAAGAAATACATCGACATCTTCCTGTGTCGGCAGATTAAGCAGTTCATAGGTGTGTGTAATGAGAAATCCATCAAGATTGATCATGAATGGGGTGAGTACATGGGGATCCTCTGCAATTGCATATCCATGGATTATCAGGTCAAGCGACTCCTGGGCATCCTCCGCATAAACCTGTATCCACCCGCAATCGAGGAGGGAAAGTGAGTCCCGCTGATCGCCATAGATATTCCAGGGCAGAGCCAGGGAGCGGTTCGCATTCATCATAACCACAGGAAAACGACCGCCGCTTGCATAGTGAAGACATTCGGCCATGTAAAGAAGCCCCTGTGATGATGTGGCGGTAAAGGTTCGAGCCCCGACTGCACTGGCACCGATACAGGCGGAGAGTGCTGAGTGCTCAGACTCGACGTGCAGATATTCCGCTTTTAAAGAGTCGTCTTCCACCATTTCAGCCAACCGCTCGATCACCGTGGTTTGGGGTGTTATGGGATAGGCGGCAATAACGTGTGGACGCGCAAGCCGAACCCCTGCTGCCACGGCCTCATTGCCTGATAAAAAAGCTTTTTGCGCAGGTATCATACTCCCTCATTCTCCATTCGAATGGCTTTCTGGCGACACTCTTTGGCACAGATGCCACATCCTTTGCAATAATCGTAGTCAATCTCAAGCCCTTGAGGTGTACTGTTGTGAATAACACCATCAGGACAAAGCAACCAGCAAATACGGCAGTTGGTGCATTTTGCAGCATCAATGACTGGGCGATGGCTGCGCCATGAGGCATTTGTTTCAACCAGATGACCTGCGGGGAAAGCGGTACCCACAGGATAGTCTGCCAGAACTTTTGGCGGCTTGAATGATTTTTGCCGGACTGGATAGTTCATGTTATTTGTCCTCCCGAGGCTTTGAATGTCTCTTCAAGCAACACCGCATTCTTTTCCGCCGATGATCCTTTCATTTCATGACGTACAGCTGCCAGAAGTGATTGTAGAGTGACTACCTCACTCAATGCAGCCAAAACACCTAACATGCCTGTATTGGCAATAGGTCGGCCAAGGTATTGCAGGGCCAGCGCAGTTGCATCTACCAGAACTGTCCGGACATGAGCAGGAACTGAGAGAGGCAGTTCACTATGTGCCGTATTGACCAGCAGCAATCCTCCCCGCTGCAATCCATTCAAGATCGAAGCGTCAAGTAAGGTGTCATCCAGAACAACAACCACATCACATCGGGTAATAATACTCCGATCTGCAATTTTTTGGTCGTCTATGCGAATAAAACCAAGTACAGGTGAACCCCTGCGTTCCGGCCCGAATGAGGGGAATGCAAGAGCGTGACGATTTTCAAAAAGAGTAACAGCAACACCCAATAACCGTGCCGCTGTAAAAGCACCCTGGCCACCCCGACCGTGAAAGCGAATCTCAACCATTGTTGAAGCTCCCGGCATGGGAGCGTAATGTCAACAAACGCGCTCCGGCAGCATTGAGGGTTTCGGGCTGTTTGGCAAAATGAAACCTTATAAGGTGATGGACGGGCTCACGGAAAAAGCTTGATCCCGGAACTGCAGCGACTCCAACTTTTCGTGCCAGCCATTCAGAGAATGCAAGATCATCGGTGACTCCAAACTCGCTGACGTCAACCATAACATAGTAAGCTCCCTGAGGTTTCGTATAGGAGAGTCCTGCTTTGTCAAGCCAGCCGAGAAAAATATTCCTTTTTGCGGTGTAACTTGCCTGAAGCTCCCGGTAATAGGAGTCCGCAAATTCCAGTGCGGTAACGGCTGCTTCCTGAAGAGGGGCCGCTGCACCAACCGTCAAAAAGTCGTGTACCTTACGGATTGCATCAATGATTTCAGGTGCTGCCACCACTGTCCCAAGCCGCCATCCAGTGATTGAGTATGTTTTGGAAAGCGAACTGCAGGTAATCGTCCGATCAAACATACCAGGCAACGCTGCCATGCTGATATGCACGTTTGGAGCGTATACAATATGCTCATAGACCTCGTCAGTAATGACAAACGCGTCAAATTCACAGGCAAGAGCGGCGATGAGTTCCAGTTCACTTTTTGTAAAAACTTTGCCGGTCGGGTTGCCCGGATTGCAGAGAATCAATGCTTTTGGGCAATGCTGCTCAAAAGCATGACGGAGAGCCACAGGATCAAAGGTAAACTCCGGAGGATGCAGTGGCACATAGACCGGCATAGCCCCGGTCAGAATGGTATCGGCGGTATAATTTTCATAGAACGGGGAGAAGATCACAACCTTGTCGCCCGGATTGCAGGCGGTCATCAAGGCAGCCATCATCGCCTCGGTACTGCCGCAGGTGACAACCACATTGGCGTCAGGGTCAATGGGAATGCCCATGAATCGTGATTGTTTACGGGCAAAAGCCTGACGGAAATTCGGCGCACCCCACGTGACGGCATACTGGTGCGGCCCTTCCCTGCCTGCACGTTCGGCAGCTGCAAGCAGAGCTTCCGGAGGATTAAAATCAGGAAACCCCTGTGAGAGATTAACTGCATCACAGGCGTTCGCCACACGGGTCATTCGCCGAATAATCGATTCCGTAAAATGGCTTGTGCGTTGACTTGTTTCAGGCACGTAAATATCCTTGAACGTTTAATGTTACCATCTCAACCCTTACCCTGTATTCCAGTATATTCGAATAGACATCCGGCATAGAATTTTCCTGTGTTTCGATTTCTCAGATTCCCGCGCCTTTCGCCAAATCTCCTGTATCTCGCAAGTCCACAATCCTTTTAGCCTTATGAGTGGCACGGGGCAAGGTTCCGTTCGGCAGCACGTTGACCCGCCTTGGCTGAACTCCGGAGCGGTGCTTTATCTGCTCGATCACCAGTGTTGCAAGCTTCTCTCCCTGAGCTTCGTATCCTTCGATTGTTTCAACGTCAACATCAAACCTCAGGAGTCTGTGCTCGGTATAGACAGTAATCCGATACTCTCCGGTTAAACCCGGCAAACCCCTGACCACATATTCTATATCACTTGGAAAAATATTGACACCGGAAACGATAAGCATATCGTCTATGCGCCCCTGCACTGTAAAACGGGCATGGGTACGACCGCATGAGCATGTATCACGGAAGCGTGTTACAATATCACCGGTACGGAAACGAATCATGGGGCGTGCCTGTTTTTTGAGGGTGGTGAGAACCATTTCGCCATGCTCACCATCAGCAACTGGCTCCAATGTATCAGGATCGAGCACTTCTATCAGAATGTTATCCTCGGCAAGGTGCAAGCCGTTTTTCCCAGAACACATACCTGCACAAGCTCCGAAAATATCTGAAAGACCATAAAAATCGAACAGTTCTGCACCCCACAGTTCTTCAATCGCAGAACGTGTGGCAGGAATTGAGCCTCCAGGTTCTCCGGCAACAATAATTTTTCGAATATATAAATCACGTTTCGGGTCAATCCCCTGCTTCAGGGCACTTTCGCCGAGATGCCAGGCATACGATGGTGTTGTCCAGGTAATAGTAGGTTTGAACTCTTTCATGATGTAGAGAAGTCGCTCAGAGGGAACCGTACCGGCCCAGATGCAAAGAGCACCAAGATTCTGGGCACCAATAACATCAGGGCCCCCAACAAACAAGCTGAAGTTAAGCGCGTGCAGATACCTGTCTTTTGGTCTCATTCCTGCAGCCCAGAAAAGACGGGATTCTACATTCTGAAAATCATCGAAATCCTTTTTCGTAAAAGGACTGAGGGTAGGAACACCTGTTGAACCGCTCGAAGCTGAAACAAAGACAATCTCTTCTTCCGGCACAGCTACCATATCCCCAAGATCAGGAACTGCCAACTGGCGATCCCGTTCAATTATTTTGTTGGTGAATGGAAAGCGAGCAAGGTCTTCAAAATGCTTCAAATCAGTTGGTTTGACTCCAGCATCATCGAATGCCTGCCGATAATAGGGTGAGCGCTTGTAAGCAAAGTCAAGATGCTCCTGAAGCAGCGACAATTGCAGTTGTTCTAATTTTGGACGGGAAAGGGTTTCTATCTCCTCCTCCCAAAATGTTCTGTTACTCATGCTCTTATTGTCTTCAGTGATTATTCAAAATCTATTTTAAAATCTCTGAAACGGCTCTCTATCTCATTTAAGCGGTGACGACGTTTCAGCATGCTTATAAATTGCGACCTTCAGTGAATAGCCGTTTATAATAAAAACCACTCGTATAGAGTGCTGCTGCCGGATTGTGCCCGAGTACCCTGTCTTTGGTGATAAGCGTCGTAACTGGAGCATCTGAATATTTGATAAATAGCGAATCGTGTCCAACACATAAGCCGATAATGACGTTCAGATCAGTTTTCTCGGCGTTGAGCAGACGGGCCTGCAGGATTGGATTACACATGGATTCATGAATCCCCTTCAAAATTTTAAGCCTATCTTCAATACCGATTTCGCTCTTATCGACGGAGCCAATCTTGCAAATAACGGAGTATGGTTCCAGTCCGTTAATTTTCAGAACTTTGACAAAAACTTTTGTCTCTTCAGAAAGACCAATACAGGTTGCCAGTCCGATTTTTTTTGCCCCTATACGATTGGCAAACGCAATCGTCTCCTCGACACGAGTCAGCTGACCATAATAGGTGCCCTCAACTTCAGCGGAAGCCCTTGCTATTTTTGCATCCTGTCCTTCGCCACGGTACTGGTTGGTTATGGCATCCAGTTCATCGGGCTCGACTCGTTCAGTCAGACAGAAATCAGGAAATTTTCGATCCTGCCGGTAACAGTTCGGCACTCCGCAATCCGAACAGGTGAGCTCTTTCGGCTCAGTATTTTTTTGCTTTTTCTTAGACACCATAGAAATCTTGTTTTTGTTTCGCTAATTGCGGGAATGCTAACGCCTTTAAAAAAATCTTTTCGAACTCCGCTTCACGCGAAAGTTCAAGCACAGTCATTCCTGCCACCACTGATGCTGCATCACTTCGTAACTCCCTATTAAGAAGAAAAGCTGCAGCTCCGCTTTGTGATGTATTTCCAACAAACTCAACCCTGTCAGCAAAACTTTCGGGCAGAAGACCAAGAGTGATCAAACTGGATATTTGAAGATGTGCTCCAAAAGAACCGGCAATAAACACCCGGTCGACATCCCCTGGGTTACGTGAGCAGGTCTGCAGCATCATATCGATACCTGCTCGAACAGCTGCCTTGGCAAGTTGCACCTGACGGATATCCTGCTGAGTCAGGGTGACTTTTTCAGCGAGCCTGAATTGTGGCCGCCCCTGGAGCACTTCCAGATGATGCATCCATGTTGCAAAGCGTTCCGAACCCGGTTTGACAAAACGTCCATTACGGTCAACGATACCCTCTCTGGCTAATTCTGCAACCGCATCAAGCAGTCCGCTTCCGCAAAGACCAACAGGGCAAGCTCCTGAAATAGTCTGAATTGCAACAGTACCACTCTTGAGACTAACTTTTTCAATTGCACCGGCCACAGCCCTCATACCGCTGGAGATGTTCATCCCTTCAAAGGCTGGCCCGGCTGCTGTAGATGTTGCCGTTATCTTTCCATTTTCAGAAAGCGCCATTTCGCCATTTGTGCCAATATCAACGAAAAGCGTTATGCCCTTCAGACGTGGCAAATCAGCAGCCATAATACCTGCGGTAATATCGGCTCCAACATAAGCTGACGCGACTGGTGGAAACCAGACCTGACCCTGTTGGGCAATCTGCAATCCAAGCTCGGCGGAAGAAACGGAGGAAGCTGTATTCAGTTCCACACGATAGGGATATTTGCCGAGAGAAGAGGGAGATTTGCCCGCTGCTATAGTCAGCATTGTAGTATTGCCACTCCATATCGCCTCATAAATAGTTGAACGATTGATTTTTTCAGATGCGGCCAATGCTCCAATCATCCGGTTCAGTTCAAGCAAAAGCTCTTTGTGCAAAAGAGTCAGCCCTTCGTCAGTTGAAGCCAGCTTAATACGTGTCAAAACATCCTGCGCATGCAACGCCTGCGGATTAAGGGAGGAAATCGAGCACAACACTTGTCCGGTTTTCAGATCCACTAAAGCGACAACTACGGTTGTGGTACCTATATCGATAGCTACACCGTAGAACATTGCTGTTGTATCACCAATTTCAGTGTTCAGCAAGTACTTTCCTGCTGTCACAGATGTTGTACCACTCTCTGGATCATATTTTTTCCCGATGAAGGGGTCAAGTGAAACCATTCGACATTTCCCGTCAGCCACAATAGAAAGCAAGTGTGGACCGGTCTGTGGAACATCAACATTAATATCTCCATGAACAGACACCTGACAACTCAGTACATAACCCGCCTGTTCAACCTCCGGCGCAACATTATGGAAGCCTTTTTCATGACGCAAACCTGCAAGATACCCTTGAATTAAAAGTACCTTGCATTTACCGCAGGTTCCCTCTCTGTTACAGGGGGATTCAATAAAGATCCCTGCCTGGCGAGCAGCCTTAAGCAGTAATGTTCCTTCGGGAACAATGATCTGTTTATTATGACTGGCAAAAGAAACTACTGGCATGGATTATTCTCCCTGCACTGTTCTGGTCATAGCACGAATATTGGCCAGCGTTGTCGAAGTACTTAACCCACAGGCTGGAGAAATAATATCGATACCATCGTTAACAAGTTTCTGCGTCTGTACAGAAATTTTATGAGGTGTTCCCCATTCCAGAGAGTATGTGCTAAGGTTGCCCATAGTAGTAATGCCGGGAAAATCCTCTTTCAGCTTTGCAAGGTTTACCATAGCATCAGTGCTGATAGCATCGGCCTTAAGGTCGGGAATGAGTGTCCTGACATTATTGATGTTGCCGCAGATGTGAAGAATGACCGGTGTCCTGAAGCCATGAACAGCTTCGGTAAGAATATTCAGGTATCGCACTGCATATTCCCGAAACATAAGAGGGCCAAGTATTTCCCCCGTTGCTGACGGGTCACCAATGGCAATGACGGATGCTCCGGCCCTGACAGATCTTGCGGCAAACCTGATGAGGAGTTCAGTAACATACTCCAGAATCCGGTGAGCACTGGCTGGATTTTTGCGCAACTCTTTGTAGAATGCCATCGGATTGATAATTGATGCGGCAGTGCTGATTGGCCCTGTCATGCTTACAACAACTGGTAACTGCTGATAGGTTTGAGAGAGTTTTGCTGTTGCAGAGGTCACCGTCTGAATACGCCCGGATTCAAGCATTTCATCAATATCACGGAAAATAACATCTCTAACTGAGCCAAATGCTTCCTGTCGTATTTTCGGCTCGCAGGCAAGTGTACCCTTGTCAATCCGGCTTCCAAGCAACTCGGCCTCAACAGTCATACAGAAAGGTACGCCAAGATTTTCAAACCCGGTCTGTTCCTGAATGGCGCCTGCAAGTGATGCCATCAAATCAGGATTGTCATGCGCAGCAGGAAGGGTGAAACCACTACTGTTCATAACCTCAACAATCGAAGCATTCATCATGCCTCCCATGCAGATCACAGGAGCCCGATCCGTTGCTTTTTTATTCAGCACATCAAGAAGACGTTTTTTTGGGGTAATTTTACTCGTCATCATAATGAGTTATTCACTATTTCTTCAAGCAATCCAGCATTGACGGGATAGCCTGTTTCGCGAACAGCATCAAGCATGGCATCAATATTTTCAAAAGGTGTCTCTGTGGGCAAACTGCACCCTGAAGCGACAACAAAACCTTTGGGATTGTCATGAGCTGCGATAACGCATTTAAAAACCTCGCGTCGTATATCCTGAGGGGTACCCTGCAGCATAATGGCAGATGGATGAACATTTCCCATGAGCCTGACGCGATGCCCGATTTTCTTTTTTGCATCAAGCAGGTTTGCATCATTGTCAATCGATATACAGTCAGCACGCGTATCGGCCATTTTATCCCATATCGGACTGGTTTTTCCGCAGATATGAAGCGTCGCCGGACGGCTTTTTGAGTGGATATAGTCGACCAGCGTTTTCAGATAGGGATAGCTGAACTCTTCGAACTGTTTTGGACTGATAACCGATGACGATGACATGGCATCGGTCAGACTCGGCATTCCTCCTGCGTCAAATATAGCTTCGGCATAGGCAAGTGCAGACTCCAATGAAAGCTTGCAGAGACTATGAACAGAAGCAGGATCCTTCAAAACAAGCCGGGACAGATTGACGGCACCAATAAGAAATGAGGCATTGGTGAAAGGACCTGTCAATGCGGCTGTAACCGGAACCTCATTGCCAACCTCCTGCACAACCCGTTTAATCGCTTCAAGATGCTCTGGCAAAACACCATCCCGCCAGGGATCAACTGGCCGCAGTCCTGAAATCCGGGAAACGCTCTCAATAGCAGGTTCGGCAAGAAAAGCTGTTTCATCCTCCGGCACCCTTATTCGGGCACCCATGCCTTCTGCTATGGTGTAAAGATCAGTAAAGACCCGAATATTATCGTAACCAAAGCGCCGGTAGGATGCGACCTGTGCATCAGCCAGTGATTTGCCATTGTTGCGAAGTGAACTGACGGTCACGCCAAGCACCCTTGCAGCTGTATTCCCCACAATCGGCACACATGGCAAACGATCGACAGGAAGACCTTGTGCATAGGCATGAAGACGTTGCAAGGGAAAGAGTGCGTCTTTTTTTAGAGCGAGCCTATTGATCGTTGAATCAGACATAGATAGAATCTTTGAATAACTTGTGCAGCAGTTTCACTGCTGCAGGTGCGGAAGGAGCATAACCGTCAGCACCAATTCTGTCAGCGAAAGTTTGTGATATTGGGCCCCCGCCAACGATAACTTTAAATGCATCACGCTGCCCGCTCTCCTGCAGAATCTGAACAACCGCTGCCATGCCATCCATAGTCGTGGTCATCAGTGTTGATAATGCAATCACATCGGCATGCTCTGCAATTGCTGCATCAACAATCTGCCTGGGCTGCACATCCCTGCCAAGATCAATGACCTCAAACCCGGCAGCATCAAGCAGTGTTTTTACAAGATTTTTTCCGATATCATGCGTGTCGCCTTCAACCACACCGATAACTACCTTTTTACGGGTTCGCTGCTGCTCCCGATTGATGTAGGGGTTGAGAATATTCAAACCGGCATACATGGCATCTGAACAGAGAAGAATTTCAGGAATAAAATATTCTTCATCTTCAAAAAGCTGACCGGCACGGTTCATGCCATCAACAAGCCCGTTTTCTATGGCTCTATATGCGTCAATTTTTTCTTTGATAACCCTGTGAGCGATCTCTTCAACTGTTCCTTCATCCATATTCAATACAGCATCAGAGAGCGCTGTGAAAAACGTTTGCTCTTTATTGTCACTCATATCCGATCACATTCAGTTTCTCTATAAAAAATACACGTCTTTTTTTTCAGCGCACCCAGAAAAGAACACGGCGTTTGATAAAATCAAGCAATGCCATTGAAACAAACGTAACCATGCCAGTATAGAGAATGCCTGCAACCATGCGAGGATAGTCGGCATAATCCGCATAGTATTGCACAAATCTTCCAAGTCCCTGATTTGCACCGAAAAGCTCGGCAACAGTCAACAGAATAAATGCAAGAGCAAGGCCTACTGCCATCCCTGAAAAAATATTCGGCAAGGATGCTGGAAAGACAACACGTCGCATATACTCGAATCGACCAAATCCAAGAATACCGGCATTATCACGATAACGAAGCGGAACCGATGCTGCACCAGCAGCCGCATTAACAAATACCGGCCAGAAAGCTCCAATAAAAACAACAAGGATTGCTGATACCCTGAATGTCGGCATCAGCGCAATTGCATAGGGAATGTAGACTGTTGGCGGGATTGGTGCCGCAACTTTTGCAAACGGATCAAATGCCCTGTGTATCCACTTGACCGAACCTACCACTATACCCCACAGAGCTCCAAGAATAACAGCGAGCAAGTACCCGGGAACCAGAATAAGGAACGATGACCATGTCCCTTTCAAGAGCTCCGGCAATGAATCCTTAAGCGCTTTGAACGTTACCGCAGGAGTAGGGTAAAGAGCTGCGTTCCGAAGTGGAAGCATAGTTGATGTTAACTGCCAGCATATTGCCAACGCCAAAAATAAAAGCACGCCCTCAAACCCTTTGAATGCTTTGAATGCTTTTTTGTGAGCTGCTGTATTATGTTGCGCTTCATTCATATTAATTCTCCCTCTCCAAAAACAACTGAACCAGCTTCAAGCTGACGTTCTATGTCTTCATGATAGAGCGCTGAAATCTCTTCTTCCAGTTTCCGGAACTCTTTAGACTGAAAAAGATCATACCGGCTACGTTGCCCCTCAAACGGCACATTGATCTCTGCAATAACACGACCAGGAGTTGTTCCCAGCACAATGACCCGATCACCCAGATAAAGTGCTTCCTCCACATCATGAGTGACAAAAACAATTGTTCTTCCTGTAGAACTGCTTCTGCAAAGCTGTAGCAAAAGGTCCTGAAGCCTGACTCTGTTGACCGGATCCAATGCACCGAATGGCTCATCCATGAGCAGCACCGGCGATCCAAGAGCTAATGAGCGGGCAATTGCTGCCCGTTGCCTCATGCCACCTGAAACTTCATAGGGATGTTTGGAGGCCATTCCTTGAAGGCCGACAAGGTCAAGATACTCTTCAGCGATCTTATTCCTTTCTGCCCTGCCAAGGCCTTTTCGGGCCTTGTTAATAGCTATCGTCAGATTATCCTGAAGATTCAGCCATGGAAAAAGGGAGTAATCCTGGAAAACAACACCGCGCAGAATATCTGGTCCACTGACGGGATTGCCCTGATGCAATATCTTTCCGTTGCCGGGCTTTTCCAGCCCTGCAAGCAACCGCAGCAAACTTGTTTTTCCACAGCCGCTTGGGCCAAGCACAGCAACAAATTCACCTTCAGCAACAGTAAGATCGATATCCTTCAAAACAAGGGCTGTATCATAAGAAAATGATACATGTTCAATAGAAAGCGCTATACCCGAATCTTTTTTATCATACCCGTTTGTGAGGCGGTTAGTCCCGCTCATTGAATTGTTTTTTTAATTTTACCCAGTATGCATCTTTGGGATTCTCAGCGATCAGGCTTTCCAGAGCCGATTTGTAGAATGAGGTCACAATAAACGGCTTGATCTTACCCTTTGATTCAACAAACTCACTCTGTTGCATGGTTTTCCAGAAAACTTCAATACCCTTTACGTTAGGGTCAGAACTCTGATCAAGATGACCGCCATAATAGGCCTTCTCAATCACGGAAGGGTCAATTTTCAGGTATTGCTGAATAATGGCAACGGTCTCTTTTCTATTGGCTGGCGTTTGTGTGAATTTTTCAGCTTGCAGAATCGCCCTTATGAAACGCGGCCATATTTTAGCATTTTTTGCCTGATCTTCGCCATTAATGGTCAACCTGCAGCATGGATGACCCGGCTCAAGATCATGAGATCGTGAAACGATTTTCAGTCCTAATTCCTCCGCCCTTACATCGTGAGGCCCCCAAACAACACCGGCATCAACCTGCCCTGATTTAACAGCTTCCAGAACAGCGGGTGGATTTTTCAGCTCAAAAATCTGTACGTCTTTTCGCCAGTCAAGACCCGCACGATGCAATGCCCCCCTAAGTACTGCGTCACCGGAAGCAAGACGAACTGTTGCAATCTTTTTGCCTTTCAGGTCTTTAATATTTTTGATAATGGCACCATTCTCCTGAGTAGTGATTATCGCTGCATCCTCACCCATTATTCCGCCTATGATTCGAAGATCTGCACCTTTCGCTATATGAACCAGGGGAGCAGTCGTCCCAAAAGCACCTATATCAAGTTTCTTTGCGCGAAGAGCGCTGATTCCGTCAGCCGAATTTGCAAACTGAATCAACTCCACCTTTATGCCTTCCTGATCAAAGAAGCCCTTATCTTTAGCTACAAAAAATTTGGCATGACCTGTAACAGGTAAATAGCCAACGTTGACCGTGACTGGCGGTGAAAGTGCCGGATAGGTTTGAGCTTTAGCGTCTGACGAAGACAGCAAAGCCACACCAGCTATGATGAACAACGCTCTTCGTGAGTGCTGGCGCACAAAGGAAGAGAACATGGTATATCTCATGATTAATATTATTTAGATTTATGAAGAACAACTTCCACACATCCGTTCGAATTGTCATCACATGAACAACACAATCCCGTGGAAAGAAACATTTCACAGAATTCCGTTGTATTCATATGAGTTGCAATAGCCGTTTTTGAAAGGAAAGCGATAGAGTTCATCATAACCGGATAGCATGTTAATGCAGTAATTAAATGCGTAATATCAATATTATATGGCTTCAATATCTAACTTCTGCAGCTTATTATAAATACCATAAACAGGGTATTTTATATGCCGTAAAAAAGGCTTTGTTGGCTGAATTATCAGATTTTTCTTGAACGTGATATGTAAAATCTTTTTGTATAAAAAAACCTTATATGCCTGACAATAACGTAAAACTGAATGCAAAGTTCCATTTTCTCTGTCCATGCCCGCGTAAATTGAGTAGATGAACTCATAATCCTGGCTTTCAAAATATGGCAGGAAATTCTCCTCTTACGAATTATCATAAGCCCGATAGAGCAACTCAATCACAAGAAATTGCCTGTTTTTCCCAATTATTTGTCATTGATTTTGGAAGGAGAGAGAGGTGCACGGTTACCAGCTGAAACCGCTGACGGTTTTATTCTGCTTTCTTCCGCCGGGTCGATTTCCAGTTCCACATACCGATTTCTTCCCTGATTGTTTCGCAGACGTCAAGAACGTATTGCAATTCTGACTTTTCAAGACCGCTATGGACTGAAAATCGCATCAGGGAACGGGTTTTTGGTGTAGCAGGAGCCATAAAGACAGATCCGAAAACGCCTCTTTTCTCAAGGGCATCCCGTAGAAGTTCTGTATCTGATTCCAGACCACCTTCTATGGATACAATTTGAGATTGGCTTGAAATGTTATAGCCGAGGTTGCGCAGGCCCTCGCGAAAATATTCTGCATTTTCATGAAGTTTTTCTCTCCTGAAGTCGTCTTTTTTGATAACATCAAGCGTCGCTTGCAAACCGCTGATTTCATAGTGAAGAAGAGCCGAACTGAAAATGGCCGGAAAGGCCATATAGGGATAATATTTTGCGAAATTTTTTGAGCATATAATAATGCCAGCACGGCCGGCAAAGGCTTTGGCAAGACTTGCTGTAATAAAATGCACCTTTTCACTCAAACCAAGTGATGCGACAAGACCAGCCCCATGAGGGCCATAGGTACCTATGGAGTGCGATTCATCGACAACAGAGACACAATCATACCTGTTGGCAATTTCAATAATATCAATAAGGGGAGCTATATCTCCGTTTGTGCTGTAGAGTGAATCAAAAAGTACAATCCCTTGGCCATGTTCTTTGATCAAGCGCTCGAGATGAACAGGATCATTATGCCGGAATGCATAGGGAGAAGCACCTGATATTTTCACCCCCTCCCAAAGAGACATGTGCGTAAAAAAATCAATATAGACCGGCGTGCTCTGATCGGCAATAACCTGCATAAGACCTACATTGGCCGCCCAACCTGATTGACATAAAATTGAGCTTTCATAACCTGTAAACTCAGCCATAGCCTGCTCAAAAAAATACTTATCACTCCCTTCATGCAAAAAAACCGCTGACATAACAGGTTCATTACCTGCTTTTTGAAGCACTTCAAGCTGAGCTTCTCTGATAAATGGATGGCTGGAGATATTAAGGTAGTCGTTACTCTGGAGCATAATTGCCCCAAGATCCGGAGTTAAACTGCCAATAACAAGCGGTTTTCCGTTTTTACGAGGCTTAAAAAGCTCATCGTCACAAGCCTGAAGTTTTTTCTCTAAAAACTCAGGATATCCAAGTTTGCTTTTTTCAGTGAAATCCTGGAAATTCTTAACCGTCAATTTTTTCTCTTAAAGGTTTACACCTTTCACCTTTTTAAATGTAATGAATTGTTTTCTCACAACATTTGGCTTTTCCCATGTTTTTAAAAAGAAAAAATACTCTAAAAAAACAAACGATGAAGAAAACACTAATATTCAGAATACCTATATTCTTACCTTAACTGAAGAAAACTCTGAAAAAAACTATATCAATCTTTACAGTTCTTTAATATAAAAAAAGACAATAAGGCCAAACCACTTTTATTAATACACGTAAACTATTAAAATAATAAGTTTTACCGGATATTTACAGGCTTTCAGCAACAGCCATCGTGATCATCATAAGCAATCATAAAAAATTTGGAGCTGGTTTTTATTCATCCTGTTGTAATTTCAAAAAAAATTGAATTACCGTATTATTACAAACAAATATAAGGGCACTGCGAAGAAGCTTTTTGAGGATTATATGCTCAGATACAATCAAAAAGTTTTAGACATAGTAGAGCAGGCCGAACCAAATCTGCCGGTTATAGGATTGTTCGCTACTATAGGATATCCCCTCTTTTATATTGTATGGACAAAGTTATTGCCTCAGCCCTATGAAAGTCTTTTACTGCGCTGTATTGAAGCATTCATAAGCCTTCCATGGCTCTTTTATCCATTTCTCAACAAAAAATACAAAGACCTTTTCCCTATATACTTTATTATTTCAGTACCAATACTTCTGCCTTTCTTTTTCTATTTTATGCTGTTAAAAAACGAGTGGTCATTCGTTTGGGCCATGTCATCTACGGGAGGCTTGATATTACTCATCCTTATAATTTATGACTGGGTGCTCATCTGCCTCATAACAGTTCTTGGCTTTGCATTGGCTTATGCTGCTGTTCTCTTCCTCGATGGTCATGTTTCATACGCGCATTTTCAATTGGATTATATTCCAACCTATTTTTTTGCGCTTATTGGAGGGATGATAGTGAGTCATAGAAAACAAAGCGCCCACAAAACAAAAATCTCTCTTCTGAAAAGCCTGAGCGGCAGCATTGCCCACGAAATGAGAAATCCGCTCAACGCCATTACCAACGCAATAGCTTCGGTACATTCCAAACTTCCCGAAAAACCCAATAGTGAGAGAGCTGGTGTAAAGTATAATATCAGCCATTCCGGTCTGCTCACTATTCATCAAGTCATTGAAGAGAGCTCAAACACTCTGAACAGGGCCAACAAAATCATTGATTCAATCCTGACAAGCATGCAGGGTGACGAAATCGCCACCAAGGGTTTTATCCATATAATCGCAGCCGATGCGATTGATGCAGCACTCAACAGTTTTCCCTATACCGATCCCGAAGAAAAAAAATTGATCACTGTTAATAATATCCAGAATTTTGATTTTTTCGGTGATCGAGATCTGTTTTACTATGTACTTTTTAATCTGTTAAAAAACTCTCTGTACTACAAAAATCAACCCGGCTTCTGCATAGAAATAGCGTTAGATTCAATGCCTTCGGCGAATATTATCCGAGTCAGGGACACTGGGCCCGGCATACCGAAAAACAAAAGAGAGCTGATCTTTGAAAACTTCTATACATCGAACAAAAAAGAGGGAAACGGCCTTGGCTTATCATTCTGCAGAAGAGTTATCGATTCATTCGGGGGAAAAATCCACTGTAATTCGAAGGAAGGGGAATGGACGGAGTTCATTATTACATTACCGAAATATGATTCTATAAAGATCCAGGAACTAAAAACCAAAATCCTCCGTGAAAAGCGGATCCTTATAACCGATGATCAACTCAGCAATCGGCTGATTCTTTCAAAATACATATCGGAAATGTCGTGCAAGTATGATCTGGCTGAAAACGGCAAACAGGCGATGACATTACTTTCAGAAAACCGGTATGATTTGATTTATATGGATTTTGAAATGCCCTTATTGAATGGAGACGAGGTCGTAAAATTTATTCGCTCAGCGCAGGATATCGATCCTGCCTTGGCTTTTCATTATTTACGGACACCGATTATCGGTATAACCTCCCTTCCCAAAGCTGAGGCGGTTGTGAGAGGACATAAATGCGGCATGCATGAGGTGCTTTCTAAACCAATCAGAAAGTCAGATGTCCAGAAAAACATTGAAAAGTACTTTTTTTCGGAATTATTATTTATCAAAAATTCTCAGGAAGAGATCATTGACGGCAAACGCATTCTCCTTGTTGACGACAATGAAACCAGCAGAAAATTCATGAGTATGGTGCTTAAACATTACGGGTGTAACGTCGAGCAGGCTATACATGGCAGAGACGCCATCAATGCTCTTGAAAAAGAGGATTTTGATATAGTGCTGATGGATGTTGAAATGCCCGTCATGAACGGCATCGAAGCAACAAAAGCCATAAGAAGCGGGGAATATTTCACTCGCTTCAGTTCATTCAACACTATTCCAATCATAGGCCTGACTGGCAATACTGATGAACAAAGCACGCTTAAAATAATGGCTCATTAAACAATTTAGTGGAATAGAGCAATAAAGCTGTAGACTGCAGTATTTAAGGACTATGCAAAAGTTAACAACACATTACCAGCAACTGTTAGGTCTTCCTGCCACATGGGAGGTTGAAGATGTCAATTTATCCCTTACCGGTCAGCGCATAGAGGTTCGTCTCCGTTTTATTGGTAATGCAGTATTTTGTTCTGAGTGCGGTCTTCAAGGAACAGTCTATGACCATGCCCCGGAACAACGTTGGCGGCACCTTGATACGATGCAGTTTGAGACCATAATCATTGCTCGCATACCCAGGTCACAATGCTCTCGGTGTGGTGTCAAGACGATAACCGTTCCATGGGCTGATAGGCATTCACGGTTTACCCTTATGTTTGAAGGCTTTGCCATTGCTCTTCTGCAACATTGTTCGAATACGCAAGCTGCTGCCAAGATGTTACGATTGGGCTGGCAGGCGACGAGCGATATCATGAATCGGGCTGTTCAACGAGGCCTGTCTCGCCGAGCACCTGAAAAGCTCTCTCATATTGGTATTGATGAGAAGAGCTTCAAAAGCGGTCACCACTACATTACCATACTCAATGATATTGCCGGCAGCCGAGTCCTTGATGTCGTTGAGGAGCGAACTACAGAGGCCACAGAGATGCTCTTAGAAACCCTTACGGAATCACAACGAACCGGTGTTGCATCGGTCTCGGTCGACATGTGGAAACCATTTGCATCTGCAGTTAAAAAGCTACTTCCACAGGCAGACCTCGTTCATGACCGGTTTCATATTAGTAAGTATTTGAACAATGCTGTAGATATAGTACGGCGCCAAGAATCACGGCAACTCTGCAAAACGGGAGACACCAGTCTTGTCGGGTCAAAATTCACTTGGCTCCGTAATCCGGAAAATATGAACACGGTGCAAAAAGGACGGTTTGATGAATTGATGGAGTCGATGTTAGAGACCGGTGTGGCATGGTCCTTAAAGAACAGTTTTAGAGTATTTTGGGAATGTCCAACGGAAGCCAGAGCAAAGCTATTCTTCTCGTATTGGTGTGAGGTCGTCGACAAGTCTGGACTGAAACCGATGATGGAGGTAAAAGGACTTCTCAAGCGCCATAGCAACAATATTCTGAATTACTTCAAGCACTGGGTAACAAACGCTGTATCAGAAGGACTCAACAGTAAGATTCAGATGTTAAAGGCCTCCGCTCGAGGCTTTCATAACTTCGAAAGCTACCGGGCAAGAATACTCTTTTACTGTGGGAAACTGGATATGCGAATAGATACAGTGCCGTAGTATTAAAAAAGCTACCCATTAAATTCCTTAAAGAACCAAAATAATGGAAGCCGGCATGAACTATCATCTCGGCAAACCTGTATTCAAAGATGAACTTATATCAGCCATTGCAGTGATGCTGAGAAACCGTAGATACCGAAACAACACTATGAACAGTCAAAATTTTCATGAACCGGAACAAAACAAAACCAAGTTCTGGGAAACCCTCGGGAATGAAAAAGTTTTAGATCTTTCGACCATCAACAGCCTCAAAGAGATAGGGGGACTGGAATTGATTGAAAGCCTGTTTGAAACATTCATCGCCGATTCTGAAAAAATGATCGGCGAACTTGAAAATGCCGTTGTAAGAGAGGAAATGAAACAGTACGATCATATCATGCATACTCTCAAAGGCTCATCGGGAAGTGTCGGGGCGAATAAAATGTTTGTGCTTTCAAGTTACATCAATCAGTGTTCGCATAATGGTATATGGCCTGAAAATGAGTCATGGTTGCAGATCTTTAAAGCCGTCTTTGCAGACACTGCAAATGAAATGAAAAATTTATTTCAAAAATAATATTGATCAGTGTCATACCTGATCAAAACAGATTGAAACCATGAAATACTTTCATAACATGACAGTACCATGACAAATACACTGCTGATCGTAAAGAACATTACCCATGAAGGAGCGGGACTTCTTGAAACAGCGCTTTTAGAGAGTGGTATTGCGGCGAACTTTATTGACCTCAGCATTGGAGATCTCTTCCCTGATCCACGCAACTGCAAAGCCCTCGTTGTCCTCGGCGGGCCTCAAAGTGCCAACGATGAAACCCCTTCCATGCAAATGCAACTCCACCAGATAAAGAGGTCATTGCATGAAGGAATACCTTATCTCGGTATCTGCCTCGGTATGCAGGTACTGGTGAAGGCTGGCGGAGGAAATGTGGTGAAATGTCAGGTCAAGGAGACAGGATTTGTTGACAATGAGAATAACGCTTATCGAATAGAACTTACCCGTTCAGGCAAAGAAGATCCGCTTTTTGCTGGACTGGACGACAGTTTTCCGGTTTTCCAGCTTCACGGCGAGACTGTCGAGCTTGCATCTTCGGGAATGGAGCTTCTTGCTACAGGAAACGGCTGTATAAATCAAGCAGTAAAAGTTGGTAATAATGCTTATGGACTCCAATGCCATTTTGAAATGACCGATACCATGTTTTCCGAGCTGATCACCATTGATAATGACCTGAAACGCATTGGGCGCAACACCCTGATCGAACAATTTGATGCCCTCAGAACAGAGTATACAATAACAGGTCTGAGAGTTATGAATAATTTTCTAAGTATTGCCGGCCTGGCCTGAACCGAATCGTTTACTCCAAAACCAGATCGATAGTGCGGCGTTGAAGATCTACACTATTTACCTTGACCTTTACCCGTTGGCCAATCTGCAGTCGTTTTTTGCGTCGTTTTCCAATAAGAGAATACGTGGCTTCATCATACTCATAATAATCGTCGGTGAGATTACGCATGTGCACCATACCCTCAATAGCAAAATCAACCATCCGCACATAGATTCCGTAATCGGTTGCACCGGAGATAATACCGGGATATACTTTGCCGACATGGGAGTCCATATATTCAACCTGCTTGAGCTTTATTGATTCTCGTTCAGCCTCGACTGCACTTTTTTCCCGTTCGTTGGATATCTGGCAAACCGTCCGGATCTTTTCGGTTAATTCTGCCAAACGTGCAATGGAAATTTTTTTACGTTTTTTCCGTAGACCTTCGTATTCAAAAAGCAAACGGTGCACAATCAAATCAGGATATCGCCGAATCGGAGAGGTAAAATGAGTGTAGTGCTCAAACCCCAGACCATAATGCCCAACATTGTCGCCGGTATACACAGCTTTTGACATGGAACGAAGAACAAGTTCATTGACCAGAAACTCGACATTGGTACCCTTAACCTGCTGCAGCAATTGCCGAAGTACCGGGGCTGAAACAATAGGACCTTCCTTTCCCCGGTTCAACTTGAGATCAAAGCCCAGCTTTTTAACAAAATTGGCAAGAATCAGTACTTTTTCCTGCTGAGGGAAGTCATGAACCCTATAGATAATCGGCTGGGGTTCTTTCTTGTTTTCCTTGAAGGTTTTGGTAAGGTATTTAGCCACCTTCCGATTCGCGAGCAGCATAAACTCTTCAATGAGACGATGGCTTCCCAGACGTTCTTTTTTAATGACTTCAAGGGGTTCGCCTTTATTGCCAAGTTTGAAACGCACCTCTTCGGTTTCGAAATCGAGCCCGCCATGCTTAAATCGTTTTTCACGCAGAATAACACTGAGCCGGTCAAGTAACTGAAGCTCTGCAACATAATCGCCTTCACCATGTTTCAGAATCTCCTCCACATCTTCATAGGCAAAGCGTCGTTTGGAATGAATGATCGTTTTATGAAACTCATGCTTGCGTACGTCACCGTCGGCAGTCATAGTAAAAAAGACGGAAAATGCCATTCGATCAACACCGGGATTGAGACTGCACACCTGTTCGGACAGCCTTGCCGGCAACATGGGAATCACCCGGTCAACTAGATATACCGAGGTCGCTCTTTTCAATGCTTCACGGTCAAGAGGAGAGTTTTCGGGCACATAATGCGATACATCGGCAATATGAACCCCAATAGAATAAAGTCCTTCATCAAGAGATTCAATTGAAAGAGCATCATCAAAATCCTTGGCATCGACAGGATCTATAGTAAAAACAGTTTTCTCCCGAATATCAAGCCGATCAATGAGATCCCCGTCAGTAATACCCTCACGGATGGAGGCTGCAAAGTCAAGAATTTTAGCATCAAAGGTTTCGTCAATCCCGCGGCTTCGTGCAATAGCACTCACCTCGACCGCTGAATCACCCGCTTGACCAAGCACTTCCAGAACTTTCGCCTGAATAATCCCTTCCTTGGTGAAATCAAGCTCTCCTACAAGCACTTTCTGCCCATCACTTGCTTTGGCGGAGTTGCGGATCGGCACAATAATTTCGGGAAGAATCTTCCTGTTATCCGGCTTTAGAACAAACTTGCGATTTTCCTTGGAAAGCGTACCGATGATGGTTGTAACAGCACGTGATATAATGCTCTTTACAACACCTTCGCAGCGCTGATGGGGAGTAGATTTAGACGCATAGGTATCTGGCACGTTTGAAACAAGAACCTCAACCTCATCGCCGTGAATAGAAAAATTCAAATCTCCTGCCTTGATGAAGATATCATCATCAAAACCTTCGACATCAACAAATCCATAACCGTTTGGATGTGTAGAGATATGACCGGTATAACTTTTGGAAACCTTGTAATGCTCCTTGCCGGGAAGAGGAAATGGCTTGGCATGCACAAGATGATCTTCATAGGTAGTGGCCTCTATAACCGACAGTCCGTAACAACGATTGGAATCTTTGTCAACGGCACCTTCTTCCTGCAGTTTGTGCAGCACATACCAAAAACCAGGAAGCTGCTTTGATTCGGTATAACCGAGTGCAATAGCCAAATCCAGAGACCTTAAGCGCGCACCTTCATGGTCAGAGAAATAAGTCACAATTTCGGCAGCAAGAGAACTTTCGCCACGCCTGAAAAGAAACTCGTTAATCAGAATATGATCATTCGGTTTCACCCGCTCACCGGTATGCGATAAAGACTGACTTTTGTTCTTCCTTGGCGGGGTTTTTGATTTTCGGTTAAAACGCTGTCTTGCCACTACATTCAATCATTTATTGTTAGAATTTCATTTTTTTCTGTTGAACCAACGCCTGTTTCTATTTTTAAGAAGTTAATAACATCAGAAAGCTTCAGCAAAAAATAAGCATCACAAACTGTGCTCAAGCTTGAAACTCACAATGTTTAAAATGTCCGGATTGAAAATCACTTCCCTGAGAAGAATGAAGAATACAGCGGAAACGTGTTCATTGCCCGGTTCAGGCAGGTTCTGCGGACAACATAGTGAAAAGAAGCCACAAAACACCTTTCACCACGTTAATTTTCCTTGTTTTTACTCTATTTCTCATTTTTTTTGCAACAAACAATCATCGCTCAATGCAATCACGAGACACCTCACTTGATCGTGATATTCAAGATATTAAAGAGATTTACATAAATTACAGTGATACAGCATGGAAACAGGGTTTTCTTCTACCGTCATTATAAATATTTTAACCCTTTCCTTCTATGAACTCGATTGCCGGTTTTATTGCAGGGATTCCAAAAGCGGAATTACACCTCCACATTGAGGGGACGCTTGAACCGGAATTGATGGTTACCTTAGGAAAACGAAACGGAGTGTCACTGCCTTTCCCAGATGCTGATACCGCCCGAAAAGCTTATAACTTCAGTGACCTGCAATCATTCCTTGAAATTTATTATCGGGCAACTGCTGTCCTGATAACCGAAGAGGATTTCTACGACCTTACCATTGCCTACCTCAAAAAAGCCTCATCACAAAATGTCCGCCATGCAGAGATTTTTTTTGACCCCCAGAGCCATACCGAACGTGGTATTACCTTTGAAACCGTTATCCGTGGCATTGAACGGGCAGTTGTTGAGGCAAACAGTACTCTCAATATCTCGACAAAGCTCATTATGTGTGTTCTTCGCCACCTTAGCGAAAAGGAAGGACTCAAAATATTTGATAAAGCCCTTGCATGGAAGCAATGGATTTCCGGCATTGGCCTTGACTCTTCCGAACGGGGCAATCCGCCTGAAAAGTTCAGAACCCTTTTTGAAAGGGCACACGAGGAAGGATTTCTGACTGTTGCCCATGCCGGAGAAGAGGGTAGTGCCGCTTCTATCAGGAACACTCTCGATACTCTGCACGTCATGCGCATTGATCATGGTGTTCACTGTATGGAAGATGACTTGCTGGTCGCTGAACTGGTTCAAAAACAAATTCCGCTCACCGTTTGTCCCCTGTCTAATGTCAGACTGAAAGTTTTTGAAAGTATGAAACAGCATAACCTTAAAGCAATGCTTCTGAAAGGACTGTGCGTCACCGTCAATTCGGACGATCCCGCCTATTTCGGAGGATATGTCAATGAAAACTATCTTGAAGCAGCAAACGCCCTTCACCTTGATCGCAACGATATTATCCAGCTGGCGCAAAACTCATTTACCGCATCATCGCTCAGCACCGTTCACAAACAACTCTACCTTGACGAAATTGACCGTTACTCAAAAGACCATAACACTTAACCATTTACTTCCCCTGATCAGATGAGCGCAAAACAGACCTACAATACCATAACGCCGCTTTTTTCAGTGGAGGTCATTGAAAAACGCGTCAGCGAGATTGGAAAGACAATATCGGATGATTTTGCTATGCTTACAGATGAATCTCCAATTCTCCTGATCGTTGTTCTTAAGGGTGCCTTTATGTTTGCAGCTGATCTTCTGCGGACGATAACAATTCCCTGCGGCATCGATTTTATTCATGCTTCAAGCTACGGTTCAGAAAAAACTTCATCAGGCAGTGTCTCTATCAAACACAACCTTGCCATTACGGATCGACACATTCTTCTTGTGGAAGATATTATTGACACAGGGTTGACCATACAACAGATATCAGCGGAGCTTCTTGCTATGAAACCCGCATCACTCGGCATCTGCACCCTGCTCGATAAACCTGACGCACGGAAACATCCTGTAGCTATAACATATACGGGATTTGTTGTACCCAATGCCTTCATTGTCGGTTACGGCATTGACTATAACGAACGCTTCCGTGAACTTCCCTCATTAGGAGTCCTCAACTCCTGAACCTCGCAATATAGCTCACTATCCTTTATTAGTTACAATAATGTAGCTCCGCAACATGAAAACCGCCTTATTACTCCTTCGGGATTGAGGAAAAAGAGAAAAAACAGCTTTCTTGTGTCTGGTTAAAGCAGTTATCGCAACAATTCAGCAATCTTATTCATATTTTGATATCCCTAGAACGATTCCAAAAAATCCGTCACATGCTGCTTCATCGGCAGCCTGATCTGACTGTTGTTATGGATAACGTCAATAAAGCTCATAATCTGTCGGCCATTATACGAAGCTGCGACAGTGTCGGCATCTGTGAAATCCATGCTGTTTCATACCGCAAAACTATTTATGCCCAACAGAATGCTGCAGCTGGAACAAGCAAATGGTCAGCTCTGAACCTCTACACAAACATTGAGATGGTCTACAACAAGTTATCAGAACTTGGCATGCAGATTATTGTCGCAACAAACGGCGAAGGGTGCCTGGATTTCAGGAATATTGACTACACCGCTCCAACGGCGCTGGTGGTGGGAGCAGAATGGGATGGCATTTCAAAAGAGGCCATCAACGGTGCATCCCACACAATCACTGTTCCAATGCTTGGCATGATTGAGTCTTTAAATGTTTCAGTAGCAACCGCCGTCATTCTCTTTGAAGCACAGCGTCAGCGGACACTCAAAGGAATGTATCTTGTACCGCAGCTGAAACCGGAATATTTTGAACGGTTGCTGTTTGAATTTTCCTATCCGCAACTCAGCCGGGAACTCAAGCGAAATGGTGAACCTTACCCTATGCTTGATGAACAGGGCGGCATCATATACCAATCATTGCTATCATGAGACACGTAGGTACGAGCATCATATTTTTCAACAGCCGGAATGAAGTGTTACTGGTACTGAGGGATGATAAACCGTCAATCGCCTGTCCGAATATGTGGGATCTGCCGGGAGGACATGTTGAAGACGGTGAAACACCTGCTGAATGCATTGTGCGGGAAATGCTGGAGGAGATTGAGGTCAATGTTGAAGGAAGTGCACTTTTCAGAGTCTATGTGTTTTCAGACCGGACAGAGTATGTGTTTACTAAAAGTGCCGAGTTCGAAGTTGAACGTATGGTGCTGCATGAAGGACAGATGCTGCGGTGGTTTACGAAGATGGAAACGGAAAAGACTGCCCTGGCCTACGGGTTCAATGAGGTCATTTCCGACTTTTTCAATGACCTGCAGGAAGATATGACGTAGACTCGACTGAGGGAGGTTTCTTTGCGCCCATGACAGACGCACAAGATGGGATATTCATGTTGAGGGAATCAGCGAATGGACTCGAGAAAGCGTTCTGCATCGACTGCGGCCATGCAGCCGGTACCAACTGCGGTGACAGCCTGGCGATAGGTGAAGTCCTGAACATCTCCGCAGGCGAACACGCCTGGCACATTGGTTTCTGTGGATGACTTTCTGGTGAGTATGTAGCCGTAATCATCGGTGTTAAGTTGGTCTTTGAACAATCTGGTATTGGGCTCGTGACCGATAGCCAAAAAGACGCCATCACAAGGATGTACGGAAAGTTCACCGGTCAGGACATTTTTCAGTCGGATTCCGGTAACCTTCTGACCGTCACCGAGAATCTCATCGATAACGAGATTGAGCATTGTGCTGATTTTCGGGTTTTTACGGGTACGGAGAGTCATAATTTTTGATGCCCTGAACTCTTCACGGCGATGAACAAGAGTAACATGAGTTGCGAATTTGGTCAGATAGAGAGCCTCCTCCATTGCTGTGTCGCCTCCCCCAATAACAAAGACATTACAATCACGGAAGAAAAATCCATCACAGGTCGCGCAGGCCGATACACCTTTGCCGCGATAACGGTTTTCCGACGCTATGCCGAGCCATTTGGCATTTGCTCCTGTTGCGATAATAAGCGAGCGGGTATAATATTCGCGACCATCTTCAAGCGTAAGACAGAAAGGGCTTCTTGAAAGATCTACCTCAGTGACGCTCCCACTGGCGAACTCTGCACCAAATTTGGTTGCCTGATCGCGCATTTTTGCCATAAGTTCCGGTCCACGGATGCCTTCAGGAAAGCCGGGGAAATTTTCAATCTCTGTTGTAATCATGAGCTGGCCACCGGGCTGAGATCCCTCGATAACAAGGGGCTTAAGATTTGCCCTTCCAGTATAAATAGCAGCAGTACAACCGGCAGGACCGGTACCCATAATGATCAGATCGCGCACTTCACACTCCATGATGGCCTTTTTTACAGAGTAACAGGGTTGGTGCACCCCACATCCCGACGGCTACGCCGGAATAAGGGGCGACTTGGCATAGTGAACATTTTCAAGCGATATGCTCGTCAATTTTCTTTGCAATCTGGTTTTTCGGCAAAGCTCCAAGCATCTGGTCAACGACCTGGCCGTTTTTGAAGACAAGAAGAGATGGAATGCTTCTGATGCCATACTGTGCTGCGGTTGCGGGATTTTCGTCAACATTCAGTTTTGCAATAACTGCCTTTCCTTGGTAATCGCCGGCAAGTTCTTCTATAACAGGGCCAAGCATCATACAGGGGCCACACCATGCTGCCCAGAAGTCAACAAGTGCGACTTTGTCTGATTCAAGGATCTCTTTTTTGAAATTCTGGTCAGTTGCAACAAAATATTTTCCGCTCATTTTTATGTACCCGTTTGAGTTAGTGAATGTTTTAAAACTTAATATCCATACAATCGATCAGTCATGAAAGTAATAAAAATTATTTATTATAATAAATCAGGCTATCCTGAAATCCGAACATTATCGGGCCCTAGAATATCCTCAAGCTGTTCAATGGTGCTTTCAACCGGATTGATCGGAATATTGCGGGCGAACAGTGTCATTGTTTCAATATTATCTCCTGACTGGGCTTTGACTTCAAAATCAACAGGCGTACCGCCCCGGTTCGAGTCAAAAATCCGTTTTACACCGACAAGTTTTTCGAGCTGCAACTGATCATCGGCGTCGATTTTAAGAATGATTTTTTTAACCAGACTCTCTCTTACCTTTTTTATCGGTACGATCTCTCTGACAAGAAGCTTGAGCATGCCACCGCTGACCTCCCCTTCGGCTATAAACATCAACACTGCCTCGGGTTTGATAAGATGCCCGTACTGTTCATAGAGGCTTGCAAAAACCGTAAAGTCGGCCTTGCCGGTAAAGTCTTCGATAGAGCCGAAAAGCATCTTCTTGCCTTTACGATCCTGATAAGGTTTCACCGAGACGATGACTCCTATCACTTTATACTGTTTTGCCTTTATTGCTTCTTTTGCCTGCAGCTGCAGTGTTGCAAAAGCCTGCCAATCACGCCGGTATGGGGTGAGCGGATGATGACTCAGATAAAAACCGACCAGTTTTTTTTCGTGAAGGAGCTTTTCGGCTTCAGGCATGATTTCGGCTTGCTCCATATCAGGATAGTGCTGATCCTCAAGTAGAGATCCCTCTTCAGCTGAAAAAAAACCACATTGGCCAAGCGTGACAGATCGGTTCTGCATCTGCCCGAATTTAATTGCCTTGTCGACGTTGGCAATAAGCCGCGCACGATGGGGATCGAGTTCATCAAAAGCTCCGGAAAGAATGAGGCATTCGAGTGCTTTGCGGTTCATGACTCTGAGATCAACCGACAGGGCCAGATCAAAAAGGTTCACAAAATCACGTTTTCTGCGGAGCCTCGAGGTAACGACTGCCCTGGCCGCTCCTCCGACCTGCTTGACAGCACTGAGTCCCACTCGGATATATGAGCGTCCATCATTATCTTCAACAGAAAAAAGGGCATCACTTTTATTGATTGATGGCGGCAAGGTCGATATACCAAAACTTTTTGCCTCGTCGGTGAGGTGTTTCATCCGTTCAGTATCGCCTATTTCACTATTCAGTACAGCTGTCACAAACTCAATCGTATAATGGGCTTTCAGATAACCCGTCCAATAGGCAAGAACTCCGTAGGCTGCTGAATGGCTTTTATTGAACCCGTATCCGGCAAACTCGGCCATCAGTTCGAAAACTCTTGTTGCAAGGGTATCATGCACTCCCTGCCTGACAGCTCCCTGAACAAAATCAGCCTTGTATTTCTCCATGATTTCGGGCATTTTTTTCCCCATGGCCTTGCGAAGATTATCCGCCTTGGCAAGAGAAAAACCGCCCATAACCTGTGATATCTGCATGACCTGTTCCTGATAGACAATAACGCCATAGGTCTCTTTGAGAATCTCCTCGAGCATGGGGTGCATATAATCGATAGCTTCCCTGCCGTGTTTGCGATCGACAAAAAGATCGACGGCATTTCGCCGATCATCAATCCTTGCATTGAGAGCACCTGGACGATAGAGCGCGCTCATGGCTATGATGTCGCCGATCTGGGTAGGCTGGAGGCGTGTCATATAGCTCTGCATGCCTGATGATTCAAACTGAAAAATTCCGGCCATCTTACCTTCCTGAAAAATCCTGAAGGTTTTACGATCGTTCACAGGGACTTTTTCAAGCTCGATATCGATGTTGTGCCGCCGCTTTATCATTTTGAGGGTTTCATCGATAACAGCAAGGGTTTCAAGACCGAGGTAGTCAATCTTGAGGAGTCCGGCGGTTTCGATCCAGTTTTTGTCGAACTGAGTGACGACCTGCTTCTCGTCATTACCGTCGGCATTTTTTCCTCTTGAAGGTTCCGGTTCGTCAAGATCAATCTCATCGGCGAATTTACGGACTTCAGTCTCAATTTTGTTGGAGACATAGAGCGGCACCAGCTCTTCAAGCGGACCTTCGCTTATGACAACAGCTCCGGCATGCATCGATACGTTGCGCGCCCGGCCTTCGAGAGCCCGGGCAGAGGTCATAAGTTCACGGATTTGCAGCGTACTCTCGGAATACTCCTTCATCTCCTTTGACTCGCTCAATGCTTTTTCAAGGGTGATGCCCGGCCTTACAGGAACAAGTTTTGCGAGTTTATCGACCAAAGGAAGAGGTACCTCAAGAACCCTTCCGGCATCACGGATGGCTGCTTTGGCACCAAGCGTCCCTATTGCAATGACTTTTGCAACGCTCTCTGCTCCATATTTTTCGACCGTATATTCAAGAACCTTCTGCTTGCCAACCGGAGTGAAATCGATATCAATATCGGGCATAGAGGAGCGTTCAGGATTTAAAAACCGCTCAAACAGCAGCTTGTATTTCAAGGGATCGATCCTTGTGATTCCTGTGAGATAAGCTACAATGCTTCCTGCCGCAGATCCCCTGCCGGGACCGACTGAGTAACCCATGCGACGGGATGCGGCTATAAGATCACTGACAATGAGAAAATATGAACTGAATCCCATCTTTTCGATAACACCGAGTTCAAGCTCTATTCTTGATCTGACATCCTCAGCGGTGATACCGTCATCTGCTGAATTGGCATACTTTTCTTTTGCTCCTTCCCATGTCAGGTGACGGAGGTATTCAAACTCACTCGAAAACCCGTCAGGAATAGAAAAGTGGGGTACAACAGGCTCTTTATTGCAGAAGCTATAGGTGCATTTTCCTGCGATCAGCAGGCTGTTGCTCAGCTCCCGGTGTTCATCGCTGAAAAGACGGTTCATCTCTTCAGATGACTTCAGATAGTGATCATTTCCAGGCAGCGCAAGAAGGTTCTGGCTGGAAAGTTTTTCCTTTGTTCTATTGGCCACCATTGCTCTGTAGCAACCGGCATCTTTTCTTTCGAGATAGTGCACATTATTGGTGGCGACAAGTTCAATAGAAAATTTTTCAGCCAGTGCAATGGTCTGTTTATTGAGCTTGTCATCGAAGGGAGTGTTATGATGCTGAAGTTCAAGATAAAAGTTGTCGCCAAAAATCTCTCTGTAGAATGCGGTAAATGATTCAGCCTCATCAATTGCTCCAGAGAGAAGCGCCCTGCCTATTCTTCCTGACGAGTAACCGGAAAGACACACAAGTCCTTCATGAAAGGTTTCGAGAAGGCGGGTCTCAATATGGGGCATTCCATGGACATAACCTTCTTTTGCTGCTCTGGACAAGAGAATGCAGAGGTTGCGGTATCCAGTATCGTTTTGAACAAGAAGCACAAGAGAGGGCGAAACTGCAGAGTGGCTGTGCTGGTGAGCATCGGTTTCAAGCAGCAGAAGCTCGCTGCCGATAATAAGCTTGATACCGGTTTTTTTAGCCTCTTTGAAAAGCTCCGGCATGTTGAATATTGCGCAATAATCGGTGACAGCAATAGTCTTCATGCCGAACTTCAATGCCGTGGAAAACAGTTCTCCGGGAAATACAGGACTGCTCTGCATTGAATAATGCGTATGAGCATGTAAATGTACAAAATCCATGGCAGAGGCGTCAGCGTTTGATTACGAGGAGATGGCGGGTCAAAATAGTACATTTTTCGTGATATGCATCAGGACGTACTATATGGCAGCTTGATGAGCCGGTTTGTCATTATCGAAAAGGTTTTGTGATAGAGGCTCAAAGGGAAAACTGTCTCTTCATCTGAATTGATCAGAAGTGAAACCGAATTGTGATAAACGGTAACGTCAACGGTTCTTGATCTCCAACGTACACAAAAGGAGATGCTTTCCCAATTTTTCGGAAGCCAGGGCTTCAGAACCATTCTGTCTGACTTTATTGAAAACCCTCCAAAACCAAAGACCACAGTCTGCCATGTACCTCCCGTAGCGGCAGCATGAATTCCAAGCTCTGTATTGCCATGCAGGTTTTCCAAATCAAAAAGCGCCGTTTTCATGAAATAATTATATGCTCTTGTACGCCTGCCTGCTGAAAGCCCCATCATGGCGTGAATGCAGTGACTCAGAGAAGATTTGTGCGCTGTGCGTTTTTCGTAAAAATCGTAGTTCGCCGATTTATCCTCATCACTGAATGCATGAGGAAAAAGCATCATCATAATGAGAACATCAGCCTGTTTGATGAGACGGGTCGACTGGATATTCCTGTAGTTAATCCCATGGGGAAGTATCGGATGGCCTTTTCGGTCTACCCCCTCTATCACATAATCTTTCAGGGAGAAGTAACCGTCAAACTGTTCAAAAAGCCTTGTCTCCGAATCGTATGACAACTTGAGATTCCGGCTGATGTCGAGCCAGGAATCGACTTCAGCTCTATGAAGGATTAAACGGGATGCAAGCCCATCAAGAAATTCGGAATTGTTTCGACCCATGTACTTGAAAAGCATAACTGCAAGGCGGAGATGCCATTTTACCATAAAATTGGTATAGGCATTATTATTGACATGCTCATGAAACTCATCGGGACCTATGACACAACGGATCTCATAATGCATACCAGCATGAACAACCCTTGATGCCCAGAACCGGGCAGTCAGAAATACCATTTCAAGTCCGTAGTCCAGGAGAAAACTTTCGTCGCCTGTAGCACGGAAATACTTTTCCACTCCGTATATAACATCGGAAACAATATGATCTTCCTCCGTTCCGGTATAGATCAGCCGTATGGTACGCTCAAGCTTTGAAGCAAATCGCGGAGTAACATCCTCTCCGGTTGTCGCAGACTCCCATGCATATTTAGCTCCCTTATAGCCCATTTTCAGGGCATTCAGTTTGGCGCCGGCAAGGGTATTATAGCGGTAAAGGAGAAGATTCCGGGCTATATCCGGAAAATTATATATATAAAAAGGAAGTATAAAAATCTCGGTATCCCAGAATGCGTGACCCAGATAGCCTTCGGAACTTAAAAATTTTGCACCAATACCAGCCGGGCGAACGGGACCATTAATCAATAATTGATAAATATTGAATCGCAAAGCATGCTGAGCCTCGGCATCCCCTGTAATGACAATATCAGCCTGTTTCCATTTTTCCTGCCAGACAGCAAGATGAGAGGGTATTTCGTGAGCAGCACCGCTACGCACAAATGATTTAAGTTTACCGATCGTTCCTTTGAACATCTCTTGAGGGGGAATCTCCATACTGGTGGCAACAACTGCCAGTTTTTCGAAGAGATAGCTTTCTCCCTTCTGGACATCAAAGGTAATTTCACTGGTAAACTTTTCGCCGTATATCCTCGGTTCCCATGTATAGCTCTGGAGGGAGGGCGAAACAAGTTTCCATGATGCAGCTTCGGAAATTCGTATTCCCCGATCACGGGTTTTCATTTCAAGATACATAAATGCCCTGCCACGCTCAATGCGTTCAAGCTGCAGATGCTTAAGCATTTCACGAGGGAAAAAGCCTCTGTTGCAGACTTCTCCGTTCAGACCACTTAATACACGAATAGGTGCGGAAAAATTTTTCGGAGTGATCTTTACCATCAAATAGCCAAAATGCACATTGTGCATGAAAACAAGGCGAATCGTTTCAAGAGTAATAATTTTTCCGGAAGGGTTTTTAAATGTGGTGATTCGGTGCAAGACCCCTTTTTTCATATCAAGGATCTGTTCATGCGAAAGCGGTCTGCAGGTTGAAAGACAGAATTTTTCTCCCTCGCTCCATATCGACACATCAGTCCACATAGGACACTTGACCAGCTCTTCAACAGCTGCTTCTGATTTATCGTAAATCCCGTTTAAATACATCCCGCCGGAATGTTCGGGCGGCAATTCCTCAAGGCTTCCCCTGATATTGAGATAACCGTTTCCAACAGTCAAAAGTGTCTCATTTACCTGTATGCTTGAACGGGTATTCCGAAAGCCCTTTCTTCTCAATAACCATTGCTCATCCGACAAAGTAAGCAGTTGCTCCGGTACTGAAATGGCAGATGATTTTTGCTGTAAAGAACTCTCAACCATAAAACGCTTCCCTGGTTGTTTATCACTTATTATGACAATATTTCTCAGATACGGAACGCATGGATCATCCAATAAGTTTATCCCAGCGATCCCTATGACTGTATTTCATGATAGCCAGAGAAAAATTAAAGCCATGTTTTATTCCTTCCTTTATGTCGGTAACGCTTTTTTTCTTATTATTTAAGAATATGCTGTACTGTAATCCTGTCAATGAATTAACTACCCAGTCATTTTGGAGCAAAATACCTATAATCAATGCCCAGTCTGCGGCTATCCCCTCACTACGGAAAGTGCGGTATGCCCCAGATGCGGAAATGATATTCTTGAAGATATATCCTCTCTTGACGAGCAATCGCGAGAGTTGCACCATAAAAATTTAGAGGAAAAAAAGGCCTCATGGTATGCATACTGCCTTACTGAACATCTCAACTACAGTCCAATTCCTCAGACTGATATTGCAGAAGAGAACTGCCATCAGGAACATGCTCAGCAGCTCCCTGCCAGCACAGATAAAAGTGAGTACCTTCGCTCTATCACGAAAGCAGATCTTGTAAAAGAGAGTTCGGTGAGAAAAAAATGGTGGAATTCAATGAGCGCTGACTGGAAAGATATCGTTAAAACAACACTTAAAATTGTCCGTGATCCATCGGAACAAGAGCTGCTTGACTTTCTTGAAACAACGCATCTTCGTTGTGATAACCGAAGAATTCATAACCTCTTACCGGTCAGGGTCCTTGAAAAGCTGCAACAGCTTCGCTGCGATGAGTCGCCGATAGAAAATCTTGAACCGCTGCAGCATCTGGAAAAATTGCAACGTCTCTATGCCTTCGACTGCGACTTTTCATCTCTCGAACCTTTGCGCAACTTGAAAAGCCTGAAACTTCTCTGGATATCGAGCACACAAGTGAGTTCACTTGAACCGGTACGCAACCTGTTCAATCTTGAGGAACTGTATTGTTCCGAAACACAGATCAATGACCTTTCCCCCCTGAAAAGACTGCTCAATCTTGAAAAACTCAGCTGCTACAAAACAGAAATTACGTCTATTGAACCGCTCAGGGAACTGGAAAATCTTATCGAACTCGGAATCAACAGCTCAAATATTACCGACTTAACACCACTCTCCTCCCTCAGTTCTCTTGAATATCTCCGCTGCAATAAAACTTGTATAACCAGTATTGAACCGCTGAGATCCCTTACCGATCTTCGGGAGTTGAGCATAGCAAGTACACCGCTCATTTCTATTGATCCTCTTGAAGAGCTTCTCAACCTTGAAGAGCTCGATATATCGAATACCCTGATCACCTCCATTGAACCTATCATGCATCTTCAGCTCCTTGAAAAGGTAGAACTTTCGTCTCTTCATATTCCAAGAGAGGAAGTCGAGCGCTTTGTTGAACTCCATCCGGAATGCGAAGTTGTTCTGAAACAATAATCCAAATAGCATCGCGGGGCAACCAGGGATGAGGTTATCCGATAGTCATCATCACTTCACCCATTGAGACGGTGCCTCCCTTTACTGCTGAAATTGTGAGGACTTTACCTGAACAGGGGGCTTTGACTGAATTTTCCATCTTCATTGCTTCGATAACAGCAACTTCTTCGCCTTCCTTGACCTCATCACCAACATTGACTGAGATCACATGAACATTGCCGGGCATGGTGGCAAGCACAGGTGAGCCTGCTGAAACAAAGGGTGCTGCAGTGGAAGGAGCTTCAGCATGCGTCGTTCCCTGCGGGTTTATGGCTGATCCTTCGGCAAAAGAGACCGTGTACGGTGATCCATCGACAAAAACGGTAAAATTACCCGCCATCGAGATAACTTTTGATCCAGATGTTGACGGCTCTTGAGGTACAGGTTTGGAAAAAAGATCGACAAGCCTCTTGTTGACCTCTTCCTGGTGGATGTCGTGCTTGTGAGCTTCATGGTATGCGGCGACAACCTCTGCTCTTGTTTTCGCTTTTATTTCTACAGCGATGTCGGCCTTGTAACGGATACCGGTGGCACAATCACCCTTGAGGAAAGCGATACCCTTTGCGCCGCACGTGGCTGCGATAAAAATGTTTTCTTCGGTTTGCGGAAGACCGGCTTTCAATAGAAGAGATGCGTTATATGGTATTCCGAGTTCAGGATTACGGTCATTAATGTCGTGAACGTCTTCTGTGGTTGGTTCAAGACCAAGTTGTTCAGAGGCAAGACGAACAACCTCCGGATCCGGGCTGGCGGGAGTATGACCAAAATAGCCGAGCACCATCTTGCCATATCCGTCGGTTATCTTTTTCCAGGGGCCCTGTATGGTATTGGCAAACGCCTGCTGGATGTAAAACTGGGAAACGGGAGTAACTGATGAACCGTAACCGCCTTTCACTACTGCTTCACGCATATTTTTTATGACCTGCGGCAAGAGATGAAGCGTATTATTGTCGCGCATCATCTGGGTATTTGCCGTCAGTGCTCCGCCGGGCATAGGCGAGAAAGAGATAACGGGATTGACTGCTGTGGCTTCGGGCGGCATGTAATACTTGTACATCTGGTCAATAAAAAGAGCCTCGACTTCAAGATATTTTTCATGATCGATATCAAGGGTGTATCCGGTGCCACGAAGCCTTTGCCACATGGTCAGAATGTCGACGGCTGCAGTACCGCCGCTGACCGGTGCCATTGAGAGATCAATGATATCGGCACCACCTTCAATTGCGGCAAAGTTGCATGCTACACCCATTCCTGCGGTATCGTGAGTATGGAACTCGATTTCGGTACCTTCGGGCAGCTTGTTGCGCGCCCCCTTAATGGTTTCAAAGACTACGGCGGGAGTTGTGGTGCCAGAGGCATCCTTGAAGGCAACACTGTCGAAAGGAATTGCTGCATCAAGGATTTCCTGCAGCTTGTCGAGATAGAATTGTGGTGTGTGGCAATATGTTTCGTTCAATCCTGGTGGAAGACCCATCATGGCTATGACTACCTGGTGTTTAAGACCTGCATCAGTGATACATTGACCTGAGTAGGCAAGATTGCGGACATCCATCAGGGCATCAAAGTTCCGTATTGTTGTTATTCCGTGCTTTTTAAAAAGCCGGGCATGAAGATTAATGATATCGCGGGATTGTGAGACCAGACCGACAACATTTGCTCCTCTCGAGAGTGTCTGAAGATTGATGTCGGGCCCGACGATGTTGCGCGCAGCTTCCATCATGGCAAATGCGTCTTCTTCGCAGTAGAAGTAGAGGCTTTGAAAGCGGGCTCCACCGCCAATTTCAAAGTTGTCGGTGCCTGCGTGAACGGCAGCTTCTAGTGCAGGAAGAAAGTCTTCGGTCTTTACCCGGGCGCCAAAACATGACTGAAAACCGTCACGAAAAGAGACGTCCATAAATCTTATTTTTTTCATATTCCCACAGTCCTTTTCGGTTAAACAATGCGATTGATGGTAATGCTCATAAACAGTTTCAGTGGCTGCCGCCGGCTAATGCAGAAAGATGATTGAATGAGTTGTCTTCAATCAGGCGATGGAGGCTCTTGCCATGGGCATCCATGGTGACAATTGCTGGAAATGATTTGACCTCCAGATGCCACATCGCTTCGGGGACACCCATCTCTTCGAGAAAATCGACACCGGTGACCTTTTCAATACAACGGGCATAGTACTGGGCAGCGCCTCCTATGGCGTTGAGATAGACTGCTCCATGTTCCTGAAGTCCCTGAAGAGTTTTGGGGCCCATACCTCCTTTACCAATAATTGCCTTTAAACCGAGTTTTTTAATAACATCAGCCTGATAGGGCTCTTCACGGCTTGATGTGGTAGGCCCTGCAGCTGTCACCCGATACGTGCCGTCAGCATTTTTCATGACCACAGGACCACAATGGAAGAGAATCCCTCCTTCGGTATCAAGATGTTCGGGAAGATCATGATGCATGACGTAATGGTGGAATGCATCACGGCCAGTGTGCACGGTACCGTTTATAAGGACGACATCGCCTACTTGCAGGCTGCGAATTTCCTCATCAGTGACCGGTGCCTGAAGTGTGATCTCTCGGCCGGTCAATGGCATACCCTCTCCTCTTGCCATACGCTTAATCTCATCAGCATCACGATACTGCCAGCTGATGATGGAGCCGGAGTGCGGGTCAATGAGCACACCAAGCCTCCTGTATGCCCAGCAGTTATAAGCTACAGAAACATAAAAACTTGCCGGAACCCTATGTGATTTCCCAATCTTGCAGCCAAGGAGAGTTGCTTTTCCGCCGAAGCCCATTGGACCAATTTCCATAGTGTTGGCTTTTTCAAGAATATACTGCTCAAGGATGTCGAGCTCACTGTCGGGGTTGCGGTCGTCAATTCCGCGTAAGAGCTGTTTTTTGGCAAGCTCAAATCCACTGGTACGATCGCCACCGATGCCAACTCCGATAAAGCCCGGACTGCAGCCCTGGCCCTGAGCCTGGAACACGGCATGCAGCATGCATTTACGGACACCATCAAGATCACGGGATGCAGTGCCGAGACCGGGAATCTCCGCCGGCAGAGAGTACTGGATATTTTTGTTCTCACAGCCGCCTCCCTTCAGGATAAGCTTGACCTCTATCTCATCGTTTTCCCATGGTTCGAAGTGAATAACAGGAAAATGAAAACCGATATTATTGCCGGAGTTTTTGCCTGTGATGGCATCTACTGCATTCGGACGTAGTTTACCGGTTCTTGAAGCTTCCTCTATTGCCTCTTCTATTTCCCGCTTCATTTGAAGCTGATCAACCCCTTTCGGCGTGTGGATGAAAAAGGTCGGCATACCGGTATCCTGGCATATCGGTGAAACATTGTCGACAGCCATATCGATATTAACCGATATGGTTGACATTGCCAGGCCAGCCTGAGAGTCCGGGTCTTCCCTTTCGATTGCGTCTGCAATGGAACACCGGACATCACTGGGGAGATTTGCCGATGTTTCGGTAACAAGAGCGAGTATTGATTCCCTGAAATTTTTCATAACCAGTAGTAACAAAATTTTATAAAAAAAAGAGTATTGATTATCAATCGGAAACGATTTTCTGGACGGCATCCTGTTTAACCAGGAGAACGGGAATGTCGGACGAACGGAAAACCTCTTCGGCCACACTGCCCATGATAAGCCGATGCAGGCCGCTCCTTCCATGGGAACCCATAATAATGAGATCGGCACCCCAGGAGGTTGCCTGCTGAGCAATTACTTTCGGTGCATCCCCCTTGAGAACGCGAATATCGGCATTGAGCCCTTTCTGCTTTTCGGCCATAAGGATACGGGAAAAACTTTCGGGAAGCACGTCGTCTTCTTCATTGGGAGCTATGGACCCTTCCTGACCGGCCGTAAGTTTTTCAAGAGGATTCGCTGACGAAATGATATGAATAAAACGAACATAGGCACCAACTTTCCGTGCAAATTCTACAGCATAACGTACAGCGTTATCCGATGTTGAGGAATAATCGGTCGGACAGAGTATCTTGGAAAGATGAATCATAGGCGTAAGTTTATTCGATAAGAATGACGTACAGCATTGCCCTGCAACAAACTTTTAATTTACATTTTTTTTAAACCTAATCCATTCGATTGTTAAGGCACACATCAACCAAAGGAGCACTATGGTGACGTTAGCTGAAGCGTTAGGCCACAAGGAAGCATATCTTCATTCCACAGGAACAATCGAGGTGGTTGAAACTCATATTTCGTGGATATTCCTCACAGAAACCTATGCTTATAAAGTAAAAAAACCACTGAACCTCGGGTTTGTTGATTTTTCAACCCTGGAGAAACGCCAGCACTTCTGTAATGAAGAGCTTCGCCTTAACAGAAGGCTGTGCCCCGAAATCTACCTCTCTGTCGTACCTGTTGTGCAATCGGGAAATTCGTTTTTTGTTGATGGGTCAGGTATAATTGTCGATTATGCCGTTAAAATGGTGCGTTTTGAGAGAACCCTTGAGCTTGACAGGATGCTTGCCTCAGGATTGCTTCATAAAGGGCATATCGATATGATTGCAGGCATTATTTCGAAATTTCATCAGGGCATTCCCTCTGTAAAGACTGAGAGCGGTTTTGGACATCCTGACAATCTTATCAAGCCGGTTCTTGCTAATTTCAGCCATAGTGAACCGGTGGCATCGAACAGGAATGAGGCGATACGGCTTGCCGCGCTCAAAGAGTGGACAGTCAAAGAACATCAACGGCTTTATCCTCTTTTTCTGGAGAGACAACGCAGTGGTTTTATCCGGCAATGCCATGGCGACATGCATACCGGCAATATGGTATGGTGGAAAAACCGGATATTTATTTTTGACTGTATCGAGTTCAATGAAAATCTCAGCATCATTGATGTTATCAGCGATCTATGTTTTCTTTTTATGGATCTTGAACATGCCGGATACCCTGAGTTTGCCTGGCGGCTCCTCAATAATTATCTGATGGAGAGCGGTGATTATGGTGCAGTGCCACTTCTCAGGTTTTATGCTGTATACAGAGCTATGGTGAGGGCTAAGGTTACCGCGATTCGCTACGTTCAGACCACAGAGGAGATTGCAAGGAATGGGGTTCTTGAAGAGCACTTTTCGTACATCAAACTTGCAGAGCGACTCACCAGAAAGCAAGAGCCTTTGCTGATTTTGACCTGTGGAGTTTCGGGGAGCGGAAAAACGACGTTATCACGAGATATTGCTCAAAGAATAGAGAGTGTGCATATCCGCTCGGATATCGAGAGAAAAAGGATTGCCGGGCTTAAAGCACTCGAAAGGAGCAACAAGACAGCAAAAACCTCACTGTATTCGGAAGAGATGGGTCGTCAGACCTATAAACGACTGCTTGATGTTGCTGCCATCTGCATAGAGGAAGGTGTCCGGGTGATTGTGGATGCAACGTTTCTTAAGGCTGAAACCCGGCGACTTTTTATTGAACTTGCAAGGAAGCGGAATTGTCGATGCCGGATTCTGCATGTCGCTGCTCCAAGGGAGGTACTGATGGAAAGGCTCGAAAGTCGCTATCTCAGGGGAAATGATGCTTCAGAGGCTGACACGGCAGTGCTGGCTTTGCAGCTTAAGACGATTGAGCCATTTACGGAGGAAGAAAGAGAAATATGTATTCGAGTCAACACTGCTGAACGTTACGACATACCAGGGATTGGACAAATGCTGAGTAATAAGTAATGAGGGCGCTTCTGTTTACGCGAACGTCTGGACATTCCGCAATTGCATAAACTGCTGAAACACGCACTGCTGCCAGCCTGCAAAATAATTTTTGGATTTATTCTTGTTTTTATATAGATTAACGTTAAATCATTTAATAATACCAACAATATAATGCCAAGAGGGATCGCGACATATTCTGATACTGAAAAAAGAGCTTTGAGTGCTTACACCAAACTTATGCGTGCTGCTGAATCAGTTACAGGGCGTACGACCCGCATTCTGACGGCTTCAAATCTGACTATCAGCCAGTTCGGCATTCTCGAGGTGCTCTTTCATAAAGGTTCTCTTTGCCAGCGGGAACTTGCGGTTAAAATTTTAAAAAGCACGGGCAACATTACCATGGTTATTGATAACCTGGAAAAAAACAACCTGGTGCGACGAGAGCGAGCTCGTGATGACAGGCGCTTTATAACCATACATCTGACTGAATCGGGGCGGTTACTGATTGAAAAGGTTTTTCCCTTGATTATGGCCGCCATTGTCAGGGAAATGAGCATCCTCCAGGAGAGTGAACAGGAAGAGTTGGCAAGACTTTGCCGTCGGATAGGCCTGCAGGAAACAAAGGATCAGGATTGCTGATTATTTCAGATAGACACCTTAATGTTACATCAATAAACAACAACCAACACATAACGGAGAACGAAAATGAAAAAAAACATTACAAAAGCAATGCTCACCGCGGCGATCATGGTTTTGCCGTCACTGGCTTCAGCTACACCATGGAACATTGATGCCGATCATTCAAATGTTGGATTCAGTGTCAGTCACCTTATGGTGTCGCATGTAAAAGGAAATTTCAACAAGTATAGCGGGGTTGTTGATATTAACGATAAAGACATTACAAAATCGAAGGTTGATGTGACCATTGATGCCTCTTCAATCAATACAAATGTTCAGAAACGGGATGAACATCTGAAGAGTGCAGATTTCTTTGATGTCGCCAAATATCCGACCTTGACCTTTGTTTCAAAAAAATGGTCAAAGGCGGCCAAGGGAGCATTGAAGGTTACCGGAGACTTGACGATACATGGCGTCACCAAATCGGTGGTTCTTACGGTCGCCCCGTTCTCGAAGGAAAGCAAGGATCCCTGGGGTAACACGAGACGCGGCACATCGGCAAGCACAACAATCAACCGCAAGGATTACGGGCTGGTCTGGAACCAGGCGCTGGAAACAGGAGGAGTGGCTGTTGGTGAAGAGGTCAACATTTCGCTGGACGTTGAGCTGATCAAGGCACAGATAAAATAGTGAGGGGAAAGAAAGTCACCGGGTTCTGATGGAAAGAGAGATCCCTCACTGGAGTTCGGGATGACTGGGATAGTTAAGAAAGAAATCAGCAGGAAAGAGGTCTGGCGGGTGCGTTATGATTTGTAAACCCTTTAATGGAGAGTTGATATGGGAGAGGTTATGCCGGCTGTTTTTTTCGGCCATGGCAATCCGATGAATGCGATCGAGTCGAATACCTACACCGAAAGCTGGCAAAAGTTCGGGCAAAGCATCCCGCGACCTAAAGCAATACTTGCCATATCGGCTCACTGGTACGTTCCTGACATGGCGGTTTCAGGAAACACCTCTCCCGATACCATACACGATTTCTACGGGTTTCCCAGAGAACTTTTCGAGTATACCTGGCCGGCGCCGGGCAGTCCGGAACTTGGTTTGCATGTGCAAAAACTTCTCCAGCCGCTTGATGTCCGTTTCGATGAGCAACGGGGTCTTGATCACGGGGTTTGGGCAGTGCTTTGTCACGTTTTTCCGGATGCAGATATTCCGGTCGTCCAGCTCAGTATCGATGAAAGGAAGCCTCCTGAGTTTCATTATGAAACTGGAAAGCTTCTTCAGCCGCTTCGGGATGAAGGAGTGCTGATCGTCGGAAGCGGCAATATCGTTCACAACCTTCATGCCTACGTCTGGGAAAATGAGAAAATACCCCCTTTTGACTGGGCCCTTCGATTTGAATCTGCAACAAGAAGTCTCATACTTGAAGAAAAAGATCGTGAACTTATCGATTACAGAGCTATGGGAGAGGATGCGCGGCTTTCGGTACCTTCGCCCGATCACTTTCTCCCTCTGCTCTTTGTGCTGGGCCTTCGGAGAAAGCATGAGCAGATAAGCTTTCCAGTCGAGGGGATTGAAGGCGGGGCCCTTTCCATGCTCTCTGTTCGCATAGGCTGAACATAAATGTTATATGAGCATCATTATGAACAATTACAACATTGCTGTTCTGGTGGGCAGTATCAGAAAAGATTCTTTGAACAAAAAGCTTGCAGATGCCATTATCAGGATGGCCCCGTCAGAGTTTTTGTTCAGGCATGTACTGATAAGTGATTTACCCTTGTACAATCAGGATGACGACGGGAATCCTGCCGAATCTGTCAAGCGGCTGAAACGTGAAATAACTGCTGCTGACGGATTACTTTTTGTGACGCCTGAATATAACCGATCAATTGCCGGTGTACTCAAAAATGCTCTTGATCATGCATCACGTCCCCACGGGGAAAGTGTCTGGGGAGGCAAGCCAGCCGGCATTCTTGGAGTTGCACTCGGAGCGGCCGGCACTGCATTGGCACAACAGCATCTTCGCAACATTCTTGCATGTCTGGATGTGCTTACGCTTGGGCAGCCTGAAGCGTTCATTCAGGCAAGGGAAGGATTATTCAATGAAGATGGCAGTATCGGTTCAGGGAGCCAGCAATTTCTGCAGAACTGGATTGACCGTTATGCCAGTTGGATTAAACTTCATGCACCATTAAACGTGGAGGGTTAATAATGTTAACCATTCGAAAAGCATCTGAACGGGGCCATGCAGATCATGGATGGCTGAACACCTGGCATACATTTTCCTTCGCGAACTACTATGACCCAAAGTATATGGGGTATAGTTCCCTGCGAGTCATCAATGACGACAGGATTCAGCCTGGCGTGGGGTTCAATACACATCCCCACAGGGATATGGAGATCATTTCATACGTTCTTGAGGGAGCTCTTGAGCACAAAGACAGCATGGGGAACACCTCGGTCATACGTCCGGGCGAGGTGCAACGCATGAGTGCCGGAACAGGTATAACCCATAGTGAGTTTAACCATTCCAAGTCTGAACTGTGTCATTTTCTGCAAATATGGATAATGCCGGCAACAAATGGATTGACGCCGGGATATGAACAGAAATTCTTTTCTAATGAAGAAAAGCAGTGCATCTTGCGGCTGATAGCATCACCGGAAGGTCGCAACGGTTCCGTGACTATTCATCAGGATGCAAACCTTTATGCAACTTTGCTGGACAGTGGTGATGAGATTGCCTATACACTGCCGGCTGGTCGGCACGTCTGGCTGCATCTTGCACAAGGATCAATACTTATCAATGGAAATAAGCTATCGGCTGGTGACGGCTTAGCTGCCAGTGATGAAAAGGAATTGTTTATGACAGGATATGAAAAAGCAGAAGTCCTCCTGTTCGATTTGGCATGAAAATCGCTAACGATACTTCTTACCAGGGGAAATTCAGAACCATCTATGCAACAAAGCTTCATTTCTATCGGGCTTGACATATCTTCTCCAGGTTTAGGGTTGGATTGAGAAACAGACGACATATTGCCTACAGCCATGTTTACTCATAGTAAAGAGAATTTTATGTAAAAGAATATCAGGGGAGTGCATTCAATTAAGGTTCCAACGAAACACCCTGTCTATAGCCAGTATGCTGGATAGTGTCTTTTATGATAGATTATTTACCAGCAGGGCTAAAAGGAGCATAATGAGTGCGCCTGCGAGGATGGGAAAGAGAACGTCTTTCAATAAGAGTTCCTTGTTGGGGATGAATCAGCCTATGCTGAGGGTTAAGAGATCCCTCCTTTGTCGGGATGACATGGGAGGGAGCTGGATGACAAAGGAGAGAGCTGAAGGGTGTTCAGGCACCGACCATCATGGCTTCGATATCGGCATGAACGGCGCCGATTGGCATGATGCCGAACTTTTCGACCAGAACTGCTGCAATATTCGGTGTCAGGAACTCGGGAAGTGTTGGTCCGAGGCGAATGCCTTTTATCCCTAAATAAAGCAGGGCAAGCAGTACGGTGACGGCCTTCTGCTCGTACCAGGCGATATCGAAGGAGATCGGCAGGTCGTTGATATCGTCAAGTGCAAATACTTCCTTGAGTTTGAGAGCAATGACGGCAAGCGAATAGGAATCGTTGCACTGCCCGGCATCGAGCACGCGGGGTATGCCGCCGATATCGCCAAGTTCGAGCTTGTTATAACGGTACTTGGCACATCCTGCAGTAAGGATGATGGTATTGTCGGGAAGTGCGGCAGCAACGTCGGTATAGTATTTACGTGAAGCATGACGCCCGTCACAGCCGGCCATGACCACAAAGCGTTTGATAGCGCCGTTTTTTACGGCTTCAACCACCTTGTCGGCAAGTGCAAGCACCTGATGATGTGCAAATCCTCCGGTGATGGTACCATTTTCAAGCTCTTTTGGGGGCTGACAGGTTTTAGCCAGAGTGACAAGTACTGAAAAGTCCTTCTGACCTCCATCATGCCTTGCCGGAATATGCTTCAGTCCCGGATAACCGGCCATACCGGTGGTAAACATCCGGTTGCGATATGATTCTCGAACGGGTACGATGCAGTTGGTGGTCATAAGGATCGGACCGTTGAAAGTGTCGAACTCTTTGTCCTGCCGCCACCATGATCCTCCATAGTTTCCAATGAAATGAGGATACTTTTTGAACGCCGGATAGTAATGAGCAGGAAGCATTTCGCAGTGGGTATAGACATCAACTCCTGTTCCTACTGTCTGCTTCAGCAGGTCTTCCATATCGCGGAGGTCATGGCCGGAAATCAGGATGCCCGGGTTTTTGCCCACACCGGTATTTACCGTGGTGATTTCGGGATGACCATAGGTGGAGGTGTTAGCTTTGTCAAGCAGTGCCATTGCCTTGACGGCGATTCCACCGGTTTCAAGCACCAGTGCAGTCAGTTCGTCTGCCGACAGCTCTTTGGTGAGCGCCGCAAGCCCTTTTACATAAAAAGCATAGATATCGTCATCATGATAATCGAGCACTGCTGCATGGTCTGTATAGGCGGCAAGTCCCTTCAGACCAAAAAGCACAAGGCTTTTAAGAGAGCGCAAGTCTTCATTTTCACTCAAGCTCTCAAGACCGACTTCAAGAGCTTTCGAAAGAAAATCCTCTTTTGAACTGCCGGTCCAGTGAGCGGCATCATGATGCGGCAGATGATGGAGGGTCGCATTCAGTTCATCACGCATCGACAGAGTCTTGCGTATCTGGACAACTATTGCATCCTCATCAAAATTGGTGTTGGTTACGGTGACAAAGAGTGATTCGCTGATAAGCTGGCCGACCTTCCTCGAGACACTTTCCTCCTGTTTTTCAGCAGCCAGCGCAAGCCCTTCGGTCGCATAGACCAGCACATCCTGAAGCTGGGCAGTAGGTTCATCTTTTCCGCATACCCCTCTCACCGTACACCCTGTACCATGAATGCTCTCCTGACATTGATTACATAACATTCCCATCGTTCTTTCCTCCATTATTGGTTTATTTATGAAAGGGCCGACAGCTGACTGCCAACTGTTAACCCGGAACTATTTATATCCTCTGCGGCTCCTTCGCTATCTCCCATTTTTTCTTTTACCAAAGCCCTGCTCTTGTACGCTGAACACAAAAGCCTTTTATTGTTTGGCTTTCGCTCTATGATTTCCGTGCCCGTCCCCCTGTAACCACCCATTGTGTCTTTCAGCATCGCTTCTCCATATATATTTTATATAAACATAAACGCAGCCATATTAGTGCTGAGTGCTGAGATTTGAGAAAGATAGATCCCTTATTGCATGACGGTATGACAGGGGAAGGACTGTCCACTGCTTACTGCCCACTGCCTTCTTTTTTACACCCATTCTTCTGATAATGTTTCGCCCTGCAGACTGATAACCACCTTTTTCACCGGCACCTTACGCCTGGCCTTACGTTGCGCTTCGGCCACAATCGACATAAGGCCTCCACAGCAGGGCACCTCCATAATGGCGACGGTAATGGTGTTGATGTGTGACATATCAATCATGGCGGCAAGTTTGTCAACATAGATGTCCATCCCTGAATCAAGCTTCGGGCAGGCTATTACAATACTTTTACCCTTCATGAAGGTGCCATGGAAATCACCCACCGCAAATGCGCAACAATCGGCTGCAAGCAACAGATCGGATCCCTCGAAATACAGCGCCTGCGGTGACACAAGGTGAAGTTGAATCGGCCACTGGCGGAGTGCGCTTTGAACTGGTGCGCCAGTTACCGTGGCAACCGCTGCTTCAGATTTGCCATTCGCACTGAAATCGATAGTCCTGCTGCCTGGACATCCACCAGCATGCGGTGCATGGCTGTGGGCCGCATGAGCATGCAGCATTGCAGGTATTTTTGTAGTTTCACTCTCGAGAGGGTTGGCAATTCCCTGCTCTTCGAGGTACTCGAGCGCCTGCTGAAAGAAGTCGCTCTGACCGTGATCCATAAGGTGATGCAGATGAGCTGCTATGACATTGGGGCCGCCTTTTGCAATGCTCTCATGCATGACCCGCTTTTCGTCGTAAGGTTCAGCCTCACGGGTTTCAATCTTCATCGCTCCGGTCGGGCAGTGGCCTATACATGCTCCAAGACCGTCGCAAAACAAGTCGCTGATGAGACGGGCTTTCCCGTCAATCACCTGCAACGCCCCCTCGGGACAACCCGGAATGCAGTCGCCGCACCCGGTACATCTTTTTTCATCTATCGTGATAATCTGTCGTTTCATTGTCGATTACTCCTTTGTTATGGTTTCAATGCCGCACCCTCAAGATCACGAAGCAGCTTGCCGATGGTCACCTTTTCAAACTCGCTCTGGACAACCTGCTCAATGCGCATAATTTCGTGACGCAAGACACAACGGGCTCGATTACCGCAAATCTGCTTTCGGAACATGCACTCTGATACCTGTACCTTGCCCTGAAAAATTTCAATCAGTTGCGTTACAGTGATCTCATCAGGGTCCTTTTCCATCATAAACCCACCCTGCACTCCATCCTTCGAAACTATCAGGTCGTGCCGGATCATCTCCTGGAGCAAACGCCGCAGAAACTGGTAAGGGATATCATTCTCAGTCGCAATACTCTTTGCCGACAGAAAGCTCCCCTTCTTTGCAGCAAGTGCCAGCAAGGCCCGTATAGCGTAATCAGTATTCTTGGTCAGTACTTTCATTCTTGTTCATTTAATTGATACTAATATAGTATCAGTTTTATGTAAAGCAAAACTTATTTTTCTATGAGTACGCCAAACAAATAAAACAGGCATAATACTCTGCTCAATGGATCGACAAAACCAATGACAAAGCACCACATGACCAGAGACGACCATTTATGTTCATTTCGCTCCTGAACACAAGCCTCACGCTGAATTAATATCCAGGGAAAGCAGGCAGAGTTGAGCAAGGCGCAGGCGGGAGGGCAACAGGTTGTGCCAGTGTTAGTAAGCCAGAGGGATTCAGCAAGCATGGTTTGAAACCACCATACCACATGTAAATCATGCAAAAAAGCTCCTGGGCATTTGGTGCCATGCTGAACCGGATTTTTGTTGCACGCTGAACGACAATAATGGTTCCGAATGGATCCTTCAGTTAATAGTCACTCCAAAGGGTGGACTGTCATGGTACCCCTACTGTTTTTTCAGAATGAGAGTCAGTCTGTTTTTATCATTCAGCCGCTTGTAATCTATGCTTTCCGTCACATTCTGGATGAGGGCCAAACCCGAATTTCCGAGGAATTGATTTTTTTCAAGCACATTCATAGCCACGCCCGTGCTTTCAAAGACAACCTCCGTACTCTCTTTTTTTTCTGAATAGGCAAGATTGATATCAAGGAACACGGTGGTAAGGATTGGATTGAAACGCTGAAGCATCTCCTCAACAAGCAGAATCAGATTCTGTCTGGTCTTCACCGGCAGAATCTGTTTTTCACAAAATGTTTGGATTTCGGCATTCAAAGCATACAAATCATAATCGGGAGTGCCGATGTGATAGGTAAAACTTCTTATCCTGTTTATGAATGTCCTGGTTTTTTCCTTTTGCGGATGATCAAAAATCTGCTCAGGAGTACCATCTTCATAAATAACGCCCTCATCCATATAGAGCACCCTATTTGAAACATCCCTTGCAAAATCCATTTCATGGGTGACAATCGCCATGGTCATACCATCTTTTGCCAGTCGGCGGATAACTGACAAAACCTCACTGACCATAGTGGGATCAAGAGAGGAAGTTGGTTCATCCAAAAGAATAATTTTTGGATCCATAGCCATGCAGCGAGCGATGGCAACCCGTTGTTTCTGCCCACCGGAAAGTTCATCAGGGTAACTCTCAGCCTTTTCGGCAAGACCTACAACTTTAAGAAGATCAATGCATTTGCACTCAGCATCCTCCTTACTCATCCCCAGAAGTTTGATCGGCCCGAGAGTCAAATTATCCATAACGGAGAGATGAGAAAAAAGATTAAACGATTGAAATACCATGTTCATCTTCTGCCGAACTTTTGGAACATCTGTTTTTGGATTCAGAATGTCAACTCCATCAATATAGATTGACCCACCATCCGGCCGATCAAGCAGGTTTATACAGCGCAAAAAAGTGCTTTTACCCGTTCCGGAAGGACCGATAATTGAAATTACTTCGCCAGCCTTTATTTCAAGAGTGACATCTTTCAGCACTTCCAATGTCCCAAACCTCTTGGAAAGATGATCTATCTTTATCATGCGGTTGTTATCCGTTTTCTGTTGAGTTTAGGGTTGGCTAACCGTTCAGCATACTCCATAAACAACATGAGAAACCATGAAATCAGGTAATAAAAAACAGCAACCATAATGAGGGGGAAGAAGGCATCAAACGTACGACTGCGAATGATATCACTCGCCTTGGTCAAATCCTGTACTGCGATGTATCCAACAATGGAGGTCATCTTAACCAGCGAAATAAATTCTCCTTTATAAACCGGTAAAATTCGCTGAACAGTTTGCGGGAGAATAATATAAAGAAATGTGTTAAACCTGGTAAAACCCATGGCGATGCCAGCTTCAGACTGCCCTTTATCAATGCTTTCTATGCCTGAACGGTATATTTCCGCAACATATGCTGCAAAATTCATCCCGAATGCAATAACTGAAACAAAAACAGGATCAATATTTACTGAAGCAAAAACGACATAAAATATCAGCATTAAAAATACCAGTACCGGGGTACCCCGTAAGATCGAGATATAGATTCCGGCAAGCATACTCAGTATTGAGTTGCTCGACATTCGCATAAAACAGACGATGGCACCAAGAAAGGTGCCCAGAAATGTAGAGAGCACCGAAATAACAACAGTGGTTTTAAGACCTTCCAGAATAAGCAAATAACGATTTTCCTGCACAATATTACTTTGAAAGCTGTTCCCGGCCCCGGTCAAGAATGAGGAAAGAGCATCAACGTGCCCCGACTTCATTTCCTGCACCAGGTCGGAAGACGATGTATACTGGGAAATTGTTGACATGTGATACGTTTTGCTGACAAAACCTGCGCAGAGCACACACACGGCAACCATGAAAAGAAGCCTGTATTTCGTAAGGAAATTCAACATTGCTTCCTCTGTTTTCTTTTGATTTTCGGGTTATAAGCAGGGCTGAGAATGATGACACTTGCCTTGATCAAGTCCGGCAAAGCATTGTCTCCTCCAATAGAAGTCATTTTTTACGGAGCCAAAGAGCCAACAACCTTTTTATTCATTGACCACAGCCGCGATGCCGCCGATGTAATACGGGTCAGAAAATAGAATTTTTTTTGCCCGCTCTTCAGTAATCGTGATGCATGCAGCAATCATATCAACCTTGCCTGAAATCAACGCAGGAATCATTGCACCGAACTCCATATTGACAATTTCAAGCTTCATATCAAGCTTTTTAGCTATATAACGTGCCAGTTCAATATCAAATCCCACGATACCGCCTGAACCATCTACAAAAGAAAAAGGTTCTGTGACACTTGATGTGCCAAGCCTCAAAACTCCTTTTGCACCATTTAATGGAATAGCAGGCATGGGAGCAGGATTTCCTGTTTTGGGAAACCAGCGTCTCATCATGTCATCATAACCGCCATTTTTTTTCAGCTCTCTTACTACAAGATCAATATTTCGCTTCAGTTCATGATTTTCAGGATGAACTGCAAATCCATAATTATCAGTGGTTATCATCTCCGGTAGAACCACAAGGCCACTATTTTTTGCAGTAATATTCTTCAAAATCGGTTCATCATAAGCCGCCGCATCAGCCTTGCCGGATTTAACAGCCAATGAAGCGTCCATAACGCTGTTGAAATACTTGAACTTTGCGTTAGGCAATTTTGAAAGAACAAGCTTGTCGGCAACGGTTCCTGTCGGAACAGCAATTTCCTTACCATCAAGCTGTTGAAGCTTTGTAATTTTTTCTCTTTTGCTGCAGCCCGACAGCATAACAATTGAAGAAAAAACTACGACCAGTAGAATGATGAAAACTTTACCTGTCATAACAATTCACTTTACCGATTGAAAGAAAATTCTTTAACAGAATATAGCTTAATGAGTTGTAACCTTTACATATCTGCATCATGCATTTACAGCAACACCACGATATTTTACATCGACCATAATAATATTATCATTATCCTTATTGGAGAGCTGCATTGGCAAACAAACCATCCTTTGACTGAATCAAAAATTCAGGCTGACCAAGTGTCTGGGAAATCCGGATATGCAATGTTCACAGACATATTCTGCGGCATTGGTTCTGTAGAGGTAATGCACCGAATATATTGTCCTGAGCAGATACTGGCCAGGATTTGTTACTGAACTGACAGGGGCACCCCAAGGAACAAGTTGAGATGCTTTATCATCGATAGGGTTCGTAGAGACAAACAGAGCTGTCATAAGGTTGGAGCAACCCTATTCGCCACTGGCTTTCAGACTGTCACTCACCGCATGCTTGAACTCTTTCGAAATCTTGAATGCCGGCACTTTTTTGGCATCTACTGTTACTTTTTCCCCAGTTCTCGGATTTCGTGCATCCCGAAAATTCTTGTGCCTGATATTGAACGAACCGAAGCCCCTGATTTCAATTCTTTTTCCTGCTTTCAGAGAATCAATGACACTTTCAAAAAAAGCATCAACCACCGATTCTGTTTCATATTTTGTCAGGCCTATTTTTCCGGAAATGGAATTGACGAGATCAGCTTTTGTTGTTGTAGTTCCCATGGCGATAGAGAGTTAACCGGTATGATGAGAGAAGCCAAAGGTATGTAAACATTTTCTTTCAGTAACCGTTCCCGTGAAAATGAGGGCTCAACTCTCCTTCACCAACACAGGATAATCCGTATAGCCTGTCAATGACCTGCGAAAAACTCCTTGAATGATATGATAGTATACCTCTTCTGCCATCATTCCATATTCTTCCCTTTTTTCTTCTTCTTTCTGCTCGTCTGATTTTCCGCATCCGGCACGTTCTCGGCTTTGCCATTACCATCACGACGAACCAGATACTCAGCTATCGCTTTTTCTCCTGCGCTCTTGTCTTTGAATTCCCAGAGATGCTTCAGCGCACCCTCCATCAGCAGCGAATAGACTCCGGTCTCGATTGCCTGGCGAACTGCCAGCTGAACCGGTTCATTCTGGGTGAATCCCACCTCCGATTGCAATAGATTGGCAACCGTCATGTACCTCAGGAAATTACCGTCAACAGCCACCGAGTAGATCGTCTTGGAACTGTTGACCGCCAGCAGAACACGGCCGCTCTCGACACTGACAGCGCGCAGGTAGACCGTTACGAGGTCGCGGTGATACTGTACACTGCCGCCGATGCCCAGGTACACCGCACCCATGCCGCCCGTCTGCACATTCGAGTCATAGGAAATAATGCCGCCTTCAATCATCGTCCCGCCGTAGAGCATGGGTGGCAGGCTGGGCAGCTTCTGATTATTCGGGCCTGAGTATTCTCCACGCGTCAGTTTCACGATCTGGCGCTCCTGCAGGAGGTTCTTCAACGCCCCGCGTTCTGCCACGGTGAACCAATCGCCATTTCCTGTGTCGAGAAGCGCTTTCACCAGAATAGAGTAGCCCCCTCTTGTCACCGCGCTTGAATACTCCGTGTATTTCTCGTTGTTCTTGAATTGCCCGGTCTGATCCTGAAAGTCATACACGACCACAGGAACTGCCTGCGCAGGAGCGGGAAGCCCTATAAGTATCTCACTTGCCCGCGTCCGATCAGTGACATGCGCTTTCGACACCGCCGCATTTTCAAAGAACGAACGGGCCGAACACCCATCGAGAACCGCGAGGCTGACCGCCAGCATTACGACACCTTTAAACGTCATGAAAACACACCTTTTTGTTTTGATTATTGGTCGAGGACGGTCAGCGTTGTAGTGCCATTGCTTGGGCTGGTAATGTTGACCGTTATGTAGCCTCCACTCCGTTTATAGCTGATTGAGTTGCCGCCTCCAAGATCGTAGGAGCCTGAAGCCGCCGTTCCTTTAAAAATTTCATTGTAAACCTTCAGGCTGATTTGACTGACAATTGATTGCTCGATCAACGTCGCCGAACTGATCGACGAAGTCGCTACCGGTTTAGCAACGCTGTTCATCAGTACCGATGTGTCGGAAGGATTTGCTGTCGGGAACAACCCTGCATTCTGTCCTTGAAAAGTAAGATTGCTTGCTTCTGCTGCCAGAGTGTGGCTTGCGATAACGGCTGTACCGATAAACCCGGCCTTGCGCAGAACGCTGCCCGACAATGTTCTGAAAAATACCATTGCTGACTTTCTCATGGTTAATGTTAAGGGTTGACTTGCTCAATGATCGTTTCCGTGTCGTTTTGTATTTTCACCTTTCGGTTATGATCACCGGTTTGACTTTCATAAGAACGATTGTGCCAGCCCTTTTGCTCCACCCGCAGATCATTGTAGTTACCCGTTTGAGTCTGGTCGGCCACATTGTCGTCCCCCTTCTGCACCACGCTTGAGGTATTGCGTGATCCATTCTGATTGATGATTGCGGTATTCCCTCCAGTCCGAGCACCTTCTGCCCGGGCGGTTCCGCTCATTTCAGGATTGGACAACACTTCGTCCTGATAACGTATTTCGGCCATTTCACTCCCTCTATTTTTTTCGGTCATTTGTTTCTCCTCATCGCTTTGTGCAACGGCTGCACCACAGGTTCCGATCACAAAAACAAAGCTCGCCAATGTTACTGTCAGCTTATTCATCATCATCTTCCGGTTCTGGATGACATTCAAAGAGCCGTGCAACTTTCGAAGCACGGCTCTCTTTCAAAATTAATACTGATATCAATGCTGATTAATCATTGCTAAATTACCACTCCCTGTTTGCGTTATACGGACCTGCTGTAACGTCCCTGACTGGTCAACATCTGCAACGTTGGAGCTGCCGCGCTGATCAATGGCAGCTGTCTGATTGTTGCCATACTGATCAATTGAAGCTGTGTTGCCGTTACCACCGGTGTTTTGAGTAATCGTGGCCTTGTTATTATCGCCACCTGACTCCTGAGTGATCTTTGCAGTGTTACCCTCCGCTGTCTGACTGATGGTTGCGTTGTCACCCAGCCCGTACTGAAAAATTTCACCCGAATTGCCGCAACCGACCTGAGTGATCGTTGCATTCTCACCAACAGACAGATCTCCCTGGCTGATAGCGGCACCGTTACCACTCCCTGCCTGACTGATGGTTGCAATATCACTCACACCATTCTGAGTGAAGTCACCCGTATTACCACTACCGACCTGAGTGATCGTCGCAGTTCCAGCAACAGACAAATCTCCCTGGCTGATCGTAGAGCTGTTACCGCTCCCGCCAGATTGATCGATCTCTGCAGTATCACCTTCGCCAAGCTGCGACACTTTTGCGCTATCATGATCACCGCTCTGATGTACTGTTGCGGTATGATTACCGTTGCCTGCCAGCTTAATTTCTGCCGTCTCGCAGGACGACGATCCTTCCTGAGTTACAGTAATCGTATCTGGATTCTCCGTCGTCTCCGTTTTGTCTGTCGTGACTGTACCGTTTGATCCTGCCTGCGTGATATATGCAGTGTCGCCAGTAACCGGGTCAGCTGAAACCGGGCTGGTTATCAGCAAAAATGCTGATAAAGCGAGAAGTGTTGCTTTCATTGATTTCATAAGGAAGCTCTTGTTTAAAGATGTTTTGAAGACTAAATGAGGTAACTAACCATGATCAGCGGTTATAAATCAAATAATCATAATCAATGCTGTATCATCACCGCTGAATTACCGTTACCTGTTTGCGTAAGCTGGGCGAGCTTTAAGGTGCCTGCCTGGTCAACGTTTGCGTAGTTGGAGTTGCCATTCTGCACAATTGAGGTGGTGTTGGAGAGGCCATTCTGCGAAATAAGAGCGGTGTTTGAAATACCAGGCTGATCAATTGCAGCGATGTTGAAGCTGCCAGTCTGCAGAATGGTAGAGTTGTTGTTACTGCTACTGTTCTCCTGAGTAATCGTGGCATTGTTGATACTGCCTGACTGACTGATCACTGCCTGCTGATTCTGACCGCTCTGAGTGATGGAGGTCGTGTTGGAGAAACCGCTCTCATGGATGTTTGCCTCATTCGAATCAGTCGTTGCATCCTGGAAGATCGTGGAGCTGTTATGGCTCGAACCAGACAGCATGATCATAGCCGTATCCATATAACCAAGCTGCGACAAATTCCCGATATCATTATCACCAGTCATAATTACCGTTGCGTTGTTATTGCCGTTTCCAGACTGCGTTATATGTGCTGCTTCGTTCAATGACCCTGCACGCTGACTGACTTGAGCTATATTCTGATGTCCCGGCGACTCCGTCTGATCTATCGTGGCTGTACCGTTAGATCCAGTCTGCACAATATTGGCAATGTCGTCAGCGTCACTGGCAAAAGCAGGGAAGTTTATCAGCAGAAATGCTGAAAACGCAATGAGTGTACATTTAAATGATTTCATAGGATATTCCTTTCTTTATAGTGTTACTTTACTGTATAAGTCACAACATCAACGTATTAATGAAGTAAATAAAGTATTAATCTCCAAATATTCAGCTATTATTTTCTGAAAAATTTTTACTTATAAAGTGACTCCTGGATTTATTAAACTCAGGGCACTATTGTATCTTTTATGAGAGAGCATGTTTCATGGTTATTTTCTCTTGTTGACCTTAGCTGACTATACTTACGCAAACGATAATCTTTACTGATATGTATTTTGATCCAATGTATTTTGTTTTTGCCCTGCCACCGATGGTTCTTGGTTTATGGGCCCAGTTCAAAGTGAAATCCGCTTTTAAAAAATATTCTCAGGTACGCACCCAGACAGGGATTAACGGTTCAGAAGCAGCAAGGCGTATTCTTCAGCGGGGAGGCCTCGGGAATGTGACCATCGAAACCGCTCAGGGGATGCTTTCCGACCACTATGATCCCCGCAGCAAAGCGTTACGCTTGAGTGAAGACGTGTTCAACCTTCCAAGCATTGCCTCTGTGGGCGTTGCCGCTCACGAAGCAGGTCACGCATTACAGGACAAGTCAGGCTATATACCGCTGCAACTGCGCTCAATCATGGTGCCTGCTGTCTCAATCGGCAGCAATCTCGGCCCGATTATCTTTATGGCCGGCATGTTCCTTGCCGGAACACTTGGAACAACCCTTGCGTGGGCAGGAATCCTTCTTTTTGGTGCAACGGCTCTTTTTGCTCTTGTGACTCTGCCTGTTGAGTTTGATGCAAGCCGCCGGGCAAAAGAGCTTCTTGTTTCGCAGGGAATTGTGTCGAGTGCTGAGATGAAAGGAGTCAATACCGTGCTGGATGCTGCTGCGCTGACCTATGTGGCAGCTGCTGCACAGGCCATTACACAGTTGCTCTACTTCCTCACCGTCATGAACCGTCGAAACTCATAATACTGCCAGAAGGGTACCAAACTGGTACCCTTTGCTTTTTCAATCAACATCAACATAGCCTTGAAAAACAGTTTCAAAAAAAAACCGCTCGCGCTTCTGCTTGAGGAGATAAAAAGCGAACACCGATTGAACAGGGTTCTGGGTCCGGTTTCCCTGACAAGTCTCGGCGTAGGAGCCATTATCGGAACAGGAATTTTTGTTCTCATCGGGGTTGCCGCTCATGACAAAGCGGGGCCGGCTGTAAGCCTTTCTTTTGCCCTTGCCGGTCTGGCCTGTATTTTTGCAGCGCTCTGCTATGCGGAGTTTGCTTCAATGGTGCCGATAGCCGGCTCAGCCTATACCTATGCCTATGCCACCCTAGGGGAACTGTTTGCCTGGATTATCGGATGGGATCTGATTCTGGAATATGGAGTGGCTTCGGCAACGGTCGCTCACGGATGGTCGCACTACTTTCAGGATTTCATAGGAATTTTCGGGCTAGGGGTACCCAAACTCTTTGCTAATGCACCGCTCGACTTTGATCCAAACACTGGCATCATGAGCATGACCGGCTCCTGGCTGGATCTTCCTGCCGTACTGATTACTTTTGCAGTCACCGCTGTCCTGGTGAAGGGAATAAAGGAGAGTGCCGGGTTCAATGCAGGGATGGTCATTGTTAAAGTTGCAATTGTTCTGCTGGTCATCGTTCTCGGCGCAATGTATGTGAATCCCGCAAACTGGCGCCCTTTTGCTCCTTTTGGCTATTCAGGTCTGAGCATCTTCGGTCATACCGTTCTCGGTGAAGCAAGTCCCGGAGGCGCTCCTGTCGGGGTACTTGCCGGAGCCGCCATGATTTTTTTCGCCTATATCGGCTTTGACTCTATTTCTACCCATGCCGAGGAAGCAAGAAACCCTCAGAAAGACATCCCGATTGCCCTGATCAGTTCGCTTGTTGTCTGCACTCTGCTCTATATTGCTGTTGCACTGGTTATAACAGGAATGGTACCCTACAATCAAATCAATATTGATGCACCTGTTTCTAATGCTTTCAAGCAGGTAGGGATCGGCTGGGCACAATTTGTCATTTCGCTGGGAGCAATAACCGGTATAACCTCTGTATTGCTTGTCATGATGCTCAGTCAGCCGAGGATTTTTCTTGCAATGGCCAGAGACGGCCTGCTGCCGAGATCTTTTTTTGGAGCAATTCATGAAAAATTCAGAACACCCTGGAAATCAACCATACTGACCGGTCTTTTTGTTGCGTTGCTGGGAGCGCTGCTTCCCTTGAGACTGCTGGCTGAACTTGTCAACATTGGAACGCTTTTCGCCTTTATCATCGTCTGCAGCGCAGTTCTCATCATGAGAAAAAAACATCCGGAAGCCGAACGGCCATTCAGGGCCCCTTTGGTACCTTTTGTTCCTCTTGCTGGTATTTTTACCTGCCTCATCCTGATGCTCTCTCTGCCGGCTGAAAACTGGATAAGGCTTTTTGTCTGGCTGCTTATCGGGTTTGTCATTTACTTTTATTATGGGCGGAAACACAGCATACTGAACAACAGCAAACCATAACGACAAATTAACAATGCAGAGTAAAGTATTTCTCATTACCGGAGCCTCTACAGGCATAGGTGAAGCAACAGCAAAGAGAGCAATCAAGGCGGGATTCAGGGTCGTACTTGCAGCACGCTCAACCGATAAGCTTGAACTCCTGCAGAGTGAGCTTGGCCACCAGAGGGCATTTGCAGTCACATGCGATGTTGCAAGCTGGCAATCCCAACAGGAGATGGTAGAGCAAACCTTAAAACATTTCGGAAGAATTGACGTTGTTTTTGCAAACGCCGGTTTTTCCAAAGGTTCAACATTTTACGGCGGAGAGGATAAACCTGAAGAATGGAAAGAGATGGTGATGGTCAATGTATTCGGGGCTGCAACCACAGCTCGACTGACCCTGCCTGAACTGGTAAAAAACAGTGGTCATCTTCTTATCACCGGCTCTGTTGTTGGACGTGTCACCTCTATTCGCAACCTCTACTCGGCTACCAAGTGGGCCGTCACCGGAATGGCTCAGGCTATCCGCAATGAGATGGTTGGAACCGGAATCCGCGTCACACTTGTTGAGCCGGGAATCGTTGATACACCCTTCTGGGATAATCTGCAGAAGCCTGACTCTGCCAAAGAGTTACAGCCTGATGATATTGCCCGGGCTGTCATGTTCGCTGTCGGCCAACCGCCGCATGTTGATGTCAACGACATTCTGATTCGTCCCACAGGACAATTGCATTAAGGCTCCCCATCTTTCGAGTTGTCCGAAATCTCATCCTTTCTAAAGTAGTTATGCTTATATCATTTGAAGGAATAGACGGAGCAGGCAAAACAACCCAGATTAATAAACTGGTGACTTATCTGAACAGCCGGAACCAGGAGGTTCTAACCTTAAGGGAGCCCGGTGGGACTGAGGTGGCTGAAAAAATCCGCACTATACTTCTTGAAAGCAGGCAAGAAATAAGCCCTATCGGAGAACTGCTCCTTTTTTCGGCAAGCAGAACCGAACTTGTGCAACAGGTCATCATTCCAGCACTGGCCGTTGGCAAAACAGTCATTCTCGACCGTTTTTTTGACTCAACGACAGCTTATCAGGGTTATGGCCGTGGAATCGACCTTTTGCTGCTGCAGTCGATCATTTCCATTTCGACCTGCGACACTGTTCCGGATATAACGATTTATCTTGATATAGAAGCGGAAAAAGCTTTAAACAGAATATTTGCTAAAACCTCAATTCCTCTTACCTTTGAAAATGATGAACCAGACCGTATGGAGCGTTCGGGATTGGAATTTTACCGAAATGTACGCCAAGGATACCTTGATCTTATAACGCGTAATAAAGAACGCTTTATCTGCATTGACGCCCTTTTACCGGAAGCAACAATTCATCGTCAAATTATAGCATTTCTTGAGGAGCGATTCCCCGTTTTTTTACTATAAGTATATACGCACAAAAAATATATGCGCTATATAAACAAAAGAGAGGAATAGAGTTCAACTATTATTTTAATGATTCTGTTATTTGTATAACTTTTTATACAGTTTTTGCAAAGATTTTGTTTAAATTACGAAACATATTACTTTGCCTTCACTTCTCTACCGGTAACGCATGCACGAGAGTATTCTAAAAGAACGTCAGCTGAGCACATTCGGCACATCAATCACGTTACAGGATATCCGTACACTCAAAGAACTCTACCAACTGAAGGCAGAAACACGTGAACTGCGGGAACCTGTCGTCAGAAACATCATCAAGCAGAGAGTAGTAGGACAATCGTGTATAGAATCGCTTAAAAATGCGCTTTATTCACTTGAAACCATTTATATTGACGATCATACAGGGCAAAGACTGCTGCGTCTTGACGGGATGAAGCAGATAGAGGTTGATCTAACATATGAAATCAGGGAACTCCAGAAGGACATCTACTATCTTGAGTATGGAGAAGATAAATTCATAGATTACCTTGCAAAGTTTATTCCCGATTTCCGGATCTTTGTCAACAAAGGGGTTGGTTTACTCAGGGGTAAACGGTTTAATGCTTTTATCACAGATCGTGACGGTACAACGAATAACTACTGCGGACGATACCGTTCTTCAGTACAACCCATATATAACTCAGTTTTTCTAACCCGGTTCGCAAAGAACTGCTGTAAGTACCCTATAATCATTACTTCTGCTCCACTCAGAGACTTTGGTATTCTGAATGTCTCAATCAACCCAAGCAACACATTTGTTTACGCGGGATCTAAAGGAAGAGAGTTTATTGATCTTAACGGTGAATTCAACAGCTTTCCAATCGATGAAAAAAAACAGAAACTTATACGTCTTTTAAATGACCGGATGCTGGTACTCCTCCAGGATCCGAATTTCGAAAAGTTCAATTTTATAGGCTCAGCCTTACAGATCAAATTCGGCCAGACAACTGTTGCCCGCCAGGATATAAGCCACTCGATAAAAGAGGCTGAATCTGCTGCTTTTCTTGAAAAGGTAAAAAGCATCGTCCGTGAAATTGACCCGAGTGGCAAAAATTTCAGAATTGAAGATACCGGCCTTGACATTGAAATCATTTTAACCATTGAAGGGACTTCCGGTGAAGCGTCAATAAAAGATTTTGACAAGGGGGACGGGCTTTCCTTTATCTGCAGCAAGCTTGAACTGAACCCTTCCAAAAGTGCGACTCTTGTTTGTGGTGATACGCCTTCAGACATTCCGATGCTGAAGAAGGCCGTTGAGATGTTCGATGATGTCTGGGCTGTGTTTGTAACGAGAGATGGACAGTTAAAAAAGCAGGTTGCGGAGATCTGCCCGAACAGTTTTACAGTGCCTTATCCCGATATCCTGCTGACCATTCTTGGTCTGCTCTCTCTGTAAAAAATGCGTCATGTTAATTTTTAAAAAAACGCTATGAGCAACATATTCAAAGGGGCAATATTTGATCTTGACGGTGTCATTACAGGCACTGCGAAAGTACACAGCCTTGCCTGGGAATCGATGTTTAACTATTTCCTGAAAAATTATGCAGAAATCAACGATGAACTTTATGTTCCTTTTGACCCTGCTCATGACTATCACAAATATGTAGATGGAAAGCCGCGTATGGAGGGTGTTAAAAGCTTTCTGCTGTCGCGCGATATCGAGCTGCCCTATGGTGAACTTGATGACATTCCTGAAAAAGAGACCATCTGCGGTTTGGGAAACCGTAAAAATAACCTTTTTTCCGAAATTCTCATCAAGGAAGGTCCTGAAGTATATGCCTCTTCTGTTGAGCTTATCAATGATCTCATAAAAAAAGGCATCAAAATCGGAATCGCCTCATCAAGCCGCAACTGCCGGCTTATTCTGCAGCTTGCCAAGCTTGAACATCTTTTTGAAACCCGCGTTGATGGAGAGGTTTCCATTGAACTCGGTTTGAAGGGCAAGCCAAACCCTGATATTTTTGTCAGGGCAGCAAACAATCTTGGACTTGAACCTCATGAATGTGTTGTTGTCGAGGATGCTATCTCCGGCGTTCAGGCAGGCTCTCGCGGTAATTTCGGCTTGGTGCTTGGTATTGCCCGTGACATCGAAGGATCGAAACTGAGGGAAGAGGGCGCAGATATTGTAGTCAGGGATCTTGCGGAAATTACTATTGCTGATATCGAACGATGGTTCAGCGAGGGTCTTGAATTTGAGGGCTGGAATCTGACCTATACCGATTTTTCAGCCAAAGACGAAAAACTCCGTGAAACACTGACATCAACTGGCAACGGATACCTTGGTGTAAGAGGCGCCTATGAAGGTTCTTCTATTTCGCACTACCACTATCCCGGTACTTATATAGCCGGGGTTTTCAATAGAGTCCCTTCTGATGTTCACGGTCAGACAATTTTCAACAATGACTTTGTGAATACTCCGAACTGGCTCCCTATTGAGTTCAGAATAGGCGGCGGTGAATTCATCGATCCGTTTGATCAGAAGATACTCAGCTACCAGCAGAACCTTAATATTCGCAACGGCCTGATGGAGCGTGATTTCGTTATCCAGGATAATCTTGGAAGAATAACAAATATCCGCACCAGAAGATTTGCAAGCATGGATGATCCTCATCGCTGTGCACTGACGTTCACCCTGAAGCCCATCAACTACACCGCTGAAGTCGAGTTCCGCTCATCAATCGACGGACGAGTGAAAAACAAGAATGTTGCGCGATATAACGGGCTGACAAACGACCATCTTGAACACATCGAAAGCAGCCGGGAAAAAGAGATAATGCTGCTTCATGTTCAAACCCGGGTTTCACATTACGGCATTGTGACCGCTGCCAAAACAAGGGTATGGAGCCATGGAAAACCTCTTACAATTGAGCGAACAACATTAAGTGATACGCGATATATAGGCGAGTCCTTTAAAGTGCAGCTTAATCCCAACAAAGGATGCACTATTGAAAAACTGGCATCAATTCATACCTCGCTGGATAAGAACACTGCCAACCCAGTAAAAGCAGCCAGACTGTCGCTTGAAAGCAAGGACTCTTTCGACTCCCTGTTTAAGGAACATGCTGAAGCATGGGAAAAAATCTGGGAAAAGGCGGATATTGTCATCCAAGGCGACCGTTTCAGCCAGAAATTGCTCAGACTGCACACTTATCACATGATGTGCACAGCATCGCCTCATAATGTATCCATTGATGCCGGAATGCCGGCCCGCGGTCTTAATGGCGAAGCGTACCGTGGTCATATTTTCTGGGATGAAATCTTTATTCTGCCATTCTTTAACCGGCACTTTCCTGACATCTCAAAAGCGCTTCTGATGTACCGTTACAACCGCCTTGATGCTGCAAGGGAGTATGCGCGTGAACACGGTTACAAGGGAGCCATGTTCCCATGGCAGACTGCAGATGATGGCCGTGAAGATACCCAGATCCTCCACTTCAATCCAAAAAGCGGCTCATGGGGACCTGACCACAGCAGCCTGCAGCGGCATGTTTCGATAGCAGTATTTTATAATGTCTGGCGCTACATCTACGACTCTGATGACACAGATTTCCTGAATAAGTACGGTGCGGAACTGATGTTTGAAATTGCACGTTTCTGGGCATCAATCGCAACCTATTCTCCTGAATCCAGCAAGTACCATATAGAGGGAGTTATGGGACCGGATGAATTTCATGAAACACTTCCAGGCAGCGGCAAAGAGGGACTGAAAGATAATGCCTATACCAATATTATGGCTGTCTGGCTTTTTGAAAAAGCGGCTGAAATCGGTGAGAAAATTGATCCTGCCATACTCAGACACCTTATTTCGAAAATCCATCTCGGTTTTGATGAACTCAAGCAATGGAGAGATATCAGCAGCAACATGAATATCCTTGTTGACAACGATGGCATCCTTGAGCAGTTCGACGGCTACAAGAGTCTCAAGGAGCTTGACTGGACTCACTATCGCTCCAGATACGGCAATATTCACAGAATGGACAGAATACTGAAAGCGGAGGGAGACACACCCGATCTTTACAAGGTTGCCAAACAGCCTGATGTATTGATGACTTTCTATACTATCTCACCGGGAGAAGTTGCTGAACTGCTGGGCAAAATCGGGTACAAAATTCCAGATGACCTGACTCTGGTCAGAAACAATTACGCTTACTACGAACCAAGAACAAGCCATGGGTCAACGTTGAGCAAGGTGGTTCACAGCATCATCTCAAGCTACCTGCAAAATGGTCATGAAATGGCATGGAAATGGTTTTCAGAGGCTCTTAAGAGCGACATTCATGACACCCAGGGCGGAACTACCCAGGAGGGAATACATTGCGGCGTCATGGCGGGAACGCTTGATACGGTTATCCGTTATTTTGCTGGCATTTCTTTCTACAATGAGAAACTTAATGTGCATCCCAACAGGCCGAATCACTGGAAAAAGCTCAGCCTGAGCATCTGTTTCAGAAGTAACCGTTATGCTATTACCATTGCTGAAAATGATATCATTATCACACTGCTTGAAGCAGAGGGAGATGAAGCACCGGCATGTATTGCGGGAATACATCTCACGTTGAAAAAGGGAGTTGCGTATCATTCCGCTTCGGTCTGAGCACCAATGAAGACTGTTGCAACGTCTTCATTGGTGTATTTTTATCGATCAATCTTATCTTTTTGACCTATTGGATATCTTTTTATGCGCCTCTCAAATTTTCGATATACCCTCCCTAAAAGTAAAATAGCTGAAGAGCCGTCTACGCCTAGGGATAAGTGCAAAATGATGGTATTGAACCGGCGAAAAAAAGATATTGAGCATAAAATTTTTGATGATATTGCTGGATATTTTAAAAAGGGGGACTTGCTTGTTTTAAACAACAGCCGGGTTTTTCCTGCCAAAATATTCGGACAGAAGGAAAAGACCGACGCTAAAATCGAGGTATTCCTGCTCAGAGTTCTCAATAAGGATGCTGGATTGTGGGATGTACTGGTTGATCCTGCACGAAAAGTCAGGGTTGGAAACAAAATATATTTTGAGGAAGACGTTGTTGCTGAGGTCGTGGATAATACCACATCCCGTGGCAGAACCATCAGATTTCTTAATCCTGACATAGATGTTTTCAGTCTTGTTGAAAGAATCGGCACAATTCCCCTTCCGCCCTATTTTACCCGCTTGCCCATTGCCTCCGACAAGGATAACTACCAGACCGTCTATGCCAGCCAGACTGGCGCCGTAGTCGCACCAATGGCAGGTTTGCATTTCACCATGCCACTCCTCCAGAAAATCAAGAAAATAGGAGTAAAAATCCTGCCGATAACCCTTCATCCCAGTCTGAGCACCTTCAATGCCATAGAAGTCGAAGACGTTTCAAAGCATAAAATGGATTCGGAATATTTTAATATTCCCTATCAGACAGCAATGGAAATCAATGAAACCAAGATCAATAAAACAGGTCAGATCATCGCAGTCGGAACAACAACGTGCCGGGTACTTGAGGCCAATGCTACAGTTGACGGCAAAATAAAATTCGGAAGAGGCTGGACTGACAAGTTTATCTATCCCCCATACCAGTTCAAGGTTACCGATGCTCTTGTCACCAATTTTCAGCTCCCTGAAACAACACTGCTCATGGCCGTCAGTGCATTTGCCGAACACCGACTGCTTATGGAAGCTTATAAAATAGCACTCAAAGAGGATTACCGCTTCCTGGCATACGGAGATGCCATGTTTATTCATTAAACCCCTGTAGGGATTGATCTCTCTCATTATGAATGCCATTGCTATTATTGCCGCAAGCGGTATCGGAAAGCGAATGCAGCTCAAGGACGGACAGTGTAAACAGTTGCTTGAAATTGCAGGGTTTCCTGTTATTCATCATACCATAAGGGCATTTCAGGAGGCCTCTTCAGTCAGCACCATCTACATTGCCACAAAAGAAGAAAACATTCCAGCACTTGAGAGTATGGCGGCATCTGCGGGCTTCGGTAAGGTAAAAGCTGTTATTGAAGGTGGAAAAGAGCGTCAGGATTCGGTGAACAACTGCATCAAGGCAATTGAACATGCAATACGCACGACCGGTAACACACCAGACACTATTCTTGTGCATGACGGGGCCCGCCCGTTTATACAGCCTGAAGAGATTGATGATATTTCGCGACTATCGCTCCAGTTCGGAGCATGTGTCCCGGCAACAAGACCAAAGGACACAATCAAGTATATAGGATCTAATCCTGACTTTTTCGGGGAAACACCAGAGCGCAGCAGGTTGCTTCAGGTTCAGACACCACAGGGATTTCAATGCGGACTTCTCATCCAGGCTCATGAACAGGCAGAGCTGGAAAACTGGTATGCAACAGATGATGCCGCTCTGGTAGAACGTTTTTTTCCTGAACAACCCATAAAAATATATGAAATGGGTTATCACAATATAAAAATCACTACACCGGAAGATATTCCTGTCGCCGAAGCGATCTTCAATCAAAGGGCATCATGGTCTTAACGCGCTGAAAAAGAACAAATAAAACTTTCTCACAGCTTGTTTATTCATCTATGCTGTGGTATATTTTCAGCCCGGAAAATGGTGAGGTAGCTCAGTTGGTTAGAGCACAGGATTCATAACCCTGAGGTCGAGGGTTCAACTCCCTCTCTCACCACAAAAAAAGCGGGTGTAACTCAGTTGGTAGAGTGTTTGCTTCCCAAGCAAAATGTCGCGAGTTCGAATCTCGTCACCCGCTCATTTCCGGATATAATTCTTTCCCGTTGATACATACCCCTATGACTCTCTCCTCTATTTTCTTCACCCCGGTCAGTATTGAGGAAATCAACACTACTCAAATCATTGATGGCCAGATGGCACGGCATCTTGGTATTGAAATGACCGAAATCGGAGTGGATTTCATGACTGCAAAGATGCCTGTCGACCACCGTACCATCCAGCGTATCGGAATTCTGCACGGAGGAGCATCGCTGGCTCTTGCTGAAACTGTGGGAAGTATTGCCGCGTCCTACTGCGTAGATCGGGACTCTTTCTATATCGTGGGGCAAGAGATAAATGCCAATCATATCCGTCCTGTCAGGACAGGATTTGTCTATGCTACCGCCACTCCCCTGCACCTTGGAAAAAGCTCTCAGGTATGGGATATCAGAGTAAGAAATGAAGAGGGCAAACTGACCTGTGTCAGCCGGTTTACGGTTGCTGTCCTGAAAAAAGAACCATAACAAAAAGAGTCTGACACTGCCAGACTCTTTTTGCGTATTTATTTCTTCTCTTACGGCTTTTTCGGTAAATCGATCTTGAGATGCAGCTCACGAAGCTGTGCGGGGGTTACTTCCGACGGTGAGGACATCATGAGATCCTGTGCCTGCTGATTCATAGGAAAGGCAATAACTTCGCGGATGTTCTGCTCGTCGCGTAAAATCATGACAAGACGGTCAAGACCTGGAGCTATGCCTCCGTGGGGGGGTGCTCCAAGTTTGAAAGCCTCTATCATGTGACCAAATCGATCGTCTACCTCTTCTTTGGAGTATCCGGCAATACCGAATGCCTTGTACATGATATCGGGTCTATGGTTACGGATGGCTCCGCTTGAAAGTTCGATGCCATTACAGACTATATCATACTGATAGGCGAGAATATCAAGAGGAAGCATTGTTTCGAGCGCGTCCATCTCTCCCTGCGGCATTGAGAACGGGTTGTGTGAGAAGTCGATCTTTTTTGCTTCTTCGTTGTATTCATACATCGGGAAGTCAACAATCCAGCAAAAAGAGAGTTCGTCTTTGTCAAGCGTAAAGAGATCAGCAAAATAGGTTCTCATACCTCCCATGATTTTACAGGTGGGTTCCCATTTGCCTGCGCCGAAAAAGACTGCATCACCAGGTTCAAGACCGAGCTGCTCTTTAAGACGTGAGAGATCTTCTTCAGAAAGAAACTTGACAACAGGACCTTTAGGGCCTTCCTCTCGGAACTGGATATACGCAAGACCTGCAGAGCCGAGCTCTTTCGCCCGTTTTTCCGCCTTATCGAAAAAAAGCCTCGACTCATTTGCCCGGCCTTTTAAAACAAGAGCTTTAACGCAAGTTCCCTTTCTTGTATTATCTGCAAATACCTTGAATCCTGAATCCACGAAGAGTGAAGTTACATCACTGATTTCAAGGGGAATCCTCAGATCGGGCTTATCTGTCCCGAAACGGTTCATGACCTCTTTATAGCTGATCCTCGGAAAAGGAAACTGAGGAATCCTCTTGTCAGACATTGTACGGGTAAGATGTTCAATCAGGCCTTCAAGAATGGAGAACAGATCATCCTGTTCAATAAATGCCATTTCCATATCGAGCTGATAGAACTCCCCCGGACTGCGGTCGGCTCGGGCATCTTCATCTCTGAAGCAGGGTGCTATCTGGAAGTAGCGGGGAAAACCCGATACCATGAGCAGCTGCTTGAACTGCTGGGGCGCCTGAGGCAGTGCATAAAATTTGCCTGGATGAAGACGGCTTGGAACCAGAAAGTCCCTTGCGCCTTCCGGAGAGCTTGAGGTAAGAATCGGTGTCTGTATTTCAATAAATTCTTTCTCTTCGAGATAGCGACGGACAGCCGCAGTCAGCCGGCTGCGAAAAATAATATTCTCATGAATTTTTTCACGACGCAAGTCAATAAACCGGTACTTCAAACGGAGTTCCTCCGAGGTAGGCACCTCATCGGCAACCGGAAAAGGTAACGGGTGGGCGTGACTTTCAACGGTGATCTGACTTACAACAACCTCGATCTCACCGGACGCCAAACGGGGATTGACAGCCCCGGGAGCACGCCGGACAACGATACCTTCTATTCTGATAACCGATTCCACATGCAGCTGTTCGGCTTTTACAAACAACTCCCGTTGTTCCGGCTGTATAACAAGCTGACTTATCCCGGTATGATCCCTCAAATCTATAAAAATCAACCCACCATGATCCCTTTTTCTATGAACCCATCCTGCAAGCTTCACTGAGGTATTCTCAAGCTCCGGATTTAATAACCCGCAATAATCAGAGCGGAACCGGTTTTTCAGAGTCTGCGTGCTCCGTGCAGCTTTACTCATATTATTAGATCGTCCTTTGGTATTGAAAAAATTTAAACCGTCTGAAAAAACTGAATATGTAGAATTTTTAATAATTTATGAAACCTCTTCACCCACTTAGTAAACCAGCTCACCACCGAATTCCCTGATAATAAACCTAATGACCTCATTGCTGTCAGCAAGTTCCTGAAAAATGGTAAAAAGTGTCTTCTCTTTTGTGCATGCATCTTTCTCAGCATCATAGAGAATACGGAGTTTCAGGGGCAGCGCGTAAAACTCTGATACTTCCTTTTGAAGAACGACTATATCGAGCAGAAGCTCTTCATAGGAAAACTTTTTGCAGCAGACAATGTCGAGTACTCCGTCTGGACTGCACGCTCCAAGTTCACAGGATTGAAGATGGGTTGCCATAAAGTTCTGGGTTTTCCTGGAAATATGATCAAGAAACTGACGCCATTCAACCTTCAGTGTATCAAGATCTGCAATCTTTTTGAGAGCCACCTCTCCACCATCACTTGTTGTCCTGGATGACACACTGCCTCGAAGCTGCTGGACAGATGGGCTTGAGGCAAAGCCTGAAAGTTTTTTCTGCCATGAACCAAGATCTATTTCCCCAGGTGCTGACGGCTTATGTGTCGGTGATGGTGATGAAACAGGTGGAGCCGATGGAGAGGATTCAGGCTGCCCTTTCAGAGACTTATCAGGTGCTTTTTTTTTTGAGGAACAGCAGGGTGCTCAATATCAATAAGTTTGAGCAGTGCAAGCTCAAAACGAAACTGGTATTCAAACTGAAACTTCAGCTCCTTCTGGGTCAGCAGCAGAAAATCAACCATCTCCATGACGGAGCGTGGCGAAAAATTGGATGCATCGTGCTGATAGCGCTCACGTATGGCATCGGGGCGCTCAACAAGACGAGTAGAAGAGAGATTCTGCACGACCAGAAAATTCCTTAAATGCTCGATCAGTTTTTCAATAAAATCCTGTTCGTCATATCCATTTCTTATAACAAACTGCGCCACATCAAGCATCCTGGCGGGATTGTGCTCTGTAACTGCGTCAGTAACAGCAAACATCTGATCATCATCAATATAATTCAGCAGCTCGGCAACACCCTGGTAACTGATAGAACCTTCATGATCATTCTCAGCCGAAAAGGCTATAACCTGATCCAGAATACTCTGAGCATCACGCATCGACCCCTGAGCCTTGCGGCCGATAAGCTGAAGAGCATCACCATCAACGGTTATATGCTCGGCATCACAGATAAGCTGAAGCTGACGCTGGATATCCTCAAGAGGAATCCGCTTGAAGTTGAAACGCTGACAACGGGAAGCGATGGTTGCCGGAATCTTGTGAAGTTCGGTGGTTGCAAAAATAAAAATGGCGTGCGGAGGCGGCTCCTCAAGGGTTTTTAGAAATGCATTGAACGCTGCAATGGAAAGCATGTGCACTTCATCGATAATATAGACACGGTACTTTCCTTTCTGCGGTCCGTACCGGACATTCTCCCGCAGCATGCGGATATCATCGACACTGTTGTTTGATGCGGCATCAAACTCCGCAATGTTGAAACTGGTGCCCGAATCGAAATCCCTGCAGCTTTCGCACTCACCGCAAGGTTCGGTCACCTGCTGCAGATAGTCAGGGTCTTCCATCATTTTCAGGCAGTTCACTGCTTTGGCAAAAACCCTTGCTGCTGTTGTCTTGCCAACTCCCCGCAATCCTGAAAAAATATACCCATGCCCTACCCTGCCCATGCGAAGCGAATTCTGGATAGTACGGGTAACATGTTCCTGTGCTGTGATATCGGCAAACTTTGCAGGTCTGTATTTCCTGGCTATAACCTGATAACTCATAACTGCTCTTGATTAAGGTCTTCTAACAAGGTCGCAAGGGGCATATTCAGCGTGCTTTTCAGGCAATCCGAGACTCCCCTGCTGATTGCTTCCAAATTTAGGCTATTACCGTCTGAAATCAGTGTTCCATTTTCATCTCCCGCAAACCCAGGCGGAATTATTGCATAGAGATCGTAAAGCGTCAGCTCATAGAGATCGCGACTGATTGCCAGGTCACCATTTGCCGTAACATGCAGTACATCGTTCTGAAGCAGAATATCAACAATTTTTCTTAAATCGGAAGGTTGTAAAGAAGGAACTGTCTTCAAAATCTTCTTCATATTCATTGAATGACCGCTCTTCTGACCGTTCCATATTGAGCCAAGTACCGAAAGAATCACTGGAACACCCCGCAATGGATTGAATGATTCGACTACTCCGCTAAGGGGTTTCAGAGCTCCAAGACAAAACACAAATTCCGCACCTGTCAACACAACAACCCAACCGAGATAAATCCAGAAAAAAAGCATGGGAATTACCGACAATGCCCCGTAAATATGCTCAAAAGTGGAAATATGAGTGACATAAAAGACAAACCATATTTTTGAGAGTTCGAACATAACTGCTGCCAGGAACCCTCCGGACATGGCATGCACAAACCTTACCCGACGATTCGGTACAAGCATGTACAACAGACAAAAAGCAAAAATCGAATTTATGAAGGGAAGATAGGAAAGCAGGCGGGTTTTGAGCTCGAGAAGCGGGCCTTCGGTAAACACCGTATACCAGACGTAGGAGCTTGCAGCAAGACTGCTGCCGATAAGCACCGGCCCGAGCGTCAGTACTGTCCAATAGAGGGTAAAGCCCTGAAGTGCCTTTCGAGGAGCATGAACCTCCCATATTTCATTCAGGGTATGATCCACCGTCGAAATAAGAAAGAGCGCAATAATAAATAAAAACACCCCGCCAAGCAGTGGAACGCTGGCTGTCTTTTCAATAAAATCTGAAAGATAGTGATTGATCACTGCACCCGTTCCAGGCAGGAAATTCTGGACGAGAAAGTCCTCAATAGAACGCTTGAATGGAGCGAAAACTGAAAATACACTCAATATTGAAAGAATTACTGAAAGAACCGGCACAATTGAAAGCAAGGTCTGAAATGCCAGAGAACCTGCTCCAAGAAAAATCCTGTCATGAATAAAATTTTTCCAGAAAAAAGGGGCAAAAGCTCGGATATACTGCGCAATATCAGAACGGGTGCTGATTACGGCCTTATGAATTGTTTTTTCTGCCACTTTCATTGTTCTATTTTTTCCTCACTCTTCAGGGCAGAACTCGGTTCCAACAGATCTGACTCTTGTCATAAGCAGCAAACCAATTGTAAAAAACATCAAAAGTGATGCAAGTGCGGCCTTCTGACTGCCGGCATGCGCAGACACGAGACCAAACATAAGCGGACCGGCTATAGCCGAAGCTTTTCCAAAGGTGCCATCATAAAAACCGAAAAACTCGGTAACATGTTCTCTCGGTGTCAGTCTGGCCATCATAGTTCGGGATGCAGCCTGGGATGAACCCATTGAAAGACCGGCAAGCATTCCAGTATAAAAAAACAACTCCTTCCTGTCAGCAAAAATAGCAGCTAACACAACAACAAACCAAATCAGGAGCGTAATAACAATAGTTCTTTTCGGCCCGATTTTATCAGTAACAAAACCAAAAATAACGGAACCGGCAATTGCCGTAGTCTGTACCAGCATAAAAAAGACAATCAGTTCACCGGTAGTAAAGCCAAGGGTATTCTGGGCATAAATCGACGAGAAGGCTATAACGGTTAAAATAGCGTCATTATAGAAAAAATATGCAAGGAGAAAGCGCACAAGATCTGGATAGCTCATGATATGCTGAACTGTATACTTCACCTCCCTGATCGAACTGCCGATTGCGGTAAAAGAGATGGCCGGTCGCTTCTCTTTTTTTTGATCACGCAGCGCAAGAAAAATCGGTGCAGCAAAAAGTGCAAAAAAAACTGCAGCGGCCAGAAAACTTAACTGAACATTAGGTGCATTGGAGAGAACGATTCCTTTGCTCAGCAATGGCTTCGTCAGCAGAAGAATGGCAAACGCTCCAAGATACCCCATGGCAAAACCATACCCGGAGACTCTGCCAACACTCTTGTCCGTTGCAATTTCCTTGAGATAGGCATCATAAAAAACAAGGCCTCCCTCAAAGCCAATGTTTGCCAGGACAAAAAGAACTACCGCTGCAAAGGCCATTCCGGGTCCTGATAAGGAAAGCAACGCTGTTGCGACAACCGAAATCAGGGTAAAAGTAAAGAGAAAGCGCTTACGTTTTCCGGAATAATCGGCTGCAGCTCCAAGAACAGGCGAAATAAGGGCTACAAGCAGCATCGACAGGCTGATACAGAACCCCCACAACGCATCTCCCGATGGCTCACCGTTACAGATAACATTTTTAAAGTAGAGGGGAAAGGCAAAGGTAACCATTATAACGCTGAAAGAAGTGTTTGCAAAATCAAAGAGCAACCAGGAAAACACTTTATGCTTCTGCGTCACAGGCATAACTTATTTATATAAAGATTGATACGGACATTTTATTTTAACAATAACTCCTAAATAGGTATAAAAAGCAACATTCCCAATAAAAAATTAAGCCTCCCGATGACAAGTCGGGAGGCAACGAGGAGCGGAAAATAATAGAAGGTAGACCATCACTAACCGATTGGTTAAAAGTAATACATTTAATGAGTCATTCTAACTCTTTCGTTTTTGATCGATGACGGATTGCAGGATTGAGAGCTGTGCGGTGTCAGTGGTTTCTGAGATTTCATTGCTGAAAAGTGACTGTATCAAGTTGAGTGTATCCATGGCCTGTGTCGCGTCCAATGACTGCGATTCCATGTATTTATTAAGGTCTTGACTATTCAACACTACCCGGCCATACAACAATATCAAGATTATCTATTGCCTCATCATCCTAACTTTCAAGCGCCTCAATTATCTCGGCAAACGGTGCGTCCGGATTGTAATCTGATAGGAAGAACCCAAGCGCTTAAGCCTCTGCTTTCTCTCTTGTAGTCATTTTTTCTCCTGATAGGTTAGTTATTGCATGTCTATTTTAACATCACATACGCCGTCGTGCGGTTGCTTTGTGATGATGTAGCCGATACGGTTAATGAAGTGGTAACCGGGGATCAAGTACCACTGGCCTTCATCGCCTTCTATGATCGTCCAGACATAGCGTTCGTCGTACCGTTTGACATAGAACAACTCGGCTCCGTATGTTTCATACATGCACCCATTCCATGATGCCTTCGTGTCGAGGTCGTTAGCTATCGGGGTAAAGTGCTGGTAGAATTGTTTTTCGTTCATGCATCTCATTGTCAGTCTCCCCGCTTTGAGGTTGTGCCGTCAAAGAAAAATTCATCACCTTCATCGAAAAAGTTGAACCGCTTTTTGCATAAAGGAGACTCAGTTAAAAGTGAACTTCTCATGCTTCTCATTTGACTCAATCTCTAAAGGCTGGAATACCTGTGGCGTCTTCCGTGTTCATGTTGCGCACCCTGTTCTACATCTCATTCATCGCAAATTCATAAATATCACCTGTGGTTGATCTGGTTTCCTCACCATTCTCGCATGTTTTCATCCGCTCCGAGTAGTTGGCTATCCCTTCAGCAGCTCGCTCCAGAGTGAGTCTCATGCTTACCTTGTGCTCCATCATTGCTTCGAAAGCATATTCCTTTTCTGCCTTTGCGCAGTCAAGCTATATCCATGTTCGTATTGCCTTAACCTGCTCTGATGCCTGAGATGTTGACGCTGTTTTTGTCATTTTCGTGTTTCGTTCTAATTGACCATACCTTTATTTTTCTTTAATAATACACCAACATAACATTAACCCCGCTATTTTACAATAACGCAAGGAAAGTAATCGGCATTTATTTGTTTTTGAAACAACAAAGCCCCGCCTATGCGAGACTCTTGGGTTGGTATGAGGTGATAGAAGGTTGTCTTATTTTATTCCTGATGCCAGCCTCTTAAACTTTCTCGGAGTCCATTTACAACTGCTCTACAGAGTCATAGATATCCGGCATACAATTTTGCTCTAACCTGAACTTTGTCCCGTGGTTATGTCCTGTTCTTGCATCGAAATCGACTAAAAGCTTTCCAGCGTCTATTGCGGCAATAAATTTGCTTTGCGAAAACCCTTTTAACATAAAAATTTCACGATACAAGTAATGCTCTTTTCCATCAATCTTTTGAACATCTGCTCGTATATAAAAACAGTTGTTGAGTTTAGTCCCTGCCTTATGAAATAAATCGTCAAATCCCCAGTAAGGTTGGGGATTTAACTCTTGTAACCCGATTCTTTCATTGACCGTATTTATCCACTCTTCGTGCCGTGAATTAATTGTCACTGAATCAAAAGAAACCTCAACTCTTCGTTCTTCATGGTTGACCTTAATTCCGAATCCTCGATCAGTTCTTGATAATGCATTAATAGTTGCCCTGAAGCTCATTTCCCCTTTTGGGTATTTTCGGCCTGATTCTTGGTGCGCCCATCCATATTTTGGTAACAACAAGGAAGACACCAAAGACAATGTACGGGGTGATGGCTCCATGTGCATTAATGTCGTAAGAGATGACGTATTAGATCGCTGACACTTAAGCTCCCACTCTGCTGCATTTGGAATCGGCAGGTTGTTTTCTTCTATACCAAGCAAGTCCTCTAAAGTATTACCTATTCCACCAGAATTTCCGTGACGACGACTTTCAATCCATCCCATGTCTCTAATTTCGTGCAAAGCTGATATCAAAGAGGCTTTTGTATAAATTTTTTTCATCAAAATAATGGGAGGATGTTAAGGAATCTCTCTAAGCGCTTTTTTGATAACTCAACGTATTCCGACGACAACTCAATACCAACAAAATTGCGATTGAGCTTTTTAGCGGCGACAGCAGTTGTCCCACTTCCCATAAAAGGGTCTAGAATAAGCTGAGCATCAGTACTTGATATAATACGTTCAATAAGAGCCACAGGGAAAGGTGCGGGATGTTCATTTTTCATCTCTTGAGTGAATTCCCAAATATCGCCGTGAGAGTTCGCTCCCTTAGCCAAGACAAAATCTTTTTTACATATCATATAAATTACTTCGTAAGTAGGTAAAAAATAACCCTTATTGAAGTTGAATCCCCCTTTTCTTCGCCAAATAATTATTTGCCGCACAGGAAACCCTGCGACTATGTCTTGTCGATCTTGAAGCAACCCAGCCTGTACTCTCCACTTGTGATTGTAAAAAATTGCTCCATTATCCTTAATCAGCCGAAACATTTCAGTTAAACAATCACGCTGCCATTTGGCATATTCATCATGTGGCATGTTATCATTATGGTCAGAGTAGCCATTAACCAGAGCAGCGTTAGCCCATTTGCCACCTCGCCCGTCCTTCATACCATTACCAGTGGAATTTTTCAGGTTATACGGTGGGGATGTCACGACAAGATCAATGCAAGAATCTGGCATCTGGCGCATCACATCCAGTGCGTCACCACAAATAAATTTGTCATGGAAAGATAGAACATCGGCGGTGTTCTTCACGGATGATGCTTCTTGCTTCTTTGTTTCTTCAGGCAAAACTTGTATTGTTTGCTTCTCTGATATTAAATTTTGCATAGTTTCTTTTGTCACTTTCTTTACCGCTACAATTTTTCAAACCTTGCCTGATTTATCGTCGTTTAATTTACCACAACATCAATCAAGGGTGGATGATACTTGTCACAAATCTACAAATTAACTGCGGTTATTCCGCAGTGTCATCTACGACCGGCGCAAGCATTGGCAGCTCGTGTGCTGAGGCGGCTCGGTTTCTCAGCTGGGGAACTCATCGCCGATCTCTCTGACTTCGTGATCGTTCATCTTGCACTCTTCGCTTGCCAAGTAATCCTCAGCCGTCAACCATTACCGCTTGAAATCGAGGCCGTTATCCCAATAAAGCGAACAGATGGGAAAGTTTTCTTGCTGGGGAAAAACCGGTGGTTAGCCGGGTTCAGTTGATGCGCGAGATTGTCAGAGCTTAAACGTTTGAGCCACTATTAAAAAGAATGCATCAACAGACACCAATCAAAATAAAACAGCGAATATTCCAAACTTGCTTTTATTCTGTGCTCTTTTTACGAAGTGCACGCGCTCTGGTGGCGAGGGGTTGTAACTGTTTCTTGTTTCCATTGAGTTTTGCGCCATTCGGTATAGTCAAAGCGATCACGATTAATTAAAGCAATAAATCGTTCTGCTTCTACAGTGCCCAAAACTTCAATTAAAGCGAGAATGCCTTCAAATCGGATGTCTGTATCAGTCTTCATTTTTTGTTTCCTTAAGAACACGAATAAAATCTACTGGGTTGACCACTTGCAGGTTATCGTGATTAGCCATTTTACGAAGCAGCGCTTTATCTGTTGTCAAAAAGTATTCAGCTTTTACCAGAAATGGAATCAGGGGTACCTATACCTATATAACACCACCAACCATTACGATCCGACAATATGCTTGTAGAGCGATTCAAACAGTGGCCTTCCATCAAGAGAGCCGAGAAGCTTTTCGCTTGCTCTTTCCGGATGAGGCATCAGACCAAGTACATTACCCTGCCGATTCATAATACCGGCAATATTGTTACGTGAACCATTAGGATTTGCCTCATCGGTTACCTCACCCTCTCCGTCGGTATATTTAAAAACAATCTGATTGTGCTCTTCGAGACTTTCGATTACTTCTGAAGGGGCAAAGTAGTTCCCTTCTCCATGAGCGATTGGAATGCTGAGAACGTCACCCTCATTATACTGGTCGGTAAAAATAGTGGCACAATTGACAGGCCGGATGTTTGTCTGACAACAGAGAAATTTTTTATCTCTGTTCCGGGAAAGAGCGCCTTCAAGCAGTCCGCTTTCAAGCAGTACCTGAAATCCATTGCAGATGCCAAGAACAGGAAAACCCTTGCGTGCAAACTCGATAACCTCCTGCATGATCGGTGAAAAGCGTGCAATTGAACCAGCTCGCAGATAGTCGCCATAGGAAAAGCCACCGGGGAGAATAATCGCCCGTGCCCCTTTAAGATCATGCTCATTGTGCCAGAGCATAACCGGCCTTACACCATCAAAAGAAGCTACAGCATATTCAGTATCATGATCACAGTTTGAACCAGGGAAAACAACAACGCCTACAAGGACATCAGCCATAGTTGAATGCTATTTATTTAAGGTGTTCAGAGGTGTTCCAGTTCAAAGGAATAATTTTCCATGACAGGATTCGATAACAGTTTTTGAGAAATCTCATTGGCGATACGTTCTGCTTGAAGCAGATCCTGTTCATTGATCGTCACTTCGATATATTTACCAATTCTGGCCGACTCCACTGTACCGTATCCAAGATTTTTCAAAGCATGCTCTACGGCTTTTCCTTGTACATCAAGAATGGACTGTCGAAGGGTAACCTTTATTTTTGCAGTATAGGGCATTATTACGCGTATAGTTTGAATGGGAAAAAATCAAAGCTGCCACTGACGGCACAGCAAAGTGAACGACCGAACAATACCGAGCAGAATATACAACAACATGGCAAGAAAAAAAGCCTTGGCATGAAAGAGAAGAACACAGAAAATGGCTACAACATAGAGTGACATCTGCAGTGGCTTCTGCCGGAAAGATTCAACCGTAGGCTTTGGTAGAGCATCATAATTTACCTTACTGACCATAAGAATAGCAAGAGCAGTTGCAAGCCATGCAAGGACAATCTGCATCGACTTTGCAGGGAAAACCGGTTCAACGATCATCCAGAGCACAAAACCTGCTATTGTTAAAGCCTGGGCCGGAGTCGGGAGACCGGAAAAAGAGTCTTTGATATAACCGATCATACTGATATTAAACCGCGCAAGCCTCAGACCACTGCCGATCATAAGCAGTGCACTGACACAAATGCCAGTAATCCCTGGCAAACCTTCAAGACCAAATTTGTAGACCAGATATGCCGGGGCTGCTCCGAAAGAGACAAGATCAGATAGTGAATCCAGCTCAACCCCAAAATCAGAGGTTCCATTGGTAATTCTGGCCACGAACCCATCTATGGTATCAAAAAAAGCTGCCAGAATAATAAACCAGCATGCCATCATAAAACTTCCCTCTCCCGCCATAACAATTGCGATATAGCCGGAAACCATATTCATGACGGTAAAAACGGAGGGTACAAATGAACGCGATACGAACGAAAATAACTGGGGGCGATCCTGTGAACTGTTTCTCAGAAAAGGAGGGTAGCGTTTATGAGTCTTTTTTTTGCCAGCATCATCCATATAATAAAAATATCGAACATCAGAATAAAGATTATCCGGAAAGGCACAAGAGTGCCATTTTGGTTTGTGACTTTGAAAAGTACAATCTTTTCAGCAAGTTATTAAACAGAAAAAAAGAAGAGATGTCACCATCAGTAACTTTCATCAGTCGTAGGGAACTCTTTCTCCCTGACATCGTGAACGTACTGACGGACAACAGTTTCTATAACAGTGTTTAAATCTGCATACTGGCGCACAAAACGAGGATGAAATTCACGGTTCAACCCAAGAATGTCGTTGATAACAAGAACCTGGCCATCACATTCAGCGCCGGCGCCGATACCGATGGTGGGAATAGTCAGTAAACTTGTGACTTCTGCGGCAAGTGAAGATGGAATTTTTTCGAGCACTACGGCAAAAGCGCCAGCCTCTTCGAGAATCCTGGCATCTTCGAGAAGCTGTTTGGCCTCCATCCCTTCCTGGGCTCTGACCTTGTAACTCCCGTACTTATAAATCGACTGTGGCATGAGGCCGAGATGACCCATCACCGGAATGCCGACATCGGTAATTCTTTTGACGGTTTCGGCAATAATTCTTCCCCCTTCCAGCTTTACAGCATCGCACTCATGCTCCTTCATAATCTTTCCGGCATTGCGCAACGCCTCCTCACCGGAAAGCTGATAGCTCATGAACGGCATGTCGATAACCACCATTGCTCTGTTGCTCTCGTCCTTCACTCCCCTGACAACAGCTTTGGCATGATAGATCATCTCATCGATCGTTATAGGCAGGGTCGTACTGTGACCTGAAAAAACATTACTTGCTGAATCGCCAACAAGAATGACATCAACACCGGCACGGTCAAGAATCCTTGCCATCGTATAGTCGTAGGCAGTCAGTACAGAGATTTTTTCGCCACCCTGCTTCATATCAAGAAGCCTTCTTGTAGTAACATGAGCAGCTTTCTGCTGAGCGTTTCTGTTCATAGTGCTTCCCACTTAATTAATTAGATATTCATAACCTTTGAGAATATCCGACAACTTATCCTGGTGAAGATATTCAACATTTAGACCATAAAGCTTTCCGAGAACCTTTCTCATCAGCTCCGTCAGATGGTCGTATTGTGGAATGCAACCAAGGATCTCTTCGAGAGAGATGGTTTTTCGATCCATTTCATCCCTGATACTCTCAAAAGTATCCCCTTGAGAAAAAGTAATAAACTCAGCAAGATCTTTATGACGTCTGGAAAGCGGAAGCGAACCATGCTGTAGAAGAACATTTCTGGTCTTGCGCTGTGCCGAACCAACTAATTTCCGCCCCTCCACCTGTAATTCATGTTTGGCCGATGCGGTAAAACAACTGACCGAGCCTGCCGAAGGCGATCTCTGAAGAGTCGAACGGCAGAACTCTGCATGAATTCCCATACCTTCAAGAGCAAGCTGAATCACTTCATGAACCATCTTGTAGAGCACAGCATTCTGTTCAGAAGAGTCAGAAAAAAAGCTGTAGGTAAATTCATCAGCATGAAAGACCGCACGTCCTCCAGTCGGCCTTCTGACAACATCAACACCAGCCATGCGGCATTTTTCGGAATCAATACCAGAAGAGTCCTGATTATACCCTAAAGTAACAGCGTACGGCCGCCAGGCATAGAAACGCCAGAGACAACTCTGCTGGCCATACTGCTGCTGAAACCGGCCATCAAGAAATGCTGCCATCAGCCGCCGGTCAAACTCCATATTTTCCTCACCAGAATGCAAGCCGGTATCAATACAATAAACCTTAGAAAAAATGGCATTCACAGTAAAAAATCCTTTCGAGTAGATGATATACAGAAATTGTAAAGATACCTGGCAGAAAAGCATATCGAAAAAAAGACAAATTGCTGACTTTAATTAATAAAAAAGTTACACTCCATCGAGAGAAGAACGTTCATTTTCTGATTATTTTTGCCAGTTACATTGTTAGTGTCCATCGATACGGGTATTTTGCGAAAATCTGCTAATCCCATCAGTTGATAAACAAAGCTTTTGCCATGAGAGCAATAACCATCTGAATGCAGAACAATCCGAAATTACGAAACAATCTACAACCATCACAAAAGCACCTATGCAACTTATCACTGTTGCTCTCATTTTTGGAGGCAAGTCAGCTGAACATGAAATATCGATTATCTCAGCAAGATCAATTGGAGCGAATATCAATACTGACCACTACAGAATTGTTCCTCTCTATATCACCCATGACGGCGTCTGGTTCTGTGAAGGAATAGCCAGCGACATTCTGAACCTGGATTTATCAGCCCTTTTGAGAGTTTCATCGCCTGAAGCAGTATCCAAACATCTCAGAAACATGGTACAGCACTCCCCTCAGAAACCCTTTGACTTAAATTTCAAGGCGGCTGGCATTGATGTCGCATTTCTTTCGCTCCATGGCTCGTATGGTGAAGACGGCCGTATTCAAGGTTTTCTTGATACCTGTGGCGTTCCTTATACTGGATGCGGCGTTCTCGCCTCAGCACTCACTATGGACAAGGCGCTCACGAAACTGTGTGCGGCTGATGCAGGCCTGGTTGTAGCGCCATCCATAACATTATTCAGCACCGAGTACCATGCTGACCCTGAAGGGGTTCATGAAAGCATCGAAAAACAGTTAGAATACCCGTTATTCATCAAACCGGCACATTTCGGTTCTTCGGTAGGAATATCAAAAGTACATTGTCTCGAACAACTGCCTGCAGCCCTTGAATTTGCCTGCTCGCTGGATTCGAAAGTACTTGTCGAAAAGGCAATCACAGGAAGGGAAATAGAGGTTGCCGTGCTTGGCAATGAGCTGCCGACAGTCTCAATATGCGGTGAGATCGAGCCAGGTGGGGACTTTTATGACTATCAGGATAAATATATCCGTAACACTGCAAAGCTCTTCATTCCTGCCCGTATACCCGGCGAACTCCAAAAGAAGGTACAGAACGCAGCAATAAAGGTGTACAATGCGCTTGGATGCAAGGGTATGTCAAGAATTGATTTTTTTGTTGACGAAAACAGTGGATCCGTCGTTCTAAACGAAGTCAATACCATTCCAGGCTTTACCGATATCAGTATGTTTCCAAGACTCATGGAGGCGACCGGTATAAATTTTCCGGAACTTGCAGATCGCCTGCTGCAGCTCGCACTTAACAAAAACGAACTATGAAGAGAGTAATGCCATGATCAGTAATCCGCACTTTTTTTTTGCGGAGGTTTCGCTTGACCTGTCCAGAGGAAAATTCCAGTCGGGTCTTGACAAACTCATTCCATTTTCCGACTATTTTTCGGACTCATACCTTTTTCACCTGTTGTGTGCAAAAGCGCTCAGAGGTCTTCAAAACTACTCTCTGGCCAGTGAATATTTACGAAAATGCTGCTCAATTGCCCCCGCTAACGAGGTTGCATGGAATGATCTCATAGACCTTCAGGCTTCAGGAAATGGATTAGAAAACTGTGCTCCATCTGCATTGTTCGATCCTATCTCCGACGAACTTGAAAAGCTCACAGCGGAACTCATGAAGTTTAATCCCGTACAAACAACGGAAAACTCTGATCCAACCTCCATCCATGAACAAAAACAGCCTTTCCCTGACGATTCAGCCATTGCTGTTCCCACTGAAAGCCTCGCCAGCCTTTTCACCGCGCAGGGAGCTTACAAAAAAGCCATAAAAATCTATACAGTTCTCATCCAGCTGAAGCCGCACAATGCGGAGCATTACAGAGCAGAGATTGATTCACTCCTCAACCGGCTTTGAACCGGAACAACACAAACAACCTTCAATGACTGGAACTATTAAACCTCTATTAACGTATAGAAGTCCTTATATTGCACTCAACAATTTACACTCAACACTCGATAATCTAAACGGTTAGCACTCAGTATCTTGGTTTCACGGTTTTTTCTCTCTTTCTGTATAATAGCGCTTGTTCTTGCGCACCCTTCCTTTGGTATGGGTACCGAAGTGAAGGGGAAAACGCTCTCTCTTGCCAACTGCATTGAAATAGCGCTGAATAACTCAACTTCTGCAAAAAAAGCGAAATACAATCTGAAGCTGCAGGGTGCCGATGTTCTGAGAAATTACGGTTCCTTTCTTCCAAAACTTTCTTTCTCAACCTCTTATACACCCTCTGCGCTCAGCAACACCTATATTCAATACGACCCATCCATTCCACCATATAAAATCAAAACAGAGAACGCATCGATTAATCTCACCCTTGCAACCTCCCTGAATCTATTCAACGGTTTCAGTGATTACGCATCCCTGGAGTCAGCGCTCAATAAAGAACGAGCAGCTTACCACACTCTTTCAAGAGCGCTCCAGACTATAATCTACGATGTTACACAGTATTACTACCAGGTACTTCTGAACCGTGAACTCCTTGATATTGCCCGGGAAAATCTTCTCTCGATTAAAGATCAGCTTACACTTACTGACCGGCAATTTCAGATCGGCCTGAAATCCAGGACCGATCTCTACCAGCAACAGGCTGCTGCTGCAGAAAGCGGCCTCTCCGTTATTCAGGCAGAAACCCGAATGCGGCGCAGCATGCTCGAACTGCTCCGCCGACTGCAGATCGACCCATTGACTACAATTTCACTCGAACCTGTCTCAAACGAACTGAACGTTGCACTTTCTTCGAAAACCGATATTGACTCTCTTGTCACGATTGCCCTTGAACATCGAAGCGACCTGAAAAGCAAGGGGCTTGAAACCAAAGCGGCACAATGGCAGATAACGCAATCCAGAGCGGCATGGTATCCGCATCTGGATCTTAACGTCAACATCAACAGTGGCGGAACCGGGTTCCTGCGACAGAGTTACGGTGGATATACTACAGATTACTCCTATCCTCCACTTTCAGATCAGCTGCGCAACTCAATTGGATACTCGGTGGGACTGAACCTCAGCTGGTCAATCTTTGACGGTTTTCAAAGGCACTACAATGTTGAATCAGCTAAAATCAACCATCTCAACCAAAAGCTTGATTATGAGGATCTGAAAAACAATATCGCCCTTGACTTACAACTGGCCGCAAATGACTATGGTTCGGCATTAATGCAAATCGAAAAATCTAAAGTCAACCTGACTGCTTCCAGCTCAGCTTTTGAAGACATCAAGAGAAAATATGAAATAGGTGCAGCCGGCTTTGTTGAACTCAGCACTGCGCGGGCATCTCTTTTCAACGCACGCTCCAATCTTTCGCAGGCAACGTATAATCTGGCGCTTCAAAAAAGCGTTCTGGATTATGCGACAGGCACAATACCCATACCATAGCAACCTGAATCCAGTAAGTAAATCCATGAGCAAACAAAAATCCCTGCTGAACCGCAAAACGATATTGATCACTCTTGCTGCACTTCTCGTTGCCGGAGGAGCAATCTTTACGCTTCTAACTCTCAGGGAAAAACCCGTTGAGGTAACAATCGAAAAGGTTTCCGTAAAAGAGGTTGTCCATATCGTTACGGCAACAGGAAAAATAGAGCCTGTTCTTGTCGTTGCCATCTCACCGGACGTCTCTGGTGAAATTCTCGAACTGCCCATCCAGGATGGACAAAGCGTAAAAAAAGGAGATCTGCTGCTTAAAATTCAGCCCGACCTCTATATCAATCAGGTTGAACAGAGCCTTGCCCAGCTTAATTCAGCAAAATCACAAAGTCTTGAATCACGATCGAAAAAAATTAAGTCGGAAGATGATTTTCGTAAAGCGCAGCTCCTGTTCAAAGATAAACTTATATCAGAAACTGATTACCTGGCTTCCAAAACAAATGCCGATGCTGCCCGTGCTGTCTATCAAGCTTCACTTCATCTCATTGAACAGAATAAAAGTCTTCTTGACCAGAATCAGGATCGCTTGAAAAAAACTGTGGTCCGTGCTCCTATCAGCGGTTCCATCATCGTTCTGAACAACAAGCTTGGTGAACGTGTTGTCGGTACAGGGCAATTCCCCGGCACCGAAGTTCTCCGGCTTGCCAACCTTGACAGCATGCAGGTCAAAGTAGAGGTCAATGAAAACGATATAATCAATGTCAAACCGGGAAATCCAGTCTCCATCAAAGTCGATGCTTTCGGCGATCGAATATTCCAGGGAGTGGTGCATGAAATATCGAATTCAGCCATTTCGAAAGCAACCGGCACACAGGAAGAGGTCACAAATTTTTCGGTCAAGATTCACATCTTAAACCATGATCGCCTGCTTAAACCCGGTATGAGCGCTACTGCTGATATTGAGTCACAACGGGTTAAAAACGCGCTTGTTGTCCCCATTCAAAGTGTGACAATCAGAAGTACAACCAAAACCCCGGAAAGCGAAAGTCCTGACAAATCCGTCACCATTGCAGCTAAACCCAAAGCACCCGACAGCCAGCAAGGGGTATTTGTCATCAAATCAGGCAAAGCATCATTCCGTCCGGTTAAAACAGGAACAACAGACAATACCCATATTATCGTCACAGAAGGACTCACAAAAGGAGAAGAGGTTGTTTCAGGAAGCTACACAGCCATTACCAGCCAGCTCAAAGAAGGATCCATTGTCAAACAGCAGCAACGATAGCCCGGGAATGCAGTCCCCAGCTATCATCATTATGCAATCGCTCTGTAAATTCTACACAATGGGCGATCAGGAGGTCAGGGCACTCGACTCGATCAACCTTGATTTCAAGCACAATGACTATGCTGCAATCATGGGTCCATCAGGAAGCGGAAAGTCAACACTTATGAATATTATCGGGTGTCTTGATACCCCGACTTCAGGTATTTATGAGCTTAACGGACAGCATGTTGCTGAAATGGACGAAGATGAGCTTGCCCGTATAAGAAATAAGGAAATAGGTTTTGTTTTTCAAACCTTCAACCTGCTCCCACGCCTTAATTGTCTTCGCAATGTCGAACTGCCCCTGATTTATGCCGGTGTCCCGCCTGAAGAACGGGAACAGCGTGCAGCGGAGGCACTTGTTAAGGTCGGTCTCGGTGACAGGATCACGCACAAACCTGCAGAACTCTCCGGAGGTCAGATTCAAAGAGTAGCCATAGCAAGGGCTTTGATAAACAAACCATCGATCATCCTTGCCGACGAACCAACAGGAAACCTCGACACTGCGACCAGTCACGATATCATGGATATTTTCGGAGCACTATCCGATGCTGGAAATACCATCATCCTTATTACACATGAAGAGGATATTGCCCGCTACACCCGCAGAGTCATCCGGCTCAGGGATGGAAAAATAGAAAGCGACCACAAGCAATGAAACTGACCTACCGACAGTTTCGCTATGAAACCACAGAGAGCATGAAAATGGCTCTCTTCCAGATCAGGGCCAATAAAATCCGCTCTTTTCTAACCGCGCTCGGGGTCATCATCGGTATTGTTGCCATTACCATGATGGGCACAGCGATCAATGGTATTGACCGGGGATTTGATAAAAGCCTTGCCATGCTCGGCTACGATGTTATCTATGTCCAGAAATCATCGTGGACCACCATGGGACAATGGTGGCTCTACCGTAACCGTCCAGACCTGAAAACAGAGTATGCCGATCAGCTTAACAGAATTATTGCTGCCAATCCTCGATCTGAACTTCTCCTCGCGGTTCCGCAAATGTCAACCTATCAGGCATCAGCAAAATACAGGGATCGAATCCTTGAGCAGGTATTTTCTCTTGGCACCAACCACGACTATCTGCAAACAGCATCAGGCGGTCTTACCTCGGGCAGGTTCTTTACACCTGCTGAATCTGCCAGCAGTGCAATGGTCTGCGTCATCGGCGATGATATTGCCACCGGCCTCTTTCCAAATGAGCCTGCTCTCGACAAAACCATCCAGATGAAAAATGGCAAGTGTCGCATTATCGGCATTTTCAGAAAACAGGGAAAGTTCCTCGGGCTCTTCAGTTTTGACAATCAGATTATCATGCCGCTCGGAGCTTTTGAAAAGGTCTACGGGAAAAAAATGTTCACAACAATCAGGGTTAAAATCAAGGAGCAGACACATGTTTCAGAAGCAAAGGAGGAACTGCTTGGCCTGATGAGAAGAATCCGCAGGATTCCTGCAGGAAAGGACGAAGATTTCTCAATCAATGAACAGAGGGCATTCAAAAGCCAGCTTGACCCCATCAAAAACGGAATTGCAATCGCAGGTATCTTCATTACCGGAATGTCGCTTTTTGTTGGAGCTATCGGTATCATGAACATCACCTTCGTCAGTGTAAAGGAGCGCACAAGAGAGATCGGACTTCGCAAAGCACTTGGAGCAAGACGGCAGACCATTCTCCTGCAGTTTCTTATTGAATCGGTGATGATCTGCCTTATCGGAGGATTTACCGGGCTTTGTACCGCACTCTTGATTACTTTCTCAATCGAAAAAATAGTGCCTGATTTTCCGATACAATTCTCTCTTGACCTTGTTCTAGCAAGTCTTGCGGTCTCAGTGATTACAGGTATTATCTCAGGTCTTGCACCTGCCGTTACGGCATCGAAGCTTGACCCTGCAGACTCGCTGCGTTATGAATAGGAGTACTTATGCTGCTGCGTGAAATCATTATCCAGGCGGTTTATTCGCTGACTGTAAACAAGCTCCGCTCCTGGCTCACCATTATGGGCGTCGCCGTAGGTGTCTTTTCCATCATAGCCGTGATGACAGCGCTGGATGCCGTTGATAAAAGCGTTGAATCGGGCCTTACAAGCCTTGGAGCCAACACGTTCCAGATACAGAAAAATCCTGCAACGGTTTTCGGCAGCGGCCACAAACGGAACATCTATGCTAACAGGAAGGATATCACCTACGCGCAGGCGCTGTTATTTAAAAAAAGCATGGAGACGCATGCCCGGACTATAGGCTTCACCATTTCAAGTCAGGCCAATCTGGCAAAATATGGCAACCGCACGACAAATCCCGATGTCACGTTGACCGGCGGTGATGAAAACTTTTCCATATCCAACGGCTACAATGTTGTGCTTGGTCGCAATCTCTCACAAAACGATATTAAGTCGGCAAGAAACACCGCTGTGATCGGCAGCGAGCTTACAGCAACACTTTTTCCTTCAGGCGAAAACCCGCAGAATAAATTCATCAAGGTCAACGGAGAGATCTATACCGTTACTGGAGTTTTTGATAAAAAAGGGGCGGCATTCGGCCAGAGCCAGGATAATTTCATCCTTATTCCCATTACCCGCTACCTGGATCATATTAATGAAAAAAGCAGCCTGAGCATTACGGTTGAGGCTCTTTCACGTAAAGACTATCCGCTTGCCATTGACCGGGCAATCGGAGCCATGAGACTCGCCAGGGGATTGACGGTAAAGGACATCAATGATTTCGAGATCAGAACAAATGAATCACTCATAGACTCGTTCAGAGATATTCAGCGCGCCATAAGTACCGGCGCATTCATCATCAGCTTTATGGCACTCCTTACTGCGGGAGTGGGTATCATGAACATCATGCTGGTGAGCGTGACTGAAAGAACCAGGGAGATCGGCATCAGAAAATCGATCGGGGCACCTAAAAGCAGCATTCTTCGCCAGTTCCTTTTTGAGTCACTTTTTTTATCAATAGTCGGAGGTGTCATCGGCATTATTGTCGGTATTGTGGCCGGTAATATCGTTTCCTTGAAATTCAATCTTCCGCCAATATTTCCCTGGGTCTGGATAACCGTCTCCATGATTGTCTGCTCCACAATCGGCATGACGTTTGGACTCTTTCCTGCATGGAAGGCTGCAAATCTTGATCCGGTTGAAGCGTTGAGACCAAAGTAGGTGAAGTGAAAGAGTCAATTATGTTCCAGGGACGGTGATGGTTTCATCCCCCTTCAGCGCATCACAGAGTAAGGGAGAGCAGGGATCGCAATTCTGGCGTGCGACACATGCTTTTATATGACTGGACACAGCATAACAGTAGAGACAGCCGTGCGTACAGGTGTTGTATCGGCCGATATCTCGGCTCTCTATGCAGCCGCAGGCTTTGCGTTGTCTGCTGTCCTTTTTTTTGGCTGTTAACTGCCGTCCGGTAATGCTTTCGACAAGATCACTGTCGATACAGCGGCTGTGCATGATGCCGAGATGCGTAAGGTCAATATCCTCGCTGCAGGTACAGAGTGCAATGCCATTCCGGTATGCGGCTTCAGCAAACATTCCCGCTATCTCTTCCATTACTGCCTGATCGGGCATGATGCAGCCGAAATTGCGCATCCGGGTTCTGACCTTGCGGTAGTCATCAAAAAAACTGATGATAGATCGCTCGGTATAGCCCGAAAGTTTTTCGGCAAATTGGCGAAAAGAGGCAGCATGCCAGGCGGGAGTATAAAGATCACTGAAAATAACGGGATCGTAGCGCCAGACTACCTTTTCAGGTCCGATAAGACGAGAAAGCCGTTTGAAAACCTCAATCATAAGCTGTTTATCCGCAACTCCAGGTTCAAGCACGGCATTGTATGGGGTAAGAGTAAAAAGAAAATAGTAAGCGTATCCCAGGGAATCAATTGTCGGCAAACAGGATAGAAAGTTTGCAGGATTTTTTGTCCAGAAAACAATGGCGTCAACCACGTCAGGAGATAGCAAAATCCTGCTTACCTGTTTAGGCTGCATGGGGTTGCGCACCAGCACCTCTCCAGCCAGCAGACGATGGACAAACCACTCACCATAAAAAGCCGGAATATCACTCCTTCTGCTTGCACTGATAATCATTTATAAAAATGTTTTTCTCCCTTCAACCTTTGCGGCTTCCGTGGACGATGCCATTCCGACAGGTTTTCCTGCCATCCTCGGCCAATAGTATGTCAATTACAACTTTTATAGTATATTTATAAGATCCATACAGCGTGAATCAGTCGTGATATTACTCTTTGTCCTTGAAAAGACCAACCCGCAAGATTCATGCTTGATTCGGTGATTGCATATGTTCAGCCAACAGATCCCACCGCAATATATCTGTTCCTCTTCCTCTGTGGGTTTTTAAAAAATTTTTTTAATGTGGTACCCCTGGATCTCCCTATTGCTTTGACAGGTTATCTGATTTTTTATAAAATATCAGCGGATTTATTGCATTTCTGTGACACCTTTACATTGAAATGCGTTTGAGAAAGAGGTTATCATAATCTTCCATCAAGCACTTCGGTAACATGAAAACAATAGCACTCTACAGTATCAAAGGGGGGGTAGGGAAAACTGCTGCCGCAGTGAATCTCTCTTACCTCTCTGCCCAGCTTTCTCGGCAAACCCTGATCTGCGATCTCGATCCGCAGGGAGCAAGTTCTTTCTATTTCAGAATTACAGCCTCAAAAAAGTTCAACAGCGATAAATTTCTCAAAGGAAACAAAAAAATCCATAGCAATATCAAGGCAACCGACTTTGAACACCTTGATCTGCTTCCCTCTGACTTTTCGTACAGAAACCTTGATATCGAGCTTTCTGAAGAAAAAAAACCAAGGAAAAAACTCAAGAAAAACCTTGAAGAGCTAAGCGAAGATTACCGGTTCATTTTTTTCGACTGCCCTCCAAACCTTACCCTGCTGTCTGAAAGTGTTTTTACGGCCTCCGATATTATCCTTGTACCTATTATTCCTACTACGCTCTCAATTCGTACCTACTTTCAGCTCACTGAATTTTTTGAAGCAAACAACCTTGACAGCTCAAAAATCAGAGCTTTTTTTACCATGGTTGAAAGTAGAAAAAAATTACACCGTGATGTTATCGGCGAATTCCGTAATACACCTGGTTTCCTTTCCCAGACTATTCCCTATAATTCTGAGGTTGAAAAAATGGGCATCTATCGAGCACCGCTCAATGCCATTAGGCCAGACTCCTCTGCGGCTAAAGCCTACCGTAACCTCTGGAAGGAACTGAGCGCCGACCTCAAAGAATGACCGAAGCGAAAGGCTCGTTTTTTGTTTGTTCTCCGTCAAAAAAAAAGCTTACATTTCCGACCTTAAGAGCTGAACCAGCATGATTGAACGTGCTGTCAGACAACTATCGGGGAAACAAAAACATGCAAGACATTATGTATTTCAAAAATGCTGAAGAGGTTCTTTTTCAATGGGTTTCACGTGTCTGCAGCGGAAATCCTGATGACATTGCAGAACTTTATCATGAGTCTGCAGTTCTTGTCCCTACTTTTTCTCCCCATACCGTCACAGCCCCGGAAGGTGTCAAAAACTACTTCGGGCAGCTGGCTTCTAGGGATGGGCTCGGAGTGCGGCTGCACAACAAGGCACTCAGAAAACAGTCCCTGAGCGACACCGTTCATACCCTGAGCGGAATTTATTCATTTGAATTTGAGGTTGACCAGGTACTGCTCTCTTTTCCTTCGCGTTTTTCATTTATGGTGGATATCTCTCTTCCTAAACCCATTCTGCACCACCACTCCTCACAGGTCCCAAGAAATCTCTCATAATCGTCTTTTGAGGCTTACAGAGGAACAATGAGGGGGACTGGATGAGTTTTTCAGAGAATTCATTATTATTATCCTGTATGTTTTTCTGCAGGTTTTTTGTCTGACAAAACAGGAATTCCCAAATGTACAGAAGCATTGCCGATTACGGACTTATCGGGGATCTCCATTCAGCCGCCCTTGTTTCGAAAGATGGTTCTGTAGATTACTGCTCCCTTCCCTGGCTCGATTCTCCAACAATCTTTGCGTCACTGCTTGATGATGAAAAAGGTGGCTTTTTCAGTCTACAGCCATCGGTACCCTTCACTTCCGAGCAGGAATATGTCACCAACACCAACATTCTCTCCTGCAGATTCACAACAGAACATGCAGAGGCAGTGCTGTATGATTTCATGCCAGTTGAAAACTCACGAAACGGCAAGAATCACAAACATTACATTCACCGTTGTCTAAAGGTCATTCGTGGCAGCATGCCTTTTACTCTGGCACTGATGCCAAGACCTGAATATGCAAAGGTGGTTCCCTCTCTGACAGAAGAAACGGGAAATCGCTTTAGCATCAGGTATGATCAGACAATCCTGACGCTCGCTGTTGATTGCCGCAATACTACCGTGCTTAATAATAAAAATGGCCTTCTCACGCTTGCCATACAGCTTGAAGCTCCTGGGGAAGCACATATTGATTTTCTATTTGGAGGCATTGAAACCGGTAATCAATTGCCTTGTCCTTTTGAAGACAACAGGGCGTTCTGGCAGGAATGGGTTCATCACTGTGTGGGCGAACGATGTGCATACCTCGGAGAGTTCACTTCGATGATAAACCGTTCTCTCCTTGTGCTGAAATTGCTCACTTTCCAGCCCACCGGTGCCATTGCCGCAGCAGCAACTACCTCCATTCCGGAAACTTTGGGCGGTGAAAGAAACTGGGATTACCGTTTCAGCTGGCTGAGAGATGCTGCTTTTACGCTTAAAGCTCTTTTTGCGCTCGGTCACGTCAATGAAGCTGATGCTTACATGCGTTGGCTGAATGCCACTTACCGCAAATACGGAAGCCGCAACCTCCAGATCATGTATACCCTGCAGGGTAACGACAGGCTCAATGAAGTGGAACTCAGTCATCTGAAAGGATATCGAAACTCACGTCCAGTGAGAACGGGCAATGATGCGCACCAGCAGAACCAGTGGGACGTCTATGGTGAGGTCATGGACTCTGCCCTCAGACTCTCTAATTACGCAGGAAAAATTGATGAAGAGCTCTGGCCTTTTTTCAGGGAGATTTGCGGTCTCGCTATGGAAAACTGGCAAAAACCCGATGACGGCATCTGGGAGGTGCGCAACGGACCACATCATTTTGTCTACTCCAAAGTCATGTGCTGGGTTGCCTTAGATAGAGGAATCACAATTGCCCGCCGTTACGGGTTTGAAGCGCCTCTTGATCTCTGGCTGAAGGAACGTGACAAAATCAAAGAGGATATTCTTATCAAAGGTTTCGATCAGAAACTTAACAGTTTTGTCCAGAAATACGGTTCAAGCGAGCTTGATGCGAGCCTTCTGCTGCTGCCGCTTAACGGATTTCTTCCGGCAAATGATGCCAGGATTCAGGGTACAATCCAGGCATGCGAAAAACAGTTGATGGATCGGGGATTTCTCCTTCGCTACAGGTCGGATGACGGGCTAAAGGGGGAGGAGGGTGGATTTGTGCTTTGTAATTTCTGGCTGGTTGAGTGCCTGGCACTTTCCAGAAAAACTGATGAGGCCCTTGACCTCCTTACCCAGACTCTGACAGCATCAAATCAACTCGGGCTCTTTTCTGAAGAGTTTAACAGCACGACCTGCGAAATGCTGGGGAATTTTCCGCAAGCTTTCAGTCATATCGGCTATATCAATGCTGTTTCAGCAATTATAGGAGCACGCAGACGCTCGGCTCATCCAGAAAAGGAACTATCGTTCACTGACTGGCTACGAAATCTTATCCCGTTCCAGATAACGCTGAATAAAAGCCAGCACGTTCACACGGAAACGACAAAAAACATTGGAGCCGAATTAAAAAAAACACTCAGCCTGCTGCAGGGAGGATTTTTTAATGTTGAGGCAGGATTGGTCAATTACGAGGCAATGAAACAATCAGAAGGGTTCAGCATATACCTTAAGCTTGCGGAGTCGCTCAACAACTTCAATCCTGAAACACTTCAGACTGATGAAGAAAAAAAAGCTTTCTGGATCAACATCTATAATATTCTTATCATTCACGGTGTTATAGAGTTCGACATTCGCGGGTCGGTACTTGAAATCACAAATTTTTTCGGCAGGATCGGCTACAATATCGGTGGTTTGTTTTTTACTCCTGATGACATTGAGCATGGCATTCTCCGACAAAACCGTCCACATCCCCTCTTTCCTTTCAAGCCTTTTTCCAACTCCGATCATCGCAGACTTTTCATGGTCAGCACATTCGACTCCCGTATCCATTATGCGCTGGTTTGCGCAGCCTCATCCTGCCCTCCCATTGAATTCTACGATGCTGCTATCATTGACCGACAGCTTGATACTGCGGCGAGAAGTTTTATCAACCGGAAAGGAATTGAGATAGACCGCAAAGACACTACGCTCTGGTTATCTGCAATCTTTGACTGGTATAAAGAAGATTTCGGAAGCAGCAAGCGACAAACAGTCTTTTCTCTACTGCCGTATATTTCGGCAGAAAATAAAGAATGGATTGAAAAAAATCTCTCCGAAATGCAATTCCGCTACCTTCCCTATAACTGGCATTTGAACAGTACACAGCAGTAACTGCATAGTTTCAAACCTTATAATCTTTTACTTCTCAAAAGAGCCATCTGACTGCACTTGATGGTAACTGAGAGAACAGCGTTTATACGTTGCTTCTTGTTATCGAAATCGCAGCAATTCCAGTTCGAGCGAATCGTATCCAAAGAGATTATATGATCAAGTCAAAAAGAACGCCGCTGGACAGCATGGATGAAATATGAGTTTTCGATAGCAGACGAAATGGTTTTTCAATTGTGTAACATTATATACTGAATATTATTAGTAACCTTTAACCAGCATGAGTGATTGCGCCAGAATGTGCATATCTGATATATGTGAATACTTAATTTTACGGGATGTTCTACCCTAAACTCTGTTACTATTATGCCTGATACGTCGCAATGGCCCAGGACGATTGATGATGCAGTAGAGCGTGTTCTTGCTTCGATGAGTGAAGAGGAAAAGAGTGATCTCAGAGACACTGATGAAAGAGAGTTGATCAATTTTCATTTTGGTCTGGGGTGGGTAATCCGCAACGAGTTCGGGCTGTGTGAAGGTAATGATACATTGTTGCAAGCATGTGCCCGTACAAGGCATAATGCCTTCGAAAGACTTTTTTTCATGAATGACCCGGATGAGGCCTCAGGTTTTATCATTGAAGAAGCATGGAAGCGGCTGAACAGCACCACTTGACCCTTTCCATGTCATCACTATCATGCCAACCTTTCTCCCATGTCAGTTTACCTGAAAAGAATAGAGTTTCTGAAAACCATATTTCCGCTTACTATTGGAATGTTTATTGGTGTCCTTGGCGGAGTTGGCTTAAGTTATATGGACGATAAAGCAAAAGTATCGCCTCCCCCAAAGCCAGCGTTAAACTCAAAACCTTCTGTCCCTCGCTCCGAAAAATCCAGCCTTAAAAATCAGCTCATTGATCCCTCTGTGATACAGAGAGAAAAAACTCTCCATCGGAGGTAATCAGGAACAAGAACAATAATTGAAATTGCTGCGCGCTTCATATTTTCGCTGCTCACAAGTCTGACAGATTGAATTTTATGAAATATTAACAATCCCGCAACATTCCCTTAACAATTCCTTAATAATGTACTCTGTATATTCATTGGAAATTATTCTGATGGTGAATTGATATACATCTGTTGTATTTCTATTACATGAAAAGTCCTCATTTTCTTTGTAAAAAAAGAGGTCAGGTTGTCGGTACGTACAAAAGCAATGGTAACTGATAGATATAATTAAACTTTAAAGGAGGTGATTAGTGCAGCGGTCAAAGGTACATCGTTTTAAATATCAGGGTAATGCAAAGCCATTGGTCATGGCTGCCATAACCCTGGGTCTTTTTTCTCCATTGGGTGTGCATGCTGAAACGGTAACTGACTTAGGTACCGTGGGCTCTCAAGGCGGTGAGGGTGGCGTTTCAGCTGTCGCACCAACAAAAGCATCTCTTTCAGCTACTCAGCCACAAGCAACAATTGACCGATCATTCTTTGAAGATGCAAAATCACCTGTAGCTGATTATTCAAACATTGCTGCAATTGCACCGAGTGTCGGTGGCGGCATATCCGCAAATGGGCCAGGACTTGGAGAAACTAAAAACAGTATTCGCGGATTCCAGGATGGGCAGTTTAATGTAACTTTTGATGATATCCCATTTGGAGATACCAACGGCCCTACACACCATTCAACCTCATATTTTCCGGCATCTATTATTGACCATATCACTGTTGAACGTGGTCCTGGAAATGCAAGCAATATCGGTCAGTCAACATTCGGTGGCTCTGTGAATATGTATTCACTCATTCCCTCGAGCGAATTTGGCGTTTCAACTTTTTTTTCAGGCGGATCCTGGAATACACAACTCGCTGGTGCGACAGTAAATACAGGCACTCTTGATGCACTTGGCGGTGCGAAATTGATGGTAACAGCACAAGACATGAGCAGTGATGGTTACCTTACAAACTCGGGAGTCGGAGCTAAAAACCTCACGTTTAAATACGAACAGCCGATCGGTTCCAAAACCCTTCTTACTCTCTTTTCCAGCAACAACAGTAACTACTACTATTCCCCTGATGCAGGCAGTGGTATTACCGCAGCACAAGCTGCCTTATTTGGCAAGAACTATGGTCTCACGACCAATCCTAATGATTCCAACTATTTTGGCTACAACAGAGTTGCCAAATCCACAGCATTTGATTACATAAGGCTTCAGAGTGATTTAGGTTGCGGCTGGGGTATCGATAACACTTCTTACTATTACTGGTACGGAAATAACACCATCGCTGCTGATAATGCCGGCAACCCCACGAACGGTCTTGCAACTGTTTACACTGCTCAGGGAAAAACAGGACCACTTGCAAATCAAATGCCTGGGTACAACAAAATTAACCAGTACAGCGTCTATGGTAATATTTTCAAGACGACGAAACAGACTGATTTCGGCTTGTTAAGGCTTGGATTCTGGAGTGAATGGGCCGATACCTATCGGGGTCGATTCGACTACAACCTGCTGACCATGAAGCCTAATTATAAAGAGACTGCTTATCCAGGGTTTGCATCCATACCATCAAACAGCCAATATGATCAAGGTTCCAGCTGGAACAATTATCAGCCTTTTGCAGAGTTTGAGTGGGCAGCAACAGATAATTTAAAGATTACGCCTGGTATTAAATTTGTGAAAACGGAGCTTTTCATCGACGCAGCTGTTCTGGTGAAAGCGTACCGTGCTCCTATAAGCCTGCAGAAGGATTTTAATGCCACTCTGCCATTCCTGACAGCAAATTACAAGATAGACAAGAGCTCCTCAGTCTATGCCCAGTATGCGCAGGGCATGCAGGTTCCGGATATATCGAATTACTATTCGTCAGCAGTACCTGCGTTATCACAGGGTATCAACATAAAACCGCAAAAATCTACCAATTACCAGGTTGGTTATGTCAATAAGTCCGATACCGTAACCTTTGACGCTGACCTCTATTATATCGATTTCAACAACAAGATCGGTGTGGATCCGACGTCAAGTGCTTCCAATCCTGTTTACTATAACCAGGGTGGTGTGATCTATAAAGGTATTGAAGGTGAGATAACTTATGCTGCAGGAAGCGGTTTTGCTCTTTACGCCAATGGATCAATCAACTCGGCAAAAGCCAGTGATACCGGTTTAACTATTGCAACTGCCCCTGAAAACACTGCAGCACTGGGACTGTTATATAAAGAGCATGGCTGGTCAAGTTCTCTGGTATATAAGTATACCGGAAAGCAATTTGCTGACAACGGTGAGCTGTGTCCCATGGACCCAATCACAACGCTTGACTGCAACATAGGCTATACGTTCAGGAATCCAGGGCTTGGTGTCAAGAAAATGAAAATAAATCTTGGTGTCTACAATATACTGGATCGACAGGATGTCATTACATATAAGCCAGCTTCAACTACAGGACCGTCTGCTGCCGATACTTTCGTCTGGCAGTCTCCTCGGAGCTTCATGCTCTCATTAGGTCTTGATTTTTAATTCCGCCTTTATTCATGGTGCCTGATTAAAAAAAGCAGTAAAGGGGGGAAACCCCTTTACTGCTTTTATACTGTTAACTTCAAACTCTCTTTATGTCGTTCGTTCATCTTTTCAAATTAGCCAACGAATCGGGTGGCACATTATACCTGATGCTGTTTCTATTATTGCTTGCCTTGACCGTCATTATTGAACGGTGGCGCTACCTCGCCAATATGTACCGGGTTGGCGAAAATGCAATTGAATTGTGCCGCTCTAAAAAAATAATTAATAAAAATACCATCAGAGAATTTCAACAAAGTCAAAATGACGTTCCTGTGTTACGTCTGCTTGAAGTCGCCATTGATGGTGAGCACGATCATTTGAATCAGGAAGAGCTTTCGGGCAGTCTGGAGGAGGCGATTATGCATGAGGTACCAAAGCTGGACCGTTCACTGTGGCTTCTGGACACGGTCATCACCCTGGCGCCGCTCTTAGGATTGTTCGGCACGATTATCGGGATGTTTAATGCCTTCAGCGTTCTTGCGGACATACAAGGTGGTATAACTCAAGTTACAGGCGGCATTGCGGAAGCGTTGATTGCAACAGCATCAGGTCTTGTCATTGCCATGATCGGGATATTTTTCTTCAATAGTCTGAATACCCGGATCAGAGAGGTCGTTCATCAAATGGAAACTCTCAAGGTGATGATTCTTAATCGTCAACAGTTATTCCAGTCGGTCTCTTAAGCCTAATACAGAATAATAATGCGCTATTTCACACAACGCAGGGCTCGTATTGAGATCATTCCGATGATCGACATCATGCTTTTTTTGCTGGTGTTTTTTGTCATGTTTTCTTTGCGCATGATACCTGCAAGTGGTCATGTAACCAAGCTGCCTGCAAGCTCCAGTGCGGCACAAATACCAACGCCCAAGTTACTTGTTGAACTTGAATCAAGCGGGAGGCTTTACGTCGAAGGGAAACAGATAACCTATGCGCAGTTGACCGCGTTACTGAAACAACGGGACGCTGAAAAAACTGCTGTTACTCTTGCAGGGACGGAAAGCGTTTCGCTTCAGGATGTGTTGCATGCGATCGATGCTGTAAAAGCAGGGGGGGCTACCCAAATTGCATTGGCAGCACGTAAAACAACTTTTTAAGCAAGAACGTAAGTTATGATTTCAGTCAGGTATCGTGAACATAAAATGCTTCAGGCGTTCGGGTTGGCTGTTGCGGCGGAATTCATCATTCTCTTATTGCTTGGCTTTGGTTTTACTGGTTTGCAGAGATTGAAAGAGGGGGAGATGACGACTCCGGCAATCATTCAATTAAGCAGTTCACCGGAAGAAAAAAAGCTCCTCAATGCCCCGATTGCGCAAAAAAAAGCTGCACAGCCATTGCCGAAGTTGAGGAATCCGGTTAAGCCGAGCCATACGAAGTACAAACCCGTAACGCATGATCTTGCAGCTGAAAAGCCGATAGCGCAAAGTACTGCTGCTGCTCCTCTTACATCAGAGGTGGTTTCCGGTGATGCAACAGGAGCTCAAAATGGTTTTGTTGAGCATGCGGCAACAGCGGGTGGTGGAAATGGTAAAGCAGATCCGCTGACAGAATATGCGGCAAAAGTAAAAGCCGCAGTCCAAGAGGCTGTCGAATATCCTGCGGCGGCTAACAATATGAGAACAAAAAGCAGGGCTCGGGTGGAATTTGCGTTGCGGGACGGCATTCGTCAAAATCCACATATCGTCGCAAGCAGCGGATTAGATGTTTTTGATCGTGCCGCAATTCATGCTGTGAACATTGCTCACTATCCCCTGCCGCCTGCTGTTTTAAGTGGTCAAACAAAGCTGTTTCAGGTTTGGGTTGAATTTCATCGGTAACCATCAATAATGTTAACCTTGTTCTATGAAAAAGTTATTCCTCACCCTGTTATCGTTACTCTTCATAGTATCAGCCTCACACAGAGCAGAGGCAGAGGAAACGAAAACTTCTGTGGCCTTTCATTTTACTACTGTCGGTGATTGCCGCGGAGAACCTTCCGTCGCCGGTGCAACCGAGCAGGATTTGCTTTGGCTTCAGAATACCAAAGTGCTGGCCCGTATGATCAGAGAAATGCAGATAGAAAAGCCACAGGCTTTGTTCTACAATGGCGACATGATCTATGGGTATTCGTCGAATAAAGAGAGGATGGAGCGCTACTATGCCTATTGGCGCGGGATGATGGCCTGCCTGATGGAGTCGGGCACCTATGTTGTTCCTATTCCGGGAAATCACGAGGTTCAGATAAAGATCAAAAATGCTGACGGAAAAGAGAAAAAAACTGCTGTTGTTGAAAATGAAAATATATGGCGCACCAACATGGGTGATCTCATTTTTGATCTGAATCGATGGAAATCAATAACACATCAGGAAGCTACAGCGTGGAATGTTGAGAACAAACCGAAAATCGGTACAGACGGGATTACTACCGACCAGAGGCAACTCAGTTATTCATTTGACTCAGGAAAGAATCATTTTTCGATGATCAATACCGATCCTGCAGGATTTGACAGTTCAGCGCCAGTTAAATGGCTTGAAGATGATTTTAAGGCTGCCAAAAAAAGAGGCGCAAAAAAGTTCTTTATTTTTGGTCATAAAATGGCATTTACCTATGTGCCGGAAAAGCTGAAAGGTGCTAAAGAAAGCAAGGAAGGCGGATTTGATGCAAGACCTGAAGTCAGAGATGCGTTCTGGAATCTGGTAGAAACATATCAGGCAGTATATTTTACCGGACATCAGCACACTTATCATGCTGAACAGCCCAGGAAAAATCAAGGTGGCAAGGCCTGGCAGGTTATCGTCGGCGGCGGCGGCTCTCCATTTTCGATTCCTAAAGAGGCAATGGATAAAGAGAGTGACCGGATGTTTTCATGGGCTGATGTCCTGATCTACGAAAACGGAAAAGTGAGCATCAGGATTTTTGGCTTTGATGAGGATTTCGGACCGACGAGAATTATTGAAAAGTGGGATATTGGGGCTTGAATGAAGGAGTGCTGAGAGAGAAGAGGAGAAAAATAGAAGTTATGAGACGGAGGGTGGAACTTGCTACAGGTTGCCACCCTTTTATATTTGCCTGTCTGAGTTTTAAACAGGTTTAGTAATATCAATCAATATTTGATTATAATTTTTAATGTCTAAGAACAACAATGCAATCATTTCTTTCTTCACATGTTATCCCTTAATGTCCTCGTTGTCGATGATGAAATCAATATTCGTAAGACTCTAACCGTTTTTTTAGAATCTCGCGGTCATCATGTGAAAGCTGTAAGCAATTCAAGAGATGCATTTACAGTAGCAGAACTTCAGGTTTTTGACCTGGCGTTTGTTGATTTGCGTTTAGGAACTGAAAGCGGTCTTGATCTTGTGCCTTCACTCTTAACAGCTTATCCATGGATCAAGGTTGCGGTTATCACCGCTTATGCATCTATAGACACTGCTGTTGAAGCTATGAAGCGTGGAGCAGTCGACTATATTGCCAAGCCTTTTACCCCTGCCCAACTAGAGCTGATTACTGAAAGAGTTGCTGCGGTGTGCGAAATGGAAAGGCGAATTGCTTCGTTGCAGGAGGACCTTACCAGGATCCATCCTGAAGCAAATTTTAATTCATGTTATCCTTCAATGCAGCGAGCGGTCGAGTTAGCCCGCCAGGTTGCCGGTTCTGAGGCTGTGGTGCTTTTAAGAGGACCAAGCGGAACAGGAAAAACTGTTCTTGCCCGTTCCATTCATCATTGGAGTCGCCGTACAGAGAAGCCATTTGGAGTCATTTCATGCCCGTCATTAAGTGCTGAACTGCTCGAAAGCGAGCTTTTCGGGCATATCAAAGGGGCATTCACCGGAGCATTCAAGGATAATCCCGGAAGGGTCTATTCTTGTGAAGGAGGCACTTTGTTTCTGGATGAAATCGGGGAGCTTCCTCTTTCTCTGCAGTCCAAACTTCTCCGTTTTATACAGGAACGGGAATATGAACGGGTCGGCGATCATCAAACTCGGAAATCTGATGTACGGATCATTGCCGCAACCAATTCGGTATTAGAGCAGGCTGTTCGTGAAGGCCGTTTTCGTGAGGACCTTTTCTACCGACTGAATGTCATTCAGATTGATCTGCCTCCCCTTGCGGGCAGGCCTGACGATATTGAGCAACTTGCCCGGAATATGCTGCAATTTTTTGCTGCCCAGAACCATAAAAGTCTTTCAGGATTTACAGATGAGTCTTTGGATTCCCTCAGAAACTATTCCTGGCCGGGCAATATCCGGGAATTACGCAATGCCATAGAACGCGCAGCTATTTTAAGCAAAACAGAACTTATCGGCACAGAGGTTCTTCCGGAAACAATCCTTGCGACTGCTCATAACTCTTTTAATGGCAATCCGTTAACCCTTGACGAACTTGAAGAGGCTCATATTCGCACTATTCTTGCTTCAACAAAGTCGTTACATGAGGCTGCCCAGGTTTTGGGCATTGATCAGGCAACGCTCTGGAGAAAAAGAAAGCAATACATGATTTAACTCCAAACCAGCCACAGCTGCTCTTCAGCATCCTGCATTGCAAAAAAAACAATCCTCTTAACGGTATTCCCCTGATTTCCGCAAGCCCTCTAAAGTGGACTTGCGGCTCATGTTTCGGACAAGTCAACAACTTAAACAGCTCTCTATAAATCTTGGCCCAATATAGTTGATTAATTCATACCATTTCATTATTTTTCCTCAATTAATTAACAACTAACCACTAAAAGCCTTAAAAAACCTTAACCAACAGGAGACAAAAAGGCCGAATAGTAACACGCAGTATTCCTGACCTGCTCAATAGGTTCAGGATCGTATTACGCTATTGTTACAACAATCAACCGTAATAACCATGAAAAAAATTGAAGCAATAATTCGAACAAGCCAGTTCGAAGTGGTGAAAAAAGCTCTACATGAGTTCGACATTGATTTCTTTACGTGGTGGGATGTTACTGGACAGGGGAATGACACAAAGCACAAGAGAGAAATCTATCGGGGTACTGTAAGGGACACATCGTTTATTTCCAGACGGTTACTGTCGATCGTCGTGCGTGATATCAATCTTGAAAAGACCATCGAATGTATTTTAAATAATGCATTTACCGGGGAGATCGGGGACGGTAAGATCTTTGTTTCTGAGGTCACACAATCCTACAGAATCCGAACAAAGGAATGCGGTGATGAGTCACTCTTCAATAAGGAATAGAATAACGTTACAGGAGGAAAACTTTCATTAATCATGTTTAAATGAACGACATGTCACACAAAATACTCACAATCATTACAGGAATACTCCTGATGCTGGGTATAGCCCTTTGTGGTGAAGCTCATGCATACACAAAGCCCGACCCTGCAGGTCTGCAGGCAGGGGCGACCGTTGACATAACCGCAGCTAAGGCCGGTGCCCCAACTGCAACGGAAATCACGGACCAGATCGGTAAAAACAAGATTGCCATTAACATGGTCTGGACTCTTGTTGCCGGGTTCCTGGTCATGTTCATGCAAGTCGGTTTTGCAATGGTTGAAACCGGGCTTACCCGGGCAAAAAATGCCACCCATACCATGTCTATGAACATGATGATTTATGGCATTGGTATCCTGGGGTTTTTGCTGTGCGGGTTTGGAATCATGTTTGGCGGTGTGGGCCCATTAGGTACGCTTGGAGGTTTCGAAGGATTGAACCAAGAGTTCTCGATCAACCTGTTCGGTCATTCGATCGGCCTTTTCGGAACCAGAGGGGTGATGTTGAATGGTGTTTATGACGTAGGCGTTTTCTCGCTTTTCCTCTTCGAGATGGTCTTCATGGATACTGCGGCGACCATTCCTACTGGTGCCCTTGCTGAACGCTGGAAGTTCTCGGCGTTTGCCATTTACGGTATATTTATAAGTACGATCATCTATCCAGTTTACGGTAACTGGGTTTGGGGAGGCGGCTGGCTCTCGACGCTTGGAAAGGATTTCGGCCTCGGTCACGGACATGTCGATTTTGCCGGATCATCGGTCGTGCATATGACCGGTGGCGTACTTGCTTTGGTCGGTGCAACTATTCTCGGCCCCCGGATCGGCAAATACAACAAGGATGGCTCTCCCAATGCCATTCCCGGCCATAACATCCCAATGGCCGTGATCGGTGCTCTTATCCTCGCTTTTGGATGGTTCGGTTTCAATCCAGGCTCCACGCTTGCAGGTACCGATTTGCGTATTGGCATCGTTGCGGTCAACACGATGGTCGCATCTGCAGCTGGTGCGGTAGCAGCGATGCTTTACATGTGGTTTTTCAAGACCAAGAAGCCCGATCCAACAATGATGATGAACGGTCTGCTCGCAGGTCTGGTGGCGATAACGGCGCCTTCGGCTTTTGTTAATGTTCAATCAGCAGCATTAATCGGCCTTGTAGCAGGTGTCCTTGTTATTGAGGCAACTTTCTTCATTGAAAGGGTATTGAAAGTCGACGATCCGGTAGGCGCCGTGGCTGTCCATGGAGTCAATGGAGCCTGGGGATGCCTTGCGCTCGGACTGTTTGCCGACGGCACTTACGGTGATGGATGGAATGGCGTCAAAGGTACTGTGACCGGCCTATTCTATGGCAATGCCAGTCAGTTTTATGCTGAAGTCATTGGTGTTGTCATGAACTTTATTTTTGTCGGTCTTATCGGATTTATAGTCTTTAAGCTTATCGACATCACCATCGGCAACAGGGTACTGCCCGAAGAAGAACTAGAAGGTATCGATATCTCCGAAATGGGTGTCGAGGCCTACTGTGGCATCAAACTCGACAAGAATTCCGAAACGCCGCTTTCAAGATAATTGTGTTTCCACAGAAGAAGCCGTACGATCCCATGCGGCTTTTTCTGTGAGGATTATTATCGCAGCGTTTGCCATTTAAAACACATAACGTCTGCAGCTATGCTCCATCAGGTGTACAATGCAATTTGTTGGATTAATGGCCTTACTTGTCAGTTTGTACTTTTTTAGTAATTCGCTGTGTAAGGAAAATAGAAATAAGCCAAAAAAGTATAAGGAAGTTCTTCTATAGCGTAGATTCTTCATATTTCGCGCTTCCACTGCAGAACCAGCTTAGGTGGCGTGATTCCTCTTTTCCTCATTTCTTCAATGACCGAACTGGGTACTGGTCGGCATCCACAATGTTTGGCATGCTCCAGATGCCAGCGCACCCTCTGTTCAAGCGAGGCTTTAGTGGGCATTTTATTAAGCTCATGCCACGGCTTGTTCATTCTGAACTCGTCTTTTCATGTGATCGAAGTTAGTTCGTTCAGTGTATTCGGTCGACCGGATCTTTCATCCAAGGCAATCATCGAGTCGTGAAAGGAGTTTCGAGGCGAGACGGTACTCTTATAAATAATCCGGTCGGAGATCGCCATCGTTTCACCATAGACCCCCGACCGGTAACCACCGGCGTCCCTTACTTCCGGTGTTTATATCAGCAGCACTGCCAGCACAGTTCCCGATCGAGTGCATCAATGATCAGCATACCGCTCAAACCGGGTATAAGTTTTTTTGATTCCGATTTTCATAATTCAACCTTCATCTGAATTATTTACAATTAACGTGCCAGATACAACATCAAAGAGAACCGGATAGATATGGTCGATAAAAAGGAAATTGGGATGGTAAATTGCAAGGTCGACAATCTTGTAACAGTGCAAAATTCAACGTTGACTTTCCGTGGCCAGTCTTACAATGAAAAAAACAGGTAACCAAAAATAATCAACTTACCCGGAACTAGTTCCAATTTTTTGCAAAACAGGACTTATCGGCACAGAGGTTCTCCCGGAAACAATCCTCTGCTCCTCTAAAGCTTTCTGCATTGCAAAATACAATCCTCTTAACGGTGTTCCCTTGATTTCCGCAAGCTCACTCGGCCTACTCCTCTGTTTTTCCCTTGATTTATCTGACCCAGAGCAATCGGCACGCCATTTGTAAATATTTGAAAAAAGGAATTTATCTGTTTGACACTCGACAAATACTTGCTCTTGTTGAACTACAATAAGGAGGGTTTAAAATGTCAATCGAACAAGCAAGAATATTCATTCATCAATTACACTCTGATGAGGAGTTACGATATCGTTTTGAGGCATTTCTTGAAGATGAGGGGTATTCATTCAAGGCGAATGAGATTATAATTACAGAACGTGAGGAAAACATCCCTAAAACCTCTTATCTCACTGGTTATCAGTATTGGCTTGACAATGGCGGAATGTTCTTTTAATGAATGCTTCCGTTGACGGTTGTAAAAACTTCCATGTATTCGAACAGACTGTGTCAGGCTTTTCTATAATTCTCTTCTTTTTTCTCATGATTGCGCATTGCAAAACGCAATTTTTTTAAGGGTATTTCCTTGATTTCTGCAAGGTAACTCTTCCTGTTCCCCTGTTTTTCCCTTGATTTATCCAGGCAAGATCAATCGGCACACTATTTGTATAATCAATAGAAAAGAGGAATCACTATGATTGGCATTCGACAAAAACTTGTCCTTGGATTCAGTGGAGTGCTCCTTATTGTTGCAGCCATGGGCTGGATTACAATCCGCCAGATTGATCAACTGGGAGGTGCTATTGATGTTATCCTCAAACAGAACTATCGCAGTGTTGTTGCCTGTCAGGATATGACCGAGGCTCTTGAGCGAATCGACAGCGGTGTACTCTTCACTTTTTCAGGCCACTATGATGAAGGGATGAATAATATACGGGAACATGAACTGAACTTCCGCAAAGCTCTTGGCGTAGAACTTGGCAATATTACTTTACCTGGAGAAGGCCAGAAAGCTTTGCAGATCAGGAGTCTGTTCTCGGAATACATCGGGGTGGTGAAGCAGGTTACCGAACCATCTCTTTCTTTGAGCAAAAGACAGCGCACTTACTTTTCGACTCTCCTTCCCCTTTTTCGCAATATCAAGCAACTGTCAGGTCAGGTTCTGGAAATGAACCAGTCCAATATGAATGAGGCGAATAACAGTGCAAGGGTCATGGCTGCTTCAGCGCATAACATCATGCTTTCTGCAATAGTTGCAAGCGCGGTTTTTGCTGTGCTGTTCAGCTATCTGTCGCATCGATGGATACTCATGCCTCTTAAAAAGCTGATTGCATCTGCTGAAGAAATCAGAAAAGGAAACCTTGAACTGGTCATTGATACCGATTCTACCGATGAAATTGGAAAGCTATCAGAATCGTTTAATGAAATGGCGGCAACCCTCCGCAAAATGCGCAAAAGCGATCAGGAAACCCTGCTTCGAACGCGCAGAGTTACTCAGGAGGTGTTTAAGGTACTGCCTACACCGATAGCTGTGCTTGACCTTAACGGCATTGTTGAGGTATCAACTGAGAGTGCAGATCATTATTTCGGTCTGAAGAAAGGGGTTAATGCTCGTGATCTTGGTTATGAATGGCTGACCGCTTTGCTGCAGAAAGCTCTTCGACAAGGATCGGCTGCTGAATACAGGGAGTCAAACGGGTTTGTCCAGCATTTTGCCGGAAATCAGGAGTATTTTTTTCAACCAATGGCAGTGCCTGTTCCTGCAGGAATGGCGAGTGATGAGTTTGCCGGGACGGCATTGATTTTAAAGGATGTTACGCAGCTGCATGAACAGCTGGAACTGAAACACAGCGTTATTTCCACGGTTTCACATCAACTGAGAACTCCGTTGACCTCACTGAGGATGTCTATTCATCTTCTGCTGGAAGAGCGCGTCGGTCAGCTGAATGAGAAACAGGAAGATCTGCTTTTTGCCGCACGGGAAGAAACCGAACGTCTTGTCCATATTCTTGATGACCTCCTGGATATCAACAGGATTGAATCCGGAAAGGCCCATCTGAATTTTACTCCCGTTGTTCCATTCCGTATAAGTGTTGAGGGAATCGAGCCGTTTCTTATTGCTGCCCGTGATAAGGGAGTTTCCATTGTGAACGCAACGATTGAAGGATTGCCTGAAATTCTCGCAGATAAGGACAGTCTCCGGCATGTGTATGCCAATCTTCTATCGAATGCACTGCGTTTTACCTCACCGGGGGGAACAGTAACAGTCAGTGCATCTGAAGAACTGGGAAACATAAAGTTTTCTATTGCTGATACTGGAGCCGGCATTGCATCGGAACATATTGAACACCTTTTTGAACAGTTTTACAGGGTTCCCGGTCAGGAGGAGAAGAGTGGCATCGGCCTCGGACTGTCCATTGTCAAGGAAATCATAGAGGCTCATGGCGGAAAAGTCGGAGCTGAAAGCATTTCGGAAAAAGGATCTGTTTTCTGGTTTACCATTCCCATGCAAAAGAATACATCGTAAGTCCGGTTACTGTCATAAAAGGAGGAGAGCCATCATGAGCGTTTATCATTACCTGTTTGTCGGTATACTTATTTTTCTGCTTCTGGCAGGGCTTGCCGGAATGGCAGGCATAATTCTTCATAGAGGAGGCTAAAACACATGGATGTCATTGTCTTGTTAACAGTTTTCGGCTGCATGGTTTATCTGGTCTATGCCATTGTCAAACCTGAAAAATTTTAAACCCATTACGTTATGTTACTGCTATTTGTTTTGGTACTGATTGTTCCTGCCCTGCTGTCGTGGCCTCTCGGGTTTGCTATGACCCGACTGATTGACCCTGCCAAGGAGTCTGGTTATGGACGCTGGACTGCAGGGATCTTAAGAAAAACAGGGGGTGAGGCTGTTGTTGAAGAGCAGGAGTGGAAGCGCTATCTCATTTCGATGATGATCTTCAACGTGGCGATGTTTGCTTTTGCAGCAATCGTCCTTGCCCTGCAGCAGTGGCTTCCGCTGAATCCCGATAAAACCGGGCCGCTTGAGACAAGCCTTATCTTTAATACTGTGGCCTCGTTTGTAACGAATACCAACCTCCAGCACTATTCCGGTGAGGCTGCCATGAGCTATTTCTCCCAAGTGTTCGGGTTGATGTGGCTGCAGTTTGTTTCAGCGGCTACCGGGATTGCCGTGCTCGCAGCGCTTGCAAGAGCGCTCGGAGGGAAAAAAACGGTTGGTAATTTTTACAGCGACCTGTTGCGGACTACTTTTTTTGTTCTTCTGCCGCTTGCGCTCTTTGTTGCCTTGCTTCTTGTTGCCGGAGGAGTTCCAATGACTATGGAAGGTGCTGCAATAGCCCATACCCTTGAGCATGCAACGCAAACCATAGCCCGAGGCCCTGTTGCTGCCATGGAGGCAATTAAACAGCTTGGTACCAATGGAGGTGGATGGTTCGGGCCAAATTCAGCTCATCCTTTCGAAAACCCTTCTTTCTTTACCAATATTCTGGAATGCATTTGTATTGTCCTGATCCCAATGGCAACCGTCTGGATGTTTGGACGCATAACAGGGCGCATGCGCGATGCTGTTGTGATTTTTTCGGTCATGATGGCACTGCTTGTTTTGAAAGCCGGCGCGGCAGTCTGGCTTGAAAGTGCTCCTGCAGCGGCTCTGTCCAGCCTGCCAGTCGAGGTGGTTTCAAATCTTGAAGGCAAGGAGCTTCGCTTTGGTTCAGGTGCTGGTGCTCTCTGGGCAGCAGTAACGACGGCTACCAGCAATGGCTCGGTCAACTGCATGCACGACAGTCTTAACCCGCTCACCGGTCTTGTTCCACTTGTCGGGATGTGGCTGAATGTTGTTTTCGGCGGTGTCGGGGTTGGCCTGATCAATATGTTTGTGTTTATCATTGTCGGAGTTTTTATCTGCGGGATGATGGTTGGCCGAACACCGGAATATTTCGGACGAAAGGTTGAGACCCCTGAAATGACGCTTGCGCTGCTTACCCTGCTGGTTCATCCTGCCCTGATCCTTGGAGGGACTGCACTCTTTGCTGCCACTCCCTTAGGTGCTGCCACTGTCGGCAATCCCGGAGCACACGGATTTACAGAGATTCTTTATGAGTTTTCGTCTTCGGCAGCCAATAACGGGTCTGGTTTTGCAGGGCTCGGCAACAGCAGCATTCCCTGGAACATAGCTACCGGTATTGTAATGCTGCTGGCTCGTTATATCCCTATCATTCTGCCTCTTGCCATTGCCGGTTCGCTTGCGGCTAAGAAGCCTGTTCCGGTAACAGCGGGAACATTCAGAACCGATACCCTGCTTTTTGGAATCATTATTTTGGGGAGCGTGGTCTTTATCAGCGCACTTCTCTTTTTACCTGTAGCAGTTCTTGGCCCTGTGGCTGATCATCTTACAGCAATCATTCATTGAACCATGAAGTTTTCTAAGAATTAACAAATACAACATGATGAAAACGAATCCCTTGCCGAATATCTATGATCAGGCAAAATCTGAGCGCCGGCAGTCAAGAACATCCTCAATTTTTGAAAAAAAGCTTGTTCTGAGTGCTTTGAGCCGATCATTAGTAATGCTTGATCCACGAGCTATGGTAAAAAATCCTGTCATGTTTGTAACCGAAGCAGGAGCAGTGCTGACAACGCTTGTTGCTGTTTTGAATGCAACGACAGGAGCTCCGCACCAGCTCTATACGGTTGCCGTCATGATCATTCTATGGCTTACCGTAATGTTTTCAAATTTTGCTGAAGCCCTTGCTGAAGCCCGGGGCAAAGCGCAAACGGACAGTCTCAAACGGACACGTCAGAATACAGTCGCCCGAAGGGTAAAGGATGGCAAGGAGGAGTCTGTAAGTTCTGACCAGCTCTGTGAAGGTGACCGGGTGATTGTTTTGACAGGCGAAACCATCCCTGGAGATGGTGAGGTTGTTGAAGGGGCTGCAATGGTTGATGAATCAGCTATTACCGGTGAATCGGCACCAGTAGTGAGAGAGGCTGGCGGTGACCGGTCGGGTGTCGTCGGGGGAACAAGAGTTCTTTCGGACCAGATTGTTGTGCGCATTTCCGTATCAGCCGGAAACTCTTTTCTTGATAAAATGATTGCTCTTGTTGAAGGCGCAATCCGGCAGAAAACGCCTAATGAACTTGCGCTGACGGTAACGCTTGCAGGATTGACCCTGGCATTTTTACTGGTAACAGGGACTCTCTGGCCGATTGGGAAATTTTTTGGGATAACACTTCCTGTTCCCACTCTTGTTGCTCTTCTTGTCTGCCTTATTCCGACAACTATCGGCGCGTTGCTTTCTGCCATTGGGATTGCAGGGATGGACCGTGCGCTGTCGGCCAATGTACTGGCAAAGAGCGGCAAAGCTGTGGAACTCGCAGGTGATATTGATACCTTGCTGCTCGACAAAACCGGAACTATTACGATCGGCAACCGCCAGGCAACGGATTATTTCCCGCTTCCGGGGATCAGCAGGGAGCGTCTTGCGACAGTGGCAATGAAGGCTTCATTCGGCGACCAGACTCCTGAAGGAAAGTCCATTATTACCCTGGCTGAAAAAACGCTTGGGATCAAAGGCGTCGAAGATAGTAATGGAACAGTTGTGCCGTTTTCCGCACAATCCCGAATGAGCGGCATTGATTTTCCCAATGGTCAGAGTTTGCGTAAGGGGGCGCCGGATACCCTTATAAACTATTGTAAAAATCTGGGAGGCAATGTTTCTGAAAAGATGCAGGGAATGGTTGATGACGTTGCCCGCAAAGGGATGACCCCTATTGCTGTTGCTGATGGAAAAGAACTTCTTGGTGTTATTGCCTTGTCGGATATTCTTAAGGCCGGCATCTCCGAACGATTTGCGAGGCTTCGAGCCATGGGCCTGCGTGTTGTCATGGTGACGGGGGACAACCCCCTGACAGCAGGTGCCATAGCCGCTCAGGCCGGTGTCGATGATTATATCGCTGAAGCACGTCCTGAAGACAAGCTGGCGTATATCCGAAAGGAACAGCAGGGCGGAAGGCTGCTTGCCATGATGGGCGATGGCACAAATGATGCACCTGCTCTTGCACAGGCTGATATCGGCGTTGCCATGAACTCCGGCACCCAGGCAGCTAAGGAGGCTGGCAATATGGTTGATCTTGACAGTGATCCGACAAAACTCATTGAGATAATCGAGATTGGAAAACAGCTGCTTATGACTCGCGGCGCATTGACCACATTTTCTATCGCCAACGATGTCGCCAAGTATTTTGCAATTATTCCCGCCATGTTTGTTCTGGCAATACCAGGACTCGCCGTGCTGAACATCATGCATCTGGCAACACCGGAAAGCGCAATTCTATCGTCGTTGATTTTTAATGCCATCATCATCCCCCTGTTGATACCTATTGCGATAAAGGGTGTCAAATACCGTCCGATGGGAGCTGATGCCACACTTCGAAAAAACCTGATCATCTATGGTCTTGGTGGAGTAATTGTGCCATTTGCAGGTATCAAGCTTATTGACATGCTTATTGCTTTAACCGGTCTTGTATAAACAAACGTGTTACTCCTATGAAAACAACACTATCATTCGGTGATATCACCCGACAATTGGCCGTATCACTTCGTCTTCTTCCTATAACAGTAGTTATATGCAGTGGGCTCTATACTGTTATTATTCTTCTTGCCGGTCAGGTTGTGCCCTACTCCTCATCCGGCTCCCTTATCCGTTCTGAAAAAGGGGAGGTTGTCGGCAGTGATCTTATCGGGCAGCAGTTTAAGCAGCCTAAATATTTCTGGCCCCGTCCATCGGCTGTCTCATGGAACGCTGCCAGTGCAGGCGCAAGCAATATTTCACCAGCATCATTGGCAATGCGACAGAAAACAGAAAAACTGCTTCCTCCATTTGCACTGAAGAAAGGGGAGAAAATTCCTGCTGATCTTGTTACTGCTTCAGGCAGTGGTCTTGACCCTCACATATCTTTTGCCGCTGCCAGATTTCAGGTACCGAGAGTGGCGCAGGCAAGGGGCCTGTCTATCGATCAGGTCATGGCGGTTATCAATTCTCCGGGAAGTGGAAAAAGCTCCATCCCGTTATTAAACGAATCGGTGATCAATGTACTCCAGCTCAACAGGTCGCTGGACCGTCTGCAGAAATAATTCAGCCAATAGAGCAGAATCAAGAGAAGACTATGGATACCAACAGGGCAGACAGTTTTTTGCGTCTCATCCAGCAGTCGCAACAGGGTAAACTCAAGATCTATGTCGGATACTGCGCCGGAGTGGGGAAAACCTGGCAGATGCTGCAGGAAGCAAAGCGCCTGAAGGATAATGGCATCGATGTTGTTGTCGGTCTTGTAGAGACCCATAAACGGAAAGAAACCGAAGCACTTCTCTCAGGCCTCGAGATCATGCCGCGAAAAAGTCTGCAGTACCGTGGCATCGAAATTACAGAAATGGATATTGATGCTATCCTTCAGCGCAATCCTTCCGTTGTCCTGGTCGACGAACTTGCGCATACCAATGTTCCCGGAAGCAGAAATTCCAAGCGCTACGAAGATGTTGAGGAAATTCTTGCCGCCGGAATTCATGTGATTTCAACCTTGAACATCCAGCATATAGAAAGTCTTTATGAAACGGTAGAGCATGCAACCGGTGTCAAGGTCAAGGAACGGGTGCCTGATCGTATTCTTGCACTGGCCGACCAGCTCGTCAATGTCGATATTACCACCGATGATCTGCGGCAGCGCCTGAGTGAAGGCAAGGTTTATGTCCCCGGTCGAACAGAAGCGGCCCTATCCAACTTTTTCAGACCTGAAAACCTTGAGCAGCTCCGGGAGCTGACCCTGAGGGAACTTGCAGCAAAGCTCGATGCAAAACGTCGTAACCAACTTACTGATGAATCTGCATCCAATCCTGATCAGCTGATGGTATGCCTCAGTTCAAAAACACAGAACTGCGAAACAATTCTGCGTTATGCATCGCGCATAGCTGGACGACTCAACAGAAACTGGTATGCGGTCTATGTGCAAACCCTTTCCGACAGCCCAACCAATATTGATGCGAAGGTTCAGCGTATGCTTTCCAATACTCTTGCACTGGCACAGCAGCTTGGTGCCACTGTTTTTACTTACAAAGGAGACGATGTGATTAAAACCATTCTGCAGTTTGCCAGGGAGTATCGGGTCGGACACATTATCATCGGGAACTCAGGGAAAAAACTTCCCTGGTGGGATCGCATTCAAGGCCGGCAGACCGTTGTTGAACGCTTGATCAGCGAATGCCGGGGGATCAGTGTTATTGTCCTTGATACAAGGGATGAGGGAGCTGTCGAAACAAAAAAAATGACGGCCACGAACCTTTTCGGCATCAAGGAAAATCTTCGGTTTGGTCGCCAACCGGAGCAGGTATGGAAGGAACCTGTAAGGAATGCAAGGATCGTCTTGTGGGATAATGTTATTGAAAAGGAAGAGGCCTTTCGCGAGCTGTTACACGAATGCTGCATTGCCGACCCTGATATCGACGAGACAAGCGCATTACGTGCTCTGCTTGAAAGGGAAAAACAGGGAGCAACTTTTCTCGGGGAGGAGATTGCAATTCCTCATGCAAGACTTGAAAATCTTAAAAAGCCTGTTATTGTTATCGGAGTCAACAAAATCGGCATTTATGACAAGGAATCAAGCAATACAGCCCGCATCATGTTCCTGATGCTCTCTCCCCTTTCCGACCCGAACAGTCACATCAGAATGCTGGGACTTATCAGTAAAATGGTTTCTGAAAGTCAGTGGCGCAATATGATTCTTGGTGCTACAAACAAGAAAGAGATAACTGCTCTTGTCAGAGAAAAGGTCAAACAGTTACAGTGAGAAAAAGAACAGGAGCTATGTACGGATGTGACCAATGGGACTTATAATTGATGGGGTTGGCGTGGGGATGGCAAGGTGAATTGTTCAGGATAAGGGATAATGTTTATCTGACAAAGTACCTTCCGTTTTTTTTAATCCCGACATCCATTGCTGTTCTGTTGACATGCGATAAAAACAACACGAGTCGCAAAATACATTGCCTCGTGTTGTTTTTATGCCCGTTCCCACTATTCCTCAGAAGGTCACCTCTACACCGGCATTCCAGGTCCTTGGAAGTCCAAGATATACTCCAGCATCGTCGGCACTGTGGTTGCCATCGAACTTCGCATAAGTGGCATTATCCACCGCATCCTGCACATAGACCGTGTTAAACAGGTTGAAGACATGCGCAAAGAGCTTGACCTCAGATTTCCTGGTCCCCAGCGGCAGGCGGTAAGAAACATGCAGGTCGAAAAGGCTGTAATCGGGAATCTGCCAGCTTTGAGGCCTCGTTCCATTCTCAAGCGCTGTCCGGCTGAAAGGATCCCATGATGAAAAATAATTGCCGTAATGCTTCCATACCAGCTGGAGCGAGAGCCTGTCGACCGGATAGATGGTGCCGGCAAGCGAAAACTGGCTCTGGGGGGCATCGCCTATCTTCAGGCCGTTGATATAATAGGTGTAGGGTGTTGGTGTGCCTGTTGGAGTTTTCAGATAAGCGCCGCTGACATCGCTCGTGTACATCCAGTTGCCGAATGAGGCTGATCCGTCAAGTTTGAACAATCTTGACGGTTGCCAGGCGGCCTCAAATTCTGCACCGTAGTAGCGGGAATTCAGGCCGTTAAGAAAAACCTGACCAGAAGTGCCGTCATCGTTTGTGACGTTCACTGTCTGAGCCTGGTTTTTCCAGAGAGTGTAGTAGACGTTGCCCTGGAGCTTCAGCTCTTTCCCCGGTGTGGTGTAGACCGCTCCCGCTTCATAGGAGTTGAACCTCTCGTTTTGCGGGTTATTTACAACCAGTCCGCCGCTTGTGATGACATTGCTCATGATGGGCACCTTGGACACATAGCCGAGATTGGTGAATACATTGAGTTCACTCGTGAGATTGTAGTTCACGCCGCCCTTGAACTGGTAGCCGGTAACTGCATCGGCCTTGATGTCCACTTCATTGCCGTTTGCGTCCTTGGCGAAATGATTGCGGTACTCGTACTTGATGGTGGACCAGCCGGCCGTGCCGTAGCCGGTAAATGCGCCGCTCTTGTATTCGGCCTGCCCATAGGTACTGAACCAGTCGACATTGTCGGTATACCAATACCCTTCCTTGTCACCCAGATGTTTTATGTTGGTTGTTTGAAACTGGTTGAAGTTATCAATGAAATAGGATCCGCCCAGCAGATCCCTGACTTCCCCAAAATGGTCGATTTCCGCCTTTCTCACATCAATGCCGGCCGTTAGCTTCAGGTTCTCCGTGGCCTGGTAGTTGAGCTTCGACAATGCACCCACCGTCCACTGGTCGTTGACGCTGTTGTACAGGATGCCCTTGGATTCTCCGGTAGCCTGGTTTTGCGCTATGGTGGCGTTCCAGTCGTAGCGCCATGGAAGGGGAACGCCAGTGCCGGCTACGTTATTGGCATTAAACTGTTTAATAGTTCCGAGTACTCCCGAACCGCCGCCCGTGCCGCCAGAATAGTAAATATCCGTAAGCAGATTGAGGGATTCGGAAAGCTTTGAATACCAGTTCAGGCTTACAAGGGGTTTATTATAATAATTTTCTGCCTGGTTTATAAAATTCTGGTCATAGCGACTATGCGTCTCACCATTCCAGTACTGCAAACCCTGGTAGGAAGAGCTGACCGGTGCCCAGTTCTGGCTGTAGGTACGCCCTCTCTCATTATAGGATGCAAGAGCTGCAGGAAGATAGCCATCAAGAGATGTTGCATACTTGCTGTCAAAAATCGCGATATTTTCTTTGTTGCTGTTCTGGCCGTGGCGCTGGGGTGCAGCCAGGGCATAAAACTCCAGACGGTTGTTCTTGTTGATATTCCAGACGGCTCCAAAATTGTAAGCCCAAGCATCGGTCCATGCATGGTCCACTGTACCGTCACCTGTCTTCTTCACCACTGCGCCGTTGAAAGCGTACTTCCCGTCGATCAGACCGGTATTGCCTATAATGGAGGTTTTCATGAAGCCGTCATTGCCGACCTCCTGCTTCAGGCTTAAGCCGGACTCCATAGCCGTAGGATCGGTAATAACGTTCCATCGTGCCGCCGATAGCCGGGACGGCAAGGTTAACCGCGCTGAGTCCCCTCTGCATCTGTATCGAGGAGGTAATGTCGCCGAGACCGTCCCAGTTGGACCAGTAGACCCAGCCGTTCTCCATGTCGTTTATCGGAATACCGTTGATCAAGATACCCATATGGCGCTGGTCAAATCCGCGGACGTTGATACGGGCGTCACCAGCTCCGCCGCCCTGCACGGTGCTGTAGACGCTCGGGGTGGTGTTCAGCACAAGGGGAATGTCCTGAGAGCCCAGCTGGTTTTTAATCTGCTCTTTAGAAATCTTGGAAGATGCTACGGGAGTTTCGCGTTCTTTTGCCCTGTCGGCAAGAACCACGATCTGCGATGACATGGCGTTATCCTGCGACAGGAGGAATTCAACATAATTTCTTTTCTGAGTTGTCGCTTGAGCTGTTAAGGATTCAGGACGATAACTGATGTAGGAGGCCTTTAAATTCAGCGATCCTTCATCAGATACCACAAGCCTGAATTTTCCGTCAGCATCGGTTACCACACCTTTGGCAGTACCCTGTACAACCACTGTGGCGGACGGCAGAGGTTCTCTTGTATCCTTGTCGATAACCCTTCCTTCAATAATAACATTGGCAGCCATAGCCTGACTGTTTCCTGCCAGAGCAAGAAACAGCGATATCGGTGCTACGGTTTTGAATATCTTGACCGTATGTTTCATATCTGTTTTATTTATTGTGAAAAGTAGCTGAACTCACTTTTCAAATATACTGATCGATGTGTTGCGGGTGTGTTACAGGAGTATAACGGGATTGAAAACTTTCTCACTGACCGATATTTCAACTCATCAGTTCTCCTTTTTCACATCACATTCTTTATGCATTCAGCTGTAACGTTCATGCTATGTCAAGAGTAATCCCTCTATAGCCGGTTTTCCGTGAACATTTTCTGTCAATGCGAGACTGTTACATCTTTGTGTCATAAAAAATAATTTCAATGATTTGCATTACTTAAAGAGTAAACGCTCATTCATTAAGACACTCACCGTTAGATAGAGAGAGAAAAACCATGAAAAACAAAACAAGATGGGTTGTCATGGGAGTCGTCGCTCTCCTTATGATGATACTCCGTTACCTGCCTTCATACGGAGCATCGAAACCCTGCGTAGTCATGATCTCACTTGACGGATTCAGAACTGATTATCCTGAGATGGTCCATCTTGCCACTTTTGACAGTCTCGCCAGGGTTGGGGTAAGGGCCGACCTTAAACCTGCGTTTCCCTCCATCACCTTTCCCAATCATTACACATTGGCAACCGGCCTCTATCCAGCTCATCATGGAATCGTGGCAAACAGTTTTTACGATCCAACATTGGACAGGCAATACAGCATCGGAAACCGTTCAGCGGTTGAAGATCCCTCTTTTTATGGCGGCGAACCTGTTTGGGTGACTGCAGAAAAGCAGGGGGTGAGGACAGCCTCTTTTTTCTGGGTGGGGTCCGAGGCTCCAATCAGAGGAAGATACCCCACATACTGGAAAAAATATGATCAGAAGGTGCCGTTTTCTGTTCGTGTCGATACGGTGATGAAATGGCTTTCTCAACCTGAGGATACACGCCCTCAACTGGTGCTGCTGTACTACCATGAACCTGATGCTTCAGGTCATCGATACGGCCCTGAAAGCAAAGAGATGTCAGAGTGTCTTGTGGATCTTGACCATAAGCTTGCTGAATTGACAGGAAAATTGAAACGGCTTCCTTGTTTTGCAGGAATCGATTTCATTATTGTCTCAGATCATGGGATGGAGGCAACCAACCGTATCAGGTCAGTGAACCTGAGCACTTATGTTAAAACAGAATGGTTTTCAAAAATTGAGGGCTCGTCACCAGTATTGATGTTTAAAGTTAAGGATGAATTCAGGGAAATTGCCTTAAATGCTCTGAAGAAGGTTCCACACAGCCGCGTTTGGAAATCGCAAGAAATACCTCCCAGGCTTCATTACGGAACAAATCTGCGAACCCTCGACTTTGTTCTCCTTGCTGATAACGGATGGAGCATCAAGCTGAATGACAATGACCAAGTCCCAGAAGGTTCACATGGATTTGATCCGGATGACAGGAAAATGCACGCTATTTTTTATGCGGCCGGCCCCTCATTTAAAAAAGGGTATACCGCTAAAGAGATCGACACCATTGATGTCTATCCGTTGATCTGCAGACTCTTGAATATCAGCCCTGAAAGCGTCGACGGAAGAATAGAAAAGGTTATCAATATGCTGAATACCAGGTTATGATAACTCAATCGCGTATCAGCCCATTAATTTTGCTGTCAGTAAAATCTATAACTTTATCGACGAGTGAGTCAATAGTTGCTGACGTGTCAAGATAAAATTCATCACACGAGAATGGAAGCATTAAATTTAATCCCTGTTCTTCTGAAATACGAAAATCAGTTCTAATACCTAATATTGCTTTCCCCTTACAGAACGCATAGCCAAGTTCAACACTTGTCCCTGAGTCAGCATCGGCACCTTCTAAAAGAACCACAATAATATCTGCCTTATTTATCGAATCAATACAGTCCTCAAAAATATCTTTTTTGTTACAATCTTTAAATTTTACAGCATTTTCCTGGGGCAAAATAACAAATAAGTCATTACGTTTTTTGTGGATAGCTTCCGCCAGGCGACTATTGAATTCTCTTTCTGCGATTGTAAATAACGGGCCTGCCAAATATATAGTTGACATAGGTTTTACATTTAAATTACCTGCGTTACGGCAAGAAACAAATCAATGACGCATAAAAAATTGTTTGCATCATGTATTCGAGTTCCATTTAAATCAAGCGTTCCGGATATAGGCAAGGAGAAGTGAGAAAATGTGGACAGACTTTCTCAGGATCTCGCGCTTCATGAACATTGGAAAACCAGCATAATGGTAGATCATTATGATCGAGCAGGTTTCAAAACCATACAGGATTGCATTTGTTAACTATTGGGATGTGCTGTAAACATCAGCACTTAATGTGGTCGCCAAACTGGGACTAGTCGTCATACTCTTTACATACAGAATATTTCCACCGAGTTCAGCCGCTTTATTTTTCGCTAAATTTGTGGCACTCAACCGGCTTTCACTGACTCCTCCAATGGCAAACTTTCCAATGGTTGTAATGGTCTGAATATACCTGCATCCCTTCACCTCTTCAGGATTGAAAGTTACCTTGGTACTTTTTCCTGCGATTGTTAAGGGCGTCGCACACCCAGCAAACACCATGACTAGCCAGATCAAGACTATCTTGAGTTTCATGATTTCAGATTTTGGGTGTTGGGGCTCTTTACAATTATAAGATATTTTTGTGGTTTTACGTATAAGTAGTAGAAATAAAAAACTCCGTGGTTAGCGGAGCTTAGTGGTCTGATACACCATCCAAGAAAATGGGCAAAGCAGGAAAAGAATCAGGAAGCAACGGACGTCTCTCCAATTTCGCTCAGCCATGAAACTATTTTTTCCGTCAGTTCATCCCGCACATTCCTAAACGCATCCAGTTTCTCTTCTGTTGTACCTGAAATATCCTCCGGATTGTTGATCGGCCAATAATAACGTTTTTGAAACGGTGTCCCAGGCCAAACCCTCGGACAGGTTGCCTGTGTCTTGTCGCACAAAATCATCAGATCATGAATCATTGTTTTGCCAAGATAGATATCAACCGCTTTTGGTTTCTGCGAGCTGATATCAATACCAATTTCCTCCATGACCTTTACGGCAGAAGGGTGTACCTGAATATCCGGGTCTAGTCCTGCACTTAATGATTCGAAACGGTCACCAGCTCTATGACGAAGTATGCCTTCAGCCATCTGGCTCCGTACTGAATTGTCGTTGCAGAGAAAGAGTACATTTTGTTTTTTTAACATGATCACCCCAACAAGATTGTTTTGAAATAGTGTAATGATTATTTCAGAACATTCTTAGGCACTTGTTGGTTCAAAATGCCCCCCCTTCCAGTGTGCAGCGTTCATGACAGAGTTCCCTGTTAACAGCGTCATAGCGGTTAACATTGCTCTTTTCTTTACTTGTCAAACCCTGCTGCCGCAAAATTGCCGTTATGGTTGATGACCGCCCAGACAGTCTTTGTGCGCTGGTCGATACCGTAGGTGCCTAATGCATACCCTTTTTTCCAAGGGCCGGCAACAAAGGTACGGGCGCCTCCAGAATTTGTATCAACAGCGTTTACCCAGTTGCCGTCAACGCCTTTGGTTGCCAGACCGAAAAGGCCTTTTTTGACATGTTGTGGAAGTAGCTTATCCGTGTGATACGTCATCGAAAGAGTGTAAACATCGGTCTGTTCCCGGCCAAGGTCGCCCAGACCTGTCAGGGATAAAATATTACTTGCAAGATGTGCGACAGGCTTGGATTGCAAGGAAGCCTGCTTTTCGTACCAACCTGTATCGACGGTCTTTGTCAACTTTCGGCCGATACCTCCTTTGGTATCAAGACTGCCATCCCTCTCTGTGCTGTTATTCGTTCCATCGAGAATTCGCGCAATAGTGCCTTTGAAACGGTCCAACACTTTTGCATAGCTTGTTCCCTGAGGTATAAGGAATTCCTTGCCGTTTGTACTGTAACTCCAGGTTTCTTTTTTGATAAAGTGGAATTGAGGGGTTATACCGGTATCCGGCCGGCCTTCTCCATTTGGATATTTGCCATCAGACATCCAGTTGCCGTGGTCATCGGAGTAATAATCTACTGTGACGCATGGCCCGTCAACTGTATAGATATAATAGCCAACCGTATACCGTTCCTGTGAAATCGAGGTTTCGCGGGCTTTCTGGCCAAACCATTTAGGGTCGTCCAGAGGCTTCGGGGTGTAGAACTTGCTGCTGTTGGAAGCGCAGATTATCTCTTCAATGTGAGACTTGCCATCAGGGCTGGCGATAATTGAGCGCTGGTGAATATGGTCATGGCCACAAATAAAATACTTTACACCGTTATCCTGCATGCTGGCAAAAAATTGGTTCTGCCAGTCCGGATGAGAGTTCGTATCGCCGTTGAACATGGTGTCCTGATGGCCTTCAGCTATAAGAGGCTGATGTGAAAAGACAAAGGCCTGCTCCGTCTTTCGAGTTTTCTTATCAAGCCGGCTGCTGATCCACGCCTGCTGATCATTGACGGTATAGCCATATAATAAATAACCATTGGGATGTTTATCGACTTTGCCTGGAGCAGCCCAGGTGTCGACTATCACAAAACGAGCCCTGCTTTCAGGGTCACCGTAGTCAAAAGAGTAACTCATGCCATTCAGATCGGTGCTGACTGAGACGGGACTGCTGAAACCACTGCCGACCTGGTAGTGCTGACGGTCGGTTTTTGTGAAGGTTCCTGTCTGGGTCTGGGGGTAATTGGAGCGGAAAACCGATAGGCCGTAACCATTGTTCAGGCCAACAGTCTCGTGGTTGCCGCGAAATGGAAAAAAGCCTATGCCGGCATCAATAAGTGGTTGCGCAGCTTCGGCACGGGTCACTTCGGATATATCATTACCGTCGTCGCTCAGATCACCAACTGCAATGACGAATTTCACGCCAGCCTTGATGAATTCCTGGTTGACCTGATTGATAACAGAGAGTGGTACGGTATATGGATTAGCCTTGCCTGGGTCAGCAGTGGTCCACTGGGAGTCACCCATGACACCGAATTTCCAAGGTGCCGCTGAGGCTGCTCCGCTCACCAAGGCAAGCATCAACACAAACATTGATGCAGTTTTTACCAGAAAACGGTTGCTCATCGAATATTTGTCGTTTAGAAATTTGAATAAAAATTTCTTGCAGCTTAAGAAGTATGAGTTGCATGATTGGATCCGGTCTTGGTCCAGTGCATTAAAGTTCGAAGGGCATAAGCTGAATATTATTTAAGGTTGAGATTATAGCTGAGATTTGAAAAACAGTTACAAGAATATAATTAAAGGCTGCCTGATGTTTTTTCTGGTTCAGCATTGTTTACAAAAAGTTAACAGAAGTATCGAAGGCTTTCGGACTCGTGAGCATGTCAGTTGGTTTGCCTGCCTGTCCTATTTCATTATTGCTTTACATGATGGCACCTGACGTATGGAAAGCAAATATTATCTATTTTTTGAGGTTCTGTCCACTGAAGCTCTGTTACATTGATGCAAATTCTTTTGTGCGTTTATGAGCGTAACACTGTCAGGAGTGGCGGCTGGCCTTATTGATATGGTCGACGGCAGGGAAATAACCTTTTATACAAGATTGTGGTTTTAATTGCTTTTTGAATAAATTTGTATCGTTGACAGCTCGTTAATCGCATCGGAGAGAGACTGTATTGTCATTTGCTCCAGCAACAGTCTTTTTCACCAAAAAGGATGTGACGGGCGAAAACGGACTCTGGACTACCGTTCCTTTTAATGCAATGAAACTCCTTTATATCCTATGCCAGATCGACCGGTTCATGTGCACATTCAAGAGCTTTCGCAGGTTCTTGTTGACCTTTCCACCAGAGTAGTCGGGAATTTGTTCGAGGCATTATGTGCGGTTAAATATCAGGATGAGCACGGTGTGCCGCGTATCAAACTTGTGGAAAATGAGCTGGATATGGAGGAGATTGACCTTGAGGAACAATGCATTCAGTTTATAGCTCTCCAGCATCCGGTTGCAAAAGACCTGCGCACGATTATCGCTATCATGATGATTAGTCATGAACTTGAGCGTATTGGTGAGATTTCGCTTCATATTATTGATTCGATGTTTGAGATTAGCCCTGCGCTGCTTGAGTTGCTGGATTTTGAGTCGATGTTTATGCTTGCCGGAGAGATGGTTAAAAAGTCGATTGATGCTTTTGTGTTGCAGGATCGTGATCTTGCCGATCAGGTTTGCGCTCATGATGATGAGGTTGACGCCATGCATCGCGCGGCCTTTAAAAAAGTCACTGCTTTAATGAAAATCGCGGATGCTGATGTGATCCGTCTTACCAATGCATTAAGTATTTCGAGAAATATCGAGCGTATGGCTGACCATGCCTCAAAGATTGCGCAGGAGGTTATCTATCTTGTGACCGGTGAACTTGTCAAGCACAAGGATTCCCGTGATGATTAATAAATAAAGCCACGGCGAACAATGGTCAGCAGGTATACCTGGATTTATTTAGTTATTATTAATGTTGAATAGAAAATAAATTATCTGAGGAGGTAATAATGACTAAACCAGTTAAGTCAGTAACCTTTGCTGATGTCATGGATAGTGTTGATGGAAAGTCTGACATTGACTGTTCCAATATGGGCTTAATATCGCTTGAAGGTTGTCCTGAGAAGGTGAAAGGACATTTCAATTGTTCAGGAAACAAACTCACAACCCTTGATGGGGGGCCAAAAAATGTTAAAGGGGATTTCAATTGTTCAGGAAATCTGCTGACAACCCTTGAAGGAGGCCCTGAGGAAGTTACAGGTGATTATGATTGTTCAAATAATCATCTGACAACTCTGGAGTATTGTCCCGCTTTTGTAATGGGTGATTTTTCCTGTGCTGGAAACCTGCTGACAACGCTTCAAGGCGAGATCTCTTCAGGTAAGAGTATCAAACGGGCAAGCTGTCTGGAAATTGTTGATGGAGATTTCAATTGCTCCGGAAACCAGTTGACAAATCTTGATGGTTCACCACAGATTGTGGGCGGAGATTTTGATTGCTCAAACAATCAATTGACCTCTCTTGAAAAATGCGCCGTTGTTATTGCCGGTGATTTTTCCTGTACTGGAAACCAACTTGTATCACTCTATGGCGCTCCTCGACATGTTGCGGGTGACTTTGATTGTTCAAGGAATAAGCTGCTGAGCCTTAAGGGATCCCCGAAAAAGGCTGACGGTGATTTTAATTGTTCGAGTAATGAGCTGACTTCGCTTAAAGGTGCCCCTGAAGAAGTCAAGGCATTTGATTGTTCACATAATCAGCTGACTTCTCTCAAAAGGGGGCCTGAAAAAGTCAAGGGGGATTTTGATTGTTCATCAAACCAGTTAACATCTCTTAAGGGGGGCCCGAAAAAAGTTAAAGGATATTTCAATTGCTCCGGGAATCAGCTGACATCCCTTGAGTGCGGGCTGAAGAAGGTTGAAGGAGATTTTATCTGTTCAGATAATGCCATGCCTTTGACTGAAGAACAAGTTCGATCGGCTTTCCAGATAAAAGGAATCATTTTAGCTGAATAACAGTACCCATCGGGCTCAGCTGGGTTCAAATCATCCTGTCAGAATTGGCTGTTCAGGCATGCGCACTGGGGGGCGGATAAGGTTTTTCAAACCTGTTATAAGCCACGGTGATGCCGATGGCGAACAACATGGCTCCTGCCCCGAGCAGTACATTGAAATACGGCGGCGCCGTCAGGGCGAGCCTGATAACTACCGTAGCGATTGCAAAACCCGAATTCCGGAAAACGATCGGGTAGTTCGAGCTGTACCGCAATGAAATAAGTACCAGCAGCACGTCGCTGTAGACGAGGATCGTGTAGAATAACGAAAAGAAGTTGTCGGTGGCGGTTCCATTCAGGTATCTGGACCCGTCGACGATTCCGATGATGATGAACAGAATCAGGAGCAGCAGGGCGACGATTTTCTTGGAGGCGATGAAGTCCGCTGCAACTCCCGTATTCGGGCTGATAGCCCGATGTTGCTGCAGTTTGTAGTACAGGCCAAGCAGCAGGAAGATAGCCAGGCCGCCACCAGCATTGGAGAGCATGTGCATCAATGGCTTCAATGACTGTTCCCAGATGAGCGGTTCGCTGAAATCGACGATCTCCTTGAAGGAGTGGCGGAGAAGAATGAGCGAGAGGATTTCGAATTGCTTGCCGACCGATACGGAAACCGATTTGGCGAGGCTGAACACCAGCCCGAAGACTTCGAGACCGAGCAGCATGGAAAACGCCACGTTGATGGCATAATAGTGGTTTGTCGGCAAGAGTCCGGCTATCCCTTTGGGCAACAGCCCCTGACGGGCAAGTTCGATCAGCGCAAGCGACGTCAGAAACACCATGATCAAGAAGTTCGCTGCAAAACGCTCTGTGCGCTTGTGCTCCCAGAATTGCTCCAGCGAATCGTACATAGAGAAGATCCGCCTGAAAATAACTATCATACCATCATTTTTGTTGTGGAGGCCTCAAGCAAGTCTGCGGCTATCACTGCCGAATTTTCCCGCCGCGGTACAAAAATAGCGAAACCCGGTCATTCTTCCTGATGGCCTCCTTGACCGACTCGGCATTCTTTTCGCATCGAAGCAGTGTTTTCCATGACAGCAGGTGCCGTTTCTCGTGAAAATCGGAATTGGCGACGTAATTGAACTTTTTCAGGCCGACGACGTTGAACAGGTCATCCCTGTTGGCAACCTCCCAGGCATCGAAGAGGGTTGCATACCGTTCGTGGTTTTCCCAGAGGTGGAACGAAGGATCGTCGCCGGAATGGTTCCTGAAATAAGGATGGCAGGCAACCGATATCCCCTGCTGCCTCCTTATGGCCTGAATGATCTCCTCTACGGTAAGATCGGGGGAGATGTACTCTTTGATATCCAGTGCCAGAATGTGGTAACGGTCGGTGTTGTTGGTCAGTTCGACGCCGGGGATCAGCAGCATGCCGTATCTCTCCCACGCCCTCCTGGCCGCCTCCCACAAAGCCTCCTGATAGGCGCTGAATTGCGATCTGTCCATAACCTGAAGTTCCAAAACAGGACGTCCGTACCTTTTTATGCTTTCACTATCGAGCACATGATCGGTGATGGCGATCACATCGAACCCATTCTCTCCATATAGGGAGACAACGTTGTCGAGCGAATACTTCCCGTCACTCCATGTCGTATGGATGTGGAAATCACAGTAAAGCCATTGCATGGGCATTCTGATAAGGTTGAGCCGAAATGTAGCACAGGGAAGGTTGAGGGTTCGTGCCAGATGCGTGAACACTTTGAAAACTTATCTGCACTGGTGCGGTATCTGGGACTCCGGTGATGTGAAGATCTCTCTTTTCTTTTAATGAAGTCGTTTTTTATGTGTAAAAAACATTTGTCATTACTTTTTTTAAGTAATATACCGCTATTCCAGCAACCTAATTCGTTACCAGTGCCAAAAAGAATCGTTGATCGCTACGAGCATACTGTTGATGGTCTTGTTATCGTTGATGTGGCCGCAAGACGTGTAGAGGATCTTTATGAGGATTTCGACAAAACTGCTCCTTACCACAAAAAGGATCTTGATGAAGATCTAGCCTATTATCTCACAGAGTGTGTGCGTGAAATAGGGCGGGTTGATTTTGTGATCCGCTTTATGTTTGAGCGTTATCCTTCTGAGGAGTTCATGAAGCGGGTGCGTACCAGTGTCCATAAATTTTTTATCTACCAGCGTGAACTCGAAATTGGAGCGATGAACAAGATGCTGAGAACTGCAGCCACACTTCTCGTTATTGGTGTCATCATTCTCGGCCTCTCTTTGTGGGTCAATCATCTCTTGACTGTAGGCGGCACTCCCTCATTTCTCAAAACTGTTTTTGCCGAAGGGCTTACCATTGTGGCATGGGTTTCGGTATGGGAGGCACTTGCAACATTTTTGCTTAACTGGCCTCAGCATCTCTTCCGCATTGGGCTCTTCAGGAAAATCGCTGAAGCACCCGTGCAGTTTCAATTGCCTTCGGAGCCTCGTTCCGGAGGATCTGATGCCCAGGCAGGAAGTTAGCTGACTATCGATTTATATGCAAAACCTTTGCAGGCGCAAAACCATTAAAGAAAGTCGATGAGGCGTGACTGTAGGCTCCAATATTTTCACTGTAGAGTAAATCCCCTATCGAAAGGTCTACGGGCAAGAGATTGGCCAACGTAATTGTGTCCAGCGCATCACAGGTTGGGCCATAAACCGCACACATGTTCTCATTGCCTTCTTTGAAGGCTTTTAGGGGATATTGGCAGTGATCAAAAATTATCCCTGAAAAAGTATGATAGACCCCGTCATTTACATAATAACATTTCTTACCATCACGATATGCTGTCCCAATAATCTCCATTACGACGCTGGCGGCAGTTGCCACTAAAAATCTTCCGGGTTCGGCTATGATTTCAATGTCTGGGGGAAAGAGTCTGTCAAATTCGGAATTGAGCATTATTGCAAGATCAGCAAAAGGTTGTACATTTTTGTCATAGGGAGCGGGAAACCCGCCGCCTATATCAAGAATTTTAACCTCGTTATACCCTCTATCCCACGATTCTTTGAAAATATTGGCTGCCAGATTAAGGGCCTGAATATAATTCTGGAAATTTGTGCATTGACTGCCTACATGGAAGCTTAAACCTTCAACCACCAGTCCTCTCTGAAAAGCTTTGCCTATAAGATCAACAGCTTCTCCAGGATCTGCACCGAATTTGGAAGAAAGCTCTACCATAGCTCCAGTATTAGGAACTTTTATTCGTAAAACAAGACCAGCGTTCGGTGCATAGGCAGCGATTTTCGCTATTTCATCTTCATTATCAAACGTGACCAGCGGCTTATAGCGGTCGAGTTCCTTTAACGTAGGTATCGGCTTTATCGGATTCGCATAGATGATTTTATCCCAGATAAAATCCTGCTGCTCTTCAGGTGTCAGGCTTTTAATATTTTCATAGACATTGAGAAACTCCGGCATTGATGCCACATCAAAGCTGGCTCCAGCGTCATAGAACGTTTTAACTATTTCTGCGGCTGAGTTTGCTTTGACAGCGTAATAGGCCTGAACCCTTGGAAGATGCTGCTTAAACTCACGGTAATTAGCACGCAGAATTTCGTGGTCTACCACAAACAACGGTGTTCCATGCTCTATAGCCAATTGTTTTAAATGTTGAGGGTCCATCAGGTGTATCCTGTTTTAATCATTATCGGTAATAAGGAAGTTCTTAAACTGCCATGGATCGGTTTCATCAATGTCAGGGTTATTAAACCCTGCAAAAAAGTTGGGATTGTATTTTAAAGGTGTCCAATCAGAAGCTTTTGATATGAAGTTGCCAAGATATGGCTTTGAAATTCCGAGGATATACTCATGATCGATATTATCCGGTACAACAACACCCCTGTCAGGATTTTCGATCATCCACATACAGGCTGCGACCACAGAAATTGCCACCTGCATGGTGGTAGCATTCTGATGAGGTACCAGCGCTCTGGATTGCTCTATGCTCAAGTTGGAGCCTGTCCACCAGGAATTAAAACAATGACCCATCAGTAATGAACCAAGAATATCAGAACCCCTGGTGATCTCATCATTCATGATCCTGAAGTTTGGCTGAAGTTTATAGTCATAACCACGCAGCTCATGCAGGGACGTAATAGCGGCATCACTCGGACAATAGGCGTAATGTACTGTCGGACGGTAGATTGCCTCCCCCTCTTTACAGACAGTCAGGTAGTCGGAAATCGTAAACGCTTCGCCATGGCGGACTACCATGCCACGTATATCATAATCAGGCACCCAGGAGCAAACCCAGGTATTCATACCCATTCTGGCAAGACAAATCTGGTTTTGCGGTCCATCCTGATGGGTATAGGCAAATTCCGGAAGTTCTTTTTCATGTGTTCCCCACCCCATTTCAGCAGTAGTCATGCCCTCTTCCCTGAATCCCTCGACACTCCATGTATTGACAAACTCGTCAACCTGTTTGGGAACGTCAGAAATTTGAGTGTCCCTTTCAGAGCAATGAATCACTTTGACGCCAAGTTCCATGGCGAGTTCATTGAAAATTCTTTTGTCAGCCAGCTCTTTAATAATTGCGGCTTGAGCAGGGCCTACCTTGTTCCGGGCAATGACTGCGTTGGCAATATCAAGCAGCCCTTGTTTGGTAAAATGCGATATCAATCCAGGATTGGCTCCATGCTCAAGCACCGCAGTGACACCTTTATGTTGCCACTGTGACGTCATGCGGCGGATTTTCATGTGCCGGTAGTACAGTGTTCTTTCGGTAGGATGCCGAGTCTCAGCCCCTGTATAAGGATCCCACACTTCTACCGAGGTGTTCATATAGAGGACACCATGATCATGACACCATTGAAGAATTTCACAACAATCAATATTCCACGCCAAATCTATGATCAAATCGCCCTCTGCAACATAAGTCGAAAGGGTTTGTGCTATATTATAGGGTGTTATCTGATGATTAATGTATGTAACGCCCAATGCTGTCCAGGGTGATACTTTTTCGCGAATATCCTCAAAATCCATAATAGTGACTTGAGAATAATCGACGTTGATGTGTTTAAAAAGAACAGGAACCGTACATTGAGATACAGAGCCAAATCCAATAATGAGTATTTTTTTGTTAAAATTAATCACGACTTTACACCTTATTTTTTATATAAAAGTTGAATATATATAATTTTAGTTTTTTATGGGATAACAATATGTATTTGAGAGTTAATTATAATTACGAAAATCGCAGCACACTGCTGTGAAGAAGAGAATAGTTGATTCAGCAATAAGTCATGGGGTTATTTATAGTTATTTAATATATTTTAATTAATTCTTGCATGAAGTAATCTGGAGGCACGGCATTGTCATTTGTTCCATCCAAAATATTTTTCACCAAAGGGGTGGGAAGGCATAAGGAATATTTATCGTCGTTCTTGCTTGCGCTGAGGGATGCCAGAATAGAGGGCTGTAATCTGGTCACTGTGTCCAGTATTTTTCCGCCTCACTGCAAACGCATAAGCGTTGAAGAAGGAGTGAAACTTCTTTTTCCCGGACAGATTACTTTTACAGTAATGGCTCGCAATTCTACCAATGAATATAATCGTCTTGTTGCGGCTTCGGTTGGTGTTGCCATCCCGGCGGATGAAACACAGTATGGATATATGTCGGAACATCAGCCCTACGGGGAATCTGCCGAACAGTCGGGTGAGTATGCCGAGGATCTTGCTGCAACGATGCTTGCTACAACTCTTGGTATTGAATTTGATCCGAACAAGGATTGGGATGAAAGGGAAGGTATCTACAAGATGAGTCACAAGATTATTAATTCATATAACATCACTGCGACAGCAGAGGGCGAAAACGGACTCTGGACAACGGTCATATCATGCGCTATTCTTTTGCCTTGATGTAAAACGTTACTTTTAATGCAATGAAACTCGAGGCATTACGTGCGGTTAAACTTTTCCATCTGACAGCACAGCCAAAGTCAGATGACATGCCTGCCAATGCATTGCCATGTCTACATCTGCTGAGATGATGATCAATAATCGTGTTCGCTGAGGTGTAGAATACCACTCTCAGGGCTCACCAGAATTAATCCGATGCCGAAGAACTCCTCACGGTCAGGATTCGGTGTGTATTTTTCGGTCGTGAAATATATTTTCATAGAGTCAACCGTTTGTCATTGCGTAGACCACATCACCGAGTTCGCGGCGGAAAGATTCGTTTTCAACAAAGAGTTTATAAAACTGCGTATCGTCTTTCAATATCAGTTGCATCACCTTGCCGAGCGCTTCGTCGTGCACCATGCGTGCCGTGTGCGGGGTGTTTTCCCTGGCGTTCCGGTAAGCTGTATTTTCAGCCACTTTCGGCGCAATGTCGTCTATAATTCGTTTTGTCTGGCGTTCAGGATCCTGCAGTTGCCCGCCCCAGCGATCGTTGAAGCTCTTGAGGATATTACTCAAACGATCAAGCTCCGGTTCAGGCTTGTGACCGCCACCTTCCATCGGAATTGGCTCTATTTCAGCATCGTTATCCTGAAGAACAATGTTCTGCATCGCTTTCTTCTCGACTCGGTAGCTGTCCATGTCGATAGCGTCAAGGATACCTTTCGAGAGATCCTCCTCTACCGGAGCAGGAAGTTTGGGGATAAGCAGGTTCAGAAAGATCGAGAGCTTTTCCCATTCGGCTTTGTTATAGGGCAAAATTGAGGAGAGAAAGCTGTATGCGCGGCAAAAAGCCTTGGCGTTGCCTTTGAATTTTACCTGCTCATCCTCGTCCAGCGAGCCGGTATAGAGTAACACACAATTATCGAGAATCGGGTCAAGTTTATCACGATCAGCACCACCAAGAAAGAGCGAAACAAGTTGATGCACCTGTTCGGGTGTATAGAGTTGCGCGTTGTCGAGCGCCGCCTTGAGATCGTTCAATTTGTTCGGATCGGTCTCTTCGGCAAGCAGCGTGGTACGGTAATAGTCCTGAAAGGCGTATTCAATAGTTTCAGCGTTGTTCTGGAAATCGAGAACAAAGCAGTCATACTTCAGCGGATGTGAGCGATTGAGGCGCGAAAGGGCCTGCACTGCTTTGATCCCTGAAAGCAGTTTATCAACATACATGGTATGCATCAAGGGCTCGTCGTAGCCTGTCTGGAACTTGTCGGCACAAATCAGAAAGCGGTAGGGATCATTTTTGATTTTCTCGGCGATGTCGCCGCTCGGAAAACCATTAAGCGATGCCTCACTGACCTGAGTACCATCGTTATCGTGCACTCCTGAAAATGCCACTATCGCCTTGTAGGGGCTTTTGCGTTCCATGAGATAGTTCTGGAAGGCGTGGAAATACTGAATTGCCCGTTCGATGCTGCTCGTAATCACCATGGCACGCGCCTGACCCCCAATTTTATTGGTGGCCAATACCTGCTCATGAAAGTGATCTACCATGATTTCGGCCTTGAGCCGGATGGCGTGGTCGTGGCTTTCGACATACCGGTGCAATTTCTTTTTCGCTTTTTTTGTGTCGAATTCCGGATCGTCTTCGATCTTCTTGATCAGCTTGTAGTAGCTTTCAACAGGAGTGTAGCTCTTGAGCACATCGAGGATAAATCCCTCATCGACCGCCTGCTTCATGGTGTAGCTGTGGAAAGGGCGGTGCTTCACCTTGCCTTCGGCGTCGGGCGACAGCGCCTCACCGAACATTTCAAGAGTCTTATTCTTGGGCGTTGCCGTAAAGGCGAAGTAGCTGGCGTTGGTCAGCATTTTGCGGGCAGCCATCCGTTTTTCGAGCGCTTCGTTCACCGTATCTTCAGGATCAGGCGCATCATTATCGCACGAATTCTTACCGGCAAGAGCCTGACTCATTGCTGCCGATGTCTTTCCTCCCTGGCTTGAGTGCGCTTCGTCGATGACAATGGCAAACGTTCGGCCAGCCTCCATGGAGATTTCGTCGAGAATAAAAGGGAACTTCTGCACCGTTGAAACAATGATTTTCTTTCCCTCCTGAATAAAACGGCGCAAGTCACCGGATTGCCGGGCATGACCTACAGTAGCACCAACCTGCATGAATTGACGAATGGTTTTCTGAAGCTGATCGTCGAGGATTCGACGGTCGGTCACTACAATCACGGAATCGAACACCTCCCTGCCTTCCCGCTTCAGCCCAATAAGCTGGTGCGCAAGCCAGGCAATCGAGTTTGATTTGCCGCTTCCTGCCGAGTGCTGGATGAGGTAACGCTTCCCTGCACCATTCTGCTGCACATCAGCCAGTGCCTGACGCACCACGCCGAGCTGATGATAACGGGGCCAGACCTGACGGCGTCTCTTCTTACCGGTACGCCCATCTTTTTCCTCAATAATCTGAGCGTAGTTCTCAATGATGTTGGTCAACCCTGCGGGGGTAAGCAACTCTTTCCAGAGATAGTCGCTCTTGATGCCGCTCGGGTTTGGCGGATTGCCGGCACCATCATGATAGCCCTTGTTAAAGGGCAGGAACCAGGAACCCTTGCCGCACAACTCCGTGCACATCTGCACCTCGCTGTCGTCCACGGCAAAGTGCACCACGCAACGGCCAAACTCAAAGAGCCGCTCACGCTTGTCGCGGTCACGCCTGTACTGCTCAACCGCATCGGCCACGGTCTGTTTTGTGAGGCTGTTCTTCAGCTCGAACGTGGCAATGGGAAGACCGTTGATAAAAAGGCAAAGATCGAGCGCACGGCGGGTTTCATCAGGGCTGTAGGCAAGCTGGCGCGTGATGGAGAATCGGTTCAGCCCGTGCAGTCCGGAAGCCTTGGCATTGCCCTCCGAAGGTGTACCGTAAAAGAGGTCGAAGTGAAGGGCCCCGTGCTCAATGCCCTTACGCAGCACATCAATCACACCACGTTTGCCGATTTCACCGGAGAGACGGGCAAGAAACTTGAGACGATTGATATCCCCCGGGTCATTCGCATCAGCCATGGCAAGCTTTCCGAATGGTTCAGGCTGCGAAGCACGAAGGAATGAGAAGAGCTGTGAGAAATCAAGCGCATAAGAACGGTCGTACTCTTTTGGAGAACCGGCAACATATCCGGTGCCTCCATAACTTTCTAAAGGTTGTTCAACCTGACCGGTGGTTGAAACAAGACCATCCACACCGGTCATTGAGCGCATAATGAGGCTTTCGAGCCCTTTTTCGCTGATATCGGTTGTCATACAAGAGCCTCCTCCTCAAAGGGTTCGTCCTCAAGAGCTTCAACACTATCATTATCTGACAGATCAGACATGGTTTCGTCGGGCAGTTTTGCAGCAGCTTCACGCACATCAAGCTTGCCGGTCACCACATCAGCGACAAGGCGTGTACGATACTCCCGGAGCAGTTCGATCTCACGCTCAAAGCGGGAGATTGCAACATGCAACGGCAGTGTGTCTATATCAATTTTCTGAATTATGTCTTTCTGTTCTGAAATCGGAGGGACCGGTATCTGTAAATTTCCCATAAACTGCCAATCTACTCTGGGCATCTTTGCTCCAAAAGTTGAACTATTTATAACATCAATAACTGCTTTTGTGTGGAGTACATGTTCCAAAAACTTTGAACAAAGAAATGAATTAGTACGAAGCACAAAAAACTCTCCAACACATACACCGCTGACTAATGCTGTAAATGCTTTAGCCAAATAGGGGCGAAGTTTGCCAAACAAAACATCATTTTTCTGAAATTTCTTTACTTGCCCAGTAAAAAGATCTCCATCCTGCTTGCGTTGAAAAGTTACCTTACCTGACCAACTTTCAACATTTTCAAGTGCAACATAAACGTCAACTTCGCTCATGAACGAAGTTTGTTCTGTTACATTGGATGCTATGATTTTTAACCTGCTCTTTTCCCAATGCTCCGGAATGTCGCCAAGCCAGGGAATGCCAGAAGGCTTAAGGGGAACGGAGAGGTCGAGACCACGGGTGACGGCACGATGGATTATGACCTGTTTCTGCTCGTTGAGCAACGTGATGACTTTGCGCTTTGCACGGATAGCCTTTTCCAGTTGCCCGTTCGCCCAGCCGAGAAAGCGAACAATCGCCGCCTGCTCGTCAGGCGGTGGTAGTGAGATCGGAATTGGACCAAATCTATCAGTGTAAAGTCTATTGAATCCCGAACCAATCCCTTTTGACTCAAAGGCAAACTGTCCAACGAGATCCTGTGTTTTAAGACGCTCAAGAATAAACTTCTCTACATGACCTCCAAGAATATCGAAAACTGCATAGTCAGGACTGACGAGGCCGCAAACTGCTCCGGAACCAAACATGCCACTCCAAGCCTGCATTCGATTCATAACAATTTGCCCGGATTTATAGCATTTGTACCCAATAAGCGTTTTGGCGCTATGCTGTTTGTAGGTCATCTCACTGTGAGGAATCAAACCCCGATTTCGTGTCAAGGACAAGAGTGTCCCTGTTCCATCTGTGGATCGGATATCAGATTCACGAAGTACAGTCTTAATTCTCACCACATCCCAATGCTCCGGCACCTTCCCGAGCCACGGCAGTCCGGACTCCATGTATTCCGGATATGGCTTGAGGTCAGCAATCATAGCTGACCTCCGTGCTGCGATATTTTGCTCATTTGACACCTCCTTTCAGCAATCCGTCGAGCAGCCCTTCGGCTTCCTGCTCAATGGCAAAAATGTCGGCAGTGATTTCTTCGAGCGTGCGTAGTGGCTGAGGTTTGTAGAAGTGGCGGGTGAAGCTTACTTCGTAACCGATTTTGGTGGCGCTGTTCTTTATCCATGCGTCAGGAGTATAGGGCAGCACTTCGCGACGAATGAATGCTTCAATACCTCCCTCTTCGAGGAGTGGAACCTGTTCGGTGTCGCGCAGTTCGGGGTCGGGCTCGTACTCGGCGATCACGGGCCTTCCTGTGGGGGAAGTAGCATCGAAAAGCCCGTAGAGCGGTTCGGCTTTGACTTTGCCTTTGCCTGGAGTGTACATTCTGGCTATGACTGGCGGGGCGGTTTCTACTCGCCAGCTTACTACTTTAAGAATTTTGTTCAGCTCGACAGCTGGCAACGTGATGCGTGCCTCCATGAGTGCTGCATAACTGTTCTGGCGGAAGATGTTATGGTCTTCGAAAAGCTTTTCACCAAGTATTGCACGTAAGGCATAAGCGGTTTCAACAAGCCTGCCGTCTCGTTCCCATGTTTTCGGGTCGAGCAGTTTCTTTTTCTTTTTTTCAGGCAACCCTTTTTTGCTGCCATTTTCTTCATCATCACTGGCTTCATCATCATTGCCCCAATCGGCAAGACGCTTGTCAAGCTCTGGCGCAATCATGCTGAAGCTGGTGAAGAGATCGTCACCATACTCTTCGTAAAGTGCGGAGCGAATCTCTTCGTCACCGGAGGCAAAGCGCAGGCTCTCTATGGCTTTGATGGTGAGCTGACTGTGGAGCCGAAGCGGGCGCTCAACCGTTACTTTCCAGTAGCCGAACGCTTCATTGAGAAAGATTCTGGATTCAGGGGTCTCTTCAAAATCAAGAAAGGTGTTGAGAATTCGGTCGATATCTTCCTCGGAGAGTTCGCAGTTTTTTTTGCCGAGATTTTTACGAAGCGGCTTGAACCATTGGGTCGCGTCGATAAGCTGAAGATGGCCCTGGCGGTGTGCAGGCTTGCGGTTGGTGAGCACCCAGATGTAGGTGGCGATGCCGGTGTTGTAAAAGAGATTGAGCGGGAGGGCAACGATGGCTTCGACCCAGTCGTTTTCGATAAGCCAGCGGCGGATGTTGCTTTCGCCCTGTCCGGCATCGCCTGTAAAGAGGGAACTGCCGTTATGGACTTCGGCGATGCGGCTGCCGAGCGATGAGGTATGGTTCATTTTGGAGGCCAGATTTGCCAAAAAGAGCAACTGGCCGTCACTGGAGCGTGTGACAAGTGAGAGCTCTTCGCCCTGATGCATCACCCTGAAGCGGGGGTCGCGCATATCCTCTTTACCGCCAAGGGTTTCGAGGTCTTTTTTCCAGCTTTTTCCATAGGGTGGATTGGCAAGCATGAAGTCGAAATCGCTGGATGGAAATGCATCGTGTGAGAGCGTGGACCATTCTGCTCCTCCAATGATATTATCGGCGTTTTTTCCTTCGCCTTTGAGCAGCATGTCGGCCTTGCAGATGGCGTAGGTCTCGGGGTTGATTTCCTGCCCGTAAAGAAGGCATTGTATATTCTGCTTATGCTTTGCAGCTATGGATAAAACAGTCTCTTCGGCAACAGTAAGCATCCCCCCCGTACCACAAGCACAATCATAAAGCATGTAGGTGCCTGACTTGAGGTTATCCTCAATCGGAAGGAAGACAAGATTGGCCATCAGGCGTACGGCATCGCGGGGTGTCCAGTGCTCACCGGCCTCTTCGTTGTTCTCTTCGTTGAATTTACGGACAAGTTCTTCGAACACCGTGCCCATTGCGTGGTTATCGATGCCTGCAGGAGTGAGATCGATTTCAGGGTCGAGGAACTTGTTGATCAATGTACCGAGGGCATCAGCTTTGGAGAGTGTGGAGAGCTGGTTGCGGAACTTGAAGTTTTCGAGAATATCCTGAACATTCGGTGAATAGCCGTTAAGGTAGTCTTCAAAATCGGCAAGCAAATGCTGCTGACTGCCGCGCGATTTGAGGTCACGCAAAGTAAACTGAGAGGTGTTGTAGAATGCCTGCCCTGACGCTTCACAGAGTGCTGCACGCTGTTCGGTGATTCGTGCATCATCGAGCAGCTTTTTAGTGTCGAGCACGGCTTTTTTAGTCGGCTCAAGCACAGCATCCATCCGGCGGATGACACACATGGGAAGAATGACATCAGGATATTTGCCCCGCTTGAAAAGGTCACGCAGGACGTCGTCGGCGATACCCCAGATAAATGATACAATTTTGTTATGAGTGACTTCGTTCATTCGATGTTGTTTAGCGGAAGCGGCAAAGTAAAAGGGATTCAGGTTATACGGGATATGAGCGTTAATGCAAATATATGCAAGAGATTTGAATTTATAGGGGTTTGGGGGAAGAAGGGCCGGCTCTCCTCGCTGTTATCACCGTCGCTGTCTATGAGGCCCACCCTGAACTGGATGAACGCTTCGGGCTGGCCAAGTGTCTGGAACGTCGAAGTACGCGAGGATGTTGCGAATGATATTTTTTCTCTGTTCGGTAAGTATCCATTCCGTTGTGATTCAAGAGTGAAAAATAATTCATAAAATATGACTAATCATGAGCGCCCGCATTCAGCTTTTCATCATCATGTCTGGATAAGATGACGAAGGCGCTCTTTGCCTGCGGGCTCTTCCTTCATCAAGGGGATCACGGCGTAGCGAGTGGCATGTCGATGTGCTACAGCATCAATTTCATCGACTTCATTTTGTGCACGTTGTTTCAGGAGTGGAGAGCAAAGTTCGGGCGCAGCTGCTATACTCTGATTGATGATCCATGCCCAGGGTACGATACCGGCTCGGCGCAAGTCCGCCTGGAGATTGACGGCTTCCAGGACAGGAGTCGTCTCAGCTAAGGTGACGATCAACACCTTTGTCTGTTTCGTGTCCTGCAGCTGCATCATTGGTGTAACATCGTGCAAGCCGGGACCACCCGCCTGACGGCTGACTTCGCGATGATATGCGCCTGTCGCATCGAGCAGCAGCAGTGTATGACCTGTTGGAGCGGTATCGATAACAACAAATTTTTTGTCTGCCTCACGGATGATCCGTGAAAATGCCTGGAATACAGCGATTTCTTCTGTGCATGGCGAACGCAGGTCTTCTTCAAGCAAGGCTAATCCTTCAGCATCGAATTGAGCACCTTTGGTTTTTAACACCTGCTCACGATAGCGTTCGGTTTCAACTGCAGGATCAATCCGGCTCACGAGGAGGTTTTCAACACTGCCAGTCAGTGTTCCGGTGAGATGAGCTGCAGGATCGGTAGTCGTCAGGTGAGTCGAGTGGCCTCGATGTGCCAGTTCAACGGCAACTGCCGCGGCCAAGGTGGTTTTACCAACCCCGCCTTTACCCATAAACATGATGAGACCATGACTATCGGCAGCGATTTCATCAACGATTGCTGAAAGTTTTGGCGCGTCAATGGTGATGGGTTTATCTGCTTTGAGCGTCAACGGCGAAACGCGGATGGTGAGCAATTGACGCAAGGCCTCAAGGCCGACAAGATTGAAGGGTTTGAGCTGCAGAAGATCGCAAGGCAATGTTCTGAGAATAGCAGGCATTGCTGCGAGTGCCGCCTGTTCGCGGGCAAAAATTGCCTTGGCGAGTGAGTCCTGCAGGGTTTCGCTTTGGGGCAACAGTCCGTTGATGACCAGATAGTGTTGTGAAATGCCAATGGCAGCGAGCTCCTGACTTGTGCGTGCAACTTCCTGCAAGGTTGCGTTCTGGGCCCGGGAGACCAATATCAGGCGTGTGCGCAGGGGGTCGGCCAAAGCTTCAACCGCAGCCTTATACTGTGCACGTTGCTTTACCAGTCCGGAAAGCGGACCGAGGCACGAAGCATCGCCTTTTCCCTCCTCAATAAAACTGCTCCAGGCACCGGGGAGCTGCAACAGCCTGATGGTATGGCCGGTCGGTGCTGTATCGAAAATGATATGGTCGTAGTCGGCATGCAACGCTGTGTCAGTCAGTAACGAGGTGAACTCGTCGAAAGCAGCGATTTCAGTTGTACAGGCTCCTGAAAGTTGCTCCTCAATGCTTTTAACCACGTTTTCAGGGAGCAGTCCGCGTACCGGGCCGACGATGCGGTCGCGGTATACCTGAGCTGCTGCCTGTGGATCAATTTCCAGGGAAAACAGACGTTCAACGGCAGGAATGGCTGTAATCTGATTGCCTATAGTGACACCGAAAACCTGACCGACGTTGGAGGCCGGATCGGTACTGACGAGGAGCACACGCTTTCCATCATCAGCAAGTTGCATTGCCGTTGCGCATGCTATGGAGGTTTTTCCGACGCCCCCTTTTCCGGTGAAGAAAAGGAAGCGCGGTGGTTGTTCGAGAAAAAGCATTATTTTCAGGGTTTTCAGCAGCAGCTTCTGCCTGAGCAGCAACTTTTTGCGGGTTTCTCTTCAGCATCAGACAGCGGCATGCCGACCCAACGGGCTATCTCTTCCCTGCCTGGGTATCGTCCCGCCAGCACTATTGCGCCATCAAGAAGAATAAGCGGAAGGCCATCCTGACCTGAGAGCTCAAGGAATGCTTTTACAGTCTGATTTTCCGCGAAAGCCATCGGCTGTTGTGCCAGATTGAATCGTTCAATCAGAGCCCCCCGTTGTTTTGCCCAGTCTACATCCGCTGAGAAGTTGATCAATGCCTGATCTGCATCGACACCACACACCCCAGTAGAGCAACAAAGAGCCGGGTCATATATCTGTATTTTTTTCATGCTGAACCTTGGTTAGATGTTAATTGAAACTGACGTTGGGAACTTCGTTAAGCCATGAGGTTATTTTTTCCTGAAGTTCGTCACGAACCTCACGGAAAACTGCAAGTCGTTCTTCTGTTGTGCCGGTTATTGATGCCGGATCATTGACCGGCCAGTAATACCGTTTTTCATTTGGAAGCCCTGGCCAGATTCGAGGGCATGTTGCTTGTGCCTTGTTACATACAACAATCAGGTAATGAATCATGATCTTTCCGAGGTAGAGATCTACAGCTTTCGGTTGTTGAGAGCTGATATCGATACCAATTTCCGCCATAACTTGTATTGCCAGAGGATGGACTTCATTGCCAGGCTCAAGTCCTGCGCTCAATGCTTCGAAGCGCTCACCAGCAAGATAACGAAGCAGTCCTTCAGCCATCTGACTGCGACAGGAGTTGCCAGTACAGAGAAAAAGCACGTTTTGTTTTTTTTGCATAATAGAATATTGAATGATGGGTTGTTATCAGGCTTCTATTTTTTCATTGAAATATTTGTCCTTGAACAAGAGGGCGACATTGACGAGTGCTATCAGGGCTGGAACCTCAACCAGCGGGCCGATCACTGCAGCAAAGGCTTCTCCTGAGTTGATGCCGAACACTGCTATGGCCACGGCAATGGCAAGTTCAAAGTTGTTGCTTGCTGCTGTAAATGAGAGTGTTGCTGTTTTGGAATAGTCTGCACCAACCCTGCGTCCCATATAGAACGAAAGGAAAAACATGATGACAAAGTAAAGCAGCAGAGGGATAGCAATACGCACAACATCGAGCGGTATTTTTATGATATAGCCTCCCTTGAGTGAAAACATGACGACAATGGTGAAGAGCAGCGCTACAAGCGTAAGCGGGCTGATGCGGGGAATGAACTCCTGCTCGTACCATTCTTTGCCTTTCAGGCGAAGCATAAAAAAACGGGTCAGAAAGCCTGCAATAAAGGGAATACCAAGATAGATAAAGACTGAAGTTGCAATGTCGCCTATGGAGATGTCAACTACGAATGAGGTCAGACCCAGCCACTTTGGCAGTACCGTCAGAAAGATCCACGCATAAAGGGGAAAAAAGAGCACCTGAAAGACCGAGTTGAAGGCGACAAGCCCGGCGGCATACTCGGTATCCCCTTTTGCAAGTTCGTTCCAGACAATGACCATGGCAATGCAGCGGGCAAGACCGATCATGATGAGGCCTGCCATGTAGTGCGGCATATCGGAAAGCAGGAGCACGGCGAGGACAAACATCAGAATCGGCCCGATCACCCAGTTCTGAACCAGTGACAGTGCAAGTACTTTTGTGTTCCGGAACACTTCGCCGAGCTCCTCGTACTTTACCTTTGCCAGCGGCGGGTACATCATGACGATGAGCCCTGCAGCTATCAGGATGTTGGTGGTACCTGACTGAAAAAGATTCCAGAAACCCGGAACAGCCGGGAAGAGATAGCCTGACAGCACACCAGTTGCCATGGCGAGAAAAATCCAGAGGGTCAGGTAGCGATCAAGAAATGAGAGCTGTTTTACTGCTATGCTCATAGCGTTACTTCCCGGTTGGTTAGATTATCGTTATAAAACTGTCTGAAGCGCAGGTTGATCTCGTTTCGAACCCGCCGGAAGACTGCAAGGACCTCCTCCTTTGTACCACTGGCTTCAGCAGGATCATCAAACCCTATATGCAGCCGTTGCTCCACAGTACCGGTAAAGAGCGGGCATGACTCTTTTGCAGCATCGCAAACCGTTATGACGTAGTCGAAGTGTCTGTGAAGAAATTCGTCAACGCTTTTTGGTTTGTACAAACTGATATCGATCCACTCTTCGAGCATCACCTTCACGGCAAGCGGATGAACTGATTCTGCCGGTTTTGTGCCTGCGGAACACACGTCGAGCGAAGTGCCAAATGAGCGGAGAAAGCCTTCGGCCATCTGGCTGCGACATGAGTTTCCGGTACAGAGAATAAGAACTGATTTCTTCATGGCAAGCAACGAATGGATTAGAAGTTCATTTTATGTCTGATGAGGTGTCAATGCACTGGGGACAAATTGCTTGTGCACTGAAATCGCCGCACTGTTCCGGATTACCCCCACAGCACTCCTCAGTGAGATAGGCAATCAGTTCCAGCATTAACGGAAGGTTGGCGCGGTAGCGCTGAAAGCGGCCTTCCTGCTCCACGGTCAGGAGACCTGTATGAGTGAGCGTTTTAAGATGGAACGAAAGATTTGTCGGTGGCACATCCAGTGCCGAGCCAATATCGCCAGCCACCATGCCGTCGGTGCCTTTCTTGACGAGTAATCGATACACATCCAGCCTTACACCGGATGAAAGCGATTCAAAAATGGTTGTAGCTGTTATTTTTTTCATGTTTAATTATACAATAATATTTGAATTATTGAAATAATATATCATAAAAAATGTTTATACCGGTGTTATGTTACTTTTTAGGATTTTGATTAACTGAAGAAGAATAGGACTAACAGGGCGGATAAGACTTATACAGGAACTTCCATATCTGCCCGCAGCTGTTTCCTGATTGCTTCGATAAGGATTACCGAAGCCTCTTCAGGGTCGTTGAGAACAAGGAGGCGTTCGAGCACATTTTTCCGGGTGTTGGCACAGGCTGCAAGCAGAGCTTTGTTGCCGTTATAAAGTCCGAACCATCCGCAGATGAGCATCCCCAGAGAGTATTGGAAGCGGTAGAGTCCGTCCGGTTTAGTATTCACGAGTTCCATTTTATCTACTTCGCTTATTGTGTCGATCATCAGCTCTACGGCTTCATTGATCGTTTTTGGCCAAATTGATATATCAGTCATTGGTTGAATATTTAACGATGTTTTTTTAAAGACAGTGAAAAATGATGAGCAAATATATCACGTGCATTTATACTTTTACCATCGTAACTATATTATTTTCAAACACATAACATTATTGGGGATATCGGGGTTTTATTCTGATGTATATCCATACGTCAATAGGTTCACGATCGTTAATCAACAGGGGAAACAGATAGAGATCCCTCAATACTTCGGGATGACACAGGGAAAAATTGTTTTTGGGGTGACATAGGGGAAAACAGGCTGGAATGAGAACAATGAAAGTTATGTGGCGCTTTCAGACGCGTCCAGCAAAAAAAAAAGGCCACCCATCGTTGAGAGGCCTTTTCGGAATGATCGATTGTACCATGTGTCAATCTTTTACAAGCTCTTCTGCTGTAAGCCAATCTTCCACATCCGAGCCGTCGCCTCTTCCTTTCGATTCCCAAAGATAATAGGCAGTAAGTCTGATCTCTTCTTCCAGTTGCTCAGGTGCTGATTCAACTTCCTCGTAAAGTTCCTGTACTGGTTCTTCTGCTTTGTTTGATCCTTTTGCCATGGTTGCTCCAATTTATTTGGTTTGTCAGCAAGTAAAAACAGATAGTTATAATACATGCACACACATAACACACCTTGATTTCCAACAATGAATTTTACTGATTTCTTCTGGTCATAACAAGAGAGGTCTTGTTACATCACTGAAAATTAAATTTCTCCAGTGCTGACGTTCAAACCTCATCTTAAGGAAGAGCACTAAATATGCACGATTCCATTGTTAACCTTCGTTGGAACTATCATGTAAATCCGTTTAATCGTGACTCGATGACAAAGGGATTGTATCGCCAGAAGTAATAAAACAGGAAAATGTGCCTGAGTCTTTTTGTTTTTCGAGATGATGGTGAAGTATCATCAGCAACTGGTCAATTTCATGCAGCAGATTGCGGTGATTGAATGCGAGGGTTACCAAAAACAAGGGAAAAGAAATATGCTCTTTTCTCAGTTTTCTAAACACATTACCCATAGCCTGAGTCATAAAGGGAAGGGTTCGGGTTGCATTAATCTGATTGTTTTTCGTGACTGTGTCCATATCAGGATTTCTATAGTCACAGCTAAAGTAAAAATCTTCCGTGCCGCTCCACTCTATAACAATCTTAAAGGGTTTAACTTTATTCATAGTCGCATCAATTTTAAGGTCATTTCGAGAAATATGAATGACCGCTTCTTTATACACATATTTTACAAGTATGATAACCGCAAAACATCCTATGAGATAACTCGTACAACATACTTGTTTTGATGAGTTTACTAAATGTCCTGCCGTTTTATACTGGATGATGCGTTAAATCATTGCAAATTTTTCATGAGGTGGAGATCAGGAAAAAGAAAAACAGGATGGGGGACACTAGTGAGTGTTGCTGCGTCCTATAACAAGAAAAGCCCCTTCTCATGAACGGGCTTTTCTTGTTAACAATGGTTGCTATTCTTTTTGATCAGCAGAAAAATCCTTATTTGCCTGCTTCAGGGGCAGCAGCTTCGGTTTTAGCTTCTGCCTTTTTGGCAACCTTCTTCTTTGTTGCTTTCTTTTTCTTGGCTTTTGCCTTAGGAGCTGGAGCATCGGCTTTTGCCTCTGTTGTTACTGCCGGCTTTGTGTCTGCAGCTTTGTCTGCGGCAAAAGAAACACCACCAAATAGTCCGGTCATCGCAAGTGATACGATAATGCTGGCAATCAGATTCTTTTTCATTTGTCTGTAGTGTAAGTTTGTTAGTTAAGTGGAAGACAGAATTGTTCTGGTTCCTACTTGTTATACGCCTGGTCGTTCATTTTTCTTTCAAAAATTCTTTCTCCTTCAAATCTTTTTTTAGCATTTTTCAATGAAAACAGGTAATCATCGATCCTAAAATATAGGGGTGTTTAACCTTGTTTTCGGTTAAATACTGGTCAATCTATGGTTTTTTTATAAAAGAAAACCAAACAGAAAGGGAACAGTTTTCCCGCCTCTTACTTCTTACATTCAGCAAATCAAACAATAACGTTCATGAAATTAATTGCTAAACCCCACTTCGCACGGTTATGGATGATCATATTTTTTACTGGTTTGAGTATGGTTTCGAATGCGGCGTCCTCCGTTGCGGCAAAGATTGGCGACAATTTCGGCGGGGGGGTTGTGTATTATGTCGATGGCAGTGGGCAGCACGGTCTTATCGCATCAAAAACAGATTTGCGGGGTCACTCTTATGGGAAAGATGAAGGGCTTTTTACCTGGAATGATGCTAAAACAGGCTGCAACAAACTGGTGAGTAACGGTTATAGAGACTGGTTTCTGCCAAACCTGTGGCAATTGAATCAGCTCTATCGTAATAGAGTTGCTGTTGGCGGGTTTGCTGCAAGTTTCTACTGGAGTTCGTCGGAAAGCACTGCAGGTGACGCATGGCTCCAGTACTTCAGGAATGGCGGTAAATACCAGTACAATGAGGCTGATGCCAATCGAGTCAGGGCTGTACGGACTTTTTAACCAAAGGCTTTTATTTTATTTCCACCTGTATCCATTTCAACACTTTAAACGTATCGGTTGCGGGATTTACCAATTCTAAATGCTCCCTTCCGTATACTTTGATCATGTTTTCGTATCCATCATAAGTTCCTACAATTGCCCCTTGAGCCATCCTCCCTGAGTAATCGGTTATTTTTTCTTCAAGATATCGCCAGTTGTCATGAAAGTCGGCATAGATGATTTTCGTCTTCGAAAACGCAGGGATCTTTTTAACTGACAAGTAAGGTTGCACATAATTCTCTAATTCCGTGAATTCACCGCATCCATTGTCAAAATGGATCGAATCCGTATCCACATAAATCGTCTTGTTTCCGTTACTCTTTACCACTTCCACCCAATGGGCAGCAAAGGCCGGTACCGTAAAAAACATCACCAACGATAAGATGGAAACAGCTTTTTTCATATCACGTCCCTTTTTAGAATCCTTAATGAGGCAGTTCAAGAGGGCTGATCGGGAAACAACTCATCGATCCCGCAGGATATCTACGGGGAATTTATCTGTAGCGGGGTCAGATAAGGAGCTGAAACCTCCTATTCGGGCTTCGTGGTTTTGACCTCAGGAGGTTCGACCGCTTTCTTTATTTCGCTTTCAAAATCACTTTGTGCTTTTTTAAACTCCCTTACCCCTTTGCCAAGTCCTTTCATCAGATCAGGGATCTTTCCTGGACCAAAAAATAACAGTGCAATACCGCCAATCAGCACTAAATCCATCTCTCCAAACATTGCTGTCCTCCTTGTATGTCAATGGGTAATATTTACCTGAATTTTACGAATATTTTTGTTTTATACAAGTTTTTGCATGCTGCAGTTATTCATGGATTAAAATATCCATCGGGAACGATAACATTTCCATGGCAGGTGTAACGCACTAAAAAACAATTCACCGTTATACTACAAAGGGTTAACAAGCAGATACACGGTGTCAATCTGATGGAGGGCTCAGGATTTCTGACTCTCGTGAAGATCCGAACCATACAGATTGAGCTGCTTCCGGTAATAGGCAAATGCCTCTTCCTGCCGGACAACGCCAAGCAACATGTCTTTTTTATCATCAAGAACCGGCAGCATGTTAAAATCGGTAATCTCAAAAAGCTTGAGTGCTTCATCAAGTTTTGTTGTGTCATACAGTACGGGCACATCCTTTTTGACGATATCTTCGGCAATCAATCCAACCAACGAATCTTCCTTAAGAAGGAGTCGCATTTCATCGATACTGATGATTCCTGAAAACCTTCCATCATTATCAGTAACCAGAAAAGTCGATTCAGGAGTATTGAAAAAAAAGTCGATCATGCTTGCGGCACTTTCGGAAACATTGAATTGTACATAATCAGTTTTCATGACTTCAGCGATGCTGATATGCTCTGCTATCGAAAGGGCAATGCCGTAGCCGACTCTGACTCCTTCCTTTTCAAGAACATAGGTTTCCATTGAATAACGGTACGTAATTTTTGCAATGAGCGAGGAGGTTACAGCTGCAAACATGATAGGCAGCACAATTTCATAGTTACCGGTGACTTCGAAAAGTATAAGAATTACCGTCAGAGGCGCTCTCATAATGCCTGCTGTCAGCGCACCCATCCCAACAAGTGCGTAGGCACCTGAGGTGGCTGTGATTTTTGGAAAAAGCATGTGGACAATTTTGCCGAACATCCCGCCGAGCATTGCTCCCATTTTCATTGCAGGGGCAAACATGCCTCCTGATCCTCCGGAACCGACAGTAAGAGCTGCCACAACAGGTTTAAGACAATAGATTCCGATCATATTGTGCCAGCCTTCATGGCCACGCACGACATTATTGATGGCCTCGTATGAAAATCCATAAAGTTCAGGCAACCACATGCAGACCAATCCACTCATTAAACCACCGATAGCCGGCATGGCCCAAACAGGGATTTTCCATCGTTTTTCCATCCTCTGGAACCACTCTTCTATGCCATAGTAAATCTTGATAAACATGACTGCTGAAAGACCTGCAAGAATGCCGAGAAGACAATAGAAAAGCAACTCTGTATTCGACACAAGTGAGTATTCCGGAACGTCAAAGGTTGGTGAATTGCCCAGATAACTTCTTGACAGCACTGTTCCAATGACAGCGGCAACCACAATTGGACTGAAGGTTTTTACACTGAAATCACCGAGAAGAACCTCGACGGCAAACATAACGCCTCCGATTGGTGCATTGAAAACAGCAGCAAGACCGGCTGCGGCACCACACCCAAGAAGTGTCCTTGTTCGAGTCGGCGAAAATCGCAGCCACTGGGCAACTGTTGACCCGATTGCCGCACCAACCTGGACAATCGGCGCCTCACGCCCTCCCCCTCCTCCTGTACCGATACTCAACACCGATGTTAAACTTTTATGGAACCATAACTTTTTCTCAATAACCCCATCATTCTGAGCAACAGCCTTGATCACGGATGCAAGCCCATGCCCAGGTCGGACTTTAACGACAAATGCATTGTAGAGCCCGACGAGCAGGCCGCCCACTGCAGGAATCAATGGCAGGAGAAGCGTCCAGTATCTGTCAATAACCTTGGTTTGACCAAATGAGCGCAGGCCGGTAAAACAGAAAGAGCTGAGCATCATGATGGCATCGTGGAATACAACCGCCACATAGCCAGTCATAAGTCCTACTAATACTGCGACAAAAAGGAAGGGAATGTCCTGATTGAGATTAAGCTGAACAAGAAGATAATCAAGAGTCAGCTGATACATCTGTCTGGCATTTCCCTGAAAATGCCTGCTACGCTTCGAAACAGTATAGATGTATGCCCGAATTTTTCTGTCGAGACGTCCTTTTAACTGCGGTGACGGCTTCTTTGGCAATTGAAATATTCTCAAAATATCAATAACAATAAGCTCATCTGCGATAGATAGAAAAAGTTTTTCTGAACCTCCATGAAAATAAGAACAAATATATTAGTATTGCATCTGCTGACATACGTTAATGCCACATGCTTATAAAATAATAAACGTAAAACAGATAGAGGTTTTGGCCTTGCTGAGCTCAACATACCGGAAAGTATGCATTTTGCCCATTTACCCGCAGGATATATTACGTCAAAAATCCTGTTTCGGAGATTCCATAAAACACCTGCAGGCTATAAACTATTTATGTTTTGCGGAATGGCAGGAGCAATCGCTCCTGACTTTGATATTCTTTATGACTTCCTCTTTGATAATTCTCAAGGCAATCATCACGAATATTTTACTCACATCCCTGCCTTCTGGTTATCTCTGCTACTGATTTCTTTATTATGGTTACTGCTTGATAAGCACAGCAGCCCAAGCCCTTCATCAGCTGTTGTTTTTACGCTCGGAGGCTTTATCCATATGATTCTTGATACTTGTACCGGCCCGATATTCTGGCTGGCACCATTTTCTTATACATCATATTCCTGGCATTCTCCTAATGAATACCCCTGGGATGTGGCCTATTTTGTCAGCTGGGCTTTTATTCTGGAGCTTTTCATCATCTGGTGGGCGATATTCCTTTTCATGAAGAAGAAAGCTTCCAGTCTGTAAGAAAATGCTCAGAATCAGAGTGTGCGAGTCTGCCCGCCATCAATATCAATAATGCTTCCCTGACAAAATCCTCCAAGTGGAGAGGCAAGAAAGGCTACCATGTGTGCGATCTCTTCAGGCACGCCAAAACGCGCTACTCCGAATGATTGTGCCATGAGGGCAGGAGCGGCGGCTTCATCGATTCCATGTTCTAACGCAAAGCTTCGCACACGGTTCAGCAGACGATCGGTTAAAATTGCGCCTGGATTTATCGCGTTAACGCGGATGCCATCCCTGACACCTCGATCTGCAAGTGATTTGGTTAAATTGAGCAATGCGGCATTCACCGATCCGCCGATGGCAAACTCATCACTGCCAGTCCGTCCGCCTATACCGATAATATTGACAATACTTCCCTGGGTCTGGAGCAAATGCGGCCAGGCCGCCCTGCAAAGGCGCATGGCTCCGAAAAATTTCAGTGCAAATCCATCCATCCAGTCAGTATCGGGGAGTGCAAGAAAAGCGCCCCGTTTTGTTGCCCCTGCATTATTGACCAGCAGATCGATTTGACCAAAACGTTCCATGGCGGCAGCAACAACAGCCCCTGGCGCATCGGGGTCACGGAGGTCGGTGGCGACTACTAACGTTTCAACAGGAGAAAGTTCTGCAACATTGTTGAGTTGATCATGAGAGCGAGCAACCAATACCAGACGCATCCCCTCGGCAGCCAATATGTGAGCTATGCTGCGGCCAATACCGCGACTTGCACCAGTGATGATTGCAACTTTATCGTTCAATTGTAAATGCATATTCCTGCCTCACTGCGGCTTGTGTGTGGCCCAAGAAGGACAGAATTCACTGTTGGCAATATAAAAAAATCAATATTGAATAATTTAATCTTAAAATAATAAAAGGAGGAAGAAACTCAAAATTATTTTTGGGAATAACGGGTGTTATGGGACTGATGCGACTTATAGGACTTATAAAAAAAGAAGAGGGAATTGTTACCGGCTATTGCTCTTTTTTATGGAGCAGAAGAGCCTGATAGAAGATCGTGAAACTGCTGAGCGGTTTCATCATTATCAAAGGAGCGGAAAATTTTGTGGAATTTCCTGCGGACTTCTTCCTGTTTCTGGAAAAGGGTAGCCATAAGACCTCCCATTGAGGCGGCATAGAGAGGATCTTTTTCGTTTTCAGACACAGACGTGAGGCGTTCATGAAGAAACTTGAGCTGAACGGAAAAATCTACAAAGTCACCTAGATTTTCCTGCAGTTCCTTCATCTGCCTGATAACAGGATTAATAGTTTTATGAGGATAGATCGAAGAGAAAAATTCAAGCAGATATCTGAGTTTTTTGCAGTCGATACGCAGTGCATGAAGCTCGGTATCAGTGGTTTCCGAACTGATCTGACGACCATGGCGGATTACTTTTTTCCATGCTTTTTTTATGGTGCATGCAGCAACGGCCCTGGTAGAGTGAGATGCGTCAGGAGCCTGCACGGAATCCGGAAGTGACTCTTGATGTACAAACTTATTCCACTTATGGAGAAAGGTCTGATAGTCGCAGGATTCGAGGTAACGGCAAAACTGTTGGTGAAGTTTTTTGCGGGCGTCTGCAATATCGTTGAAAAAGGGTTTAAGTGATTGCTGAAGAAATGGTGGGAGATAATGAAAATAAGTTTGCTGCTTCAGAAGATAGACATCACTGTCCCGCAACTGGTTTGTCTGTTTTCCTATCTCTTTGAATGCATTGAGGTAGAATGCTGTTTCTATTGGATCATAAACCCCCTTAAGCTGCTTGAGTATCGATCGGGTTCGTCGAACAGCTACACGATAGTCGTGCAGAAATTCAGTGTCGATATTGTTTTTTATTCCATGTTCATTCTTATGCAGGATGGAAAGAGTCACCTGGAGCAGACGCTGGGTGCTTTCATGAATGGAGGCATCTGCATCAAGAGAAAGAGAGATTTTTGAGGAGTAGCCTTGAACGTTTTGTCCGGACGCAGCCATAATCAACAGAAAGAGCTCCTTAAAATCAAGAGCGCTTCCATGTGATTTATGACGCACAGCTTTCTCTATTTCTTCATGATATCCCCGAAGCGGTATCAGGGAAAAAAGCGATACGAAAGGCGCGTTGTTGTTCTTACCGGTAGGAGATAATGAGGTGAAGGTGAGAACGCCGATGGTTTTTTCGTTAACGTCAAGGATATGGTAAGAACGAATGAGCGTCGTAATGGAACAGAGTTTGATGAAGGCTCGGATTTCGCTGTATGATGAGAGTTGATCTTTCAGTTTTCCTTGCGGGAGATCATTGAGAATAAAAAAGGATGGATTCCGACTGAATGCGACAGAAGCTGTTTCATGACCTGTATTGAGGTCGACAAGGGAGATGCTTTTTTTTGTTTTTATTATAGCAGCCTCTTTTTCGAAACCATTCCATTCAAAGGTGTCGTAGAAATCCAGCTGGTCTCTGGTTGATGAAAGTGCCTTGAGCTGCCATTCGGAAGGAAGAACTTTTTCCAATATCAGCTCGGAGTCATCAGGTGACTTAAGTTTAAAATACAATGTGCTTGTCGTGATGGACATACTTTGCAGGCGTGAATGGAAGATACCTTGATCATTAAGGTAAAAAAGAGATATCGATATAGTTGCCCTTTATAGTACAAACTGCTCTCACTTGTTCTTCAGTGAATACTCCTGCATGCTCACCACAAATAAAATCGCCTCCAACTTTTTTCAATGCCCCATCAAGGGTTGTCAGCGGGTTTCCCGAACAATTAAAAATGCCTTTAACCTTTTTTGGGGAGCCCTTGAGAGAAGTAAGCTCATTATTTGCACAATTGAAATCGCCTTTAACTTTTTTAGGGGCTCCTTTGAGTGTTGCAAGCAGGTTCCTTGAACAATCAAAGTGTCCTTGAATTTTATCCGGGATGCCATCAAATGAGGTGAGCTGATTATTTGAACAATTAAAATCACCTACTTCCTGAGGAGTGCCCCTGAGTGACGAGAGCTGATTGCCTGAACAATTAAAATATCCCCCAACCTCTTTAGGAGCTCCTTTGAGGGAAATCAACTGATGATTTGAACAATCAAAGTTTCCATAAACTTCAACAGGCCCCCCCTTGAGTGACGTGAGCTGGTTACCTGCACAAGAGAAATCACCAACCACAAAATCCGGAGCACCAACAAGAGATGTCAACAAATTGTTTGAACAGTCAAAATCCCCTCGAACGTCGTCGGGCCCTCCATCGAGTGAAGTCAGCCGGTTGTGTGAACAATCAAAATCGATCACTTCATGAGGAGAGCCTTCGAGTGTGGTCAGCTGGTTATCGGAACAGGAAAAATCGCCACCAACCTTATGAGGCCCTCCCTCAAGAGTGGTCAACAGGTTGGCGGAGCAATCGAAGTTACCCTTAACCCGCTTAGGAATCCCGGTGAGTGAGGTTAACCTGTTGTTATTACAATCAAAATCTCCCTGAACATTCTTCGGAGCACCTGCGAGAGAGGTTAACAGGTTATGTGAACAATCAAAATTATCAACGTCGTCAGGTGTACCCTCAATTGACGTAAGCTGGTTATCTGAGCAAAAAAAATCGCCTCCTACTTTGTGAGGAGCTCCATCAAGAGTTGTAAGCAGGTTTCCTGAACAGTTGAAATTACCCTCCACTTCTTCAGGGCAGCCTTCAAGTGATGTTAATCCCTTATGAGAACAATCCATGTCACCCTTGCCGTCCAGGTTTCCCATAACATCTTTGAACGTTACTGCTTTCACTTTTGTGGTCA